>DSLFC04101__coassemble_219_pt1 | contig 133017 bp, 132 predicted proteins | sample DSLFC04101__metabat2_low_PE_021 | metagenome-assembled genome bin DSLFC04101 | reverse complement strand
GCAAGGAGCAGCAGATCTCCATCACCGCTTCCACCAACCTGAGCCAGGAGGACATTGACAAGGCCGTTCGTGAGGCCGAGCAGTACGCCGCCGAGGATAAGGCCCGGAAGGAAGAGGTGGACACCCACAACATGGCCGACCAGACCGTCTATCAGACCGAGAAGACCTTAAACGAGCTGGGCGACAAGATTGATTCTTCCGAAAAGGCCACCATCCAGGCCGCCATCGAAAAGCTGAAGGAAGTCAACAAGGGCTCCGACATTGCCGCCATCAAGGCCGCTACCGAGGAAGTCCAGCAGGCTTTCTACAAGGTCAGCGAGAAGCTCTACCAGCAGGCCGGTCCTCAGAACGGCGGCGCCCAGGGCAACCCCCAGAACCCCGGCGACGACGGCGTTGTGGACGCTGACTACGAAACCGTAGACTAATGCAGCCTTCACTCAGGGACGGCTTCCGCCGCCCCTGAGTTTGTCAAAAAACTCCGCACGTCCCCTATGGGGTCCATAAACCGGTCAATGATTCCGGAAGCGTCAAGTATGGGCCCTCCCTTACATGGATACTCTCAGGGACGGCACCCAGGCCGCCCCTGATTGGTGTGTTAAGACACCAAGACGCATTTGAGGTGAATCGAACATGGCAGAAAATAAGCGTGACTATTACGAGGTGCTGGGAGTTCCCAAGGACGCCAGCGCCGACGACATAAAAAAGGCCTACCGCAAGGGGGCCATGAAATACCACCCCGACCGGAATCCCGGCGACAAAGAGGCCGAGCAGAAGTTCAAGGAAATCGGCGAGGCCTATGAGGTCCTGTCGGACCCGGACAAGAAGGCCCGGTATGACCAGTATGGCTTTGCCGGCGTGGACCCCAACTTCGGCGCAGGTGCCGGGGGCTACGGCGGGGCCGGCTTCGGCGGCGCCGGCTTCGGCGGGTTCGGAGACTTCGGCGATTTGGGCGACATTTTCGGGGAGTTCTTCGGCGGCGGCAGAAGCCGCGGCTCCCAGCAAAACGCCCCCCGCCGGGGCGAAAACGTCATGACCCGGCTGGAGCTGACCTTCGAGGAGGCGGCCTTCGGCTGTGAGAAGGAAGTGGCCGCCCAGCGTATTGAAAACTGCGCCGCCTGCAAAGGCACAGGCTCCGCCGACGGCGTCATCGAAACCTGTCAGAAGTGCCGGGGCACGGGTCAGGTTCGCACGGTCCAGAATTTCATGGGCATGCAGATGCAGTCCTCCACCACCTGTCCTGCCTGTAACGGCCGGGGCAAGATCATCAAAACTCCCTGCACCACCTGCAAGGGCAAGGGCAAGGTCCGCCGCACCAACCGGGTCAAGGTCAAGATTCCCGGAGGCGTGGACGCCGGACAGAGCGTCCGGGTCCGGGGCGAAGGCTGCGTAGGCATGAACGGCGGCCCCAACGGCGATTTGCTGGTTGAGGTATCCATCAAGCGCCACCCCATCTTTACCCGCCGGGACTACGACGTTCTCTGCGAGGTGCCCATCTCCTTCACCCAGGCGGCTCTAGGCGCGGAGATCGACGTGCCCACCCTGGACGGCAAGGTGAAGTTTGAAATTCCCGAGGGCACCCAGACGGGCCGGGAATTCGTCCTCCGGGACAAGGGCATCCCCGAGGTGGGCAATCCCCGCCGCCGGGGCGACCACCGCTTCACCGTGGTGGTGGAGACCCCCACCCATCTGACCAAGGAGCAGAAGGACCTGCTGCGTCAGCTGGACGGCACCATTGAAGCCTCCCCAAAGCGGAAGAAGTTCATCGACAATCTGAAGGATTTCTTCAATGAATAAAAAAATGGGCAAGTGATTGAAACTTGCCCATTTTTCTTAGACTGGCGGAAAACCCCTTACGGGCTTTTCCGCCAACTGAGAGCAGTCTGCTGCGCGCATAATTTATCCCCCGATGGGGGATAAATTCCACACTTGCAGCCTGAGAAGTGTTTTCTGCCAGGTACAGAAGGTGAATTGCTCCGAAGGAGCAAGAGAGGCCACCCTGGGGTGCGCCCCGGCAGAAAACGGATTGGACTCTATTTGCCGCCAACGGCGGCAAACTCTGCGAGGCTTTTTTGGCACGCCATAAAAAAATGGACAAGTGATTGAAACTTGCCCATTTTTTCTGTATACTGAAAGGAACCAGGAAAGGGAGGCTTCCTTATGAAACGGCAGAATTACATCAGCTGGGACGAATACTTCATGGGCATCGCCAAACTGGCGGCCCTTCGCAGCAAGGACCCCAGCACCCAGGTGGGGGCCTGCATCGTGTCCCAGGACAATATCATCATCTCCACAGGCTACAACGGCATGCCCAAGGGCTGCTCCGACGACGAATACCCCTGGTCCCGGGAGGGGGGAGAGACCAAGTATCCCTATGTGGTCCACGCGGAGCTCAACGCCGTGCTCAACGCCAACGGCCGGGACCTGCGGGGGAGTAAATTGTATGTGGCCCTTTTCCCCTGCAACGAGTGCGCCAAGGCCATTATCCAGAGCGGCGTGAAGGAGGTCTATTACCTCTCCGACAAGTACGCCGATTCCATGTCCACCCTGGCGTCCAAAAGAATGCTGGACTCCGCCGGGGTCAAGTACACCCAGCTTCGGACCAATCTGAATGAAATCACCCTGAGCTTTGTGCCCGAGGAGGAGCTTAAATAGCAGGGAAGGGGATTTCCCTGTTCTGTAGGGGAGGGATTTATCCCTCCCTGAATGCAAATCCGGGGAAACGATTCAGGGAGGCATGAATGCCTCCCCTACTTTTTAAAAACTTATTTCTTCTCCGCGTTCAGCTCGTCCACCACAATGTCCTTGTAGGGATTGCAGATCACGGTTTTATAGGTGTGATAAATCACCATCCCCGGCTTGCCGCTGGGGACTTTTTTTACCTGCTTCACCGATGTCACGTCCACGGGAACGTTCTGGCCTCTTCCCGCCTCGGAATAGTAGGCGGCCAGCTGGGCGGCCTGGGTCACGGTGTCGTCCGGCGGCACCCTGCCGCCGCAGGAGATAATCACGTGGGCCCCGTGAACCTTGGAGGCGTGGCACCAGATGTCATCCTTCCGTGCCAGGCGGAAGGTCAGCTCGTCGTTCTGGCGGTTGTTCCGGCCCACGTAAATGGGGAAGCCGTCGGTGGATTCAAAGCTCATGGGCTGGAGCTTCGGGGTCTTCAGCCGTTTTTTCCCGCTGTCCAGCCGCACATAGCCCCCATCCCAGAGCTCCCGGCGGATTTCCTCCAGCTCCGCCTCGGTTTCCGCCCGGTCCAGCTCCTCCAGGACGCTTTGCAGGTAGGCAAGCTCCCCTCGGCCCAGCTCCAGCTGATGGGTCAGCTCCTTTTCGGCGTTTTTCATCCGGGTGTAGTCCTTATAATACTTCGCCGCATTCTGCTGGGGAGAGAGCAGGGGACTTAAGGGAATCTCAATGAGGGCCATGTTCTCGTCGTAAAAGTCCTCGCAGGAAACCGTCCGCTGGCCCTTGGTGATTTTGTGGAGGTTCGCCGTGAGAATGTCCCCCAGCTGCCGCAGGCGCTCCCGGTCGTAGGTGGCTTCCAGCTCCTTTTCCTGGTTGGCCAGCTTCCGGGTCAGCCGGGAGACGTGGTTCTGGACGGCTTTCCGGACGGCCTGGCCCTTCTGGCGCATGGCGTCTCTCCGGTCCCGGAGGGTGTAAAAGCTGTCCAGCAGGGCGCCGAAGCTCTCCGCTTCCGCCGAGGCTCCGTACTGCCGGATGGGGCAGAAGGCAAACTGCTTGGGGGTGCCGTCGGCCTGGACATAGCAGCAGGGCCTGGGGTGGCTCAGGTGCTCCCGGAAGAACAGGGCGAGCCTGTCCGCCGTGTCCTCCTGACAGGCGCTGACTCTGGCATCGGTGCTGCCTGCGGCGTACAGCGCCGCCTCCCGGCACACCAGGGGGGACAGGCCTCCCAGCAGGTCCATGAGGCGCTCCGAGAGAATGTCCGGCCCCGGGGCCTTCAGAAGATTTCCATAATCCAGCTCATCCCGGGGGTTCAGCTTCTTTACCTGCTCGGGGGCCTGGTACATTAGCCCCGGCAGAGCCGGCCGTTTGGCGCTCTCATCCAGGCCGATGCGCCGCAGGCAGTCCAGAATCCGCCCCTCGGGGGACAATAGATACAGGTTGCAGGTCCGGCCCATGAGCTCCGCCACCAGGGTTTTCTGCACGGGAAAGCCCATTTCGTCGGTGCAGTCGAAGGTGAAATTCACGCACCGCTCCATGGGGAGCTGGGAAACGGCCGTGAGCTTGGCTCCCAAAAGGTGCTTTCGCAGGAGCATACAGAACATAGGCGGCTCCGCCGGATTTTCCGGGGAGGCGGCGGTGAGATGGAGCCGGGGCGCCGTGGGATTGGCCGCCAGCAGAAGCTTTTCCCGGCCTTCCCGGCACCGGATGTGCAGAATCAGGGTGTCCCGGCTGGGCTGGTGGATTTTGTCCACCCGGCCCCCAAGACAGCGGTCCCGGACTTCATCCAGCACCGCCGACAGAAAAAACGCGTCAAATGCCATAGGTTCTCCTTACAGAATGGTTTCCATAACAACTTTCTGCGGTTTCAGACCGCACTTTTCATAAAACGCCATGGCCCGGTCATTGCCGCACCAGACGTTCAGTGTCACGGCGTCGCAGCCATGCTCCCGGGCCCAGGCAAGCACCGCATCATAGAGGGCCTTGGCAACGCCCTTGCCCCGGACCCCTTCGTCCACGCAGAGGTCGTCGATGTACAGGTTTTTCCGGTCCGCCAGGGCGCCGTCCTGTTTGACCTCCTGGAAAATGCAAAAGGCGTAGCCCAGCATGGCGTCCCCCTCCATGGCGGCGAACACAGGCCGATTGGGGTCCCTCAGAAGGGCAGAAAGGGCGGCTTCGTCGTATTTCTGGGCACCTGCCCGGAAGATGTCCGGGCGAATTTCGTGGTGGACCTGGCCCACCTGACGCAGGAGCCGGATGAGGCCGGGAATGTCCTCTTTTGCAGCAAAGCGAATGGTCATGGTATTCCTCATTTCTCCCGGAGCTTGATGCCGTAATTGCCCCTGGCCCCGGTGACATAACCCCGAATGATTTCGTAGTCCTTGCCGTCAATGGTCACGGCATCGTCCCCGGTGAAGGTGCAGACGGAGCCGTTTCCTTCGCAGAACTTCGTAACAGCCGCCTGGGTCCGCACCACGTCGGGGTAAATCCAGGTCTCGTCATAGGGAATCCAAATGGCCTTTTTGAAAAGTTTCCACATAAAAATGCTCCTTTCAGAATACTTCGGGGCCCTGTTTCCGGTTCCCGTTTTTGTCAAAATGTCTGCGAAGGGCCCGCTCCGTAACGGCGATGGAAATCAGCAGGGGAATGATCTGAAGGCAAGTCACCGCACCGCAGACCCCTCCCACCGTGTCTTCCCCGGAGCCCAGAACCAGCAGCATGGGAACCGCCGAAATGGGGGACAGAATCAGCCCCCAGCGGAACCATAATTTTCCCATGTACCGATTGGCAAAGTCCCAGGTGTCCTGGTTTTTCATGGACATGGTGGTCCGGTAGCCGGAAATGTGGTTGATCTTCTTCGGCGGGTACTTTCCATAGATAAACCCCAGCACAATCATAATCAGGGGAATCAGAAGCACCATCGCAAGGGAATAAATCCAGAAACCCATACTGCACCCTCCTTTTTTCCTATCATAGCACAGTTTCCCCAAAAGGTAAAGCCGGGGTTGAGAATGGGCATAAAATCTGGTACTATTATGGCAAAAGGGGAGATTTCATGGATTATGTAAACTGTAAATTGTGCCCCAGGGCCTGCGGCGTGGACCGCACCCGGGGAGAGCGGGGCTTCTGCCGATGCCCGGACACAGCACTGGTTGCCAAAGCCATGGTCCACAAGTGGGAGGAGCCTGCCCTGGCAGGTGCCGGAGGAAGCGGCACCGTATTTTTCGGCGGGTGTACCCTGGGGTGCAGATACTGCCAGAATGCCGCCATCAGCGGGGGCCCTGTGGGAAAGGCCATGGACTCCGCCGGCCTGCGGGCGGTTTTTGAGGACCTCATTGCCCAGGGGGCGGAAAACATCGACCTTGTGACCCCCACCCACTTTCTGCCCACCATTCTGCCTGCCCTGAAACCCAGGCTCCCGGTGAGCGTAGTCTACAACTGCGGAGGCTACGAACGGGTGGAGACCCTGAGAGAACTGGAAGGAGCCGTGGACATCTACCTGCCGGACCTTAAATACGCCGACGCCGCCCTGGCGAAGGGGCTCTCCGGGGCGGAGGACTACTTTCCCGTGGCCTGCGCCGCCATCCGGGAGATGGTCCGCCAGACGGGGCCCGTTCGCTGGGAAGGGGACCGGGTGAAGCGCGGCACCATTGTCCGCCATCTGATTCTGCCGGGCCATGTGGAAAACTCCCTGCGGGTTTTGGACTGGCTGGGGGAGACCTTCGCCCCGGGGGAAATCCTGGTGAGCCTCATGAGCCAGTACACCCCCATGGGGAATCTTCCGGCGCCTCTGGACCGGCCCATTACAGCCCAGGAGCATGACGCGGTTCTCAGCTGGATGTATTTGAACGACTTGCAGGGCTTTACCCAGGAGCGGGGCGCCGCCGACCGGGGGTTTATTCCGGATTTTTGAAAATGCGTAGGGGAGGCATTTGTGCCTCCCCTACGCATTTATCCGGACGCTATGTTATTTCAGGGAGGGATAAATCCCTCCCCTACAGAGGGCAGCCCCAAAGGGAGGCATGAAGCCTTCCCTGGGATAACGGCTTATTTTTGGTAAACGCGCTCTCCGTCCTTCCAGGTCTCCAGGACCTGAATCTGGTCCAGCTCTTCTCTGGGCGTCTGCAGAGGGTCCCGGCTCAGGACCACCAGGTCCGCGCACTTCCCCGGGGCCAGGGTGCCTTTCCTGTCCTCCTGGAAATACTGGTAGGCGGCGTTGACGGTAATGGCTTTCAGGGCGTCCAGAACGGAAATACACTCCTCCTGGCCCAGCTTGACCCCTTTGGACGTCACCCGGTTGCAGGCACACCACACCGTCTCCAGCATATCCGGCTGAATCACCGGGGCGTCCTGGTGGAAGGTGATGGGAACGCCCTGTTCCAGGGCGCTGCGGGCGGGGCTGATGCAGCTGGCCCGTTCCATGCCGAAATTCTGCACATGGACGTCACCCCAGTGGTACACATGGGCCACAAAGAAGGAAACCATGGCCCCCAGGGCCGCTGCCTTGGGCAGCTGGTCCCGGCCCATAAGCTGGCCGTGGACAATCACCGGGCGCAGGTCCTTAAGCTTAGGATAGCTTTCCTCCACCGCTTCCAGGCAGGAGAGGAACTGCTCCGCCGCTGCGTCGCCGTTGCAGTGGGCCAGCAGCTGAGTCTCTTCCCTCGCCGCCTTTTCCATGGCCTGCTTCACGGCCTCGTCGGTCATGGTGCCGTAGCCCCGGTAGTCATCGCTGCCGGCGTAGGGCCGGCGCATCCAGGCGGTGCGGCCCTGGGGGGAGCCGTCCAGGAAGATTTTCATGCCCCCGATGCGAAGATGCCGGCTGGCTTTGCCCAGTTCCTCCCGGGCCTGGGGATAGGTATCCGGGTCCGGATAGGCCACCAAATCCAGCTTTAAAAGCTTCCGGCCAATGAGCATATGGTACAGCGGCAGCAGCTCCCGGACAATCATGCCGTCCTGGATGGTGGTGATGCCGTAGGAGGCGTAGATCTCCTGGGCCTTGGCGTAGGCCTGTAAAAGCTCCTCCGGCGGCGCCATGGGGATTTTCTTCAGGTAGGAAACAAAGGCGTTTTCCTCCAGGTATCCCGTGAGCTTGCCGTCCTTGGTTTCAATCCGTCCCCCCTCCGGGGCCTGGGTCTGGGGGGTGATGTCCAGGGCTTCCAGGCCCAGGCTGTTCAGAAAGCCCATGTGCCCGGACTTGTGGTGAATGACCAGGGGATTTTTGGGGGCGAAGCTGTCCAGCTCCTCCAGGGTGGGGAAGGGCGGGGCTTTGTCATAGTCCCGGGCCGTGACCCACTGGCCCGGGGCGGGCTTGTGCTTTTCCAGGAAGAGCCCGATCCGGCGGCCCATTTCCTCCACCGTGTCCGCCCCCTCCAGGGAGATCTGCAGCTGGGCGCTGGCCATCTGGGAGAAGTGGCTGTGGGCGTCGATAAATCCGGGCATCAGGGTGGCGCCGTAGAGGTTCACCTCTTCGCACTTGCCCGCCATGGCCCGAAGGTCCGCCTCCGGACCCACCGCCAGAATCTTGTCATCCTTCACCAGGAGGGCCTGGGTGTACAGATTTTCCTCCATGGTCAGAATGTTGCCGCCGTAAAACAGTGTTTTCATGATCTGCACCTCAAATCCTTTGTTTTTCCGTGAATCTGCCGCTTCCTCTAGTTTACCCAGTTTTTCCAGATTATAGAAAAACATCCCAAAAGCGCAGAAAGCTTTTGGGATGTAATTTCCTTAATCAGTCAGCGACATAAGGCAGCAGAGCGATCTGACGGGCGCGCTTGATGGCGGTGGTCAGGTCACGCTGATGGGCGGCGCAGGTACCGGTGGTACGGCGGGGCAGAATCTTGCCGCGCTCGGACAGGTAACGGCGGAGCTTAGCGGTATCCTTATAATCGATGCTGGTCACCTTATCCACGCAGAAAGCGCAAACCTTCTTGCGCTTGCGGGGACGCATACGCTGTTCGTTAGCCATGGATTTTCCCTCCTTGTAAGTCTAGTAGAAAAGTTCTTTGTTAGAAGGGCAGCTGGGCGTCGTCATCTTCCAGCATCGCAAAATCCGATGCAGGAGCCGCTCCAGGGGCGGCGTAACTGCCATAGCTGGGGGCGGGTGCGGGGTTTCCGTAGGAATTGCCATGGGAATTGCCGCCGTAGCTGTTTCCGCCATAGCTGCCGGAGCCATAGCTGTTTCCGCCCTCGGAGTCCCGCTTGCTGTCACCGAAATAGGCATTTGCCACGATGATTTCAGCGGAAGTCCGTTTATTGCCTTCCTTGTCGGTCCAGTCCCGCATTTCGAGACGGCCGTCCACCACGATCATGCGGCCCTTGGTGAAGTACTTGGAGATAAACTCTCCGGTCTGACGCCAAGCGACGCAGTCGATGAAGTCGGCTTTTCTCTCGCCGCCGTCTTTGGGCTGGAAGTCCCGATCGACGGCCACACGGAAGCTGGTCACTGCCACACCGCTGCCGGTGCGACGCAGTTCCGGGTCACGGGTCAGACGACCCATGATGGTGATGTGGTTGAGCATGATTACTCCTCCACAGCGGTGGTCAGGCAGCGCATAACGCCTTCAGTAATCTTCATCACGCGCTCCAGCTCTGCGGGGAACTCGGGCTTGCACTCGAAGTTCATGAGAACGTAGTAGCCCTCGTTCAGGTCATTGACGGGGTAGGCCAGCCGACGCTTGCCCCACTCATCGATGTTGGTCAGAGTACCCTCCGCCTCCACCATTGCCTTGAACTTTTCCACAAGTGCTGCGGTGCCTTCCTCGCCCAGGGTGGGGTCGATGATGTAAAGCACCTCATACTTACCGGTGATCTTAGCCATGTTGATTGCACCTCCTTTTGGACTTTTGGCCCCCGGACCCGCCGGGAGCAAGGATTCTGCCATTGGCAGACTGATTTATTTTATCGGAAACAGAAGCAAATGTCAATAGGCTTTTCCCTTAAAAATAATAAAAAATTAAGAAAATCCTAAGGACTTCCTAAGAAAGGATATGCTATAATGTCCCCAGCCACAAAAGGAAGGTGCAGATATGAAGACAAAAGAAAAAAAACGCATTTATCTGGCAGTGGCCGCCCTGCTGGCGGCCGCCGCAGTGATTCTGGGGGCAAAGCCCATGTATAACCTCTACCGGGACGTAAGCTTCGGCTGGACCGACCACACCGAAGCGGAATACGAGGTAAAGGAATTTGCCGAAAGCCACGGCATTTCCATAGGCGAATACCCCCAGTACATATTGGGCCTCTACGAGAATAACCCCGAAACCCGGGATTTTGTCATGAACTATCCCTTCCGGGACCAGGCCCCGGAAGTGGACCTTGCCGCCTATCCCACGGACACGGTGCCCCTTTTCCTCCAGTGGGACCCCATGTGGGGATATGAAAAGTACGGTTCTTCCTGTATTGCCGTGGCCGGCTGCGGCCCCACCTGTCTTGCCATGGCGGGGTATTTCCTGACAGGAAACCCCCACATGACCCCGGACCAGGTGGCGAAGTTCGCCCAGAGAAACGGCTACTATGAGGCAGGCCTGGGCTCCTCCTGGACCCTCATCAGCGAGGGTGCGGAAAAGCTGGGCCTTACCGCCACGGAGCTTCCCCTGGTGAAAAAGAAGATTGTCTCGGCTCTGGAGGCCGGCAGCCCGGTGATTTTAGCCCTCCGGGCCGGAGATTTTACCAGTTCCGGTCACTACATCGTCCTATCCGGCGTGGAAGACGGCGCCTTCCGGGTCAATGACCCCAACAGCAAGGAGCGCTCCGCAAAACTGTGGACCTACGAAGAACTGGAAGGCCAGATCAGAAACATCTGGTCCATCTCCAAAAAAGCATAGGGAAGCTCTGATTAAATTGGCAAGGGCTGGCAGCAAAAGATTTTGGCTCAGACGAAGGTTCTGAAAATGGAGGAATACTGTATGTATTTCCCATTTTCAGAACTGCACGGATGGGGCAAAAGATTCGCTGCCCAGTCGAAGACGATTTATTCAGAGGTTCCCTTAGCCTCTTCTTCCGACTTTTCCCTTTTTTGAAAGCATCCCCCTGGTGTTTCGACAGCATTTTTACAGGAAACGTGTTAAGATTGGCACAGGTCAGCAGGACGCAGGCGAATGACCGCCGCCGTGGCATCGTCTTCCGCGCCCCCGCCAGCCATCTCCAGAATTTCCGCCGCCAACTCCCCAGGCGGCGCGTCCGGAGACAGTCTACTTTGGCGCAGGACCCCCTCTCCGTCCACGCCATCGCTGAGAAGAATCAGCACTTCCCCCCGACGAAGGGACAGCTTCACCACCGCCTCCCGGGTCTCCTCCACCGAGATTCCCGGCGGTGGGGTGGCTGTCCCGATTTTTTCTGCCCCGCTGCGGCGCAGAATCCAGGAGGGTGCTGCGCCCCACTTATAGACCTTGGCGAGGCCCGTCTGCAGGTCCACCTCCGCCATGTCCACGGTGACGGCCCCCGCCGCACCCCGCAGAGCCAGAAAGCTGTTGTAGGTGCGAAGCACGTGCTCCGGCGGGAACCCGGCCTGCAGCATCCGGCGGATGTAGGATGCCCCCATGGCCCCCTCCTGGGCGGCTCCCAGGCCGGTGCCCATGCCGTCACACAAAAGCACATAGTACCGCTCCTCAGGCCCCGGGAAGGCCAGGCACCGATCTCCGTTGGCCTTCTCCTTCCCCTTGCTCCTGGCCGAGGCCTCCACCTGGAACCGGGCTGGGGCAGCCGATTCCTGCCTGGGGAGCCTGTCTGCCAGGGACCGGAGAAACTGGCTCAGAAAACGATACTGCTGCATAATGGCTCCCTGGTACTCCCGCTGCTGCTGCCGCATTCCTTTCAGGTCCTTCCACTGCTCCCGGGCCCGGTGGAGCTCGGGAATCAGCCGCCCGGGCTTGCGGCAGTCGGCGTCCAGGGGATTGAAGAGAAGGTCTTTCGTCAGGTTGTCCTTCTGGGCGCAGGCCTTCCGGGCCGAACAGGCTCCGCAGGCCCGGCTTCCTGCCTTGTCCAGAAGGGCCTGGACGTCAATGGGCGGCGGCTGAATCTCCGCCATGAGCCGCTGTCCTTCCGCCAGGGTCTCGGCTCCCAACTCCAGCCGGACCTGGGCAAAGCCCGTACCGCCCCGGCGCTGGTAAATCTGTGCCCGGGGCGGCAGGAAGCTTCCCAGGGCCCCTCCTGCCAGGAGCCCCGGCAGGGGCGTTGGGTCCCGGATGCCGCAGATGACCATGGCAGCGAGATAACAGAAGGCCGGGGCGGCATTGCGCTGCCATTTGTGGGGCAGGGGCGCCAGCCTGAGAAAATAGGCCATGCACATCACCGCCGTCATGGGCACCGCCGTAATCTGGGCCAAATCCAGCCCCAGCCCCGCCAGAGCCGCCGCCGGGAACGCGCCGCCTACGGACACAAGCCCCGCCGCCAGATACCCCGGGTTCCCATAGGGCCAGGGAGAGACCTGGGCCAGTGCCAGCACCGCAACGCCTCCCACCAGCCAGTCCGTCACCGCATCCCGGCAGGAGAAGGCCTGCATGAACAGCATGGTGCTCCCCAGGGCCAGCCCCACCCAAAGGGCATACACCGCCAGAGGCACTTTCTCATCCAGAATCAGCCGGAAGGCCAGGGCCGTGGCCGCCGTGAGGAAGGCCGACGCGAAAGGGAGCATCAGGGGCGCCTCCCGCCGCCGCTGCCCCACCATCACCGTCAGCGCCATGGCCACGGCGGCCCAGACAAAGCCCATGCGCCCGGCAAATCCCCAGAAAACCGGATACCCCACCATGGCCCCCAGGCCGATGAGCACCGCCTGCCATCCGGAAGCCCCGCAGATGAGGCCCAGGGCCAGGGGCTGGGGCTGTCCCATAAGGCTGGCGGCGCTGAGAAGAAAGCCGCTTCCCGCATATCCCGCCGCCGCAGCCCCGGCCCGGAGGGTGGGCGAAAGGCACAGCCGCTGCAATTCCCGCCGCCCTCGCCGCAAATAGGTTTCCACCATCATTCGTACACCACGTTCCTTTCCCCCTTGAGATAGAGCCATGGTATCACGCTGAGGCAAAATATTTCGTCGCATTCGATGCCTCCGAAAAATAAGTTCCGGCGGCATTTCCGGAGCCAATCGCTTCTTGCATACGGAGCGCGACTTGTGTATAATAAAGGAAACTTTGATTAAATTGGCAAGAGCTGGCAGCAGAAGATTTTGGCTCAGCCGAAGGTTCTGAAAATGGAGGAATACTGTATGTATTTCCCATTTTCAGAACTGCACGGATGGGCCAAAAGATTGGCTGTCCAGCCGAAGACAATTTATTCAAAGGTTCCTAACGGAAAATTCCCCAGGGGAGGACCGGCAAATGCCACGAGAATTTGAGAAAAAATATGAAGCCTTGCCCCGGGAGCTGGCGGCCATCCGGGAGCGCTTCGGAAGCTTCACGGAAATCGCCATGGAAACCGCCTATTTTGACACCCCGGAAGGAGCCCTGAGAATGCGGCACTGGATGCTCAGGCTCCGGCTGGAAAACGGAAAGGCTGTCTGTACCCTGAAAACCCCTCTGCCCGACGGCAGCCGTCAGGAGTGGGAAGTGGAAAATCCTTCCCTGGATGCCGCGGTTTTGGAATTATGTAAACTCGGTGGTCCCCGGGAACTGCTTTCCCTGACCGGACTGCAGAAGGTCTGCGCCGCCCGGTTCACCCGGCTGGCTTCCCTTTTGGAACTGCCCCAGTGTACCGTGGAATTGGCGCTGGACCAGGGGGTGTTCCTGGGCGGCGGCAGAGAGCAGCCCTTTTCCGAACTGGAAGTGGAATTGAAGCAGGGCAGCGAAGAGGCTGCCGCCGCATTTGCGGCAGAACTGGCCCGGGAGTACGGCCTTCGGGAAGAGCCAAAAAGCAAGGTCCAGCGGGCCCTGGCCCTGGCGGGCCTTTGAAGGGAAGGTCCTTATGAAAAAATTCGTTTTCCTTCTTTTGATTCTCATGCTCACCCTCACCGCCTGCGGGAAATCCATTCCCAGCCTTTCCCAGGTGGAGGCCCATTCCGAAAGCTGGGCCAACAAACAGCTGGCGGGCTTTGCCTATGAAGACATCTGCCATGCCTGGGGAGAGCCCAGCGGCTCCCTTTTCGGACTGTGGGGCAGCATCTGGGAGCTGCCCGGCGGCGAAGACTATCTCACAGCGTATTTTCATCGCGAGACCGGAATTCTGGACCATGTTATGATCCAGCCTATGGAAAATTAACCCATTTGCAGGAGAGAGAAAAATGGCAAATTTACAGACCCTGTTTTCCAAATACCACCGCCTGGTGCTCTTCGACACGGAGACCACGGGGCTTCAATACAGCCGGGACGAGATCATCGAATTCGCCGCCATTGCGGTGGAGTCCGTTGACGGGGTGCCCACGGTGGTCCGGGAGTACGACGAACTGGTGGCTTTGTCCCCCGGAGGCTTCGTGCCGCCGAAAATCGAGGCCCTTACAGGCATCTCCACCCAGGACCTGCGGGAGCGGGGGCTCCCAAAAACCCGGGTCTGCCGGGACATTGCGGAGCTCATTTCCGGCAACACGTTGCTGCTTGCCTACAACGCCCACTTCGATCTGAGCTTCCTGTTCTACCTGCTGCTCCGGGACGGAGACCCGGCTATCCTCAAAGGCAAGGACAAGCTGGACCTGCTCACCGTTTACAAGGACCGCCACAGCTATCCCCATCGCCTCTGCAACGCCATCGAAACCTACGGTCTTCAGGGCAAGGTGGTAAACTCCCACCGGGCCGTGGACGATGTGCTGGCCACCCTGGCCGTTATGGAGGCCATGGAAGCGGAAAAAGCCGATTTGGAGCATTATGTCAACCTGTTTGGCTACAATCCCAAATACGGCGTGGAGGGAAAGCCCATTGGCTCCGTGCGCTATGTGCCCCAGGGCTTTGACCCGGCGGAGCCTATCTATGCAAAAAAGGAGGTCAGCCCATGCTGAACGAAACCGCCTTCGCCCTGGGAGCCAACCGCTCCTGCATCCGGGACCTTTTTGAATACGGCTGTGAACGGGCCAAACTCCTGGGCCGGGAGAACGTCTTCGACTATTCTCTCGGAAACCCCTCTATCCCCTCGCCGCCTCAGGTGACCCAGGCCATCCGGGACGTTTTAAATGACACGGACCCTCTGCTGCTCCACGGCTACACCTCTGCCGTAGGAGATTATGAGACCCGAAGGGCCATTTCCGATGACCTGAACCGACGCTACGGCGTCTCCACCCGGCCCGAGGAGTTCTTCCTGGGCTGCGGCGCCGCGCCGGAGCTCACCGCAGTGATGAAGGCCCTGGCCGTGGAGGGCGGGGAGCTTCTCACCGTGGCCCCCTACTTCCCGGAGTACAAGCCCTTTGCGGAAAACGCGGGACTTGTTTTCCGGGTGGTTCCTCCCGACGTACCCTCTTTCCAGGTGGACCTGGGGAGGCTCGAAGCAATGCTGACCCCACACACCCAGGTGGTGCTTATCAACACCCCCAACAACCCCTCCGGCGTGGTCTACACCCGGGAGACCCTTATGGCTCTGGGGGACCTTCTGACCCGGAAGTCCCGGGAATTCGGACATCCCATCTATCTTCTCTCCGACGAGCCCTACCGGGAGCTGAGCTACGGGGTGGAGGTTCCCTTTGTGCCGTCCATCTACCGGGACACCATTCTCTGCTACTCCTACTCCAAGTCCCTGTCCCTGCCGGGAGAGCGCATCGGCTACGTCTACGTGCCCCAGGCCGCCGCAGATTCCCAGCGTCTCTATGCCGCCGTGGCGGGCGCTGCCAGAGCCATGGGCCACGTCTGCGCCCCCTCTCTGTGGCAGAAGGTCATCGCCCGGTGCGCCCACGTCCGGCCGGATCTGGAGAGCTACGACCGCAACCGCCGGGCCCTTTACGAGGGCCTCACCGCCATGGGCTACGAAATGGCAAAGCCCGACGGGGCCTTCTACCTCTTCATCAAGGCCCCCGGCGGCGACGCCAATGCCTTCTCGGAAAAGGCCAAAAGGAAAGACCTGCTTCTGGTCCCCGGGGACGGCTTCGGCTGTCCGGGGTATTTCCGGATTTGCTATTGCGTAAGCTACGACATGATTCAAAGAAGCCTGCCCCGATTCCGGGAGCTGATTGAGGAATATCAGCCGTAAAAATTTTACTTTACGGCTCCATATCCGAAGCAGAGGGAGGGATAAATCCCTCCCCTACAGTATAAAAGCCGCCGTTCCCATTCCGGAACGACGGCTTCTTGTCAGCTCATTTTTGCCTCTCTCTGAATCTGGTTGGCCCGGTAGAGGGCCATGGCAGTCTGGCCTCTGGTGAGGGGGAGGTCAGCTTCCAGGTCGATGCCCGCCTCCCGAAGAATATCCAGGGCGGCGGAGGCCCAGTCCGAGACCTCTCCGCTCTCCCGGGTTCCCACAGAGGTTCCCAGGTCCAGGGCGTTTTCCAGCATCACAGCGGCTTCCGCTCCGGTGATGGGGGTCTCCGCACCGAAGGTCCGCTGGTCGGGAAGTCCCGCCGTGAGCCCTGCCCGGACGGCTGCCGCCACATAGGGCCGGAGCCATGCGGGAATCTCGTCCTCATAGCCTGTATAGACCACTTCTTCCTCTGTGGGGATATCCAGGGCCCGGGTCAGCATGGACACGAATTCTCCCCGGGTCACGCTCTCCTGGGGAGAGAAGCAGGAGCTGCTGCCCACAGTCTCCCCTACGAAGACCCCGGTGTTGCGCATCCACTCGGCGGCAAAGCGGCAGTCCAGGCCCATGGTGTCCCGGTACTGGGCCGCCTCGGTGGGCTTGAGAATGGTAATGGTCACGGTGGCCTCCCGGGACACCTTCCCGGCGGGGTCCGTTGCGGTGTAGACAAAGGAGTCCACGCCTACCTTATTTTTCTTGGGCGTATAGGTGAAGGTCCCGTTTTCCCCCAGCTCCACGGTGCCCCGGCGTGGGTTGCGGGTGACGGCAAAGGTCATGGCCTCCCCTTCCGGGTCCGCCACTTTCAGCTTTCCTTGGACCTCCAGATTCTTGTAGGTCTCCAGGGCGGAGTCCTCCGCCACGGGAACCTGATTTTCCCGGCCCCGAATGCCAATGGTCACGGTGGTCTCCTCTCCAACCCCGGTCTCTCCTACAGGCAGATAGGAAACCTGGGCGGAACGGTCAAACTCTGTACGCACGGGGGCGAAGGTGATTTGGGCGATCTGGTCCGTGGTCAGCACGTCCCCGGGCCGCAGCACCCGCTGCCCCAGCATGACCTGTCCCACACTGGGTCGGGGCAGGGTGGTCAGGCAGATGCCGGAAACCTCCCCGAAGTCCTCCTGGGCAAAGCAATACACGGCGCCGCTTTCCACCTCGGCGGCGGAAACGGTCAGGGTCAAGGACGCGGCACAGCCAAGGGCCGCAGCCAGCGCAAACAATCGGTTCTTGAACATGAAATCCCTCCAAAATTTCGGCCGCATACGGTCCACACGGCCTGGTTTTCAATGGTATTGTTTGCCAGCAGAGGGAGAATTATTCATAAAATCTCCGGGGTTTCATTGCATTTTGCCGGATTCTATGGTAAGATTCAAAAAGAAAATCTCCAGGAGGAATGTCATGAATCTGATTTCCGTTATCATTCCCGCCTACAACGTGGCGGAGTTCCTTCCCAAATGCCTGGATTCCATTCTGGCCCAGACCTACCGCAACTGGGAGGCCATTGTCATTGACGACGGCTCCACGGACGGCTCCGGTGAAATTCTCGACCAGTACGCCAGCCGGGATGCCCGGTTCGTGGTGATTCATCAGGCCAATCAGGGGCGGGCTGCCGCAAAAAATGCGGGTTTGGCGCGGATGACCGGAGATTTCGTGACCTTTGTTGACGGCGACGACTATGTGTCTCCCGTATATCTCCAAAAGCTCCTGGGCTGGCTTCTGGAGAACAGTGCCGACATCAGCAAATGCTTCCAGGTCCAGTTCCCCGAGGGGGGCCAGGTTCCTGCACCCTATATTACGGAAGAGGTCCGGGTCCTTGACGGCTCCATCGACCTGCTGTTCCAGGTTCAGGGCATTGAGTCCTTTCCCATGAAACTCTTCCGGCGGCAGCTCTTTGACGGTCTGCGGTTCCCCGACCTGACCGTAGCCGAGGACTCCGCCCTGATGATCCGCATTCTGGAAAAAAATCCTAAGGTGGTCTACAACAACAGCCAGTATTACTACTACCTCCTTCGGGGAACCGGCGCCACTTTGGCCAAAAGCAAGCACCATTTAGAGCGCATTGACGCCTTCGCCACCTGGCTGGAGGTCATTGAAAAGAACCACCCGCAGGACAAATTTGCCCTCCACTGCGCGGCCATCCGGTTTTTGGAGGAGGGCATCGGCGCAGTGACCCGGACCTGCCACCTCCTCACCGCCCAGGAGGTGAAGGGATACAAGTCCCGGCTCCGGGCCGAATACCGCCGCCTTTCCGGAAAAACCCCGCTGCCCCTGGGGGTAAGGTGCCGGTTTTTACTGTTTTACTACTGGACAGGCGGATATCTGATGCTGAAAAAGGCAAGAAACCGGGGATAAAAAGACAAATAGCCCGCCGTTTTAGATGGGTGCTCGTAAGAAAGTAATTCATTCAAAATTACACTTACGGCATCTGCCAGGCAGATGCGTCTGACAATATGCACCATATTCGGCGTTTGGCCCGGGTGCGGTGCATTTTTCATTGGGTGCAGTCCATGAGCTCGATCCGTAACCTGACAGAAGAAATCATTAAAGAGGTGTCATTTTTAGCGAAATGTTAATTGTTATAGGGGCAGCAATACTGGGAGTGTGTATATTTTACATTCTTTATCTGAATGGTTTTGGAGTTGTTAATACAAAATCAGCCTTGTTTTACATGAGTTCTCCACGATGGGGAAAAAGAAGAAATTACATAGAAGAAAAATTCTCATCTTGCAATGGAAGCATGAAAAGAGTTATTCGGCTTTCACAATCGAAAAGATATCAATTCGTTTTTTCATCCAATACCACCAAAGGCTCGGTTTCTATTGAAATTTATGGAACAAAGAAAAAATTAATTGCGAAACTAAATAACCAACAGCCATGTGCGTTTATTTCTACAGAGAAGAAAAGGAACTTACGAGTGGTTACAAAGTTTGTAAAAGCGGACGGAGAATGTAAACTCACCTGGAATGAAGTATAATTCACAGAGAATGCAAAAAATGGGCTTTTATCGGAGCCTTAACGGCACACTTCTGCACTTTCCTGCCGGGAGTATTCGTGTGTCCCGGGTCACTTCGTTCTGACAAGGTGACTGTACCCCCTTGCACCGCTTATGTAGCTATTCCTTGAGGATTTGCCGCCAGCAAGTGTGATAACGAAAAATCGGAATTTGGCAAAGGAGTGTGATTGTATGAAAAAGAAATTCTTTGTGGTAATTGCAATTATAGTTGTTTTAGTAATCCTATTAACCCCTGTTCGTATGAACTTAAAAGACGGCGGAAGTGTAAGGTATAAAGCATTAGTGTATGAAGTTACAAAAATACACCAACTTTCACCAGAAGTAGATGGTGTAAAACCATATATTGACGGGTTCGAAATCAAAATACTCGGAATGACAGTTTATAGAGAAACAAACGAATAGACAAATTCCAGTTTGTCGCTTTGCCCATCAATAACCAAATACCGAAAAGCTGACCGTTGATCTGCATCGCCCTGTGAGAAATCAGCGGTCATTTTAATGCCGGGCAAAACAGGATTTCTAATAGTCTAAAAGGACGGCATGACCGAAGTCATGCCGTCCTCAGACAGAGCGATATTACTTTCTGATTCCTCCCGCCACGAAAGCGGCGGGCTATTTTTATGGGCTTTATTTTGCGAATTCCACAGCCTTGGTCTCGCGAATTACGTTGACCTTGATCTGGCCGGGGTATTCCAGCTCCGACTCGATCTTCTTGGCGATGTCCCGGGCCAGCAAAATCATGTTGTCCTCGGTGACCACCTCGGGCTTCACCATAATCCGGACCTCCCGACCTGCCTGGATTGCGAAGGCCTTGTCCACGCCGGGATAGGAGCCCGTCAGCTCTTCCAGCTTCTGCAGCCGGCGGATATAGTTCTCCACGTTCTCGCGGCGGGCGCCGGGTCTGGCGGCGGAGATGGCGTCGGCGGCCTGAACCAGAACGGCAATGACGGTCTTGGGCTCCACGTCGCCGTGGTGGGCCTCGATGGCGTTGACGATAATGGGATTTTCCTTGTACTTCCGGGCCAGATCTGCGCCCAGCTGCACATGGCTGCCTTCCACTTCATGGTCGATGGCCTTGCCCAGGTCGTGCAGCAGGCCTGCCCGCTTGGCCAGGGCCACGTCTACGCCTAGCTCAGAGGCCATGAGGCCTGCAATGTGGGCCACCTCGATGGAGTGGTTCAGCACATTCTGGCCGTAGGAAGTGCGGTACTTCTGGCGGCCCAGAATCTTGATGAGTTCGGGGTTCAGGTTGTGGACGCCGGTTTCGTAGCAGGCGCGCTCGCCTTCCTCCCGAATGGTGCGGTCCACTTCCTTCCGGGCCTTTTCCACCATGTCCTCAATGCGGGTGGGGTGGATACGGCCGTCCACAATGAGCTTTTCCAGGGCCAGCCGGGCAACCTCCCGGCGGACAGGGTCAAAGCTGGATACGGTAATGGCCTCGGGGGTGTCGTCGATGATGAGGTCCACCCCGGTAATGGTTTCCAGAGTCCGGATGTTCCGGCCCTCCCGGCCGATGATGCGGCCCTTCATTTCGTCGTTGGGCAGGGGCACCACGGACACCGTGGTTTCGGCGGCGTGGTCTGCGGCGCAGCGCTGGATGGCCGTGGCGATGATCTCCCGGCCCCGCTCCTCGGCCTCGTCCTTCAGCTGCTGTTCGATCTCCTTGATCTTCATGGCGGACTCGTGACGGACCTCGTCCTCCACGCTCTGAAGCAGGTATTCCTTGGCCTGCTCCTGGGTCAGGCCGGAAATCTGTTCCAGGGTCTCCATGTGCTTTTTCTTCAGCTCTTCCACCTGGGCCTGGCTCTCGGTGACCTTCTGAACCTTCCGGGCCAGCTCTTCCTCTTTGCGCTCAAAGGCCTCGGTTTTCTTGTCCAGGGCGGATTCTTTCTGTTCCAGGCGGCGCTCCTGTTTCGAGAGCTCAGCCCGGCGTTCTTTGACTTCCCGTTCGTACTCTGTGCGTGATTTATGGATTTCGTCCTTTGCCTCCAGAAGCATTTCCTTCTTGCGGCTCTCGCCGGAGCGGATGGCTTCGTTAATCAGGCGCGTAGCCTCGGTTTCGGCGGAGCCGATTTCCTTTTCCGCCACCTTCTTGCGATAGGTCACGCCCAGGCCAAAACCCAGGGCAATGCCCACCACTGCGGCAATGACGATAAACAAAACTTGATACCATTCCATAAATTCCAAGCACACCTCCTTCATTTAAAATAGACGCAGAAGGGGTGGGCGCAATAGCCCCATGATAAATTCACACAGGAAAAACCGCCCAGGTCCAACCCGGCGGCCTTATTCCAATTCAAACGCCATGAGGCGAAATACCCGTAGCCCCGGCTGCTGTTGCCGGTCATACATGAAACGCATGGCACATTCCGCCAGCGTACATTACACCGAATTTATTGTACAGGCAGGAAGCCGGAATGTCAAGGGGAACGGCAAAATCTTTTTGGCAGGTCGCACAAAAGAAGGGATGTCCGGAGGGTGCCTTTGCTGCAAAGTCCCGCCCCGGCACGGCGGAATTTATGGCCGCATAATTCCCTCTTTTCTGCAAACAATAGCCATGGAAACCACAGCAAGGAGAGGAAAGATTATGAAAGCAACCGGAATCGTCCGCCGGGTTGACGACCTGGGGCGGATCGTGATCCCAAAAGAAATCCGCAGAACCCTGAGAATCCGAGAAGGCGACCCCCTGGAGATTTACACGGAAAAGGACGGAGGCGTGATTTTCCGGAAATACTCCCCCATGGGGGACCTGCAGGAATTCGCCGCCCAGATGTGCGAGTCCATCGGCTGCGCCACGGGGCACATTGCCGCCGTTTCCGACCGGGACAGCATCATCGCCCTGCACGGGGCCCCAAAGCGGGAGCTTATGGACAAGCCCAACTCCCCGGAGCTGGAAAAGCTCATGACCGAGCGGCGGACCTATCTCTTCAAGTCCGGCGACCACCCCATTTTCGCCGCCGACGGAACCAACAAGTACCAGCTGGGCGCCGCCGTGCCCATTCTCTCCCAGGGAGACCTTATGGGCTGCGTCATGCTCCTGCTGGGTGAGGGCGAGGGACCCTTGCAGGAGGCGGACCAGTATGTGACCAAAACCGCCGCAGGGTTTTTAGGGCGGCAGATGGAGAGCTGAAACCCTCATTTTCAGCCGCAGGCACCCCCGGCCGGGCCGGGGGTGCGGGAGAGCGTCCATACACGGCCCAGGGGATTTATCCCTCCTTTCATAATGCAGAACGATTCAGGGAGGCATAAATGCCTCCCCTACAGAATTTCCTGTATAACGTCCAAAAGGGCCGGAAGGATGTTCCTTCCGGCCCGCGCTTGTTTTTTACTCCAGGCCCTTTCCGGTCTCCCGGTAGGCGCTTTCCAGGGGGGAGGCGGATTTGGCCTCCTTTTTGTATTTCTCCACGCACTTTGCGGCCTTCTCCACAGGCAGGATGGTGCCGGGGCCTGCCACGCAGCCTCCGGGACAGGCCATGCCTTCCAGCAGGTAGCCTTTATACTTGCCCGCCTTCGCCATGGTCATGAGCTTGCGGCACTCCCGCAGGCCCTCGGCGTGGGCGATTTTCAGCTCCATGTCCGGGTGCTCCTGGTGAATCAGGTCCGCCACGGCTCCCGCCACGCCGCCGGAAACCGCAAAGCCACGGCCGGCGCCGGTGCCTTCGTTCAGGTCTTCCAGTTCCTCAATTTGGTCAAAGTCGATGTCCTTGGCCTCGAACATGCCCTGCAGCTCCTCAAAGGTCAGCACGAAGTCCACGTCGGAGCGGATGTTCTCCCGGATGGCCTCCAGCTTCTTGGCGGCGCAGGGGCCAACGAACACCACTTTGCAGCCGGGGTATTTCTTCTTCATGAGCCGGGCCGTGAAGACCATGGGGGTCAGGGTCATGGAGATGTTTTTCTGTTCCCCGGGGAAGAGCTTGCCGATCATGGCGTGCCAGGCGGGACAGCAGGAGGTGGCCATATAGGGCTGCTCCGCCGGGACCTTCTCCAAGAAGTCCTTGGCCTCCTCAATGGTACACATATCCGCACCCACGGCCACCTCGGTGGTCCGGGCGAAGCCCAGCTCCTTCATGGCGGCCACAAATTTCCCCGGGGTCACGCCGCCGAACTGGCCCACAAAGGCCGGGGCCACAATGGCGATGACCTTGTCGCCCTTTAAAATGGACTGAATCACCTGGAAAATCTGGCCCTTGTCCACAATGGCGCCAAAGGGGCAGCTCACCAGGCACTGTCCGCAGGCAACGCACTTTTCCTGGTTGATATAGGCTCTTCCGTGCTCATCGGAGCCGATGGCATCCATGCCGCAGGAGGCGGCGCAGGGGCGCTCCATATGGATAATGGCGTTATAGGCGCAGGCGTCGGCGCATTTGCCGCAGCGGATGCACTTATTGGGGTCGATTTTGCTCTTGCCGTTGACAAAGCTCACCGCATCCCGGGGGCAGACCTTCTGGCAGGAGGCGGCGAGACAATTCTGGCAGCTCTCCGTGACCCGGTACTGGTTGGTGGGACAGGCGTGGCAGGCGTAGGGGATGATATTGACCAGAGGCGGCTCATAGTACTGCTGGGCCACCGCTGCGGCGTCCATGCCCTCGGTCATAAGGGTCCTGGTCTGAATGGGCCGGATGCCCAGGCCCATGGCAAGCCGTACCCGCTCTCCGGCAATGGCCCGTTCCAGGAAAATGGACTCCCGGTGCATGGGCTGGTCGCCGGGGACGATCTTAAAGGGCAGGTCCTCGACGTTGGTGTAGTCGCCTCCGGCATAGGCCATGCGGGCCACCTCGGTGAATACACTTTTGCGGATGTCCGTGATCAGGGAAGGGATGCCTCTCATAGATGTTCCTCCAAAGTTCCGTGTGCCGCCACAGCGACCTTTTCTTGTATTCTATCACAGAAATGGGGTTTTTCCACTGGAAATTTCCGAAATCTGCGGAAAGCAGAAAAGAATTCCGCCTCTCATAACCACCGGGCGGCGGGCATAGGCTGTACCACGAAACAGGAGGGGATGACGATGAAGCGGTTTTTTGGTTTTCTGTGTCTCATAGCCTTGCTGCCGGCCTTTTGTCTGCCTGCCGCAGGGGTGGAGCTGGACCTGGCGGGGAAAAGTGCGGTGCTCATGGACGCGGCCACGGGGACGGTGATTTATGAGCACAACGCCCACGAACCCCTGGCCCCTGCCAGCGTCACCAAGGTCATGACCATGCTTCTCATTATGGAAGCCATCGACGGCGGAAAAATCGGCTGGGAGGACATGGTCACGGCCTCGGAGGCCGCAGCAGCCAAGGGGGGCAGCCAGATCTATTTAAAGGTGGGGGAGAGTATGTCCGTGACGGATATGCTCAAATCCATTGCGGTAAGCTCCGCCAACGACTGCGCCTGCGCCATGGCGGAGCACATCGCCGGGTCTGAAAGCGCCTTTGTGGAGCGGATGAACCAGCGGGCGGCGGAGCTCCAAATGAACGAGACCCACTTTGTCAACTGCACCGGTCTGGACGACGCCCCGGACGCCGACGAGCACCTGACCTCCGCCTACGACATCGCCATCATGTCCCGGGAGCTGATTGTAAACCATCCGGACATCAAAAAATTCACCACCATCTGGATGGACACGGTACGCAACGGGGCCTTCGGCCTGTCAAACACCAACAAACTGGTGCGGTTTTACAGCGGGGCCACAGGGCTCAAAACCGGATTCACGGCGGCGGCCGGGTACTGCCTGTCGGCCACGGCCCAGCGGGATGGCATGGAGCTCATTGCCGTGGTCATGGGCGCCAAAACCAGCGGCGAACGGAATGCCGCCTGCAAAGCCCTCCTGGACTACGGCTTTGCAAACTATTCCCTCATTGACCCGGGCCTGGAGGCCGTCCCCAAAGTGCCGGTGAAGCTGGGGTCCGCCCAGGACGTGGAGCTGGAGCTGGGGGAAAACGGGAACCTGCTGATCGACAAGGGCAAAAAGGGCACCGTCACCACCGAGGTCCGGGCAGAGCCCTTCACCACCGCCCCGGTTGCCAAGGGGGCAAAGCTGGGGAAGCTCACCATCCGCTCCGGGGACGAAATTCTCCGGGAGCTGCCCCTGGTGGCGAAAGAACAAGTGGAGCGGGTGACCTTCGGGCAGCTGTTTGTGAAGATATTGAGAAGGGTTGCCATGGCAAAGGAAGTTACGGCCTAGAATCCGGCGGATTTGTTACAGCGAACCGTGATTTTGCTCTGTAGGGGAGGGATTTATCCCTCCCTTTGAGACTGTCGGAAAACCCCTGGGGGCTTTTTCGACGTGCCGCAGTTGGAAACGGCTCCATATATGCAGCAGAGGGAGGGATAAATCCCTCCCCTACAGATGAAATCCCCGGCGGGAAGGGTCCCGCCGGGGTGGCTGTTTACTTGCCCAGTTCGCTGATGGGTCTCAGGTTCAGCTGCACTCTGGGGTACTTTGCAAGAATGGCCTGGGCTTGGGCTTCGTCAATGGCCTCCTGGTCCCGGGCGAAATAGAGGTCGATGATTTTTGTATCTTCCATGGAAACACCTCCTTTGTGTCTTCACCTATCCTGCCGGGAAAATCCCGGTTTCCTTTCACGTTCCCAAAAAATTTTTTCTGACCCTATCCTATCACAGTGCCGCAAAAAATCGTTAATAAAATATTTACGGAATCCGTCAATTTCCCTCTTGCATTTTTTTCCGGTTTGGAGTATGATGTATTAGCACTCAAGGTAAAGGAGTGCTAATACATCGTCTCCCTTGAATGTCCCCCCTGGGACGTTTCTAAAAATACCATTATGGAGGAATTACCTATGAAGCTGAAACCCATGGCAGACAACGTACTGCTCAAAGCCCATGAGGCCCAGGAGACCACCGCCTCCGGCATCATCCTCGCCACCACCAATAAGGAAAAGCCCGCCATCTACGAGGTTGTGTCCGTGGGCCCCGGCACCAAGGACGTGACCATGACCGTGAAGGTCGGCGACAAGGTGGTTGTCGGTCAGTTCGTGGGCACCGACGTGACCCTGGATAAAAAGGACTATAAATTCGTAAAGCAGGACGACATTCTGGCTGTCGTCACCGACTAAGGAGGAAGCAATATGTCTAAAATGATCGTTTACGGCGAAGACGCCCGGAAGAAGCTGCAGTCCGGCATTGACCAGCTGGCCAACACCGTGAAAGTCACCCTGGGCCCCAAGGGCCGCAATGTGGTGCTGGGCAAGAAGTACGGCGCCCCCCTCATTACCAACGACGGCGTGACCATCGCCAAGGAAGTGGAGCTGGAAGACCCCTTTGAGAACATGGGCGCTCAGCTCATCCGGGAAGTGGCCACCAAGACCAACGACGTTGCCGGCGACGGCACCACCACCGCCACCGTTCTGGCTCAGACCATCACCCGGGAGGGCCTGAAAAACCTGTCCGCCGGAGCCAACCCCATGGTCATGCGCAAGGGCATCGACAAGGCCGTGGCTGTGGCTGTGAATGCCATCAAGGAGCACTCCGTGCCTGTTTCCGACTCCGCCGCCATTGCCCGGGTCGGCGCCGTGTCCTCCGGCGACGAGGCCATCGGCTCTCTCATTGCCGAGGCCATGGAAAAGGTTGGCACCGGAGGCGTCATCACCATTGAGGAGAGCAAGACCGCCGAAACCGGCCTTGAGGTCGTGGAGGGTATGCAGTTCGACCGGGGCTACATCTCCCCCTACATGGTCACCGACACCGACAAGATGGAGGCCGTTCTGGACGACGCCTATATCCTCATCACCGATAAGAAGATCGCCTCCATTCAGGAGATTCTGCCCATTCTGGAGCCCATCGTCAAGGCCGGCCGGAAGCTCATGATCATTGCCGAGGACGTGGAAGGCGACGCTCTGGCTACCCTGCTGGTGAACCGTCTCCAGGGCCGCTTCAACATCGTCTGCGTCAAGGCCCCCGGCTTCGGCGACCGCCGGAAGGAAATGCTCCAGGACATCGCCGTGCTCACCGGCGGCACCGTGATTTCCAGCCAGCTGAACATGGAGCTGGCCGACACCCAGATGACCGACCTGGGCCACTGCCGTCAGATCGTGGTCACCAAGGACACCACCACCATTGTGGACGGCGACGGCGCCCCCGCCGACATCCAGGCCAGGGCCCACATGATCCGCTCCGCCATTGCCACCACCACCTCCGACTACGACCGTGAAAAGCTCCAGGAGCGTCTGGCCAAGCTCTCCGGCGGCGTGGCCGTCATCAAGGTTGGCGCCCAGACCGAGGTTGCCATGAAGGAGCTGAAGCTCCGGGTGGAGGACGCTCTGAACGCCGCCCGTGCCGCCGTGGAGGAAGGCATTGTGGCCGGCGGCGGCACCGCTCAGGTCAACGCCGTGGCTGCTGTGGAAGAGCTGATTTCCACTCTGCACGGTGACGAGAAGACCGGCGCCAAGATCATCGCCTCCGCCCTCCAGGCCCCCATCCGCCAGATCGCCGAGAACGCCGGCGTGGACGGCTCCGTGGTCTACGAGAAGATCCGCAACTCCGGCAAGGTTGGCTTCGGCTACAACGCCTACACCGAGGAATATGTGGACATGATTCCCGCCGGAATCGTTGACCCCACCAAGGTCACCCGTTCCAGCCTGGAAAACGCCGCCTCCATTGCCGGCTGCGTCCTGACCACCGAGAGCCTGGTGGTGGACAAGCCCGATCCCGCTGCCGACGCCGCAGCCGCCGCTGCTGCCCAGGGCGGAATGTACTAAGCCTTTACAAAATGCCCTCCGGCTTACACCGGAGGGCATCTTCTGTAGGGGAGGGATTTATCCCAACATTTTTATGTAAACCTATCGGGTAAAAAACGCAGGGTTTTCGGACAGTCTGAAACGTCCTCCGGTGTAAACCGGAGGACGTTTCAGCTTGTCAAAAAAGCCTCGCAGAGTTTGCCGCCATTGGCGGCAAATAGAGTCCAATCCGTTTTCTGCCGGGGCGTGTACCTGGCAGAAAACACATCTCAGACTGCAAGTGTGGAATTTGTCCCCCACTGGGGGACAAATTATGCGCGCAGCAGGCTGCCAGAGTTTGTCGGAAAAGCCCAAAGGGGTTTTTCGACAGTCTCGTTTTTACATATGGTCAATCAGAGCAAACACGGCGGCCTGCTGGTCCTCGGTCAGTCTTGACCACCGGGCCAAAAGCTGCCGCTGCGCTTCGGTCAGGGATACCGCCTGCTCCCCCTCCGCAAAGAGCTGGGACAGGGTGATTCCGAACGCGGCGCAGATTTTTTCCAAAGACGGCACCGTGGGGACCATGTTTTTGCGGTACCAGGAGGAAATGGTGGACTGAGGCAGCCCCGAACGCTCCGCAAGCTGGTACTCCGTCCAGCCCCGGTCCTGCCGGTATTTCGTAATGGTCCCAAGAATATCCTTCACCGTCCACACCTCGTCTCCTTTTGTTCTTCGCAAATTATACTTCGATAAATCGTTGCATTTTAATCATTTATATCGTATAATTTTAACGACAAACACAATTAAGAAGGTGTGTATCGGTGAGAGGAAAATGCTGCTTCTTTATTGGGCATCGGGAGACGACAGAGGCCATTCTGCCCGCCTTGGAGAAAGCCATCGAAACCCATATTGCGGAACATGGTGTAACGGAATTTCTTGTTGGAAGCTATGGCAGATTTGACCTTTTTGCAGCCGGGGCAGTTATCCGGGCAAAGCAAAAGCACCCGGAAATCGTTTTGACCCTTCTGCTTCCCTATCACCCGGCAGAACGGCCCATTGCTGTTCCAGCGGGGTTCGATACCACCTTTTATCCGCCGGGCATGGAGGGCGTTCCCCGGCGGCTGGCTATTGTCCGGGCGAATCATTATGCCGTGGACCACGCGGACTTTCTGATAGCCTACGCCTGGCATCCAGCCAGCAACGCAAGGGACCTGCTGGAATATGCCCGGAAGCGGAAGAAAAAAGGACTTTTGCAGATTACAGAGCTGCCGCAGCCCCCTGGGGGTATTTTCTCTGTAGGGGAGGGATTTATCCCTCCCTGAATCGGATGTTCCAAACGTGGGCGTATTTTGTATTAAGGGAGGCATGAATGCCTCCCCTACATTTTTATGGATTTATGGAAACCCATCGGATAAGAAAAAGCCTGAACCCAAGGGTTCAGGCTTTCATTCTTGTTCAGTTTCAGCAATTAGCCGTTGGCACGCATCTGAGCGAAGCACTCGCTGCAGTACACGGGACGATCGGACTTGGGCTGGAAGGGAACCTTGGCCTCACCGCCGCAGCGGGCGCAGGTAGCAGTGAAGAACTCACGGGGACCGCGGGTGGCGTTCTTGCGGGCGTCACGGCAGGCCTTGCAGCGCTGGGGCTCGTTCTGGAAGCCGCGCTCAGCGTAGAACTCCTGCTCACCGGCGGTGAACACGAACTCGTTGCCGCACTCCTTGCAAACTAAAGTCTTGTCTTCGTACATTTTGGAAATACCTCTCTTCGGAAAGTAGATGCCCATGAAATTTCACTGTTAAGGTTCTATCCCAGGGTCAATTAAATTATGCGGCAATGCACGCCGCAAATTCGATTATACACAACGGACCTGGCTTTGTCAATGGTGACCAGAAAATTTTCCAAAATTATTTTGGAAATTGGGAATGTTGAAAATCAGCCCTCCAAAAGCCTCACAGAGAGAACTGGGTCTGGCCCTCATAGGGGATGTGCAGATGGTCATAGGCAAGGCTCGTAACGCACCGGCCTCTGGGGGTCCGGGTGAGAAAGCCCAGCTGCAGAAGGTAGGGCTCGTACACGTCCTCCAGGGTCACGGCCTCCTCGCCGATGGTGGCCGCCAGGGTCTCCAGGCCCACGGGGCCGCCGTTATAATTCTGGATGATGGCCGTGAGCATCCGCCGGTCGATGTTGTCAAGGCCCAGCTTGTCCACTTCCAGCCGTTCCAGGGCCAGGTCTGCGGCCTCCTTGGTAATGGTGCCGTCGCCCATGATCTCAGCAAAGTCCCGGACCCGGCGGAGGAAGCGGTTGGCGATTCGGGGGGTGCCCCGGCTTCGGGAGGCGATTTCCATGGCCCCCCGGGGGTCGATGGGCATGCCGAGGATCGCCGCGCTGCGGGTGACGATTTTCGCCAGCTCCTCCGGGGTGTACAGTTCCAGCCGCAGGTTCACGCCGAAGCGGTCCCGCAGAGGGGCCGACAGCTGGCCCGCTCTGGTGGTGGCTCCCACCAGGGTGAATTTCGGCAGGTCCAGGCGGATGGAGTTGGCGGAAGGGCCCTTGCCCACGATGATGTCAATGGCGAAGTCCTCCATGGCGGGGTACAAAATCTCCTCCACCACCCGGTTGAGACGGTGGATTTCATCGATGAACAGAATGTCCCCGGGGTTCAGATTGGTCAGCAGCGCCGCCAGGTCCCCGGGCTTTTCAATGGCGGGGCCGGAGGTGACCCGGATGTTTACGCCCATTTCATTGGCGATGACGCCCGCCAGAGTGGTTTTGCCCAGGCCCGGAGGGCCGTAGAGCAGGGTGTGGTCCAGAGGCTCATTGCGCCGCCGGGCGGCTTCTATATAGACGCTGAGGTTGCTTTTCGCCTTCTCCTGGCCTGTGTAGTCCGCCAGGAGCTTGGGCCGCAGGCCGATTTCCCCGGCGTCCTGGGGGGCGAAGGTGGGGCAGACAATGGGCTCCGCCATCTCTTGGGAAAATTCCAAACTCATTTCCGGTCCTCCCTTACTTCATGACCATGGCCCGCAGGGCATAGCGGACCATTTCCTCCGTGGAGGCATTGGGGTCCACGCCCTTGAGGGCGGCGCTGATTTCGGCGGCGGAATAGCCCAGCTCCTGAAGCGCCGCCGCTGCCAGGGCCGCGGCGCCGGCTGTACTGGGGGCCGCCGCCGGGGCGCCTCCGGAGAAGTCCAGCTCCGCCGTGCCGCCGCCGATTTTATCCTTCAGCTCCAAAATAATACGCTGGGCAATCTTCTTGCCGATGCCCTGGGCGGCGGTGAGGATTTTCTCGTTTCCGGTCATTACCGCCAGGGTGAAGTTCTGGGGCCCTCCCGCCGAGAGGATGCTCATGGCGGCCTTGGGGCCCACACCGTTTACCGAGGTCAGCAGCTCATAGCAGCGCTGCTCCTCCCGGCTGGAAAAGCCGTAAAGGTCATAGGCGTCCTCCCGGATGGATTCCGTCACAAAGAGTTTGGCGTTTTGATTCAGCTTCAGCTGGGCGGCGGTGTAGGCCGTCACCCGGCAGCCGTAGCCCACGCCGCCGCAGTCGATGACCGCAAGGCCAGGCTCCAGGACGGCCACCGTTCCGGAAACGTAATACAGCATAAATATCTCCTACTGGGGAAACTCTGATTAAATTGGCAAGAGCTGGCAGCAAAAGATTTTGGCTCAGCCGAAGGTTCTGAAAATGGAGGAATACTGTATGTATTTCCTATTTTCAGAACTGCACGGATGGGACAAAAGATTCGCTGCCCAGCCGAAGACGATTTATTCAGAGGTTCCCTAAATTTGTTGATTCTGGGCCCGGCCCAGAAGGGACGTGGAAGCCCGGGCGTGGCACAGGGCGATGGCGATGGCGTCGGCGGCGTCGTCGGGCTTGGGCATGGCCGGAAGGTTCAGAAGACGCTTGGTCATGTCCTGGACCTGGTGCTTGGTGGCGTTTCCGTAGCCCACCACGGATTGCTTGACCTGCATGGGCTTATACTCGAACACAGGCACTCCCGCCTGCTGCACCGCCAGCAGGATGACCCCCCGGCTCTGGGCCACTTTGATGCCCGTGGTGACGTTGTGTCCGAAAAACAGCTCTTCAATGGCCACGGCCTGGGGCTTTGCCATGGAGAGAAGCTCCGTCATATCGTTATAAATCACGCTGAGCCGCCAGGAAAAGTCGGTATTGGGCGGGGTGGTGATGGCCCCGCAGCGCAGGAGCCGGAAGTTTCCCCGGTCCGCCTCAATGAGGGCGAAGCCCGTAATGCCGTAGCCCGGGTCGATGCCGAGGATTTTCATCACAGGCCACCCCGCACCATACTCATGACCTGGTAGGCAATGAGCAGGAGCATAATCCCCACGCCCAGGCGTGCCGCCCACACCTGCCAGGCAGGCCGGGGCACATATCCTTCCTCCTGGGGCTTTTCCCCTTCATGTTCTCTGCGCTCATCCATTTTTTTCACCTCTTCTCATTATCATAGCACATTTGTTTTCAATTTCCTAGTGAGAATTTCGGAAAAATATTCCCTATTGGCCCGGCTTGTGATATACTAACGAAAGTTTATTGCAGGAGGCACGTTTATGGCGGCGGGGAAGAAAAATTTATGTCTGGGTCTTTTGGCCCATGTGGATGCGGGGAAGACCACCCTCAGCGAGGCCCTGCTCTATGCCTCCGGCGCCCGGCGGACTTTGGGACGGGTGGACCACGGAGACGCCTTTCTGGACACCCACGCCCTGGAACGGGCCCGGGGCATTACCATTTTCTCCAAGCAGGCCCTTTTGCAGACGGAATCCAGAGACGTGACCCTGGTGGACACCCCGGGCCATGTGGACTTTTCCGCCGAGGCCGAGCGGACCATGCCCATCCTTGACTGCGCGGTGCTGCTCATCAGCGGTACCGACGGCGTCCAGGCCCACACTCTGACCCTCTGGCGGCTGCTGGAGCGGTACCAGGTGCCGGTGTTTCTCTTCATCAACAAAATGGACCTGCCCGGCACCCACCGGGAGGCCATTCTCTCTCAGCTCCAGGCCCAGCTCTCTCCCGGCTGCGTGGACTTCGGCATGGAAAAAGAGGCTATTGCCGAGTGCGCCGCCCTCTGCGACGAGGCCCTGCTGGAAAATTACCTGGAAACCGGGATTGTCACCGATGCCAATCTCCGGGGCCTCATTGCCGGGCGGAAGCTCTTTCCCTGCCTCTTCGGTTCGGCCCTTCGTCAGCAGGGCATCCGGGAGCTTCTGGACGTCATCGACACCTACGCCCCGGAGCCTTCCTACGGCAGCGACTTCGCCGCCCGGGTGTACAAAATCTCCCGGGACCCCCAGGGGAACCGGCTGACCTGGCTGAAAGTCACCGGCGGCAGGCTGAAAGTCCGGGAAGTGCTGTGTTATGACAACCAAAAAGGGGAGAAGCGGGAGGAGAAGGTCCTGCAGCTTCGCCGCTACAGCGCGGAAAAATTCACGGCTCTGGAGGAAGCCTCCGCCGGGACCCTGCTGGCGGTGACGGGACTGGGGGAGACCTTCGCCGGTCAGGGTCTGGGGGCGGAGCCCCAGGGGGCCGGCTATGCCCTGGAGCCCGTCATGACCTACCGGGTGGCCCTGCCCAAGGGCGCAGACCCGGCGGCGGTGCTTCCAAAGCTCCGGCTGCTTCAGGAGGAAGACCCCCAGCTGCACCTTATGTGGGAAGGGGGTCAGATTCACGTCCAGATCATGGGCAAGGTCCAGCTGGAGGTGTTCCGGGCGGTGGTCCTGGAGCGGTTCGGCCTGGAAGTGACTCTGGAAGACCGCCGGATTTTCTACAAGGAGACCATCGAAAACACCGTGGAGGGCGTGGGCCACTTTGAACCCCTGCGGCACTACGCCGAGGTCCACCTGTGCCTGGAGCCCCTGCCCCAGGGCAGCGGCCTGGTGTTCGACACCAGATGCCCCACGGATGTATTGGACATAAACTACCAGCGCCTGATTCTCACCCACCTGGAGGAAAAGGTCCACCGGGGGGTCCTCACAGGCTCTCCCATTACGGACATGAAAATCACGCTGCTGGTGGGCAAGGCCCACTTAAAGCACACGGAAGGCGGGGATTTCCGCCAGGCCACCTACCGGGCTCTGCGCCAGGGGCTTATGGAGGCAAAGTCCCTGCTTCTGGAGCCCTGGTATGACTTTTCCCTCACCCTGCCCCGGGCCATGATCGGCCGGGCCATTACGGACATCCGCGCCATGGGCGGCAAGTTTGACGCCCCGGGAGAAAGCGGGGACTTTTCCACCCTTTCGGGTCTGGTGCCCGCCTCGGAGGTGGGGGACTACGCCGAGACCCTGGCGGCCTATTCCCAGGGCCGGGGCCGGTTCCAGGTGTCACTTCAGGGCTACGCCCCCTGCCACAACGCCCAGGAGGTCATTGCCGAAATGGGCTACGACCCTGAGGCGGATCTGGAAAACACCCCGGATTCCGTATTCTGCGCCCACGGCGCTGGATTCACCGTGAAATGGAATCAGGTCAAGGACTATATGCACCTGGAAAGCGGCCTGAAAACCGAAACCGCCCCGAAAATCCTCACCCGGAACCTGCGCTCCGAAGAAAAGGCCCTGGAAGAAATCCTGAAACGGGAATTCGGAACGGTGAAAACCACCCTGTATCGCACCGCCGCCGAAAGCCGCCCGGCCACGGAAGAGGTGGTCATCCGGCCCCCCAAGCAGAAGTACATCATCGTAGACGGCTACAACATTATTTTCGCCTGGGAGGAACTCAAAAATCTGGCCCGGGAGGACCCGGACGCCGCCCGGCGGCGGCTGTGCGACCTGCTCAGCAGCTTTGCGGGCTTCACCAAATGCCGCCTGGTGCTGGTGTTTGACGGCTACAAGCAGAAGGGAAGTCCCGGAGAGAAGAGCCGCTATCACAACATCCAGGTGGTCTACACCCGGGAAGGGGAGACCGCCGACGCCTACATTGAGGCTCTGGCGGACGAAATCGGCGGCAACTATGCTGTGCGGGTGGCCTCCTCCGACGGCCTGGTTCAGCTCAGCTCCTTCCGCAGCGGCGTTCTTCGCATGACCGCCCGGGAGCTGAAAGAAGAGGTTGACCTAGCCCGGAAGGAAATGAAAGAGCACTATCATAAATAAGGAATTTTCTGTTCTTTTCTTTTCGGCAAATTGTGCTATAATGGGCTTATCATCCCAATAGGAGGCACTTTCATGGAAGAGAAAACCATATTTGTTCCGGAGCCAAAGGAATGCCCGGCGGAAAAATATGACCGCAAGGTCACCCACCTTTTCCGGGCCATTCTGCGCATGGTGGAGCACATCATTGCGGCGCTCACCATCCTCATTCTGGCTCTGGCCCTGTGCCTGGAGGTCTACCGCATGGTCACCGAGGGCCTTTCCTATGTATCCAACCTGGAACACGCCCTGCACACCCTTCTGACCATTGTGGTAGGCATGGAATTCGTGCGGATGCTCATTGACACCACCCCCGCCAGCATTCTGGAAGTGCTCACCGTGGCCATCACCCGCCACGTGATTTTAAGCCACGACGACCCCTTAAGCAACGTTGCCTGCATCGCCTGCATTGCGGGGCTTTTCGCCATCCGGCGTTTTCTGATTCCCAAGAACGAAATGAAGGAAACCTTGGTGGAGGAGATTTAAAGAATATGTGGTTCTTGTTTGCGCTGGGCTCTGCGGTGTTTGCGGCCCTGTCCTCTATTCTGGCAAAAATTGGCATCGGCGGCGTGGGCTCCAATCTGGCCACCGCCATCCGCACCGCCGTGGTCCTGATTCTGGCCTGGGGCATGGTGTTTCTCACAAATGAGCAGGGGCCTTGTGGGCATCAGCCGGAAAAGCTGGCTGTTTCTGATTCTCTCGGGTCTCGCCACCGGAGCCTCCTGGCTGTGCTACTACCGGGCCCTGCAAATCGGGGATGTGTCCAAGGTGGTTCCCGTGGACAAGCTCAGCACCGTCATCACCCTGGTTCTGGCCTTCGCCCTGCTGGGGGAGAAGTTCACCTGGAAGTCTGCCCTGGGGGCCGTCCTCATTACGGCGGGGACCTTCGTCATGATTCTCTGAGGGAGGCCCTTTTATGAAAATCGGAAAATCAGTCCTGTGTCTTCTCATGGCCCTGTGCCTGCTGTCCGGCTGCGGCGCTTCGGAACCCCCTCCGGCGCCGGAGACCACCGAAACCATCACCCAGGTCACCGAGGAAACCCAAAGCGCCCCCGACGCTGAGGCAACGGTGACCCAATTCGCCGAAGCCTACTTTGCCGGAGACGCCGATACCCTGAAAACCTTTCTCTCAAAGGACTTTACAGGCAGCGTCACCACCTACGACCCAGCCACAGGCCCCGTTCTGGGGGAGATCATCAAGGGTCTCGGCGTGCCGGAGGACATGGTCCGGGACGGATGGGCCTTTGCTTCCGTAGAGTTCCGCAACACCCCGGAATTTGATCACTACCGCTATCTGCAGGTGAATCTTGTGCTGGAGGACGGGCAGTGGAAGGTAGCTTCTTACGAAGAGACATAAAAAAATCGTACCGGAAAATTTTCCGGTACGATTTTTTATTTCTCAGGCAGCCTGGTCCATGGCGGGCACGTCCAGGTAATTTTCCGGGTTCTGCCGATAGGCAAGCCCTTCGGCAATCCAATCCTGGCACTTCTGCAGGCCCTCGCCTACCAGGCCCATGGTCCGGTCGTAGGAATCCTTGGCGGCCTGGAGGGTAGCGCCGCTGATGCCGAAGAGGCTCTCCCAGCTGTCCTCCTTCTCCTTGTCCAGAGGCAGGATGTGATACTTGCCGTCTACCAGGTTCACCCAGGTGGGCAGGATGTTGGTATCCGCCACGTACACCTCGCCCAGGGAGTTCTTCTCAAAGGTCACGCTGTAGAGGACGCCGTCCTCGGTGTAGCCTGCGGGGGCGGTGGAAATGAGGCCCGTGCGCTGGTTGGAAACCGCGTTGCCCATGGAATAGAGCACCACGGTTTTGTGCTCCGGGTCGGTGGTGCTGGTGAGCAGGTCCATGGGCTGGACCACGTGGGGATGGCCTCCCACCACCACGTCAAAGCCCAGGTCACAGAACTTCTGGGCCATGGCCACATGGGCTGCGGGCTGGGTCAGGGCGTATTCCTGGGGGCCCCAGTGGATCTGGATCATGGTGGCCTCGGCCCCTGCCGCCTTCATCTCAGCAATATACTGCTCCAGCTCCGTGTACATCTTCTGGGGGTTCGAGGGCACATAGCTGTTGATATGGCCGTAGCTCAGACCCACCATGGGGTTGCCGTTCATGCTGGGGTAGGAGCCGGTGCCGTCGGAGGTTTCGTAGGTGTAGCAGACGATGCCCACCTTGATGCCGCCGACGTCCTTGATGATATACTTGGGCTCCTCGGCAGTGGCCATGGTGCCGATGACGTCAAAGCCCTTGCTCCGGGCCACTTCGATGGTACGCAGGAAGCCGTCGGCGGTGGTGTCGAAGCAGTGGTTGTTGGCGGTCATGAGCACGTCAAAGCCTGCGTATTTCAGGGCGTCGTCAATTTCATCGGGACAGTTGAAGAGGGGATTGCCCTGGTAGGGCTTTGCGGGGCCTGCCGTGGTGGTTTCCAGGTTCGCCATGGCCAGGTCGGCGCTTTCCACATAGTCCTTGATGAAGCGGAACATATAGTCATAATTGTAGGAGCCGTCCTCCTGAAGACCCGAGCGGATAAGCTGGATGTGCATGAGCACGTCTCCCGTGGAGAGGATGGTGCCCCGATTCACCACTTCCGGCGCCGTGGGCTCCGGCGGTGCGGTGGTCTCCGGGGCGGTGGTTCCCTGGGTGGTGTTCCCGGGGGCAATGGTCACATTGGGACTATTCTGGACCGTGGACCTGGAGGGATTCAGTGCGAGATTCACGCACAGAAACACCACCAGCCCCGTCAGGGCAATGAGAATGACAATGAGTACGGTCAGCAGGGTCTGAGCCCCGGAATTTTTGCGTCTTCTGTGTCTCTGGGACATTTCGTTTCCCCTTTCTTATTCCAGTAAGTAGCGGCAGACCTCTTTTGTCTGCCCGTTTTGCAGATAGTACCGGGGCACCCGGCGGCTGATGCCGCAGGCGAATTCATAGTTGAAGCTCCCGGCGGCTTCGGCGATGTCCTCCATGGTAATGGCGTTGTCCCCGTCCCGGCCGATGAGGGTGACTTTGCTCCCCACCTCCACGCCGGCAATGCCGCTGACGTCCGCCATAAGCTGGTCCATGCAGATACGGCCCAGAATCGGGGCCTTCTGCCCGTTGATGAGGACGTAAAACCTTCCGGAAAGCTGGCGGCGGTAGCCGTCGGCGTAGCCCACGGCCACGGTGGCGATGCGGGTATCCCTGTCCGTTACGAAGGTGCCGCCGTAGCTGACCTCCCGGCCTGCGGGCAATACCTTCACATGGGTCACCCGGCTGTACCAGGCCATGGCAGGCTCCAGAGGCAGCCGCTCCGGCGCCACCTCCCGGCTGGGATAGAGGCCGTAGGTCACAATGCCCGAGCGGACCATTTCGTAGTGATTTTCAAAATTCATAAGGCCCGCGGAGTTATCCATGTGCCGGATGGGAATTTCCAGGCCCCGAAACATGAGCATTTTGCAGAAGATGTCAAAAAGCTCCCCCTGGGCCTTTGCCCGGCTCAGGTCCCGGCAGTCGGCAGTGGCAAAGTGGGAAAAGATGCCCTCGGCCCGGAGATTGGGCAGGTTCGCGATTTTCACGCAGAGGTCGGCGCTTTCCGCGTCCACCTGAAAGCCGATGCGGCTCATGCCCGTGTCCACTGCGAAGTGGAAGGGGGCCGTTACCCCGGCCTCCGATGCCGCTTTGGAAAGCTCCGCCGCGTCCTCCCAGGAGAAAACCGCAGGCCGGATGCCCTTTCTCACCGCCTGGGGGAAGGCCGCCACAGGGGTATAGCCCAAAATCAGAATGGGCTTTTGAATCCCCGCCTGCCGCAGTTCCAGGGCCTCCAGCATGGAGCTGACCCCAAAGAAGGCGGCTTTTTCTTCCAGATGGCGGGCCAGGGGCACGGCCCCATGGCCATAGCCGTCGGCCTTGATCACCGCCATGACGTCCACCCCCGCCTTCCGGCGGACTGCGTCAAAGTTCCGGGAGACGGCATCTAAATCAATGGTGACGTAGGATGCGTCAAAATCCATGGTGCGCTCCTTTCCGCAAAGTTTCGGATTTTTGACCATTCTACCATAGGATGGCCAAAAAGTAAACCCGCCCATTCTTAAGGTTTTTGTAAACTTTGGCCGCTGTTATCCTTCTGTCCGTTGACAGGGGACTTTTGGAAAGCTATACTGAAAGACAAGAGGTGATAGTATGAATCCATCCAAATTATCCAGTTTTCTTTCCCGGTTTGCCCTGCCTGCTCTGCTGATTGTGCTGGGGCTTCTGCTGCTCGTTAACCCCGACTCCGCCTCGGCCTTTGTGGCCCGTATTCTGGGCTACGGCCTGGTGGCCGCCGGGGTGGTCTTCGCCGTGGCAGCCCTTACCCGTCCCTTCCATGTGGCAAGCGCCGTTCTGGGGGCCCTGGTGTGTCTTTCCCTGGGGGTGTGGCTCCTGCGCAATCCCCTGGCCCTGGCCCGGGGTGCAGGCCGTCTTGTGGGAATCCTGCTGGCCATTCGGGGCGGTCAGGAGGTATTCTCCGCCTTTGACACCCGCAGCCGTCTGCTGGCCCTGCCTGCGCTGGTTCTGGGCATCGTGCTGATTCTTCTGCCCATGACCACTTCCCGGCTGCTCTTCTCCTTCTGCGGCGGTCTGTCCCTGGTGGGAGGCATTGTGCTTCTTGTGTACCGCCTGCGGCAGGGTCCCCCCTCGGACCCCAACATCATCGACGCCCTATGATTCTTGGCGTGACGGAGCTCCGGGGCAGAACCGGACACGCTGCCGGAAGGGAACTGCTCTCGGCCCTCTACCGCCGGGAAACCGGAAGGGATTTGCCGGAAATTCTCACATCCCCCCGGGGAAAGCCCTATTTTTCCCAAGGGGACTGGCATTTTTCCATTTCCCACACCTCCCGCCGCGCCTTCGCCGTTCTGGCCCGGGAGCCTGTGGGCCTGGACGCCGAGGAGCTGGACCGGCCCCTCTCCCCCAGGCTGCCGGAAAAAATTCTCTCCCCCGGGGAGCTTCGGCGCTATGAAGCCGCCCCGGAAAAGCACCGGGCCCTTCTTTCCCTCTGGGTCCTCAAAGAGGCCCAGGTGAAATTCACCGGGGAAGGGCTCCGGGGATTTCCCTGCCGCACGGACTTTTCTCCCGACGACCCCCGGCTGCTGGAAATCCAGGGCTGCATTGCGGCCCTGATCACCGCCTCGGGGCGCACCATCTCTCAGGAGGACATCTATGTTATTTGACACCCACGCCCATATGGACGACAGCGCCTTTGACGCCGACCGGGAGGCCCTTCTGGCCAGCCTGCCGGAAAAGGGCATCGGCCTGCTCATGAACCCGGGTTGCAGCCTGGCTTCCTCCCGGAACGCCGTGGCCCTGGCGGAAAGCTGCGACTACATCTACGCCGCCGTAGGCTCCCATCCCGACGCCGCCCGGGAGGTATGCCCCGAAGTGATTGCCGAATATCGAGCGTTATGTAAACTTCCCAGAGTAAAGGCCATTGGAGAAATCGGCCTGGACTACCACTATGAGGACGTCCCGAGAGACATTCAGCAGGCGGCTTTCCGCTCCCAGATGGCTCTGGCGGCGGAATTGGGCCTTCCCGTTATCGTCCACGAGCGGGAGGCCCACGAGGACGGCATGAAAATCGTAGAGGAATTTCCCGGGGTCACCGGGGTCTTCCACTGCTACTCCGGTTCTCTGAACATGGCGAAGTGGCTCATAGCCCGGGGCTGGTACATTGGCTTTACGGGGGTGCTGACCTTCAAGAACGCCCGGAAGGCCCTGGAGGTGGCAGGGAACATCCCCCTGGACCGCATCGTCCTGGAAACCGACTGCCCCTATATGTCCCCGGAGCCCTTCCGGGGAAAACGCAACGACCCCGGGAAGCTCTTCCGCATGGCGGAGCGTCTGGCGGAGCTGCGGGGCATGACGGCGGAGGAAGTCCAGGAGCGTACCTTCGGGAACGGCAGACGCCTTTATCGAATTTGACAGAGCACGCACATTTTCCCGCCTGCGGAATACCATGGAATGAGCCTGGGTGCTCAAAACATTTTGCAGGAGGTACGTTTATGTGCAACAATGGCGGTAACTGGTGGTGGATCATCATCCTGATCCTGCTGTTCAGCGGATGCGGCTGCAATCTCGGCATGAACAACAACTGCTGCCCCGGCAACTGGAACGGCTGCGAGACCAACAATAACAACAACTGCTGCTGCTAAAAAAGAAGGGCGCCCCGGACGGGGCGCCCCAGGCTGCAAACTCTGCGAGGCTTTTCTGACAAGCTGAAGGGTTCCCCGGATGGGGCGCCCATTTTTTATGCAAAGCGGCGGCTTCTCCATGGAACGCCGTTTCACACAAAATTCCACCAGCGCAGCGCATGGGCCTCTCCCACGGCGCTGACCTTTCTCGCCAGCTCCGCGCAGGCGGCGGCGAACTCCTCCTCCTTTTTCAGGGCGGCGTAGACCCGCAGCTTCCGGAAAAGGGCGTCGGCTTCCTCCATGGGGGTGTGGTCGCAGAAGCAGGCCCGGAACCTGTCCCAGCGCTGCCAGGCGGCGTCTGCCCGGGCTTCCAGGCTCAGGGCGGTTTCAAAGTCCCCTTCGCAGACCGTCTTCGCCGCCAGCTCCAGGTCCCGGGCCACCGGAGCATGAATTCGCTCCATGCAGATGCTTACCCCCAGGGAAATCCCCAGAAGCAGCACAAGGCAGACGGCCCCCAGCTTGGCCCGCTTCATGGATTGCCGTCCTTTCCCAGAAAGAAGACTCTGTCCTGGCCGTCCACCGTGAGAAACAGGGTGTCCCGGGGGGCAGCGCCGTGCTGAGACAGAATTTTATGGAGCCAGGCTTCGTCCTTCCCGGCCCGGCGGAGATTCTCCCGGGACACATAGCCATCGGAGATGATGGTCACAGGCAGGGACTGGGGCTTTGGGCGTATCCCCGCCTCCTTGGCGGCAGCGGGCTTCTCGGCGGGGTAGGGGAACACGGAAAGGTGGCCGTTGGTCTCCAGAATGGCGTACTGCACCGTGGCGATGTCCAGCACGTCCTTTTCCCGGAGCTGGCCCGTAAGCTCATCCAGGCTCAGCCGGGTGCGTCTCAGGGCCGCCCGGTCCAGTTTTCCGTTGTCAATGAGAATCACAGGTCTGCCGCAGAGAAACCGCCGCAGAGCCACGCTTTTGAGAATCAGCCCCGACAGCACCAGCTCTCCGCCCAGAATGGTGAGAATGGGTACAAGCCCCGAGTACAGGGGTATGGCCCCGTCCTGCATGGGAATGGCGGCCAGGTTCGCAAGAAGCATGGTCACCACAAATTCCAAGGGTTCCATTTCCCCGATCTGCCGCTTGCCCATGAGCCGGACACAGAAAATCAGCACCAGATATAAAAGCATTGTGCGAAAAAAGCATAACGCCAATATAACCACCTCTACGCTAGATTGCCCGAGGCGGCGGAGAATATGCGAAAGCCCGGCTGCGGCTCAGCATTTCCCTCTGTATCACTCAAAGATTCTCTATTTCCTTCACAATTTCATCCACTTCTCTGCCGCTGGTATCCACCTTTACGGTGTCCAGCTTTTCATACAGTGCAATTCGCGCCAAACTCCTTCCCAGCACATCTTCTGAGCGAAGGCCCTGCCTTATGTCTTTTCTCAATCTGGCTTCCAGGGTTTCTGCATCGCACAGAAGGGAAACGGTTTTTATTTCACAGTCCGTCCCATCGATATTTTCAAGGATTTCATTCATGATGCTCTGCTGGTGCATGACCCAGCAGAAAATCACGTTCTCGTATGCGGAGCAGTGAAGGAACTGGTTTAACAAAAAGCAGATATTCTCCATGACCATGCGCTTCGTCTCTTCGGTTACCTGAAACGGGTCGGCGTCCCAGCACCAATCGCCATCCAGGAAAACGCTGTTGCGGAGTCTCCGTTTCAGCCGCTGACAGACCGTGGTTTTTCCAACGCCCATGGTGCCGCCGATCAGATACAGCTTTTTCATTTGCAGTGCCTCCTCCGAAAGTTCTTCTGCAATTCTATCACAATTCTCAGCTCCTGGAAACGGTTTCGCAAAATAAAAAAGCTCCCCAGGACGTACAAAAACCGCGGTGGTGACCGCGGTTTTTGTACAAGAAAAGAGGAGAGGAAAAAATGAAAAAGAGGAAGGTAGCAAATTTATCGGGGCCAGCCCTGCCGGCCGAGAGGCCGTTGGCTGTTTGACTTTCTGGCTTTATTTTATCCAAAAGTTATTAAGGAAAAAAGTGTGAAAATATTAAGTTCCTATGAAGTTCTGTGACGCATTTTCTGCAAAGGCATTTTTATTTTTCTCGTTATCCAAAAAGAAATTATTGACATTCGATAATTTTTATGGTAAACTCTCCCCATCGGAGGTGTTAACCATGTCAACCAAGCGTTCCGCGACCATTACCCTCTGGCTCACGAGAGTCATGTTTTTTCTGGTTCTTTTGCTTCTTTTCACTATGCCGGCCTTTCTGCGGTGGTACCACAGCTTCCGCAGTCTCTCTCCCGCCGCAGGCATGGCCATCCTTGTGGCCTTCTACGTCTGCGCCCCCGGGGTGCTGTACGCCCTGTACAGCATCGGGGCCCTGCTTCGCCGCATTCTGGCGGGACAGGTCTTCGTTGGGGCCAATGTGTCCGCCCTGCGGCGTCTGCGGTGGTGCTGCGCCTGGGTGTGCCTGGTGTGTCTGCCTGCGGCGTTTTTCTACCCGCCGCTGTGCTTTATGACCATGCTCATGGGCTTTCTGGCCCTGACGGTCAGCGTGGTGAAAAACGTCATGGCGGCGGCGGTGGAACTGCGGGAAGAAAACGACCTGACGGTGTGAGGTGGGTTATGGCGATTATCGTAAACCTGGATATGATGCTGGCCAAGCGGAAAATGACCTCTCTGGAGCTGGCTAACGCCATCGGCATGACCCCGGCGAACCTGTCCATTCTGAAAACCGGCAAGGCCAAGGCCGTGAAGCTGTCCACCATGGACGCCATCTGCCGGGCTCTTGACTGTCAGCCCGGGGACCTCTTTGAGTTCCGGGAGGACGACGACCCCTGGAAGCGGTAAAAATTCTCTTCTGATGCTGTCAAAAAGGAGGCAAACATATGGAAGAAACCCCAATCCTTCCCCGGTTTCCCATGGGGAAACGGGAGGCTTTCTACGCAGTTTTCTTATTTTTCATCAATCTTCTTCTCTGGGACAGCCTGCTCTACGGAGGCGGGTTCAACCTGGGCTTCTCCCTGGGGATTCTGGGAATCCTGGGAACCACGGCCTGGTATCTTAAATCCTACGGTGCCCGGTTCGGCGGCTATGCCGAGAGCCTTCTGATACTCACCGCAGTCATCGCCGCAGGGTATGCCCGGTCCGGCGATGAAACTCTCAAGGTGCTCCTGCTCCCGCCCATGACCCTGGGGGCAAGTCTTGCCTTTCTCCTGGCGGCAGGCCAGAACCGCCGGGACCCCGGCACCCTTGGCACCCTTCTGGACAGCTTCCGGGGCATTTTCCCTCTGGGCTTCGGCAGCATGGGCCCTGCGGTCCGGGGAATGCGAATGCCCGGCAGCGCCGAAAAAAAGCAGGTGGGTCCCGCCCTTTTGGGTCTTCTGCTGGCAGTCCCCGTGGTGGGTATTCTCATTTTCCTGCTGACCCGGGCCGACGCGGCCTTTGCGGCCATCTTCGCCCATTTCCCGAAAATCCAGCTGTCGGAGCCCATTCTGGATTTGATTTTCGGGGCCTTCTTCGGTCTTCTGTTCTACGCCCACGGCCTGGGCCTTAAAAACAGGCAGACTCCGGAACCCGCCCCGGTTCATCCCTCCCCCCTCAAGAGCCTCACGGTGAACATTCTCCTGGGCGCCGCCTGCGCCGTGTACGCCGTGTTCTTCCTGAGCCAGTTTGCCTATCTCAGCGGCGGCTTTGCGGGCATTCTGCCGGAGGACTTCACCGCCGCGGAATACGCCCGAAGGGGCTTCTTTGAAATGGCCTGGCTGGGGGCCCTGAATCTTTGCCTCATGGTTCTGGCCCTGAAACCCGGGGACAGGGTGACCAAGTGGCTGAGCCTGGCCCTGGGAGCTGTGACCGTGGTGCTGTGCACCCTGGCGGCGGCAAAAATGGTGCTCTACATCAACCGGTTCGGCCTGACCCGGCTCCGGGTGATTACCATGGCCTTTATGGTGTTTTTGGGGGCGGCGGCGGTTTTCGTCAGCATCCGGCTGTTCCGGAAGAACTTCGGGTACATGAAGGGCGCGATTCTGGCCGCCCTGATTCTGGGCGCGGCCCTATTGTGGGCGGACGTGGACCGGGTGGTGGCAGACTACAATGTCCGGGCCTACGAATCCGGCAGCCTTGCCTCCATTGACCTGGAGCACCTGGGCACCCTGGGGGACGGAGCCCTGCCGGCTCTGAAGCGCCTGTCCCAGACCCAGGACAAAGCCGTGGCCCGGGAGGCCGGAGAGCTCCTCCGGGAGCGCCTGGAAAGCCGGGAACCCATCGCCGACTTCCGGTTCTGGAACCTGAGCCGTGCCATTGGGGATAGGCAGAAATAAAGCACCCCGCCGGGGACTTCATTCTGTAGGGCAGGCTCATGCCTCCCTTCGGTATGGTATTTCCCAGCTGGATGGTATTCGTTCCCGGAGGGAGGGATGAATCCCTCCCCTACGAAGGCCTGCACAAACAGCAGAGGGAGGCATTTATGCCTCCCTCTGCTCAGCTTGTCAAAAAAGCCTCGCAGAGTTTGCCGCCGTTGGCGGCAAATAGAGTCCAATCCGTTTTCTGCCGGGGCGTGTACCTGGCAGAAAACACTTCTCAGACTGCAAGTGTGGAATTTGTCCCCCATCGGGGGACAAATTATGCGCGCAGCAGGCTGCCAGAGTTTGTCGGAAAAGCCCAAAGGGGTTTTTCGACAGTCTCAGCAGAGGGAGGCATTTATGCCTCCCTCTGCTGCATATATGGAGCCGTTTCCAACTATGGCACGTCAAAAACACCCGCCGGGACATTTTCGTCCCGGCGGGTGTTTGTGTGTCGGAAGGTCTGCCGGCTTTATGCCATTTCCAGGGTCAAGGTCTTGCCGCCCAGGATGTGGAAGTGCAGATGGCCTACGGTCTGGCCTGCGGCTTCGCCGCAGTTGCTCACCACCCGGTAGCCGTCCGTCAGGCCCTCTTCCGCGGCGATTTTGGGAATGACCTCAAAAATATGGCCCACCACGGCGCTGTTGTCCGCATTGACGCCGTTGCAGCTTTGGATGTGGGTCTTGGGCACCACCAGGATATGGGTGGGCGCCTGGGGGTTGATGTCCCGGAAGGCGTAGCAGAGGCTGTCCTCATAGACCTTGGCAGAGGGGACTTCTCCCCGGATGATTTTGCAGAAAAGGCAGTTTTCCATGGTGTTTTCCTCCTGTATTTCTATGGAACCTCTGAGAAAATCGGCAAGAGCCGGCAGCAGAAGATTTTGGCGCAGACAAAGGTTCTGAAAATAGAGGAATCCTGTATGGATTTCCTATTTTCAGAACTGCACGGATGGGACAAAAGATTCCGGTCCAGCCGAAGACGATTGATTCAGAGGTTCCCTATTCAGATTCCCAGAAAATGTACGCCGGTGACGCTGACGATGCCCATGATGATGCCCGCCAGCAGCACCCCCAGGCACACGGCAGCGGTGGTCTCCTTGATGCCCATGTCCAGGAAGGAGGCGGCCAAGGTTCCGGTCCAGGCTCCCGTGCCGGGAAGGGGAATGCCCACAAAGATCAGCAGGGCAATGAAGAGGCCGCCTTTGCCGGTCTTTGCCAGAAGCTTCTTGCCGCCGGATTCTCCCTTTTCGTAGCAGTAGGTGAAGAATTTTCCGATATAGGGCTTGTCCTTGCCCCAAATCAGCACCTTCCGGGCGAAGAAATAGATGACGGGCACCGGCAGCATATTGCCGATGATGCACACCACCAGGCTTGGCCAGTAGGGCAGGCCCATCAGCGCCGCCATAGGCACCGCACCCCGGAGCTCAAGCAGGGGCACCATCGAGACAAAAAGGCAGTACAGGTATTTTGTGAGCATTTTGGTCCTCCAGAAATTCGTTTTGGAAATTATACCATACTTTCGGGGGCTTTTCAACAAAAAGAAGGAAGATTTTGCAGGGCGTTTTTTGAACACGGCTTTAATTTTTCTTGAATTTCGGCGGGAAAGGCTGGAACTTTATGGCCTTCTATGATATAATGGCCTCAACTATACCATGAGGAATTATTGGAACGGAGAGAGAGTTATGCTGGAACTATTGGCCCCTGCGGGGTCCATGGATGCCCTGAAAGCCGCGGTGCAGAACGGCGCCAACGCGGTCTACCTAGGCTGCGGCAGTTTTAACGCCAGGCAGAGCGCCAAGAATTTTACCCCCCAGACCCTGGTGGAGGCCGTGAAATACTGCCACGTCCGAGGGGTCCAGGTCCATTTGACCCTGAATACCCTGGTGACGGACCGGGAGTGCGACGACGTCACCGCCATGATCCGCCACGCCGCCCAGAACAACGTGGACGCCTTCATCGTCCAGGACCTGGGCGTGGTGCAGCTGTGCCGCCAGATCGCCCCCCACATTCCCATCCACGGCTCCACCCAGATGACCGTCCACTCCCTGCCCGGTGTGCTGCTCTGCGCCGCCATGGGACTGCAGCGGGTGGTCCTCAGCCGGGAGCTGAACCGGGAGGAAATTTCCTATATCTGTAAAAATTCCCCCATTGAAATCGAAGTCTTCGGCCACGGCGCCCTTTGTATGTGCTATTCCGGCCAGTGCTACCTCTCCGCCGTCATCGGAGGCCGCTCCGGCAACCGGGGACGGTGCGCCCAGCCCTGCCGCCAGAGCTACGGCTACGGCCGCTGGGAAAACAAGTACCCCCTGAGCCTGAAGGACAACTGTCTCGTGGGCTATGTGAAGGAACTGGAAGCCATGGGCGTGGCGTCCTTAAAGCTGGAAGGCCGCATGAAGCGGCCTGAGTATGTGGCCACGGTCACCGCGGTGTACCGCAAGGCCATTGACGAGGGAATCGTGACCCAGTCCATGATGGACGCCCTCTATGCCGCCTTCAACCGTCAGGGCTTCACCGACGGCTACTACACGGGAAAAATTGACAAGCGGATGTTCGGCATCCGCCAGGACACCCTGGAGGACGGAGAGTTCCTCCAGGCCGCCCGGCAGTCCTACGAGACCGGCGAGACCCAGCTGGTGGACCTCCAGTTCCGGGCGGTGGTCACCGTGGACGGCAGTTCCCTTACGGTAATGGACCCCGAGGGCCGGACCTGTCAGTCCATTGGTCCCATGCCCCAGCGGGCCCTTCGGGTGCCCCTGACCGGGGAAATGCTGGCTCAGCGGGTGGCGAAAACCGGAGGCACCCCCTATCGGTGCGTCCAGGTAAGGACCAGAGTGGACCCGGGCCTTACCATCTCCGCCGCCGCCATCAACGCCATGCGCCGGGACGTTCTGAACCAGCTGACGGCCCTCCGGGCCCGGCGGGAGGAAAAGCCCATCCGCAGTCCCAAGCCCGTGCCCATGATCCGGGGCTCCCGGGGTCTTCCGGGGCTTACGATCCAGGTGACCACCAGAGAGCAGCTGACCCCCAACCTCTTAAACACCGAAACCGCCATGCTCTATGTGCCCATGCACCTGCTTATGGCGGACCCCAACATGACCCTGCGTCTGGTGGAGCGGGGCAGACTGGCCGTGGCCCTTCCCCGGGTGGTCCACGACCCGGAGATGGCAAAGCTCCAGCAGGATCTTTCTACCCTTCGTCAGTGGGGCGTCCGGGACGCTCTGGTCGGCAATCTGGGCCTCATTATCCCCGCAAGAGAGGCGGGAATGCGGATTCACGGAGACTTCGGCCTCAATGTGTTCAACTCCATTTCCATGAACGTCATGAAAAGTCTGGAAATCGTATCTGCGGTGCCCTCCTTTGAAATGACCCTGCCCCAGATCAGGGACCTGAGCAAGGCCGTGTCGGCGGAGCTCATCGCCTACGGGCGGCTTCCCCTGATGCTGACGGAAAACTGTCTGATCCGGGGCCGCACAGGTGAATGCACCTGTCAGACCGAGACCTCGGTAAAGCTCACGGACAAAACCGGCGCGGATTTTCCCATTATCAAAGACGGGGACATCTGCCGCAGCGTCCTGTTAAACGGCAAAAAGCTCAGCTGGCTGGACCGCCAGGAGGACCTGAACAAGCTGGGCCTCTGGGCCCTAAGGCTGTACTTCACCACGGAAAACAGCCGGGAAGTGGACCGGGTCCTGGGCGACTACTTAAACCCCCAGCCCTTCGACCCCGGCTCCTGTACCCGCGGCCTCTACCTCAGAGGCGTTGAATAAGAAAGGATTCCTATTTTATGCAGCTGATTCTAGCCTCCGGCTCTCCCCGCCGGAAGGAACTTCTGTCCCTTTTCCGCATTCCCTTCACCGTGGTCCCGGCGGACGTGGACGAAACCATGGACCCTGCCAATGCCCCCTGTGAGGAGGTGGCCCGGCTCAGCGCCAAAAAGGCCCGGGCGGTAAAACGGGAGCCGGACGATGTGGTCATCGCTGCGGACACCATTGTGGTCTGTGAGGGAAAGGTACTGGGAAAGCCCAAAAGCGAAGAAAACGCCTATCACATGCTCTCTCTGCTCTCGGGCCGGGACCACCAGGTCATGACCGGGTGCACGGTGCTCCGGGGCGAAAAATGCGAGACCTTCACCGAGGTCACGGACCTGCACTTCCGGACCCTTTCAGAAAGGGAAATCCGGGCCTACATCGCCAGCGGAGAGCCTATGGACAAGGCAGGTGCCTACGGCATCCAGGGCGGGGCCGCCCTTTTCTGCCGCCGGATGGAGGGCGACTACTATAACGTTATGGGGCTTCCGGTGTGCCGCCTGTGGCAGACCCTTCAGAGCATTGCCCCGGAACTGACGGAGGAACATTCATGAGAAACCTGTTTTCCACCAAGGTCAAGATCATCCTGGTCATAGCGGTGCTGCTGACGGCGGGCCTTGCCATCCTCAGCGGCATTACCTCGACCACCATTCCCGACCTCATCGTCCAGGGCATTATGGCCCCCTTCCGGCGGGCTGCCACCGCCCTCACCACCACCGCCGAGCGTTACTACAGCTATATGTTCAAGTACGAGGCCCTGGAGGCCCAGAACGAAGTGCTGGAACGCCGCATCGCCGAAATGGAGGACGTGGCCCGTCAGGCCGACTCCGTTTCCCGTGAAAACGACCGCCTGCGAAAGCTCATGGACCTTTCCGCCATCCACGAGGACTATGACTACGCCGACGCCTACATCATCGGCTGGAGCTCCACGGACTGGGAGAACACCTTCACCATCAACCGGGGCACCAACGCCGGCATCAAAGAGAATATGTGCGCCATTACCGCCAACGGTGAAGTGGTGGGCCTGGTCACCGAGGCGGGCCCCAACTACGCCGTGGTCACCACGGTGCTGGACTCCACCCTGGAAATTTCCGGCACCATCTCCACCTCCGGCTACAACGGCATGGTCAAGGGCGGCTATGTGGACGGCACTTCCACCCTTCTGCGTATGAACTACCTGCCCTCCGCCGCCATTATCCGAAACTCCGACCAGGTGGTTACCTCCGGTTCCACGGTGTACCCCAGAGGACTGATTATGGGCTATGTGGTGGACGCAGGCTTTGAACAGACCGGCGTTGCCAAATACGCCCTCCTGGACCCCGCCGCAGACATCAACTCCCTGGAGCAGGTGTTTATCATCACCAACTACACCACCGACGCCAAGACGGAGACCACTCCGGACACCCAGAACCCCACCGGCGAGACCACGGCGGAAACCACCGGAGAGACCACCGAAATCACCGCCCCCCCGGAAAGTCAGGAGACCATCCCGGACTCCGAGACCGCCCCCCTGGGCTGAGGAGCGCGCCATGGCAGAAAGACGTACCTCCCGCACCCGGCGGCCGCCTCAGCGGCAGACCGCTCCCCGGCGCAGACCCCGCCAGCCCAAGGCGGTGGAGTTTAAGCCGGACAAAAAAATCAGCCCCCTGAAAACCCTGCGCTGGACCTACCACCAGCGGATGCGGATTCTCAAATGGACCCTCTACGCCCTGACCCTGATTATTGCCATTGTCGTTCAGGACGTCATCATGTCCAACGTCCGCTTCCTGGGCGCCACCACGGACCTGCCCATCTGTGTGATTCTGCTCATTACCCTGGTGGAGGGCATCGAAACCGGAAGCCTTTTCGTGCTTTTCTCCTCGGTGTTCTACTTCTACTCCGGCACCGCCCCCTTTGCCTATTCCATTGGCATTGTAAGCTTTTTCGGCATCTTCGCCTGCCTGATCCGGCAGATGTATCTCAGCCGCAGCAAAACCACCATCGTTTTCTGCGCCGGCATCGCCGGACTGCTCTATGAGCTGGGCATCTTCGCCATGGGCATTTTCCTGGGGCTCACCCGCTGGGACCGCATCCCGGTCTTTCTCATTACGGGGGCCATCAACTTTATCGTCATGATCCCCCTCTATTCCCTTATCTGCAAAATCGGCCTGATCGGAGGTAATACATGGAAAGAATAAGCCGTTTTCGTGCTGTTTTGCTGCTTGTGTTCTTCGCCTTTGTCCTGGTGCTCTTCGCCGGCAAGCTCTTTTCCCTGCAGATCATTGAAACAAAAGGCAACACCAACAACCAGCAGACCTACACCACCATCACCACCGTCCGCGCAGCCCGGGGAGACATCCTGGACCGCAACGGCAACGTCCTGGTGGGCAACCGGGCCAGCTACGACCTGGTGTTCAACCACTACGTTATCAACTCCTACCCCGACCGGAACGACGCCCTGTACCGTCTGATTCAGAAGTGCAAGGAGCTGAACATTACCCTCAGCGACCACTTCCCCGTGACCCGTACCCGTCCCTTTGAGTACACCCTGACGGAGCTGAACTCCTCCTGGCAGAACCACTTCCAGACCTTCATGGTGGACAGGTCCTGGGACTCGGACATCACCGCGCCCCTTCTTATGCAGAGGCTCCGCAGCTCCTATAAAATCCCCGAGCAGTGGTCCGATGAGGACGCCCGGGCCGTGGTGGGCCTATTGTATGAGTTCACCCTCCGCGGTATCACCAACCTTCCCACCTACACCTTCCTGGAAGACGTTTCCAACGAGAACCTCTCGGCCCTTCTGGAGCTGAACACCCCGGGTCTGGTGGTGGAAAGCTCCACGGTCCGGGAATACCACACCAAGTACGCCGCCCATATTCTGGGCTATGTGGGCAGTATGTCCGAAAGCCAGTGGCAGAAATTCAAAGATCAGGACTACTCCATGGACGCCATGGTGGGCCAGGCGGGCTTTGAAGAGGCCTTTGAAGAGTACCTCCACGGCATCGACGGCACCCGTGCCGACGTGGTTAACAAAAACGGCGCCACGGTGGATTCCTTCTACATTAAGGACAAGGAAACCGGAAAGCTCAAAGAGCCCGTGGCCGGCAACAACGTGGAAACCACCATTGACATCCGGCTCCAGCAGGCCTGTGAAGAGGCCCTGGATGAGACCATGAAGAACATCACGGACCCCGCCGTCAACACGGAAAAGGGCGACAAGGTAGGCCTGGACGCCGAAGGCGCTGCGGTTATTGTCATCGAGTGCAAAACCGGCAACATTCTCGCCTGCGCCAGCTATCCCACCTACGACCTGTCCACCATGCTGGAACCGGAGACCTGGGCCGCCATTAATTCGGACCCCTTAAAGCCCCTGTTTAACCGGGCCTTCGGCGCCGCCTATGCCCCCGGCTCCACCCATAAGCCCTGCACTCTCATTGCCGCCATGGAAAACCGGAACAGCAAGGGTCAGTGGATTTACACCCCCGGAGAGATCATCCGGGATACGGGCTACTACGATAACCCCGATGTGGCAGGCTTCCATCCCACCTGCTTGTTCTATACCAGCTCCGGCGGCTCCACCCACGGCGACTGTGACGCCACCTGGGCCATGTGTGTCTCCTGCAACGTCTTCTTCTATGAGCTGGGCTACCGCATGACCATCGAAATGATGGAGGAAACCCAGAAGGCTCTGGGTCTTGGAGAGCCCACGGGCATCGAACTGGTGGAGAACATCGGCTACCGGAACAACCCCCAGCGGAAGCGGGAAGTCTACGGCTCCGGCATCGACGGCAACTTCTCCGCAGGCGACCGTATTCTGGGCGCCATCGGCCAGGCCGAAAACCGCTTCACCCCTCTGCAGCTGGCAGTCTACGCCTCCACCCTGGCCAATAAGGGCACCCGGATGAAGGCCACCTTCTTAAGCCGGGTGGTGTCCTCGGACTACCGGACCCTGGTCTATCAGAGCCAGCCCCAGATCGTCAGCCAGCTGGAAATGCAGTCCACCACCATTGAAACCTATATGCAGGGTATGCATGACGTGGTCTACAAGCTGGGCGGCACCGCCACCAACGTCTTCGGCGGCCCCAAGGACCTCTACGGCGAGGGCGACGGCCCCTGGTACCTGAAGGACCAGATCGACGTCTACGCCAAGACCGGTACCGCGGAGCACTCCTCCGGCGGCTCCTCTCACGGCGCCATGATCTGCTTTACCAAGCGGAAGGATTCCCAGGATTTTGACATTGCCCTGGGTATCTTCGGCGAAAAGGTGGCCCACGGAAGCTCCCTGGACCCCATTGCCGAAAAAGTCGTCACTGCCTACTACGAAATGCAGAACGCCAGCGAAACCACCGCTTTTGAAAACCAGGTGGGATAACCTAAAAAAATGTGCACACCCAAAGGTGTGCACATTTTTTATGAAAGAATTCCGGGACGCTGGCAGCCTTTTTCCGTAGGGGATGGTTTTACCTGCTGTTTGTATCTGCCACTCCGTAGGGGAGGGATTTATCCCTCCCTAAATACAAGATACGCAGCTGCCCGGCAAACGGGAAAAGGGAGGCATGAGCCTGCCCTACATTGTTATATATCCCTCAAACATCCGGCGGGGGTTCAGGCTTCCAGAAACTGGAAAAACCTCTCAATTTCCTGCCGTTTAGCCCCTACCCGGCCCTGCTGGCAGTTGGGCTTTCCGCCGCCTCGGCCTGCCAGGGCCTGGTTCATCTGCTTTCCCAAGGGCCGAAGGTCCTGGGAGGTTGACATAATACAGTATTGATAGCCCTGCTGGTCGTTTCCCGTGAACACTGCGGCGAAGCCCTGGCTCACGGCGCTGATGGTCTCTGCCAGTTCTCCCAGGGCGGCGCCATCCAGATTATCCTCAAAGCACACCGGGTTTTTCCTGCCCCGGCAGCCCTCCCCAATGGCGGAAAAAAGGCGGCGCTGGATGCTCACCGTCTGGTACTTCTGGGCGGCCAGGACCTCGTTCATCTTCCGGGCGGCGGCTCCCGTCTCCTCCATTCTGGCGGAAAAGGCCTGGGACACCTGTTTATTCTGGCCGTAAGCAGCGTTCAGAATGGCGAAGGCCTGGGCGCCGCAGGCCATTTGGATTCTGGTGCCGCCCCGGAAGTTCACCGCATCCAGAAGCTTTACAAGACCAATCTCCCCTGTGGCCTCCACATGGGTGCCGCAGCAGGCGCACAGGTCCACACCGGGAATCTCCACGATTCTCACAGGCCAGGGCAGCTGTTTTTTCGTCCGGTAGGGGAGACGTGCAAGTGCCTCCGGGTCGGGGTACCAGCACCGGATTGGAAGATTCTGCCAGACATAGCCGTTGACCTGGGCCTCGATTTCCGGCAGGTCCTTCTGGGGTACCACGCCGTCAAAGTCGATGGTGATGCAGTCGGCCCCCATGTGAAAGCCCGTGTTGTGCCAGCCGTAACGGCTGTGGATGATGCCGGAGACCATGTGCTCTCCCGAGTGGGACTGCATCCGCTGGAACCGGGGTTCCCAGTTTATGGTCCCGGTCACAAGGGTTCCCGGCTCCAGAGGGCCGTCGCAGAGGTGGACCACTTCCTCCCCCCGCTCCCGGGTGTCCAGGACCTTCACGTTTCCCAGGCTTCCTGTGTCTCCGGCCTGACCGCCGCCTTCGGGGTAGAAGGCCGTGGCGCTGAGGGTCACTTCATAGCCGCCTTCTGCCTTCCCGCAGGTCAGAACCCGGGCTTCAAACTGCCGCAAATGGGCGTTTTCATAGTATAGTTTCCCTGTGACCATGGTGTTCCTCCCGGCAAATGTTTTCTAAATAGTACCACGGCAGGTTGCAAAAATCAACTTACCGCTCTGTTTTTCATGGATTTTTCAAAAATTTTTCCCTTTCTCTCTGGCTTTTTTCCTCCGTCTGTTGTAAAATGAAGAAAACTGTCTCTGAGGTGAAACTATGCCAGATTTTTACGCCCACTATCGCTTCGGCAAAACCGTCCTGCCCACCCTGCCTGCCGACGTTCAGCAGTGCATCACCCGGTTTCGGCGGCTCTTTGACGCGGGACTCCAGGGCCCGGACTTTTTCTTTTACGTAAATCCCCTTATGAAAAACCCCCTGGGAGAGCTGGGTTCCCAGTTCCACGACCAGACCGGCCGGGAATTCTTTACCTATGCCGCCGCCCAGGCAAAAACCGAGGCCGCCAGAGCCTATCTCTACGGCGTCCTTGGGCACTTCTGTCTGGATTCCGCCTGCCATCCCTTTGTGAACCGGAAAACCCAGGAGGGTGTCTGCACCCATCCGGCTCTGGAATCGGAGTTCGACCGCTATCTCATGGCTGCCGACGGCATTGCCGAGCCCCACTTCCACGACGCCACGGTACATATGAAGGTCACCCGGGGGGAGTGCGTCACCATGGCGGACTTCTATCCCCCTGCCACCCCGGCCCAGGTAAACCGGGGGGTCCGGCATATGCGGTGGTTCCTGCGGTTTCTCGTAAGCAGAAAGCGGGAAAGGCATCAAAAGCTGGTGCGCCTGCTGGACAAGAGCCTTCTGGACGTCTTTATTCCGGCCTCCCCTGTGCCGGAATTCCAGCGGATGGACAGCGAGCTTCTGGCCCGGTTCAACCGGGCAGCCAGGGACTACCCGGCAATGCTTCAGGAGCTAATGGGCCATATGAGAGATGAAAAGGAATTCGGTGAACTTTTTGACGTCACTTTTTCCTGAATAATTAAGAATAAGAGGAGAAACGGAACCATATGCAGAAATTCAAACTGACCCCTCTGGAAAAGAGCTGGGTCCTCTACGACATCGGCAACTCGGCCTTTACGCTTCTGGTAACGGCCATGCTTCCCATTTACTTCAATGCCCTGGCAGGCTCCAGCGGCCTTGATGAGAACCTTTACCTCAGCTATTGGGGCTACGCAGGCTCCATTGCCACCATTCTGGTTGCCTTTATCGCCCCCATCTGCGGTGCCCTGGCGGACCGGAAATTCAAAAAGCAGATCTTCCTGCTGACGGCGGCCATGGGCTGCGTCTGCTGCGCCGCTCTGGGTTTGGCGCCGGGCTGGCTGAGCTTTCTTGTGATTTTTGTTGTGGCAAAGGTGAACTACTCCTCCAGCCTGGTGTTCTACGACTCCATGCTCCCGGAGATCTCCACCGGAGACCGCATGGACAAGGTCTCCTCCATGGGCTACGCCTTCGGCTACATCGGCTCCGTGATTCCCTTCATTCTCTGCCTGGTTCTGGTGCTTATGCACGACACCTTCGGTCTGAGCCAGACCGCCGCCATGGTAGGCGCTTTCCTCATTACCTCCCTTTGGTGGATTCTGTGCACCCTGCCCCTTCTGAAAAAGTACCGCCAGACCGCCTTTGTGGAAAGAGGCGGCAGCCCTCTGAAGGATTCCTTCCGTCAGCTGGGCCGGACCATCCGGGACGCCCGGAAGGAAAAGCACATTTTCCTGTATCTCATTGCCTTCTTCTTCTTCATTGACGGCGTTTACACCATTATCGACATGGCCACGGCCTACGGCACCGCCCTGGGCTTGGACGACACGGGACTGCTGCTTGCCCTGCTGCTGACCCAGTTTGTGGCCTTCCCCTGCTCCATTGTCTTCGGGCGGCTGTCGGCAAAGTACGACGCCGGGCTTCTCATCAAGGTCTGCATCATCGCCTACACCTGCATCACCCTCTTTGCCATGTTCCTGGTGACCCAGTGGCAGTTCTGGGTCCTGGCTGTGGCTGTGGGTATGTTCCAGGGCGGCATTCAGGCTCTGAGCCGGAGCTATCTGGCAAAGATCATCCCCCCGGAGCGCAGCGGCGAATACTTCGGCCTCATGGACATCTTCGGCAAGGGCGCTTCCTTCATGGGCATGACCCTGGTAAGCCTGGTGAGCCAGCTCACCGCCGGTGTCCATGTGAACCTCTTCGGCCTGGAGCTTCAGAACGAAAACCTGGCCGTGGCATCCCTCATCATTCTCTTCATCCTGGGCTATTTCACCTTCTGCAAGGCGGACAGGCTCAACAAGACAAGACAAACGGTATAAGAGATTCCGCCCGCCGATTTTGGCGGGCGGATTTAGACTGTCGGAAAATCCCCTTGGGCTTTTCCGACAAAGGCTTGCAGCCTGCTGCGCGCATAATTTGTCCCCCGATGGGGGACAAATTACACACTTGCAGTCTGAGATGTATTTTCCGCCAGGTACGCGCCCCGGCGGAAAATTTTTCGGACTTTCTTTGCCGCCTAAGGCGGCAAACTCTGCGAGGCTTTTTTGACAAACTGAATCCGCCCGCCGATTTTGGCGGGCGGATTTGTTTCTTCCGGGGATTTTTCTGTATTATGTAAATCAAAGGTTATTCGCCTATGTTTTTGCATTCCGGCATCTTTTCCACAGCGTTCTGAAAATGGCTTTGGTCACAAGGGTTTTCCCCATCCACACCTGTGGAAAAAACTGTGGAGAATGTGGATAACTCAGTGGAAACGCCGAATGCCGCCCCTTATTGTCTATGATTATGTCAACTTATGACCGGAAAAACTGTCTTTCGTGGAGAAAATACCGCCCTTCCCGGGGAAACAGCCGGGAAGAACCGGAAATTTTCTCCACAGGGTTTTACTAATTTGTGGAGAAATTTTGTAGGGGAGGCATTCATGCCTCCCCTACAGTACAGCAGATTATTTCAGACGTTTTTCCAGGGTTGCGGCGGACAGCTCCGACAGTCTCACCCGGCTGAAGCCGTACTCCCAGGTGAGCAGGAAGCTTTTGGGAAGGTCGTCGCAGGGGATGACCTCGCCCGCTTCCTCGGCCCGGGCCAGAAACTCCCGGGTCCGCTTGGAGGTGCTGGTGTTGTCCAGGTCGAAAATCCCCACAATGGATTTGTCCCGCACCGCAATGTCCTTTCCGATGGTGAGATACATTTGCTCACTCCCCTTTGAGACGCTTCCACTGGGCCACTGCCAGCTCGTCACAGCGGTTATTTTTGGGGTTCTGGGCATGGCCCTTGACCCAGTGACAGCGGACGTCGTGGACCTGGGTCAGGCCCAGAAGGATTTCCCACAGGTCCGGGTTCAGGGCGGGCTTCTTGTCGGACTTCACCCAGCCCCGTTTTTTCCAGCCCCAGGCCCAGCCCTTTTCCAGGGCGTCTATGACGTATTTGCTGTCGGAGTACAGTTCCACAATGCAGGGCTCTTTCAGGGCCTGGAGGCCCCGGATCACGGCGGTGAGCTCCATGCGGTTGTTGGTGGTGCTCTCTTCGCCGCCGGACAGCTCCTTTTCTGCGCCGCCCCATTCCAGGATGGCGCCCCAGCCTCCGGGGCCGGGATTTCCGGAGCAGGCCCCGTCTGTGTAAAGGGTCACGGTCTTCATTCTGCCGCTTCCTCGTCGTCCTTTTCCACACGCTCCAGGGAAACCACCTGGTTGCCCTCTTCAATCCGCATGACAATGACGCCCTGGACGTCCCGCTTGTAGACGTTGATGGAGGCCGCGGGAATGCGGATAATGACGCCGCCGTTTTCAATGAGCATCACGTCGTCATTTTCGCCCACAACCCGGCATCCGGCCACGTTTCCGGTTTTCTCCGTGATGTTGTAGTTTTTCAGGCCCTTGCCGCCCCGGCTCTGGGGGGTCTTCTCCCCGTTGGGGCCTGTGCGGAGGTACTCTGCAAGCTCCGTGCGCTTGCCGTAGCCGTTTTCCGTAACCGTAAGCAGGGTCTTGCCCTCCTCGGCCTTTTCGGCGCCTACCACAATATCCCCTTCTGTGAGGCTGATGCCCCGGACGCCGGAAGCGTCCCGGCCCATGGGCCGGACATCGGTTTCCGCAAAGCAGATGGCCATGCCCTGGGCGGTGGCCAGCAGGATGTTGTCGCTGCCGTTTGTGCGGATAACGTTGATGAGGTGGTCCCCTTCCTCCAGGGTAATGGCCCGGATGCCGCCCTTGCGGTTGGTTTTCAGGGCGATGAAGGGAATGCGCTTGACGGTGCCGTTTCTCGTGACCATCATGAGGAACTCATTGTCGTCAAACTCCCGGGTGGTGACCAGGGCCGTGACGCTTTCGCCGGCCTCCAAAGGCAGGACGTTGACAATGGCAGTGCCCCGGGCCGTACGGCCTGCCTCGGGAATCTGGTAGCCCTTTCGCACATGGACCCGGCCCAGGTCCGTGAAGAAGAGCATATAGTCGTGGGTGGAGGCAATGGTCAGGGACTTGACGTAGTCCTCTTCCTTCAGGTTCTGGGCGTTGACGCCCCGGCCGCCCCGGCTCTGGGTCCGGTAGGTGTCCACGGGCATCCGCTTGATGTAGCCCTCTTTGCTGAGGGTGAAGGCGCAGTCCTCCTCCTCAATCAGGTCCTCAATGTCAATTTCGTCTTCGATTTCCTGGATTTCGGTTTTCCGTCCGTCGCCGAACTTGTCCCGGATTTCCAGCAGTTCCTTCCGCAGGACCCCTTTGAGCTTCTGCTCGTCGGACAGGAGTTCCAGGTAGTATTTGATCTTCTCCTGGAGGTCGTCATATTCCCCCTGGAGCTTTTCCCGGTCCAGGCCCTGGAGGGCTTTCAGACGCATATCCAGCACCGCCTGGGCCTGGATGTCGTCCAGACCGAAGCGCTCCATAAGCCGGGCCTTGGCGTCATCGTAGGCTGTGCGGATGATGTGAATGACCTCGTCAATGTTGTCCTGGGCAATGAGCAGACCTTCCAGAAGGTGGGCCCGCTCCCGGGCTTTGCGGAGGTCGTACTGGGTCCGGCGGGTCAGGACCTCCTCCTGGTGCTTCAGATACTCGTCGATGATCTGCCGCAGGGAGAGAATTTTAGGCTGCTTCTGGTCGTCCACCAGTGCCAGCATGATGATGCCGAAGCTACTTTGCAGGGCGGTCTGCTTGAAGAGGGTGTTCAGCACCACCTGGGGGTTTGCGTCCTTTTTCAGCTCAATGACCATCCGCATACCGTTGCGGTCCGTCTCGTCCCGGAGGTCCGAGATGCCGTCCAGGCGCTTGTCCTTAACCTGGTCGGCAATGGTTTTGATAAGCTGGCGCTTGTTGACCTGGTAGGGAAGCTCGGAAACAATAATCCGGGTGCGGTCCTTGCCGAAGGGCTCAAACTCCGTCCTGGCCCGGACCACCACCTTGCCCCGGCCTGTGGCGTAGGCGGCACGGATGCCGCTGCGGCCCATGATAATGCCGCCGGTGGGGAAGTCCGGTCCGGAGATGTGCTCCATCAGGTCCGACAATGTGGCCTCAGGGTCGTCCAGAACCCGGACGCAGGCGTCGATGACCTCCCGGAGGTTGTGGGGCGGGATGTTGGTGGCCATGCCCACGGCGATGCCGGAGGAGCCGTTGACCAAAAGGTTGGGGAACCGGGAGGGCAGGACCCGGGGCTCTTTTCTGGTCTCGTCAAAGTTGGGGTCCCAGTTCACCGTGTCCTTGTCGATGTCCCGAAGCATTTCGTTGGCGATTTTGCTCATGCGGGCCTCGGTGTAACGGTAGGCTGCCGGAGGGTCGCCGTCCACGGAGCCGAAGTTGCCGTGGCCGTCCACCAGAAGGTAGCGCATGGAGAAATCCTGAGCCAGACGCACCATGGCGTCGTAAACGGAGCCGTCGCCGTGGGGATGGTACTTGCCCAGCACGTCGCCTACGCAGGTGGCCGACTTTTTGAAGGGCTTGTCAGAGGTCAGGCCGCTTTCGTACATGGTGTAGAGAATCCGGCGGTGGACGGGCTTCAGACCGTCCCGGACGTCGGGCAGGGCCCGGCCCACAATGACGGACATGGCATATTCAATATAGGACTTTTCCATTTCGTCCACCAGGTTGGACTGGGTAATCACCTGGTCGGGGAAACGGATGTCCTCGGGTTTGTAGGTTCGATTATGTGCCAATGATGACACCTCCAATTTTGGATTGGGTGGTTTTTTGCGGGGGATGCCTTAAATATCGATATTCAGGGCATATTTTGCGTTGTGTTCGATCCACTCTTTTCTGGGCTCCACCTGTTCGCCCATGAGGACGTTGAAAATGGCGTCGGCCCGCTGGGCGTCGTCCAGGGTGATGCGGCGCAGGGTCCGCTTTTCCGGGTCCATGGTGGTCTCCCACAGCTCGTGGGGGTCCATTTCGCCCAGGCCCTTGAATCGGGAGATATCCACCTTGGCGTTGGGGTTGTCGGAGCGGAGCTCGGCGCTTTCCCGGTCCCGCTGCTCGTCGGAGTAGGCTACCCTTACGGTTTTGCCCCGGGTGAGCTTATACAGAGGCGGCACGGCGGAATAGACGTAGCCGTGCTCAATAAGGGGCCGCATATACCGGAAGAAGAAGGTCAGAAGCAATGTCCGGATGTGGGCGCCGTCCACGTCGGCATCGGCCATGATGATGACCTTGTGATAGCGCAGCTTATTGATGTCGAATTCCTCGCCGATGCCGCCGCCCAGAGCCACAATCAGGGGAGAGAGCTTATCGTTGTTGTAAATCTTGTCCACCCGGGCCTTTTCCACGTTGAGCATTTTGCCCCACATGGCGAGAATGGCCTGGAACCGGGAATCCCGGCCCTGGATGGCGGAGCCTGCGGCGGAGTCGCCCTCCACGATATAGATTTCGCACAGCTCAGGGTCCCGCTCGTTGCAGTCCTGGAGCTTGTCCGGCATCTGTCCGGATTCCAGGCCGTTTTTCCGGCGGATGTTTTCCCGGGCCTTCCGGGCGGCTTCCCGGGCCCGGTTGGCGGTCATGGCCTTTTCCAGAATGGCCTTGGCGGTCTGGGGGTGTTCCTCAAAGTAGGTGGTGAGCTGGTCGTTTACGATCTGGTCAACCAGGGTCCGGATGTAGGCGTTGCCCAGCTTGGCCTTGGTCTGGCCCTCGAACTGGGCGTCGGTGAGCTTCACGGAGATAATGGCGGTGATGCCCTCCCGGCAGTCCTCGCCGGAAACCTTGTCGTCCCCTTTGATAATGCCGGTTTTGGCGCCGTAGGCGTTGAGAACCCGGGTCAGGGCCGTTTTGAAACCCGTCTCGTGCATGCCGCCCTCCGGGGTCCGGACGTCGTTGGCAAAGCTCATCATGAATTCGTTGTAGCTGTCGTTATATTGGATGGCGATTTCCGCAGAGGCGTCGCCCTTGCTGCCGGACATATAGATGACGTCCTGGTGGAGGGGGGTCTTATTGCGGTTGCACCAGAGGGCAAATTCCCGGATGCCTCCTTCGTAGCACATGGTGTCCGTGAGCTGTTTTTCGTCATCCCGGTCGTCGGTGATGGTAATGGAAAGGCCGCCGTTCAGGAAGGCCTCCTCCCGCATACGCTCATGGAGGGTCTCATAGTCATAAATCAGGGTGTCGAACAGCTCCGGGTCCGGCTGGAAGGTGACTTCCGTGCCGGTTTTCTCGGTTTTTCCCACGATTTTCATCTCCTGGGTAATATGGCCCCGGGAGAATTTCATCTCGTAGATCAGGCCGTCCTTGTGGACCCGGACCGTGAGCCATTGGGACATGGCGTTGACCACGGAGGCGCCTACGCCGTGGAGGCCGCCGGAGACCTTATAGCCGCCGCCGCCGAACTTGCCGCCGGCATGGAGCACCGTAAAAACCACTTCCAGGGCAGGCCGGCCGGTCTGGGGCTGGATGTCCACGGGGATGCCCCGGCCGTCGTCGGTGACGGTAATGGAGTTGCCGGGGTTTATGGTCACGGTGATGTGCTTACAGTAGCCCGCCAGGGCCTCGTCAATGGCGTTGTCCACGATTTCGTAGACCAGGTGGTGGAGGCCCGAGGCGGAGGTGGAGCCGATGTACATACCCGGCCGCTTCCGCACGGCTTCCAGGCCCTCCAGGACCTGAATTTGAGAGCCGCCGTATTCCTGTGTTACTTTGGTTTCATCAGACATAGTTTTACTCCTATTTTAAGGATTTCAGGATGTGAAAAATCAGATTTATTCAGAGGTTCCTTAGGGCTCCGTGGCTGATTTCCATGGTTTTTCCCAGCTTTGTCAGTCTTCCCGGCTCGCAGCAGGTGATAAACACCTGTCCCGAGGAAATCTGGTTCAGGACAAAGTCCTGCCGGGCCGGGTCCAGCTCCGAAAGGACGTCGTCCAGCAATAGCACCGGCTCCTCGCCGAACTCCCTGCCCATCAGGGTCCGCTGGGCCAGCTTCAGGCTGATGGCAGCGGTGCGGGTCTGACCCTGGGAGCCGTAGGTCTTCAAATCCACCCCGGACAGGGACACGGAAAAGTCGTCCTTGTGGGGCCCCGTCAGGCACTGGGCCGATTCCAGCTCCGCCTGTTGGTGGCGCTGCAAATGCTCCAGCAGGTTCTCCGTGAGAACACTCACCGGGGCCATGGGGTCCGAAACCGTGGACACCGTCTTATATTGAAGGGAAAAGTCCTCACAGCCCGAGGAAAACTGGCAGTGGTAGGCAGCGGCAGCTTTTCCCAGGGCCTCGTAAAATCTGGCCCGGTAGGAGATCAGCAAGGCTCCCACCTGGCACAGCCGCAGATTGAATTCCGGCAGCACGTCCAAAAGGGCAGGGTTTTGGACCCGGTCCTTTAATATCCGGCTTTTCTGGTCCAGAATCCGGTTGTATTCCGTAAGGGCCCCGTCGTAATTGGGCCTAAGTTGACATAATACGCTATCTCCGAACCGCCGCCTCTGGGCGGCTCCGGCTTTCAGGACCAGCAGGTCCTCAGGGCAGAAGAGCACCGTAGGCAAAACCCCGGAAATTTCCTCCAGGGACTTTTTTCTGGAACCGTTTCGGAACATCTGCCGGGGCCGGGGGCCGGAAAACAGGAGAAAGCGGAGGCTCTGCTGCCGCTCCTGGGCGAAGACCTCCCCGGAGAGCTCTGCAAAATCGGCATGAAAGAAAACCATTTCGGCGGTTTTCTGGGCCCGGAAGCTCTTTCCGCTGCCAAGATAGCAGATGGCTTCCAGCAAATTGGTTTTTCCCTGGGCGTTGTCTCCCACAATGAGGTTCACCCCGGGGTCGAAGCGGAACTGCGCTTCCCGGTAATTGCGGAAATGGCGCAGGTAGAGGCTTTCAAGATTCATGAACGGGCGGTGATCTCGTAGGAAGCGCCCCGATAGGAGAAGGTATCTCCGGGACGGAGCTTTTTGCCCCGCATTTCGCAGACCTCGCCGTTTACCTTCACCTGGCCCTCCTGAATCCGGACCTTGGCTTCGCCGCCGGATTCCACGCAGTTACTGAGCTTCATGGCATCCTGGAGCTTAATGTATTCCGTGTCAATGGGAAGGGAATTTGCTTTAACTTTTACTGTCACTTTCATAGGGCTGCTCCAATCAGGCGTTTTTGATGCGGACGGGGAGCACCATATAGGAAAAGTCGTGCTTGTCATCCACAGGGGTCAGGACAATGGGGGAAAGGCCGTTGGTCAGCTCCAGGGTCACCTCGTCGCTGGGTACGGCCCGAAGGGCATCGGCCAGATAGCGGACGTTGAAGCCGATTTCCAGCTCCTTGCCGTCTCCGGCAAAGGAGCAGCGGTCCTCGGCCACGCCGATGGTGGTCTGGGTCTTCATGCGCAGCTCTTGGTTGCCGAAGACGCAGCGAATGGGGCTCTTGTACTTTTCGGATACAATCAGGCCCACCCGGTCCACGGAAGAGCTCAGGTCGGAAACGGAGGCCACCAGCTTAATGGGACAGTTGGCAGGCACCACCTGACGCCAGTTCAGGAATTCCCCGTCCAGAAGCCGGCACACCAGGGTGGCCTTTCCCATCTGGAAGAGAATGTGCTTGGGTCCCAGGGTGAAGCTGGCCTCGTCCTCGGAATCCGTGACGATTTTCTCCACTTCCTTGAGGCTCGCAGAGGGCACCACGAAGTTCATCTCCCGTCCGGTGCCGTTCTGGGGGTGGTAGGTCCGCCGGGCCAGCCGGAAGCCGTCCACAGCCACGGCGGTGATGTCCGTATCCGTGACCTCGAATTTTACGCCGGTGTGAATGGGGCGGCTCTGATTTTCGGACACGGCAAAAATGGTGCCGGAGATCAGCTCCTTGAGACGGCACTGGGGAATGGGCACGGGGCGGCCGGAATTCACGTCAGGCAGGTCCGGATAGTCCTCGGCGCTTTCGGCGGAAATGGTGAAGGATGCCTGTCCGGCCCGGATGGAAACCTGGAAGTTCCCGTCCACCACAACCGTAACGGGTCCCTCGGGGAGCCGGCGGACAATGTCGCTGAACAGACGGGCAGGCAGAATGCACTCGCCGGGGTCCGAGACCTCTGCGGGAATGTCATAGGTAATGGCAGTCTCCATATTGTAGCCCGTGAGGCTCAGGTCCATTCCGGCCTTGCAGAGGATGCCCTCGATGACGCTGAGGCTGGACTTCTGGGCCACGGTCCTGCCTGCGATGTTCAGTCCCGTTACCAGCATATTTTTTTCACAGGTAAAACGCATAGGGAACTTCCTTTCTTATTATAGGATGATAGATATCTATGATTTTCAGAAGTTAAGGTAGTAATCGAAGCCGTAGTAGAAACTTATGTGGAAAAGTGGGATTTGTCTTAGAGGGGAGCGGGTTTTTTCTCCACAGGCAGGTGTGCGGTTTTCCCCTTTTTTCAACAGGGGATGTGGAGAAGAAAATGGAAGCCGAATTATCCACAGAAAAGATTTCCACATTCCACAGCCCCTGTGGAGAAAATTTAGGGTACAATGGGGCCATGTATAAAGGCGCATTTTTTTGCCGGGGCTTACAGACAGGAGTTAATGTTGGCGGTAATATCCCGGATGTTGTTCTGCATGGCAGTATCCCCGTTTTTGAGGGCAACTTCGACTTTTCGGATGGCGTACAATACGGTGGAGTGGTCCCGGGAGAATTCCTTGCCGATGTCGGGCAGGGAGAAGTTGGTGAGCTTGCGGATGAGGTACATGGCCACCTGTCTGGCTTCCGCGGTGCCCTTGTTTTTCTGGGTGCCCCGGAGCACGCTTTCGTCCACGTTGTAGAATTTGCAGACCTGGCTGATAATAAGGGGCGGGGTGGGCAGGGCGTTGCCTTCGCTTTTGAACATATCGTCAATGGCCCGGGAGACGTTGGGCAGGTCCAGGGGCATATTGTTCAGGTCCCGATAGGCCAGAATTTTCTTCACCGTGCCCTCGATCTGACGGACGTTGGAGGTGATGTTCACGGCGATGTAGTTGCACACCTCGTCGTCCAGGCTGAGGCCCAGCTGCTTGGCCTTGTTTTTGATAATGGCCATTCTGGTCTCGTAGTCCGGGGGGTTGATGTCCGCAATCAGGCCCCAGAGGAATCGGCTGCGAAGCCGCTCTTCCAGGGTGAGCATATCGTCGGGCTTCCGGTCGGAGGTCAGGACAATCTGCTTGTGCTCTTCGTAGAGCTTGTTGAAGGTATGGAAGAACTCCTCCTGGGTGCTTTCCTTTCCGGCGATGAACTGGATATCATCCACCAGGAACAGGTCTGCCTCCCGGTATTTGGAGCGGAATTCGATGTTTTTACCGTTTTTGATGGCGTCAATCAGCTCATTGGTGAACTGGTCGCCTTTGATATAGACAATGTTGGCGTTGGGGTTTTCCTTGCGGATGCCGTTGGCAATGGCGTAGAGAAGATGGGTCTTGCCCACGCCGGGAGGGCCGTAGATAAAAAGGGGATTGTAGACCTGGCCCGGGGTCTTGCTGACGGCAATGGCCGCGGAATGGGCAAAGCGGTTGGAAGGTCCCACCACGAAATTTTCAAAGGTGAACTGGGGATTGAAGTCCATGGACACCGGGGATTTGCCTTTGCTTTTGCGAAGGGCCATTTCCTCGTCGCCGAAAACCAGGAGCTTCGCGTCGGAACCAAAAATCTCCTTCAGGGCGTCCTGAATGTAGTCGGTGCAGCGCTTGCGGATAATATCCCTGCGGAAATCCGAGGGGGAATAGAGAATGAGGTTGCTTTCGTTGAGCTCCACGACCTCGGCATCGTCGAACCAGGCCGACACCGTAACGGCGCCCAGACGCTCCTCCATATGGCTCAGGACCTTGGCCCAGACATAGGCGGATGAATACATATGGCGGCTCCTTTCTTTTTTCTGTTTGTCCCGGAGAAAGGCGTAAAGACCGTGGTTCCGGGCATAATCTATCACACTAAATTTTATCATATTTCACCAGAAAACTCAAGGGTATTTTGGTTAAGTTCTCAGTATTTCCTGTAGATTTTTACTGAAAATCAGGGCTCTTTTTTTCCCAATCCGCAGAGGGCGGAAGGCGGTGATTTTTTCCCCGGAGGGGCTTATCCACAAGTGATAGGTTTTTGTCAGAAAGGGGCGGAAAAATTCGTTAAAACCGCTCCTTGACCCCATGAAAAACCTATGCTAGAATGATGGAAATTCCAAAAGGGATTTTCCATCAGCAAATCGGAGGATTCTAAAATGCAGACAGCTAAGAAGGTATGGACCTATTTTGCTATCGGACTGCTGGCTCTGATTGCCGCCGTGAACTACGAGCTTTTCGTCTTTCCCAACCAGTTCGCTCCGGCGGGTCTCAACGGCATCTGCACCATGATCCAGTACCTCAGCGGCATCAGCGTGGGCTATCTGAGCCTGCTCATCAATGTGCCTCTGGCCCTGTGGTGCTTCTTTGATGTGAGCCGTCCCCTGGCCATCCGGAGCATGGTCTATGTAGTCACCTTCTCCGTGGGACTTCTGATTTTAGAGAACATCGACATCACCGCCTTTGCCTACTCTACGGAAAATGGCACCTCGAAAATTCTGGGGCCCATGGTGGCCGGTGTCATCCAGGGCTTTGTCTACTCCGTGCTGGTGAAGGCCAGCGCCTACACCGGGGGTACGGATTTCATCTCCGCCGCCATTCACAAGCATCACCCGGACCGTCCCTTCTTCGGCATGAGCTTCAGCATCAACGCCGCCATTGCCATCTGCAGCTACTTTGTCTACGGCTACCAGATGGAGCCTGTGATTTTGTGCATTCTCTACACCTTCATGTCCACCACCGTGGGAGACCGGCTCATGAAGTCCGGCCGGGAGGCCATCTCCTTTGAGATCATCACCGACCACCCCACGGAAGTTTCCAGGGAGCTCATCGAAAAGCTCCACCACACCACCACCATGATTCCCGCCAAGGGAATGTACAAGGGCAAGGAGACCAGCGTGCTTCTGTGCGTGGTCAACAAGACCCAGGAGGCCTCTGTGACCCGGATCGTCCGCAACTACCCCCACACCTTCGCCATTGTCCACCCGGTCAGCGAAATTCTCGGAAACTTCAAGCATTTGGATTCCGATGGCAAGAAAGTCCCCGAGGTGCTGGATTCCGGCGACGGTCAGACCCTGTAATGGTCCAATGAGGGTCCGGGAATACTTTACCACCTTTTTCCCCATAGGTCTGTCGGAGATTATTCGACAGAGAAAAAAAGTCAAAATCGGATTCATCCGCTCAAACTATATAAAAATCAGGAGGAAAACAAATGGCATACTACTATTCGGAACCCAGCCACACCTTCAGCGAGTATCTGCTCATCCCGGGATATACGTCTGAGGAGTGCATTCCTGACAATGTGAGTCTCAAAACCCCTCTGGTCAAGTACCGCAAGGGCTTTGAGGAACCCGCCATTTCCCTGAACGTGCCTCTGACCTCCGCCGTCATGCAGTCCGTCTCCAACGACACCCTGGCCATCGCCCTGGCAAAGGAGGGCGGCATCAGCTTTATTTTCGGCTCCCAGACCATTGAGAGCCAGGCCGCCATGGTGGCAAAGGTCAAGGGCTACAAGGCAGGCTTCGTCACCTCCGCCTCCAACCTGACCCCCGACGCCACCCTTTCCGACGTGCTGGCCCTGAAAGAGAAGAACGGCTTCTCCACCATTGCGGTCACCGAAGACGGCACCTGCAACGGTAAGCTCCTGGGCATTGTCACCAGCCGGGACTATCGTGTCTCCCGGATGGAGCCCTCCGTGAAGGTCACGGAGTTCATGACCCCCCGCAGTAAGCTCATCACCGCCCCCAAGGCCACCACCCTGAAAGAGGCCAACGACATTATCTGGGAGCACAAGCTCAACTCCCTGCCCATTGTGGACGACGATGACCACCTCATGTATTTCGTCTTCCGGAAGGACTACACCTCCCACAAGGAAAGCCCTCTGGAACTGCTGGACGACAAGAAGCGCTACCTGGTAGGTGCCGGCATCAACTCCCGGGACTACGCCCAGAGAATTCCCGCCCTGCTGGAAGCGGGGGCGGATGTGCTGGTCATTGATTCCTCCGAGGGCTATACCTGCTGGCAGGCCAAGACCATCGCCTGGGTCCGGGAGCACTACGGCGACAAGGTGAAGATCGGCGCAGGCAACGTGGTTGATAAGGACGGCTTCCGGTTCCTGGCCGAGGCCGGCGCAGACTTCGTGAAGGTGGGCATCGGCGGCGGCTCCATCTGCATCACCCGGGAGACCAAGGGCATCGGCCGGGGTCAGGCCACGGCCCTTATTGAGGTTGCCGCAGCCCGGGACCAGTACTTCAAGGAGACCGGCATTTATGTGCCCATCTGCTCCGACGGCGGCATTGTCCACGACTACCACATGACCCTGGCTCTGGCCATGGGTGCGGACTTCCTGATGCTGGGCCGTTACTTCGCCCGGTTCGACGAGTCCCCCACCAATAAGATTATGGTAAACGGCGCTTATATGAAGGAGTACTGGGGCGAAGGCTCCAACCGGGCCCGGAACTGGCAGCGCTACGACCTGGGCGGCGCCGCCAAGCTGAGCTTCGAGGAAGGCGTTGACTCCTACGTCACCTACGCAGGCCCCCTCCACGACAACGTGGAAGCCTCCATGTACAAGGTCAAGTCCACCATGTGCAACGTTGGCGTAATCAACATCCCGGACCTCCAGCGGGATGCCAAGCTGACCCTGGTGTCCAGCGTCTCCATTGTGGAAGGCGGCGCCCATGACGTCACCCTCCGCTCTGCCACCGGAGGAAAGTAAAAAGAAAAAGGGAGAGGCTTGCCTCTCCCTTTTTAAGACTGTCAAAAATCCCCTGCGGGGGTTTTTGACAGGGTTTTTGCAGTCTCCTGCGCGCATAATTTGGCCCCCGTCGGGGGCCAAATTCCACACTTGGAGCCTGAGAAGTGTTTTCTGACAGGTACACGCCCCGGCAGAAAACGGTTTTGATTTTATTTGCCGCCCCAGGCGGCAAACTCTGCGAGGCTTTTTATGAATCAATTTCCTGGTAAATTCAATTTTTTCTCCACAGAGTTTTAGAAAAATGTGGAAAAAAACAGTAGGGGAGGGATTTATCCCTCTCTGAAAAAGTACCCACCCGGCAGAGGGTTAAGGGAGGCATGAATGCCTCCCCTACAGATTTTGTATGTATAGCAGAAAACCCCTCCTGTTTTCAGGAGGGGCATTGTGGTAAATCCAAATTTTTCTCCACAGGGTTTTAGAAAAATGTGGAAAAAAACAGTAGGGGAGGGATTTATCCCTCCCTGAAAAAGTACCCACCCGGCAGACGAATAGCGTGCTGGTCAAAAAAACCCTCCTGAAAACAGGAAGGGTTTGAGACTGCCCCCAAACCCCTTGCGGGCTTTGGGGGCAACGGAAAGGGTCCCCTACATATACAACAGGGCAGGCTTATTCCTCCCTCTTGTCCTGCTATACAGGCGCTGGCCTTTGCCTCGGAGGGAGGGATAAATCCCTCCCCTACAGAGGGCGGCCCTAATTAGCAGAGGAGGCTTTTTTGACAGTCTAAAAACCCCTCCTGAAAACAGGAGGGGTTTCATTTATGCCATTACTGGTTGGCCATTTCCTTCAGGGCGTCCTTGCGGCTGAAGTTGGCCCGGCCCTTTTCGTCGAAGCCCATGAACTTCACCCAGGTCATGTCGCCCAGGTTCAGCACGTCTTCCACCTTCTCTACCCGGCGGTTTTCCAGCTTGGAGATGTGAACCATGCCGTCATGGCCGGGAGCGATTTCCACGAAGGCACCGATGGGCAGAATCCGCACGACCTTGCCGTAGTACAGCTTGCCCACCTCGGGGACGAAGCAGATGTCGTCCACCATCTTCTTGGCGGCGTAGGCAGCGGCGGAGTCCACAGCGGAGATAAACACGCTGCCGTCGTCGTCGATGTCCACCTTGGCGCCGGTGTCGGTGCAGATCTTCTGGATGGTCTTGCCGCCGGAGCCGATGACCTCGCGGATCTTGTCCACGGGAATCTTCATGGAGATCATCTTGGGAGCGTACTCGCTGACCTCGGCCCGGGGAGCGGGGATGGCCTTGAGAATCACCTCGTCCAGAATCTCCAGACGGGCTTTCCGGCAGCGCTCCAGAGCGTCGGCAATGATTTCCATGGTCAGGCCCTTGTTCTTCAGGTCCATCTGAATGGCGGTGATGCCCTCGGTGGTGCCTGCCACCTTGAAGTCCATTTCGCCGTGGAAGTCCTCGACACCCTGGATGTCGGTGAAGGTTCTCCACTCGCCGGTCTCCTGGTCGGAGATCAGGCCGCAGGAGATGCCTGCAACGGGCCGCTTAATGGGCACGCCGGCGTCCATCAGAGCCAGAGTGGAGCCGCAGATGGAGCCCTGGGAGGTGGAGCCGTTGGAGGAGAGAACCTCGGACACCACACGGATGGCGTAGGGGAACTCCTCAACGGAGGGAATCACAGGCAGCAGAGCCTTTTCCGCCAGAGCGCCGTGGCCGATTTCCCGGCGGGAGGTGGAGCGGGCGGCACGGGCTTCGCCGGTGGAGAAGGCGGGGAAGTTGTAGTGATGGATATAGCGCTTGGTATCCTCGGGGTAGATGGTGTCCAGCTTCTGGGCGGCGGACAGGGTGTTCAGGGTGCAGATGGACAGCACCTGGGTCTGACCACGGGCGAAGAGGCCGGAACCGTGGACCCGGGGAAGCACGCCGACCTCGGCGTCCAGGGGACGGATTTCGTCCATGCCGCGGCCGTCCACACGCTTGCCCTGGAGAAGCCACTTCTTGACCACCTTCTTCTGCATCTTATACAGGCAGACCTCAATGTGGGTCTCGAAGTCCTCGTACTTCTCGCCGAACTTCTCCTGGAAGTCCAGACGGGCAGCGGTGAGGCGCTCTTCCCGGACGTTCTTGTCGGGGGTGTCCAGAGCGTACTCGATCTGGTCAAGGCCGTAGGCCATGAGGTCGTCCAGCAGGTCGTGGTTCACGGCGGCCTTTTCGAAGGTGAACTTGGGCTTGCCGATTTCGGCCACAATGCCGTTGATGAACTTCACGATTTCCATGTTGGTCTCGTGGGCAATGCGGATGGCCTCGTAGACAATGGCCTCGGGCGCTTCGTTGGCCTCGGTCTCAATCATGACCACCTTCTCGAAGGTGGAGGAGATGCACACGAAGCAGTCGCAGGCCTCCCGCTCGTCGGCGGAGGGGTTGATGATATACTTACCGTTCAGGTGAGCCACATTGGTGGTGGCCACGGGTCCGTTCCAGGGCACGTCGGAAGTGGCGATGGCAATGGAGGCGCCCAGGGAAGCCACGATTTCCACGGGGTTGTCGTAGTCGTTGGCGAGGACGGTGCAGGTGACAACGGTGTCGTTGCGGAGCTCCTCATCGAAGAGGGGACGCATGGGCCGGTCGATGATCCGGCTGTTGAGGATGCCACGCTCAGAGGGCTTGCCCTCCCGGCGGTTGAAGGAGCCGGGAATCCGGCCCACGGCGTACATCCGCTCCTCGAACTCGATGGTCAGGGGGAAGTAGTCGATGCCGGCCTTGGGAATGGGGTTGCAGGTGCAGGTGGTGAGGACCACGGTGTCGCCGTAGCGGCAGATGCACTCGGCGTTGGCAAGCTCTGCCACCTTTCCGGTTTCCACGGTAAAGGGACGGCCGCCGATTTCCATCTCGTAGACATGATGGTTGGGGTACTGTTTGCGGGTGATCATGATTTACCTCCTAGATCGTTTTTTGTCTCGGGAGGTTTAGCACTTGAAACTGCCGTTAAGGATTAACGGTACTTTCAACTGCTAAATGATCTCCCGAAAAGTTGTAATTGCAGAAAAGGGGCGACATCAGTCGCCCCTTTTATAGCCTGGAAGAAAAGGATTGGAAATGTTTTTGCCGGGGCGTATACCTGGCAAAAAATCCCTTTCAGACGGCACTTACATGGCGCTGTCCGAAATCCCTCCGGCCGAAAGTCCCACAGGGGATTCTGGCCAAATTACTTACGGATACCCAGCTTGGCAATCAGGGCACGGTAACGGTTGATGTCCTTCTTGGCCAGGTAGTCCAGCATATTGCGGCGCTTACCGACCATCATCAGCAGGCCCCGGCGGGAGTGGTTGTCGTGCTTGTGGACCCGCAGGTGCTCGGTGAGCTCGTTGATGCGGGCGGTGAGGATGGCAACCTGAACCTCGGGGGAACCGGTGTCGCCTTCGTGAGTTGCGTTCTCCAGGATGACCTGGGTCTTCTTTTCCTTCTGGATCATGGAATGTTTCCACCTTTCAAAAATATTGCCCGAAAGCCAAGCTGGGGTCAGTGGAACCGCATTGCGTTTGTCCCGCAGCTGAGCAGTGGGTGTGCTTGGCATGAGGCCAGCCCTATTATTCTACCACAGTATTTTGCAAATGTAAAGGTTTATTTTTCATTCGGCGCATTCGGCGGTAATTTTCTAACTTTCCCCTGGAAAAAATGGAAGGCAGAATGGCTCCCCTGCGTTTTTTGGGGCTGCCCGCTGCAGGGGAGGCATAACTGCCTCCCCTGCAAAGCATGGTACTGTGATTATCTCGGCTTTCTTCCGATGTCGATGTGAATCTGAATGGACATGAGCCTTTCAAAGGCCATCATGCGGTATTTTTCATCCATGCGGTTGGCCACAATGGTGAGAATCTGGCCCCACTCCTCGGCGGTGCGCTTTCCCGTGGCCGTGGAGACAAGGTAGGGACAGGGGTCCATTTTCCGCCGTCCGAAGGCGAAGGCAAAGGGCTTCAGCACCCCAAGGGCCAGGGCGTAGGGGGCGTAGTTGAAGAAATAGTCCGGGTCGTTTTCCAGCAGACGGCTGATGTCGTACCGGGGCATCCGCTTGGCATACTTCCGGAAGCCCAGGACCATCTCCGCCTCGTGACGGCCCAGCTTGCTGCGGCGTCCGCCGTAGGCCGCCAGATACCCGATGAGAAGCTGACCCAGGCTGCACCCCAGAGGGATGAACACCTGTTTGCAGGAGAGTCCCAGAATCACCCACAGCAGGAAGGAGGCCAGGGCATAGTATAGCGGCAGCTTGCCCCGGAGGAAAATGCGATAGGCGCCGCCCTGCATGAGCCAGGCCGTGGGCAGGGCGATAATGGACAGCAAAATGGAGAGAATAATCTGCAGGGCGAAAATCTCTGTCATGTTCATGGCCACGCAGATGGCGCAGAAAACCTGGGAAATGCAGGCCATGCAGCGGAAAATCTTAATGGCCCCCACGCTGCCCTTGTAGAGAACCCGTTCGCTGGGGTGCATATTGGATACCTTCCGGCAGAGCTTTGCGTAGGCGTTGCCCGTGGCGTCCACCAGGGTCCTTTCCCCGAAGAGCAGGGAGAAGACCTTGTTTTCAAATTGGCTGCGCTCGTTGCCCATGTCCATGCGGCGCCGGAGAAGCACCCGGCTTCCCTGCATTTCTATGAGGATGTAGCCCAGCTGGGCCCAGGAAAAGACCATGGCTGTGAGATCGCCGCCGGCCATGGTCAGGCGGCAGCCCATCTCTCCTGCGGTGATGCCCTCCGGCGGGGTGACGCTGCGGACGCCCTTCACAGGCAGACTTGCCAGGAAAATGAGCCAGTACACAAGGGCCACGCCGAAGCAGATGAGCATGGGAACCAGCTCGGGGTTGCCTTCCCGGATGTAGGTGCTGACGGATTTGAACATATCCTTGGGCACGATCATGGTGACCACCACGCCGTCGTGGTCGTGGAGGGTTTTGGTGCTGGTGGCGATGATCTGGGAGCCGGAGACCTTGGCATTCAGGTCTGAGGCCAGGGAGCCCTGGCGGTAGGTGGAGTAAAACTCCGGGTCGCTGGTGAGATTGCCCTGGGGCAGGGTAATGGTGAAGGAGAAGTTTTCAATGGGCAGCTCAAAGCCGTTGAGCAGAGGCAGGGTCAGCAGGAGGTCCGGGGTTTTTTTCCCGTTTTCCTCCTCGGTGGTCTCATTGGTTTTCTCGTCGGTTTTCGGGGCCACTTTTACGACCTCGGGCAGGGTGTAGCTGATCTGAATGGGGGCCTCGCCAACGTAGTCCCGGGTAATGCGGCTCAGGTCCACGTCCAGGACGTTGCCGTTGCGGGTGACGGAGGCGTTGAAATTGTTCAGGGACACGTTTTTTGCACCCAGGGGCAGGGGAAAATAAAGGGTGCTTCTGGGCTCCTCCATCCGGAGATTGATGCCCATGTTCACAGTGGCGTCGCCGTCGTTGTTCACGGAGACCTGGATATCCACCCGGCTGGCGGCGCTCTCCGCCTGGGCCGCAGGAACCAGACTCCCCAGGAGCACAACACAGAGCCCAAGAGAAAAAAGAATAGAAAACAGCCGCTTCAAGGCGAGGCCTCCTTTGCGTCAAAGATAAATATCCCCCAGGGGAGAGGTTCATCTGTCCTTCCGTGCATAAACCAGACAAGGATGGCGAAGGCTTTCCCCTTGGGTCAGACCCATTGCCCGCGCTTTACAGACGATTTTTGTAGATTCTCTCTCATTTTATCATACCTTCCCCCTGAATGCAAGGGTAAGACCCAGGAGGAAAAACCTGGGTCTTTCAAAAAAATTAAAAAATTAGGGGAAGACATTTGGGGAAAATTGTGCTATACTATTTAAATCCATGATGTTTAATCCATGATGTTTAATTAGGAGGACTTTCCTTTGAAATATTGGTTCGGTTATCTCATTGCCGCCATCTTCGGGGCCATCACCTATGTGCTTTCGGCCTTCGGCGAACGGTTCTCGACCCTGGTGGATATGGTCTACCCCTACGTCATCCGCAATTTCCAGGGCATTCTGGCCCAGTGGACCGATGCGGTGGCTTTCCCCGTCTGGCAGCTGCTGGCGGTGGCTCTGGGGGTTCTGATTTTGTGCTCCTTTGTGCTGATGATCGTCCTCAAATGGAACGCCGTCAGCTGGCTGGGCTGGGTTGCCGCCGTGTTTTCCGGCATTTTCATGCTCCACACCCTGTTCTGGGGCCTGAACTACTACGCAGGCCCCCTTTCCGACGATATGCGTCTGGAGGTCTCCACCTACTCCCTTCAGGAGCTGACGGAGGCCACGGAATACTACCGGGACCAGGCCAATGCCCTGGCGGAGAAGGTGGAGCGGGACGGCTCCGGCAGCTGTGCCTTCGGCACCTTCCAGGAATTGGCAGAAATTGCGGGACAGGGCTTCCAGAATCTCACCAAGAAGCGGCACTATTCCGTGTTTGCCGGTTCCACCCAGCCTGTGAAGGAGCTGGGCTGGAGCGATATGTACACCTCCATGGGCATTACCGGCGTGACCTTTGGGCTTACGGGAGAGGCCTGTGTGAATCCCCAGATTCCCGACATCGGCCTGCCCTTTACCATGTGCCACGAAATGGCCCACCGGATGTGCATTGCGCCGGAGCGGGACGCCAACTTTGCCGCCTTCCTGGCAGGCGCCTTCCATGACGATGTGCGCTTCCAGTACAGCGCCTATTTCATGGCCTTCCGCTACTGCTATGGTGCCCTGGCCGGGGTCAATGACCAGGCCGCTGCAGCCGCTGCCGTAAAGGTGGCCGAGGGCGCCAGCGCCCGGCTCCGGGACGATATGCGCTACTACGACGATTTCTTTACCAATCGGCAGGACAAGGCGGCCACCAATCTGGCCGACTCCGTCAACGACACCTACCTCCGGGTCAGCGGCGACAGCGAGGGCCTCAAGTCCTACGGCCAGGTCTGCGACCTGCTGGTGAACTGGCACATTCAGGAAGTGGTGCTCCCCTCCATCAGTGTGGAGGACAGCCACTTTGACCCCTACGATGAGCGCCAGGTGGACCTGAGCGACATCCTCAACGGGAGGTAACTATGGAAAAGACCCTGGAAAATGGGCTGAAAGCCCTGGACATCCAGCTAAGTGAATCCCAGCAGCAGACCCTCTGTGCCTTTGGCCGGGCAGTGATCCGGCAGAATGACGTGATGAACCTCACCGCCATCACCGAGGAAACCCAGGTGGCCTGGCTCCATTTGCTTGACAGCCTGACGGTGACCAAGGCGGCGGAGCTGAAGGGGAAGCTCATTGACGTGGGCTGCGGCGCGGGCTTTCCTGGAGTGCCCCTGGCGGTGGCCTGTCCCCAGCTGGACGTGACTCTGCTGGACAGCCTGGGAAAACGGGTCCACTGGCTGGAAGAAATTCTGCCTGCCCTGGGCATCCGCGCCAATTGCATCACCGCCCGGGCCGAAGAGGCCGTGGCGGAGAGAAGGGAACAGTTTGACTTTGCCACCTCCCGGGCTGTGGCCCGGCTGAATATCCTCCTGGAACTCACCGCCCCCTATGTAAAGGTGGGAGGCGCGGTGCTGGCCATGAAGGGTTCCGCGGCCAGGGAAGAGCTGGCCGAGTGCAAAAACGCCATTGTGAAGCTGGGCCTTAAGCTGGAGGAAATCAAGGAATTTTCCATTGATGGCGCCAGCCATGCGGTGATTGTCCTGCGGAAGGTTGCGCCGACACCCAAAGCATACCCCAGACGCTACGCAAAAATCAAGCAGAATCCGCTGTGAGCAGAAAATTTCCCGCAAAGGAACCGACGAAAATCAAACAGCAGGGGAGGCATTCATGCCTCCCTTAATCATTGACCGGGCTGTTTATCTTTCACATTCAGGGAGGGATGAATCCCTCCCCTACAGAATATACTTTGGAAATAAACCCTCTCCCGGTTCAAACCGGGAGGGGGTTCCAGCTTGGCAAAAAAGCCTCGCAGAGTTTGCCGCCTGGGGCGGCAAAGAAGGTCAAACAATTTTCCGCCGGGGCGTGTACCTGGCGGAAAATACATCTCAGGCTCCAAGTGTGGAATTTGTCCCCTATAGGGGACAAATTATGCACGCAGGAGACTGCAAAAACTTGTCAAAAAGCCCCGCAGGGGATTTTTGACAGTCTAAAACCCCTCCCGGTGTAAACCGGGAGGGGTTTCTTATGGAAATTTACTTGTTCAGGAAGTTATGGATGGCCTCGGCGCCCTTCTTGCCGGCGCCCATGGCCAGGATGACGGTGGCAGCGCCGGTAACGGCGTCGCCGCCGGCGAAGACGCCCTCACGGGTGGTCATTTCGTTCTCATCCACAATGAGGCAGCCCTTCCGGTTGGTGTCCAGGCCGGGGGTGGTGGAGCGGATCAGGGGGTTGGGGCTGGTGCCCAGGGACATAATCACGGTGTCCACATCCAGCACGAACTCGGAACCGGGGACCTCAATGGGACGGCGGCGGCCGGAGGCGTCAGGCTCGCCCAGCTCCATGCGGATGCACTTGATGCCGCAGACACGGCCGGTTTCGTCGCCCAGGATCTCCACAGGGTTGCACAGAGTCTTGAACTCGATGCCCTCTTCCTTGGCGTGGTGCTGCTCTTCCAGACGGGCAGGCATTTCGGCCTCGCCCCGGCGGTACACCACGTAGACGTTCTCGGCGCCCAGACGCATGGCGCAGCGGGCGGCGTCCATGGCCACGTTGCCGCCGCCAACCACGGCCACAGCCTTGGAGTGGATGACGGGGGTGTCGGCATCGGGGTTGTAGGCCTTCATGAGGTTGGTCCGGGTCAGGTACTCGTTGGCAGACATAACGCCCTTGAGAGATTCGCCGGGGATGTTCATGAACATGGGAAGACCGGCGCCGGAGCCTACGAACACGGCCTTGAAGCCCATGTCGAAGAGCTCGTCAATGGTGAGGACCCGGCCGATGACCATGTTGGTCATGACCTTCACGCCCTGGGCCTCCAGCTTGGTGACCTCGTTGGCAACGATGGCCTTGGGCAGACGGAATTCGGGGATGCCGTAGACCAGCACGCCGCCGGCGGTGTGCAGAGCCTCGAAGATGGACACTTCATAGCCCCGCTTTGCCAGGTCGCTGGCGCAGGTGAGGCCGGCAGGGCCGGAACCCACCACAGCCACCTGGATGCCGTTGGAGGGCACCTTCTCGGGCATAGCGTTGATGTTCTCCCGGTACCAGTCGGCGACGAAGCGCTCCAGTCTGCCGATGGCAACGGGCTCGCCCTTGATGCCCCGGACGCACTTGCACTCGCACTGGGTCTCCTGGGGGCAGACACGGCCGGAGAGGGCGGGCAGAGCGTTGGTGGAGGTGATGACCTCATAGGCGGCCTTGAAGTCGCCTTCCTGGACGTGCTTGATAAATTCGGGAATGCGGACGTTCACGGGGCAGCCTTCCACGCACTTGGGGTTTTTGCAGCCCAGGCAGCGCTTGGCTTCCTCCATGGCCATTTCGGCGGTATATCCCAGGGTGACTTCCTGGAAGTTCCGGGCACGGACCTTGGGGTCCTGCTCGGGCATGGGAGTTTTCACTAAAGTCATGTTCGCCATTTTTCCGTCCTCCTTACTTGATAAGGGCCTTGCCCATGGCTTCCATGCGGCAGGTGTGGGTGCTGCCAACTTCTTTTTCCCGGTCCACATAGGTGCCGTTGCGGCTCATGAGCTCGGCGAAGTCCACCTTGTGGCCGTCGAACTCGGGGCCGTCCACGCAGGCGAACTTGGTCTCGCCGCCAACGGTGACGCGGCAGCCGCCGCACATGCCGGTGCCGTCGATCATAATGGGGTTCAGGGACACCATGGTGTGAACGCCGAAGGGCTCGGTGGTCTTGCAGACGAACTTCATCATGGGCACGGGTCCGATGGCGAGAACCTCGTCATACTGGATGCCGCTTTCCAGAAGGGCCTGGAGCTTCACGGTGCCGAAGCCCTTTTCGCCGTAGGAGCCGTCGTCGGTCATGAGGTAGAGGTTGTCGGAGCAGGAGCGGAACTCCTCTTCCAGAATGACGATGTCCTTGGTACGGAAGCCGATGATCACGTCCACAATGGCGCCGGCCTCTTTGAAGGCCCGGGCAGCAGGCAGAGCAATGGCGCAGCCCACGCCGCCGCCGACCACACAGACCCGCTTCTTGCCCTCCACGTCGGTGGGACGGCCCAGGGGGCCCACGAAGTCGTGGATATAGTCGCCCTCGTTGAGGTTGCCCAGGGCAATGGTGGAGAAGCCGACTTTCTGGAAGATAATGGTAACGGTACCCTTCTCCCGGTCGTATCCGGCGATGGTCAGGGGCACCCGCTCACCCATTTCATCAATGCGGAAGATGATGAACTGTCCGGCCTTGGCCTTCTTGGCAACGAAGGGGGCTTCGATTTCCATGAGGGTGACGGCGGAGTTCAGTTCCTTTTTGCGAACGATTTTATACATGTTCTGATCCGTCCTTTTCAGAATTTTTCGGTCAACCGGGCAAAATGCCCGTTCTTTGTCATTATAATTGTTTTGGGCTGGTTTGTCAAATCTTTCTGGGGAAGTTCTTGGGGAAATTTGTGGATAACGGAGAATTAGCCAAAGCTAAGGGAACTCTGAATAAATCGGCTTCGGCTGGGCAGCAAATCTTTTGCCCCATCCGTGCAGTTCTGAAAATAGGAAATACATACAGTATTCCTCTATTTTCAGAACTTTCGGCTGAGCCAAAACCTTTTGCTGCCAGCTCTTGCCAATTTAATCAGAGTTTCCCTAATCCAGGAAAATTGCCGCCGGAACGGGTCCCGGCGGCAATGGGGGTTTACTTCTTCTTTTCGATGATTTCCAGGCCGCCCAGGTACTTGCGCAGGACCTCGGGCACCACCACGGAGCCGTCGGCTCTCTGGTTCTGCTCCACCATGGCGGGGAAAATCCGGGAGGTTGCGAGACCGGAGCCATTGAGGGTGTGCAGGAATTCGGGCTTGCCGGTGGCCTCCCGGCGGAAGCGGATGTTACCCCGGCGGGCCTGATAGTCCCGGGCGTTGGAGACCGAGGAGACCTCCTTATAGCCGTTCATGGAGGGGATCTGAATTTCGATGTCGTAGGTCCGGGCCATGGAGGCGGAGCAGTCGCCTGCCGCCAGCTTCACGGTGCGGAAGTGGAAGCCCAGGCCCTTCACCAGGTTTTCGGCCTTGGTGACCAGCTCGTCAAAGGCGGCGTCGGAATCCTCGGGCCGGGTGAACTGGAACATCTCCACCTTGTTGAACTGGTGACCCCGGACCATGCCCCGCTCGTCGGCCCGGTGGGAACCGGCCTCCCGGCGGAAGCAGGGGGTGTAGGCGAAGAACTTCTTGGGCAGGTCCTTCTCCTCCAGGATCTCGTCCCGGTAGATGGAGGCCAGAGCCGCCTCCGCGGTGGGGAGCATATAGTGAATCCGGTCGTCGGTGGGGTTGGCAATCTTATAGACCTCGTCGGCGAACTTGGGGAACTGGCCTGCGGTTTCGCCGCACTGGTACTCCAGCATGTGGGGAGGCAGGATGAAGTCGTAGCCGTCGGCAATGTGGCAGTCGATGAAGTAGTTCAGCAGAGCCCACTCCAGACGGGCGCCCATGCCTGTGTACATCCAGTTGCCGGAGCCTGCCAGCTTGACGCCCCGCTCGTAGTCGATGAGGCCCAGGTCATTGCACAGCTCCACATGGTGCTTGGGGGTGAAGTCAAACTTGTGAGGCTCGCCAAAGTAGCGCAGAGGCTCGTTGTTTTCCTTTCCGCCGGGCTTCAGGTCCGGGTCCGGCAGGTTGGGCAGGCTCAGCATGGCGGTGCGGAAGGCGGCGCTGACTTCCTTGAGCTTCTCGGCGTCGTCGGCAATTTCCCCGTCCAGACGCAGGGCCTCGGCCTTGTTGGCCTCAATGGCGGCGTCCAGGGCGGCGGTGTCCTCGCCCTTCTTTTCCGCGGCCTTTTTCTGGCCGAAGAGCTTGCCGTTTTCCTTGGCCAGCTTGTTCTTCTGGGCGGTGAGGGTCTCGGTAGCGGTCTTCAGGCCCCGGACCTCCACGTCCAGAGACAGGATGCGGTCAATGGTCTCGTCGCAGTCCACTTCCTTGGCACGGAGGCCGGCCTTCACAGCCTCGGGGTTTTCCTTGATTTTCTTGATGTCTAACATGATTCTTTCCTCTCCTTGTGGGAAAATATGATTTCTTTTCAGAAAATGTGACCAATCAGTTTGCGTCGATGATTTTGGGTTTCTCGGGGATGATGAGCATGGCAATGAGATAGGCAACCAGGCCGGAGCCGCCCATGCAGGCGAGAATCACCCAAACGAGCCGCACAACGGTGGGGTCCAGGTTCAGGTATTCCGCAACGCCGCCGCAGACGCCGTCGATCATTTTATTGGTGGTGGATTTGTATAACCGCTTCATGGCAGTCCTCACTTTCCCAGTTTCATCAGGGCGTCCAGCAGATTCTGCAGGTCGTCCTGGCCGTAGAATTCCAGTTCAAAACGGCCCTTGCGTTTACCGTTGACGATTTTGACCCCCCGGCCCAGGTGCTTACTTAGGCTCTTTTCGCACTCTGCCACATAGTCCACGGCGAAGACCTCTTCTTTTACCGGGGCGGGTTCCTTGTTCATGTTCTTGCACAGGGTTTCCGCCTGCCGGACGGAGAGGCTCAGGGCGATGATCTTCTGGGCCGCCTCCATTTGCTTTCGCTCGCTTTTCAGGGTCAGAATGGCCCGGGCGTGGCCTGCGCTGAGCTCTCCGTTTTTGAGTTTTTCCAGAACCTCCGGGCAGAGACTCAGAAGCCGCAGGGCGTTTGCCACGGCGGGGCGGGATTTTCCCACCTGCTTTGCGGCGTCCTCCTGGGTCAGGCCGTATTCTTCAATGAGGGACTGGTAGCCCAGAGCCTCTTCCACGGGGTTCAGGTCCTGACGCTGCAGATTCTCAATCAGTGCCAGCTCCATGACCTTCCGGTCGTCGGCCTCGATGACCACGGCGGGCACATCGGATAGCCCCGCGAGCCTCGCGGCCCGCCAGCGGCGTTCGCCGGCGATGATTTGGTAATAGCCCGTGCCGGTCTCCCGGACCGTCAGGGGCTGCAGGATGCCGTGGACTGCAATGGAATCCGCCAGGGCCTGCAATTCCCCTTCGTCAAAGTCGTGACGGGGCTGGGCCCGGTTTGGCTCCACTTTATAAATGGGCAAAAGCTTGTAGGGGGAGTTATCCTGGGTTTCCTCGGTGAAATCGCCCAGAAGGGCCCCTAAGCCTTTGCCGAGACCTTTGCTGCTTGCCAAGGTTACACCTCCATTAGAGTTTTTGGCTGATTTCCTCCGCCATGGCCTTATAGGCGGCGGCGCCGCGGCTGATGCGGTCATAGGCGGTGATGGGAACGCCGTGGCTGGGCGCCTCGGCCAGACGGATGTTCCGGGGCACCACCGAGGCGAAGACCTTCCCGGGGAAGTGCCGCCGGACCTCCTGGGCCACCTGGTTGGAAAAGTTGGTCCGTCCGTCGTACATGGTCAGGGCCACGCCGAAAATTTCCAGCCTGGGATTCAACCGCCGCTTCACCATGCGCAGGGTGCTCATGAGATCGCTGAGGCCTTCCAAAGCGTAGTATTCGCACTGCACCGGCACCAGTATTCCATCGGCGGCGCAGAGGGCGTTCAGAGTCAGAAGCTCCAGAGACGGGGGACAGTCGATGAAAATTACGTCGTAGCTGTCCCGGATGCCGTGGAGGACCTTGTCCAGCTGCAATTCCCGGTGGTCCTCCGCCATAAGCTCCACCGCAGCGCCTGCCAGGTTGGCGTCGGAGGGCAGCACGTCGCCAAAGGGGGTCTCCACAATGGCCTCTTTGGGGTCCACGCCGTTGATGGTCACGTCATAGACGGAGTATTTGATTTTTCGCTTGTCCACCCCAAGACCCGAGGTGGCGTTGGCCTGGGGGTCAAAGTCGCACAGCAGGACCTTTTTCCCAAGGTCGCGGAGGGCGGCGGTGAGATTTACGGCGGTAGTGGTTTTGCCCACGCCGCCCTTCTGGTTGACCACCGCAATGATCTTGCCCATTCTGTTTCCTCTCTTTCTGTGTGTTTCACGTGAAACTTTTTATGGGGCCGTTTCGGATGTTTCACGTGAAACATCCACCGTCTCCTCCGTAATGACCACGGAGTAATTCCACCCGATGGGCTTTTCCGAATGGGTCAGAAAACGCCAGGCGGGGTAGGCCAAAAGGACTGCCAGCAGCGTAAAGAGCACAGCCCAGAGGATGGCCCCCCGAAGCCGTGCCCGCAGACGCTTTACCTGTTCCTCGGGGCTCAGAGGACGGCGCCTCTGGGCGCGCTTGGCAGGTCCGGGGTTCTTCCGCAGGGGAAGGTGAATGGCAGTGGCCGGGTCCACCGGGTATTTCTGCATTTCCGTCAGACAATCCTGGCAGAACACCTGCCCGGGGCCCACGTCCCGCCCGCATTTCAGACATCCCATACCTTCACCTCCCAATTAATTTCCCCTATTGTACTATAGAAATTCCCGTTCGTAAAGAGGAAAGGCGGATTTTTTGGGAAAAGTCAGCCTATTTATCTGTAGGGGAGGCATTTATGCCTCCCTCTGCACCGTAATTTGCAGTCACATGATTTTTCACACAGAGGGAGGGATGAATCCCTCCCCTACAATACAGAAAAGAGGGGAGCCGGAAATTTTTCCGGCTCCCTTGGGGTGTTATTCTTCCTTATCCTTATTTTTGCCTTTCGGGAATAAGCCAAAGAGCAGGCCGAAACACAGTCCCAGGGAGATGCCCAGGGCCAGGTTGTCCATAGCCACGCCGATGCCCGTGCCGAGGCAGAGGCCCAGAGGAAGTCCCAAGGCCAGGGAGTTTTCCTCTTCCTGATTTTTCTTGTCGTCCATGGTTTACTGCGCTCCTGCGAGGATTCTGGCCAGTTCCGAATCTCCGTCCAGAACCACGGTTTTCTCGTCGCCCTTCAGGCTCTGCTTCAGTGCGTCCAGAGCCAGGGTGAATTCGTAGAAGGCCTTCTTGTCCTCGGTGTCGTAGGCCTCCGCCAGCAGACGCATATACTCCTGCTCGCCTTCGGCCTCCAGCTTGGCGGCGTTGGCCTCGGCATCGGAAACCAGGATGTTCACCTGCTTATCCACGTCGTTGCGGATGATGGAGGCTTCGTAGTTGCCGTCGGCGGTGTACTTTTCCGCCATCTGGTTCCGCTCGGAGATCATGCGGCCGTAGACCGCGTTCAGGTTGCTTTCGGGCAGGTCAAACCGCTTGATTTTCACGTCCTCCACCCGGATGCCGTAGGTTGCGGCCAGGGCGTCCACGTCGGTGGCGATGCTCTCATAAATGGTGTTCCGCTTGGCGCCGTCCTCCATGTTGATGATGTCCGACTGGGCCAGGGTGCCCATGACGGTTTTCAGCTCGTTGTAGGTCAGGGCGTCGAGCCGCTGCTCCGCAACGCTGGAGGAGCCCAGGGTCTGGTAGAACAGCTTGGGGTCCGAAATGGACCAGAGGATGTAGCAGTCCACGGTCATGTTCTGCTTGTCGGAGGTCAGAACCTCAGAGGGCGGAATGTCGTAGAGCTGGGTGGCCTTGCTGAAATACTTCACGCTGTCGATAAAGGGGACCTTGAAGTGAAGGCCCGGCTGGGCGGTGGTGGAGATGATTTTGGAGAACCGCACCGTGCAGGCGTATTCGTTCTCCCGGACGGTGAACATACTGTTCAGGGCCACAAACAGGGCCAGAACCAGAACAAGAATCAAAAGGGTGCGTTTTTTCATAGGTTATTCCCCCTCATTGGCGGCAGGCGCCGTGAATCCTTCCAAGGGCAGAAGCATCTGCACATCGTCTCCGGAGCCGGTGTTCACATAGAGCTTCACACCGGGCAGCACCTGGGAAATGGCCTCGTAGTACATCCGGGACCGGGTAATGGCGGGATTCTGGGCGTACTGGCCATACATGGCCTCGAACATGGCGATCTGCTCCAGGGCCTCGTTGATGCGCTTCTGCTTCAGGTATTCGGCGTTCTGAATCAGCTTGTCGGCCTTTGCCTGGGCCTGGGGCAGCTGGGCATTCTGGTAGGCCTTGGCGTCGTTGATGACGGTTTCTGCCTGCTGTTTGGCGGTTTCTACGGCCTTGAAGGCCTCAATGACCTCCTGGGTTGGAGGCTCGGCGTCCTGGATTTTCACATCCATCAGGCTCAGGCCGATGTCGTATTCCTCCAGAATCTGGGTCACCAGGTCCTTCACCTGACGCTGGATGTCCTCCTTGCCCGTGGTGAGCACGGCGTCCACGCTGGTGGAGCCCACCACATTGCGGACCTGGCTCTGGATAAGGTTGCGAAGAATCAGCTCCGGGTCGTTGGAGGAGTAGAGGAACTGCACCGGGTCGGAAATTTTGTACTCCACGAAGAAATCCACGTTGACGATGTTGTAGTCTCCGGTGATCATGGCGCTTTCTCTTTCGTCAAAGAAGTCCGGGTTCTGGCTGTTGTAGCCCAGTTCAATTTTCTGGTAGACGTTCACGTCCACCTTTTCCACCTGCTGGATGCCCAGGGGGAGCTTGAAGTGAACGCCTGCGTCGGTGACGTCGGTGACGGCGCCGAAGGTGGTGACCACGGCCTGCTGCTTGTCGTCCACGGTGTAGAAGCAGGTCCCGGCGATGCCCAGGCCAATGAGCACCAGCACCACAATGAGGGCATTGCGGCCCAGGCGCTTGAAGCTGAATTTCTTACGGGGCGGCGTGGGCTGATTCCCAGGCCAGGAGTAGGTTCCGTTTTCGTCCATATTGGTTTGCTCCTTTCAAAGTGTTTGCATGATGGTTTCTGCTTTGGCCCGGAGGCAGTTGGCTGCCCAGCACAGGGCCATGACCCGCAGGACCTGACGCAGCTTCTCCCGGGTGCCGGGGTCGGAATAGTCGGCGGTAAGCCGATCCAGGGCGTTGTTCAGGTCTTCGGAACTTCGCACCTGGTCAAAAAGGGACACGAAGAGAAAATACAGCTGGGAGTCAGCCACCAGATCGTCGCTTTCGTCTGCCAGGTCGCCGTTGAGATACTCCATCAGGTGCAGGGATTCCTCCAAGGGCAGGATGCCCCGGAGAAGGTTGATGTTGATGAGACGGCAAAGCTGTTCCAGGGTGTAGCGCTTTTTCTGGGGCGGCGAGAGAAACCCCCGCTTGACCCAGTTCTGTACGGTGTAGGGCTCCAGCCCTGTGACGCTGGCCACCTGGCTCAGGGTCAGTCCTCCGGCGAGGAACAGGGACTTGATACGCATCTCCGGGCTGCCGGCTTCGTCATCAAGCCCCAGGGTGGTCCCTGGTAGAAAACGCTCCATGGGAAAACCTCCTTTCTGCATTCCCAAGACCATGTTTATCGGATGAATTGATAATATCATATGGTTGCGTGATTGTCAAGAGGTGTTCAATAATAATTTGTGCGGCATCCATTCCAAGGTCGACAAAAATAGAACCGCCGATGGATTTTCCATCGGCGGTTCTGTTATAAGATTCAGCCCCACAGTCCGTTGGGGTACTTGCCTTCCTCGGTCATTTTCTTCAGGGCGTTGACCACCATAGGCTTGTCCGCGGCGTAGGTCACGCCGAACCAGCGGTCGGGAGAGGTCAGGACCTTCACAGAGGCCTTGCCTTCCTCAATGAGCTGGGCCACGGGAATGGGCAGGAAGTATTCGCACTTCAGGGGGTTGGTGGGCATGGCTTTTTCCAGGAACTTGGGGAACCGGGCGGCCATTTCGTCCAGCATGCTGGGCATAAAGCCCCACATATTCATGGACACGGTGGTGTCGGGAGCCAGGTCCACCCAGTGCTCGCCGTCCTCGGTGAAGCGGATGCCGTCTGCCTGCTTTTCAATCCGGGTGCGCTCGGTGACCTCGGTCAGGTAGCCCTCGGCGTTGGTGACGCAGACGCCCCGGGCAACGCTGCCGTTGTCGGTGACGGTCTTGCTGAGCTCATAGCCCACCATGCAGTGGCCGTTGGGCTCCGTGTTCCGGGAGAGGTAGTCGTAAATGACCTTGTAGGCGGACTTTCCGTAGTAGTCGTCGGCATTGATGACCACGAAGGGGGCGCCGTCAATGGCCTTGGCGGCGGACATCACTGCGTGAGCCGTGCCCCAGGGCTTGGTGCGTCCCTCGGGAAGGGTAAAGCCTGCGGGCAGGTTGTCCAACTCCTGATAGGCATAGCGAATTTCCACAGGGGCCTTTTCCAGGCGCTTGCCAACGGTGGCCATGAAGTCCTCCCGGATGGCTTCCTTGATGATGAGAACCACAGTGTCAAAGCCCGCCTGATGGGCGTCGTAAATGGAGTAGTCCAGAATGGCCTCGCCCTGGCTGCCCACGGGGTCGATCTGCTTGAGTCCGCCGTAGCGGCTGCCCATACCGGCGGCCAAGACAACGAGTACCGGTTTCTTTGCCATGATCCATGATCTCCTTATTCTATATTGTAGGGTCTGCTATGGGTATTATAACCCATAAAAATAGAGAAAGCAAGGCCAATTATAGGGTGCTTCCCTCAAAGAAAATGCTCTCCCCGGCCACCTTTTCCCAGGAGAACAGCCCTGCCAGCTCCCGGGCGCTGAGGTCCGTGTCCTGGTCGATGATCCCTGCGGCATAGCAGAGCTTTCCGATGAGCCGCTGAGGGGTGACCCTTGTCCGGAGAACCCCCAGGTCCAGGTCCCTGTCCCGCTTGCTGAGCCGCCGTCCGTCGGAGGCAAGAAGCATGGGCACATGGGCATAGGAGGGGTGGGAAAATCCGAAGAGCTCCTGGAGATACATCTGCCTTGGGGCCGAGGACAGCAGGTCCATGCCCCGGACCACCTCCGTGACCCCGGCGAGGCCGTCGTCCACGGTGACCGCCAGCTGATAGACATACACCCCGTCAGCCCGGCGTACCACCATATCCCCGCAGTCCCGGGCTAGGTTCCAGCGGGACACCCCCTGGACCAGGTCCTCCACCACCCACTGCCGGTCCGGAACCATGACCCGCCAGGCCGGGTCCCGCCGGAAGGCGGCCCGCTCCGCCTCCGTCAGATTCCGGCAGGTGCCGGGATAGACGTAGGTCCCGTCGGAGAGATGGGGAGCGTCGGCGCTGTGAAGCTGGCTTCTGGTGCAGTAGCAGGGATAGAGAAGGCCCTTTTCGTAAAGAATCCGGAAGTATGCATCATAAATGTCTGACCGGGTGCTCTGGGCCGGGGTTTCCCGGTCCCAGTCCAGGCCCAGCCAGCGAAGGTCCTGCCGCAAAATTTCCGCAAATTCCCCGCTGGTCCGCTGGGTGTCAAGGTCCTCCATGCGAAGCACCATTTCCCCGTCCCGGCTCCGGACCGAAGCCCAGGCCAGCAGGGCCGAAAACACGTTTCCCAGGTGCATCCGCCCCGAGGGCGTGGGAGCAAATCGGCCTGTGGGTTTCAGTTCAGCCATCCAATCCACCACAGCACAATGCCGCCAATGGCGGCAAGCTCCAGAAACAGCAGGAGCAGAAGTCCGCCCACGCCTTTTTTCTTTTTCGGGGCCTCCTCCCGGACCATGCGGTGGTCCGGGGGGTCCAGCTGGGCGCTGCGGATGTCGGCCTGGGTTTTTCCCGGGGAGGGCTGGAAGCTAACGGTGTCGGGTTTCTCATTCAAAAGGGCCTCCACCTCCCGGAGCCAGTCGTTTTCCGGGGTGTCCTCGGTTAAAAGCGAATCCAGGCTGGCATTAAAGGCGGCCTGGTCCTCTTCCGCACGCTCGGCTCGGAGTTCCTCATCCATCTTCCGCAGATACTTTCTGGGATCGTCAAACATTGCCATAGCGCATCCCTCCTTTTACCGTTATTTTAGTACAAGCAAAGGGTAAAGTAAAGAGAAAAAAGCCAGCCCTGGAAAAAGGAGCCATGAAGAAACGGTGATACACAGTAGGGGAGGCATTTATGCCTCCCTGAGACTGTCGAAAAACCCCTTTGGGCTTTTCCGACAAACTCTGGCAGCCTGCTGCGCGCATAATTTGTCCCCCGATGGGGGACAAATTCCACACTTGCAGTCTGAGAAGTGTTTTCTGCCAGGTACAGAAGGTGAATTGCTCCGAAGGAGCAAGAGAGGCCACCCTGGGGTGCGCCCCGGCAGAAAACGGATTGGACTCTATTTGCCGCCAATGGCGGCAAACTCTGCGAGGCTTTTTTGACAAGCTGGGGGAGGCATTTATGCCTCCCTCTTGTTCTGCTATGCAGGCGCTGGCCTTTGCCCGAAAGGGAGGGATAAATCCCTCCCCTACAGAGGGCGGCCAAAAATAGCAGGGGAGGCATTTTGACAAGCAAAAAGGTGCCACTCCGAAGAGTGACACCTTTTTTAAATTGCTTAGCCAAAGACGCTCAGCAGGAAGCCGGCGGCGATGGCGGAGCCGATAACGCCGGCCACGTTGGGGCCCATGGCGTGCATCAGCAGGAAGTTGGAGGGGTTGGCCTTCTGACCCTGGACGTTGGACACGCGGGCCGCCATGGGAACGGCGGACACGCCTGCGGAACCAATCAGGGGGTTGACCTTGCCGCCGGTGAGCTTGCACATGACGTTGCCGCCCAGCAGGCCGCCTGCGGTGGAAAGACCGAAGGCAACCACGCCCAGCACAACGATCTTCAGGGTGCTGGCGGTGAGGAAGGTGGAGCCCACCATGGTGGCGCCCACGGCGGTGGACAGCAGAATGGTGATGATGTTCATCATAGCGTTCTGCACGGTGTCGCTGAGGCGGTCGGTGCAGCCGGTCTCCTTGAAGAGGTTGCCCAGCATCAGGCAGCCGATCAGAGGAGCGGTGTCAGGCAGCAGCAGAGCCACGAAAATGGTGACCAGGATGGGGAAGATGATCTTCTCGGTCTTGGAAACCACACGGGCCTGAACCATCTTGATCTTCCGATCCTTGACGCTGGTCAGAGCGTTCATAATGGGGGGCTGGATCAGAGGAATCAGAGCCATGTAGGAGTAAGCTGCCACGGCGATGGCGCCCAGCAGATGGGGAGCCAGCTTGGAGGTCAGGAAGATGGCGGTGGGGCCGTCGGCGCCGCCGATGATGCCGATGGAGGAAGCCTCGGAGCCGGTGAAGCCCAGCAGGATAGCACAGAAGAAGGCAGCGAAGACGCCCAGCTGAGCGGCAGCGCCCAGCAGCAGGCTCTTGGGGTTAGACAGCAGAGGGCCGAAGTCGGTCATGGCGCCAACGCCCATGAAGATCAGGCAGGGATACAGGGAAGTCTTGACGCCGATGTAGAAGATATCCAGCAGACCGCCTTGGCGCATGATCTCGCCGTAGCTGTGATAGAATTCGCTGCTCTCGTCCATGAAGGCCGTCCACAGCTCCTGGTGATACAATCCGCCCATAGGCAGGTTGGAGAGCAGGCAGCCGAAGGCGATGCCCACCAGCAGCAGGGGCTCGAACTTCTTCACGATGCCGAGGTACAGCAGCACGCAGGCGATGACCAGCATCACCAGGTACTGCCAGCCGCCGGAAGTAAATCCGGAGAAAATTGCGGCGAAACCGGATTTATTCCAGAGATTCAGGAGAATTTCACCAATATTGATCATGGATATCCTCCTTAGTTGAGGACAACCAGAGTAGCGCCGGTGTCAACGGTAGCGCCCTTAGCAACCAGGACCTGAGCAACGGTGCCGGCCTTGGGGGCGAAAATCTCGTTCTCCATCTTCATGGCTTCCAGAACCACCAGCAGGTCGCCTTCCTTCACGGCCTGTCCGGCGGTGACGGCAACCTTCAGGATGTTGCCGGGCATGGGAGCGTTGACGGCTTCGCCAGCCACGGGAGCGGCAGGAGCAGCAGCGGGAGCAGCGGCGGGGGCGGCGGGAGCAGCAGGAGCGGCAGCGGGGGCAGCAGCGGGGGCAGCAGCGGGGGCAGCAGCGGGAGCGGCGGCAGGAGCCACAGCCTCGTACTCGTCCAGGAGCATGGCCTTACCGGCTTCGACCTCCACCTCGTAGGTGGTGCCGTTCAGGGTCACTTTGTATTTCATAATTATTTGACCTCCTTGATGGAAATGAAGCGCAGCTCGTTGAGGGGTTTGCCCATCTTATCGGCTACGATGGCCATGAGCATGGCGGCAGTTTTGGGGGGAACGTCAAAGGTCTTCAGCTGGCCAGCGGTGCCGGGGGCGGTGGGAGCCTCCACGGGAGCGGCCTCGACTTTGACGGCGGCAGGAGCCACGGTCTTGGCAGAAGCTTTCTTATCCTTGGAAATAAAGGCCTTACCCATGATCATAATGACGATCATCAGAAGAATCAGGCCGAAGAACACAACGACGTAGCCCAGAAGCGCCACAATGGCGGCGTCCAGGATGCCGATGCTGTCCAGAGCGGAAGCTAAGATCATAGAGGTATCCTCCTTAGCATTCCACGATGGAGTAGGTCATGACATTCTCTTCCTTGGCCTTGCGCTCCTCGAAGAACTTCTCGGCCAGGTTGGGGAAGGCCACGTAGCTGAGCACATCCTCGTCGGACTTGGCCAGATCGCCCAGCTTTTCCCGGCTCTTTTCCACGATGGGCTCCAGGGTATCGGCGTAGCGGCCGGTCAGGGGCTGCTCGTCGCCCAGAATCTGCTTCTGAATTTCGGGGTCAATGGGAGCGGGAGTACGGCCGTACTCGCCGCGGCAGTAAGCCTTGATCTCCTTGGAGACGGACTTGTAGCGCTGGCCGTCCAGAACGTTGCGGACAGCCTGGACGCCGACCATCTGGGAGGTGGGGGTAACCAGGGGAGGATAGCCCATATCCTTACGGACCTTGGGAGTCTCCACCAGAACTTCGTCAAAGCGGTCCAGAGCGTTGACCTGCTTGAGCTGGCTCAGGAGGTTGGAGAGCATACCGCCGGGGATCTGGTAGGTCAGGCACTGGGTGTCGGTAGCCATGGACTTGGGCATCAGGACGCCGTCCTTGATGAACTCGTCGCGAACGCCCTTGAAGTAGTCGGCCATCTTCTTGGTGCACTTGTCGTCCAGGTCCACTTCGTAGCCCAGCTGACGCAGAGCGTAGGCCAGGGTCTCGGTGGCGGGCTGGCTGGTGCCGCCGGAGAAGGGGGAGATGGCGGTGTCGATGATGTCCACGCCGGCTTCCACAGCCTTCAGGTAGGTCATGAAGGCCAGGCCCGTGGTGGAGTGGGTGTGCAGGTCGATGGGCATATCGGGATGGGCGTCCTTAATGGCGGAGACCAGGTCGTAAGCCTCCTGGGGACCCATGATGCCGGCCATGTCCTTGATGCAGATGGTGGAAGCGCCCATGGCCTTCAGCTCGTTGACCATTTCCACGTACTTCTTGTGGGTGTGCACGGGAGAGGTGGTGTAGGACAGGGTGCCGGAAGCAATGGCGCCGGCCTTCACGGTGGCCTCCATGGCGACCTTCAGGTTGTTGGTGTCGTTCAGGGCGTCGAAGATACGGATGATGTCGATGCCGTTCTCCACAGCCTTCTGGACGAACATCTTCACGAAGTCATCGGGGTAGTGGGAGTAGCCCAGGACGTTCTGGCCCCGCAGGAGCATCTGGAGCTTGGTCTTGGGAGCGGCGGCGCGGATCTTCCGCAGTCTCTCCCAGGGGTCCTCGTTCAGGTAGCGCAGGCAGACGTCGAAGGTAGCGCCGCCCCAGCACTCGATGGCGTAGTAACCGGCGTTGTCGATGGTCTCCAGCATGGGGGCGAACTTGTCGTAGGGCAGGCGGGTAGCGATGAGGGACTGGTTGGCGTCACGCAACACAGTCTCTACAAACTGAACTTTTTGAGCCATTTTGTTGTTACCTCCGTAGATTGGATTTTCTAAGACAGACCTTGACGGGGCAATGGCCTGCCGTATGTAGGTATTTCTTCCGAAAACTGCCTCATTAAGGCCGCTTTCGGAAAACCGCGAGGAAAAAGGTTCGGAAAAATCCAAAACCCAGATTGTATCAATGGCCGGGGAGCATTCCCCGGCGCAGATGATTCTGTAGGGGAGGGATTCCTCCCTCCCGGCCTCGTCCTTTCCATCCCTGCAGCAGGGGAGGGGCAAGCCCCTCCCCTATGCGTTCAAGGGCGTATCAGACGATGGGTTTGGGTCAATTACTCAGCCTTGGGGCCAGCGGCAACCAGAGCCTTGCCGGCGTCGTTGCCGGTGTACTTGACGAAGTTCTTCTCGAAGCGGGCAGCCAGGTCCTTGGCCTTCTTGTCCCATTCGGAAGGATCGGCGTAGGTGTTGCGAGGATCCAGGATGTTGGTGTCCACGCCGGGCAGCTCGGTGGGAACGGCCAGGTTGAAGTAAGGAATGGTCTTGGTCTCGGCCTTCAGGATGGAGCCGTCCAGGATGGCGTCGATGATGCCGCGGGTATCCTTAATGGAGATACGCTTGCCGGTGCCGTTCCAGCCGGTGTTGACCAGGTAGGCCTTGGCGCCGGACTTCTCCATCTTCTTGACCAGCTCTTCGGCGTACTTGGTGGGATGCAGCTCCAGGAAGGCCTGGCCGAAGCAGGCGGAGAAGGTGGGAGTGGGCTCGGTGATGCCGCGCTCGGTGCCGGCCAGCTTGGAGGTGAAGCCGGACAGGAAGTAGTACTGAGCCTGCTCGGGGGTCAGCACGGACACGGGAGGCAGCACGCCGAAGGCGTCAGCGGACAGGAAGATCACGTTCTTGGCAGCGGGAGCGGCGGACACAGGACGGACGATCTTCTCGATGTGGTTGATGGGGTAGGACACACGGGTGTTCTCGGTGACGGACTTGTCGGTGAAGTCGATCTTGCCGTTTTCGTCCACGGTGACGTTCTCCAGCAGAGCGTTGCGGCGGATGGCGTTGTAGATGTCGGGCTCGGACTCCTTATCCAGGTTGATGACCTTGGCGTAGCAGCCGCCCTCGAAGTTGAAGACGCCGTTGTCGTCCCAGCCGTGCTCGTCGTCGCCGATCAGCAGACGCTTGGGGTCGGTGGACAGGGTGGTCTTGCCGGTGCCGGACAGGCCGAAGAACAGAGCGGTGTTCTCGCCGTTCATGTCGGTGTTGGCGGAGCAGTGCATGGAGGCAATGCCCTTCAGGGGCAGGTAGTAGTTCATCATGGAGAACATGCCCTTCTTCATCTCGCCGCCGTACCAGGTGTTCAGGATGACCTGCTCACGGGAGGTGATGTTGAAGATGGCGGCGGTCTCGGAGTTCAGGCCCAGCTCCTTGAAGTTCTCAACCTTGGCCTTGGAGGCGTTGTAGGAGACAAAGTCGGGCTCGAAGTTAGCAAGCTCTTCCTCGGTGGGCTGGATGAACATGTTCTTGACAAAGTGAGCCTGCCATGCCACTTCCATGATGAAACGGATGGCCATGCGGGTGTCGTGGTTGGCGCCGCAGAAGACGTCCATAACGTACAGCTTCTTGTTGGACAGTTCCTTCAGAGCCAACTCCTTGCAGGCCTTCCAGGCTTCCTGGGAAGCGGGCTTATTGTCGTTCTTGAACTCGTCGGAGGTCCACCACACGGTGTCCTTGGAGTTCTCGTCCATGACGATGAACTTGTCTTTGGGGGAACGTCCGGTATAGATACCGGTCATGACATTGACGGCACCCAGCTCGGTGACAGTGCCCACCTCGTAGCCTTCGAGACCGGGCTTGGTCTCCTCAGCGAAGAGGACCTCGTAAGAGGGGTTGTGGACGATCTCGGTGGTGCCGGAGATGCCATACTTGGTTAGATCGATGCTCATAAAATTTGCCTCCTATTATAGTAAGGTATGCGGCAAAAACCGCAATCACAACGCTTCTTGGGAAAGCTATGGGAAATCCCAACTTTCACCAAATACATTTTACCACAACAAGGTTAGAAAGTAAACAAATATTTGTTGTTTTTCGGCACATTATTGCGCGTCAGCTCCGGGAGAAACTGGGCAAATTGACGAGAAAACGGCGCATTTTCCGGGACGGGGCGGCCTGGGAGGCATCCCTTCCGGGGGAAGCTTCCGGCGGCTCCCTTCTTCCAAAGACAGGCCGTTTCACAAAAATGGACGGCACCGCTTTTGCGGTGCCGTCCGTAAAATTATTCCTTCTCCAGGTCCATGACCTTTTGGATGCGCCGCTGATGCCGTGCCTCACCGGAAAACTCCGTGTTAAGCCAGGTGTCGGCGATTTCCAGGGCCAGATTCTCGCCCACCACCCCGGCTCCCAGGGCCATCATGTTGGTGTCGTTGTGAAGTCTGGTCATTTTGGCGGACCAGGTGTCCGTAAGCAGGGCGCAGCGAATGCCCCGGACCTTGTTGGCGGCAATGGAAACGCCGATGCCCGTGGTGCACAGCACAATGCCCTTCTGGCATTCCCCGGAGGCCACGGCCTTGGCGGCGGCGCCGGCATAGTCCGGATAGTCGCAGCTGTCGGAAGAGCAGGTCCCGAAGTCCTTGACTTCATACCCCGCCTTTTCCAGGTGGGAAATCAGCTTGTTTTTCAGCGCCAGAGCACCGTGATCGCATCCGATGGCAATTTTCATGGTAGTTTCTCCTTTATATAACAAATCCGCCGTTTACGCTGAGGACCTCTCCGGTGACGAAGCTTGCCTCCGCCAGGTATTCCATGGCCGCAGCCACATCCCGGGGGCTTCCGTTGCGGCCCAGAGGGGAGTCTTCCGCCAGACCGTTCAGGATCTCGGGGTCAATATTGGCGCACATATCCGTGAGGATGACCCCCGGAGCCACGCAGTTGACCCGGATGCCGCTGGGGCCCAGCTCCTTGGCCAGGGCCTTTGTCAGGGCAATGACGGCCCCCTTCGTTGCGGAGTACGCCGCCTCGCAGGATGCTCCCACCTGGCCCCACATACTGGACACGGTGACAATGGCCCCTGCCTGTTTTTTCAGGAAAAAGGGCATGGCGGCCTGGACGCAGTGGTACACGCCTCCCACATTCACGGCGAAGATCCGGTCCCAGTCGGCCTGGGGCAGGTCTGACAGTAACCCGAACATAGAAATGCCCGCGTTGCAGATGAGCACGTCCACATCGGGAATCTGCCGGAAGGCCGCCTTCACCGCGGCGCCGTCGGAAACGTCGCAGCAGATGGCCGTGGCGCCGGTTTTTTCCGCCACGGCTTTGGCCGCGGCGTGGTTTTTCTCGTACAAAAAATAGACCCGGTGGCCTTTGGCGGCGAACCGTTCCACCGCAGCTGCTCCGATGCCCCGGGATCCGCCGGTGATGACGACTGTTTTCATGGCTTCTCCTGACAGTTTCCGTGTAATACGTTATGGGAGGGGCTTGCCCCTCCCCTATGCGTCGGTCTTGTGAATCTCAGCCGCCTCTTCTGCGGCTTCTGCTCTTATGGTCGGCGTAGGCTTTCACGGAAGCAAGTTTCGAGTCCGATTCGGTCATGAAGGCTTTGAGCTTTTCCTCGAAGATCTGGTCCGCGGTTTTGGGAGAGGCAGGCTGGACCGGGGTCCGGGGGCCCCGGAAGCCCTCTCCGGAGGGGCCGTCCCGACGGGGGGCGTTATTGCGGAAGCCCGGACGGCTTCCTTCCCGCTGGGGCTTGGGCTCCAGGCGCTTGATGGAGAGGTTGATCTTTCCGCCCTCGGCGGCGATGACCATGACCTTCACATCCTGGCCTTCGGTCAGATGCTGGCGAATGTCGCTGACGTAGGCATTGGCCACCTCAGAGATATGTACCATGCCGGTCTTGTTTTCCGGCAGGGCAATGAATGCGCCGAAATTGGTGATAGACTTGACTTTTCCTTCCAGAATGGTTCCTACGGTTAATTCCATGAAAAATTTGCTTCCTCCATTTTATTCCTCGGGCGCTGCCCGAAATGTGTGTCAATTCCTGCCTTGGGGGTTATTCGGCGCTGCCAATGGGGTCGATGAGCACCGTGTGGGGGTCCACCAGGCCCAGCTCTTCTTCTGCGATGTCCTCAATGCTGTTCACGGAGCCCAGGGCGCCGATCTGATCCTGGAGCTTTTCGTTTTCGGTTTCGATGGCGGCGGCTTCCTGCCGCATATCGCTGATCTCCTGCCGCAGATTCAGGTGTACCCACCGCAGAGCGGTCAGGGCGCCCATGGAAAAGATAATGAGCAGGGTCAGCGCCACCTTCAGCGCCAGGGGACTTGGCCGAAGGGTCACTTTTCCGATTTTCTTTACGTTTTCTTTTTTCTCCATGGCGTTCTCCTCCGGAGCTCTGGGCGGGCTTAAGGTAACTCAGCATTATTGTACCCCATTTTCCCCAGGATGCAAACAAAATTTTTCCAAAATGGCAAATTATTTTTCCGGGAACCCAGATTACCCCCCAAATTCTGGAAACCATGGCCCAAAACCAGGCGAAAATGGGCTCCAGAGCCCTGCCGAAAAGGCCGTGCCAGGCAACGCCCCCCAGAATGAGGCCCCAGAAGCAGCCCATCCGCAGGTCCCCGCCGCAGACCCCGAAGGCAAGATACACCCAGGCATACACCGCCCCCAGGAGAAAGAGCAGGTCTCCCAGGGTCCGGAACTTCCGGGCGAAGGGCGTCAGGAATTCAAAATACAGCCCCAGTCCTGCCCCCAGGGCCAGGGAGCAGGCGAGATACCGGGCCGCTGTAACCGGGGTCATCCCAGAAACCGCCGAAGCCACCCTTCGGCCCGGGGCTCCTGGTAGCCCAGAGCGGAGATTTCCCCCTCCACCGCCACCTGGCCTCCGTCCTGGGAGAGCTTCTTGAGTTTCAGGTCCCGGCCCTGAACCACCAGGGTGCCGAGGCTGGTGTGCAGGACCACGGCGGTATCGTCGAAGCTCACCACCTCCTCCACCCCGGTCATGGTGAGTTTTTTCCGGTCGGAAAGCTGCAGACTGTGGGGCAGTTTGGCATCCTCCATGGGCATCCCTCCTTGTCTGAACTAGCCTATGCAAAAAGCCGGGAGAGAATGCCTGGGATCATACATGATTTGCCCCAGGTGGGAGATACTGGGGGTAGTGGCTGACCATTGGCGGCAGCCCTTCCATATTTCTTATTAAAAACCAGGGAGGTGCACGACGGTGGAGGAATTTATCTGCCCGGTCCGGATTTTTTCCGGGCCCGGCTCCCTGGGAGCCCTGGAGACCTTCGGAGCCAGGCGGCTGTTTGTGGTGACGGACACGGCGCTTTTCAAAAGCGGCGCCGCCAAGGCCGCGGCGGCCCGGGCCCGATGCCGGGAGGCGGCCTACTTTCCCGTGGACCCCAAGCCCACGGTGGAAACCGCCGCCCAGGGGGCCGGGAAGCTCCGGGCCTTCCACCCGGACCTGGTGGCGGCCATAGGCACAGGGGACACCCTGGACTGCGCCAAGGCCATGGCGTATTTTTCCAAGGTGGACTGTCCCCTGGCTGCGGTGCCCGGACTGCCGGGGCCAGGCTCGGAGGTGACCCCCTTTTCCACCCTGCTCCACGAGGGGGCGGCCCGGACCATCCGCCAGGATGGCCTGCGGCCGGCTGCCGCCATTCTGGACGGGGACCTGCTCCGGGAGCAGAGCGGACAGGCCATGGCCCAGGGGGGATTTCTGATTCTGAGCCACGCATTGGAGGCCTATGTGGCCCGGGGGGGAGGCACCCTGTCCGGCATTTTCGCCCGGGAGGCTTTCAGCGCCGCTTATGGGGCCCTGCCTGCGGCCTGCGCCGGGAAGGACCGGGCCCGGGGACGGCTTCTGGAGGCCTCGGCCATGGCGGGGGCCGCCTATGCCCAGGCGGGACTGGGGATGTGCCAGGCCATCATCGAGAGCCTGGGGCGGTTTTTTCCCCTGTCCCCGGGGATTCTCGCGGCCATTTTGCTGCCTTCGGTGCTGTCCATCAACGCCCAGGTGGTGGGAGGGCAGTATGGCTCCCTGGCAAGAAGCGCCGGCATGGGCGGCAGCACCCAGTCCACGGCTCTGGGAAACCTGCGAAATGCCCTGGGCCGCCTGCGGCGGGAGCTGGAGCTGCCGGAGACCCTGGCCCAGGCGGGGGTGGACCCCCGGGCCGTGTGGAGCAATACGGGGGCCATTGTGTCGGCGGCCATGGACAGCCCCCACAGTCAGAAAAATCCTCTGGAACCGGAGGATTTTCTCATCCGGCGGGTATTGGAAGAGGTAACCGGCCGAGTATAATGGAAAGGATGGAAAGAAATGGAAATTGGAATGGTGGTAGGGCCCATAGGGACCCGGAAGCAGGCGGGGTGCCTGCAGGACACAAAATTTCTTCTGGTGGAGAACCGGGGGAAGGAATTTGCGGCGGCAGACTTTGCCGGTGCGGAAACGGGGGACCGGGTGCTCATTGTCACCGGCGGCGAGGCCGGGAAATACGCCATGGGCATGCCCGTAGACGCGGCGGTGGTGGCGGTGCTGTCGGGGAAGTAAGGCAACACCGCACAATTGTGTCTGCGCCCTTCGTCCAATCTTTTGCCCCATCCGTGCAGTTATCAAAGAGGGAAATCCATACAGGATTCCCGCTCTTTAGATAACTTTCGTCTGAGACAAAATCTTTGGCCGAATGCGCTTGCCAAATGATACGGTGCAGCCGCAGTTTTTTGCATTGGGTGTTGACATTTCCCGGTGGTTCGGGTTATACTAGAAAAATACTGCAAAGGCAGTGAAGGGAAGAGTATCCCGCAGAGCGCCGCAAAGAGAGTCCCGGCTGGTGGAATGGGTCCGGTGGCGGCGGGAGAACATGGTCCCGGAGCCGGGATGCCGATAGGTAGGCTTCCTCGGGTGCGCCCGTTACCGCGCGGAAGCAGAGGCCCCCGGCCCCCGGAGCATTTTCCGGCGGGATTTACGGACGTCTGCTTGAGAGGCAGAGCAATTCTGCGAATCAAGGTGGTACCGCGTCAATTTTGTCGCCCTTGGGATTTCCAAGGGCGGCTTTTTCAATGTTAGGAGGAGACACAATGACCGAAAAGAAACCCTATTATATTTCCACCGCCATCGCCTATACATCCGCCAAGCCCCACATCGGCAACACCTATGAGATTGTCCTGGCCGATGCCATTGCCCGCTACAAGCGCCAGCAGGGCTACGATGTGTACTTCCAGACCGGCACCGATGAGCACGGCCAGAAGATTCAGCAGAAGGCCGAGGCCGCAGGCATCACGCCCCAGGAATACGTGGATAACATCAGCACCCAGATCAAGAGCATCTGGGATTTGATGAACACCACCTATGACCGCTTCGTCCGGACCACGGACCCGGAGCACGTCACCAAGGTCCAGAAGATTTTCCGCCGGATGTACGAAAAGGGCGACATCTACAAGGGCAAGTACGTGGGCAAATACTGCACCCCCTGCGAGAGCTTCTGGACCGAGAGCCAGCTGGTGGACGGCAAGTGCCCCGACTGCGGCCGGGAGTGCGTGGACGCCGAGGAAGAGGCCTACTTCTTCCGTATGAGCAAGTACGCAGACCGTCTCATGGAGCACATCGAGACCCATCCCGACTTCATCCAGCCCGAGAGCCGGAAAAACGAGATGGTCAACAACTTCTTAAAGCCCGGCCTGCAGGACCTGTGCGTCTCCCGTACCAGCTTCACCTGGGGCATTCCCGTGGAATTCGACCCGGGCCATGTGACCTACGTCTGGCTGGACGCCCTGAGCAACTATATCACCTTCTGCGGCTATGACCCCGACGGCAATCACGACGACCACTACAAGAAGTTCTGGCCCGCCGACCTGCACCTCATCGGCAAGGACATCGTCCGGTTCCACACCATTTATTGGCCCATCTTCCTTATGAGCCTGGGCGAGCCCCTCCCGAAGCAGGTCTTTGGCCATCCCTGGCTTCTGGTGAAGGGCGACAAGATGTCCAAGAGCCTGGGCAACGTCATTTACGCCGACGATCTGGTGGAGCTCTTCGGCGTGGACGCCGTGCGCTACTTCGTGCTTCATGAAATCCCCTTCGCCGCCGACGGCATCATGACCTATGAGCTCATCATCGAGCGCATCAACAGCGATCTGGCCAACATCCTGGGCAACCTGGTGAATCGGACCGTGGCCATGAACAACAAGTATTTTGACGGCATCGTTCAGGCTCCCGCGGCCCCCGAGGCTGTGGATGAGGAGCTCAAGGCCGTGGCCCTGGCCATGCCCGGCAAGGTGGCTGCCAAGATGGACGAGCTGAAGGTCGCCGACGCCATCGACGAGATTTTCGTGCTCCTGCGCCGGGCCAACAAGTATATTGACGAGACCATGCCCTGGGCTCTTGCCAAGGACCAGGAGAAGAAGGCACGCCTGGGCACCGTGCTGTATAACCTTCTGGAGGCCATCCGCTTTGCGGCCATTGCCCTGGAGCCCTACCTGCCCGACACCTCCAAGCGGATTCTCAGCCAGATCAACGTGGAAAACGGCGGCCTGGAGAGCCTGGCATCCTTCGGCGCCGTGGTTCCCGGCACCAAGGTGGGCCCCGGCGAAATCCTCTTCGCCCGTCTGGACCCTGCCAAGAAGCTGGAAGAGATCGACGCCTTCAACGCCGCCAAGGCCAAGGAAAAGCTCCCGGCCCTGGAGACGGAGCCTCTGGCCCAGGAGAACGTGGACTTTGACACCTTCTGCAAGAGCGATTTCCGGGCGGTGAAGGTCAAGGACTGCGTGAATGTGAAAAAGAGCGACAAGCTTCTGCAGTTCACCCTGGACGACGGCACCGGCACCGACCGCCAGATTCTCTCGGGCATTGCGAAATTCTATAAGCCCGAGGAGCTCATCGGCAAGACCCTGGTGGCCATTGTGAACCTGCCGCCCCGGAAGATGATGGGCAAGGAGAGCTGCGGTATGCTCCTGAGCGCCGTTCACAAGGAAAAGGGCGAGGAGAAGCTGAACCTCGTCATGCTGGACGACAAGATCCCCGCCGGCGCAAAGCTGTGCTGAGCCAATGAAAACCTTCCCCCGTTTCTTATGAAACGGGGGAATTTCCACCTGTAGGGGAGGGATTCATCCCTCCCTGAAAACGTATCGTCCGCCATCCGGGGCCGCACTACGCCGCACCCCTAACCTCTCGGGCGGTGCCCTGCCCCTTGGCCGTCCGGGGCAGGGGGATTGCCGTTCTTGGGAACGGCCAGGGAGGCATGAATGCCTCCCCTACTGTTTCATTTTTGGCAGGTTAAAGAATCCCCCGTTCCCTGGGCAACCCGGGAACGGGGAAGCTTTTTACTTTTTCAGGTCGCTGCCGGCATAGAACCGCATCATGGGCTTATAGAGAAGGGCGGCGATGATGAGGGCCAGAATCATGTTGGGGAGCATATAGCTCAGGTTGTACACCAGGGAGTAGAGCACCGGGCTGGTGAAGGTGCCGAAGCCCGGAATGTCCGTGGGGGCGGTGATTTTGTAGATGGTCACGCCGGAGATGTAGTGGATGAGGAAGCGTCCGGCGCAGCCCACGGCGGTGCCGGGGAAAATGCCCCAGGCCTTGCCTTTGAAGAGGCCCGTCAGGCCCAAGGGGGTGAAGGCCAGCAGGTAGTCAAGGAGCATGCTCTGCCAGCCCCAGGCGTAGGCGCCGTCGAAGATGAGCTGCAGCAGGCCGAAAACAAAGCCTGCACCCAGGCCTCTTGCCAGTCCCCAGCGCAGACCGTACAGAAGGATGGGGAACATGGCGGGGGTCAGGGAGCCGCCGTTGGGGAGCTCATAGAGCTTCACATAGCTGAGAACTTGGGCAAGGGCCACCAGAATGGCGCCTTCGCACAGGGCCTGAAGCCCCAGATGGGATTTTTTGGTGTTCATATGAGAACCTCCTGAAAAAAATTATCACATTGCATCCCGTCCAGGTGCAATGCGATAGTTTTCTATCCCATATGTGCATCTTTCCCTACGACGGCATTAACCGTATCAGGTCAGCGGGTAAGGACAGATCAAAGGAACCTCTGAATAAATTGTCTTCGGCTGGGCAGCAAATCTTTCGCTGCCAGCTCTTGCCAATTTCATCAGAGCTTCCCAAAGTCCACTCTCAGCCGGATGCTTCCGGCCCCCCGAAGACGTTTTGCTTGCGACTACGCCTATTATAGCGAAAGGGCGGAAATTGTCAAGAGGCGGTATTATTCGTAGAGGATTCTTGCGGTGAATACCCGGTGGTCCTGTTCGTCTCCCAGACGGCGGGAGTCCACCTGGAGGACACTGCCCTCCTGAAGCTCCCAGCGCAGTTCCAGGTCCTGCATCTCCTTGGCTTCGCTGAGGTAGCACACCGTAATCTCCTTGGCCCAGTGGTTCCGGTGGAACGCGCTGGGGAGCAGGTCGTCAATCCACTCCAGACACCGGGTGTTGTTCATGTGGCCGTTGCGGTCCAGGTCCGTGTAGCCCACCCGGCGGACCATGTGAGAGGCCAGGGGCCGTGCAATGAGGCCCGTGGGGCTGGGGAGCTCTCCGCCCCGGAGGGTGCCGGAGACGATGATGCCGCTCTTTCCGGGGAGAATCATGTTCCGGGTGTCCAGGTCCATCAGGACCCAAAGGCTGATGGAGCGGAAGCACTCATTGCCCTTTTCGTCGTAGGCCACCATGGACCGGGGGTAGGCCACTCTTGTGGTGGGCATGGGCCAGGTCTCCACCCGGATGGTCTCTCCCAGGGTGGGCAGCCGGGTGATCTGGACCTTGTGCCGGGTCACGGCCCAGAAGAGACGGTGGCTTGCCAGCTTTTCGTAGCTTAAATCCAGAAGCTCGCAGTGCTTCCCGGCCACCTCCTGGGCGTAGATGAGAATCATGGACGGCCGGAGACGGCCAAAACAGTCCACGCAGCTGTCGGTGATTTCAAAATTCTTCTGAAAAATAGGTTCCATGTCATGACCTTCTTTTGATGGAAATGAAATATTTTGTAGGGGAGGTTCTTGCCCACCCTCTGCTGCAAGTTTAGAATCGGCTGACTTATGCCTTAGCCTTTGTCCTCGGTGAGCTCCAGCTCCACCTCATATGCCTGGCCGCCCCGGTAGACCACCACTTTGACCACGCTGCCAACGTTTTTGTCCCCCACGGCGGTCTTCAGATCGGCCATGTTGGTGACGGAAACGTCGTCGATGCGGGTCAGAATGTCCCCGGACTGGATGCCTTTGACATAGGCGTCGCTGCTGCGGTCCACCTCGGTGATATACATACCCGCAGGCAGGCGGTAGTAGTGCTGGTAGAAAACGGAGAGGGATTCTCCCGTAATGCCCAGGGTGGGCCGTCCGGAGACGTAGCCCTGGGAAATGAGCTGGGAGACAATCTCCTGCATGGTGGTGCTGGGAATGGCGAAGCCCAGGCCCTCCACGCCGGAATCCTCGGCGAAGGAGCCGATTTTCATGGTGTTGATGCCGATGACCTGGCCGTAGGCGTTGATCAGAGGCCCGCCGGAGTTTCCGGCGTTGAGGGCGGCGTTGGTCTGGATCAGGGTCATGGTGTGGCCTCCCACATCCACGTCCCGGTTAATGGCGGAGACGATGCCGTCGGTGCAGGTGCCCCGGAATTTGACCCCCAGGGGGTCCCCGATGGCAATGACGCTGTCACCTACCCGGAGATTGTCGGAGTTGCCGAACTGGGCCGGGGTCAGGCCGGTGCACTCGATGTGCAGCACCGCCAGGTCGGAAATTTCATCCCGGCCCACCAGAGCCGCCGGGAAGGTCCGGTCGTCATAGAGCTGGACCGTAATGGCCCGGGCCCCGTCCACCACATGGGCGTTGGTCACGAGATAGCCCCCATCCGTCAGGACCACTCCGGTGCCGGTGGAGACTCCGCCGGAACGGCTGGCGGTGATGCTCACCACGCTGTGGATGGACTTGGCGTAGATCTCCTGAAGGGAGAGGCCGCCTTCCTGGGGGATGTTGGCAGGGCTTTCCGGTACCTGCTGAAGGGTGATGGTGCTCTGGGCGTTTTTCGGAGCGGTGTCTGTGGCGGGGAGGGTTTCGGTGGGCAGGGCGGGGTCCTCGCTGGGGGCAGTCGCGAAGGATAGCTCCAGAGTTTCCCGGTCCTGCAGCTGCCGGAACAGGCGCACATTCAATACGCCCAGCACCGTGATTACGCCCAGAAGGAAAATCACCACAATCAGCAGAAAGGCCAATAGCCCGGTGCGGTTTCTGGGGGGCTGGGTGGGTCCGGTGCCGTAGTATCGGTCGTCCAGGTCGGGGGAAATGTACTTTCGTTCGTCCATAGGAATACCTCTGAGGGGAAAATCTGCAGGGAAGGGATGCCCTCCCTGAATGGGTTTCAAAGGCCGATTTATTTCAGCTTCCGCTTCACGAGAAGCAGGGCCGCCAGCAGCAAAAGGGCAATGATGCCGGAAAGGATGCCGGTGAGAAGAAGCTCTGTGTACCAGGGGGCGGAGTAGGCGATATAGCAGGCAGGGTCAGACGTGTAAATCCAGACCTGATACACAGCCGAGGCCGCAAAGTAAATCACATCCAGACAAAGGGCAATCTGGAGGAAGGTGTAGAGTTTTTTCATAGGTTTCTCCTGTGGGCTCTGCAGGGGAGGGGCTTGCCCCTCCCTTAATCGGTTAAATGTACCTTCGCATGAAGGGAGGGATAAATCCCTCCCCTACAGAGGAAAATAAACGGCGTTTCTCAATTCACCAGGGGCATGGTAAAGGTGAAGGTGGTCTTCTGGTCCTTGCTGGTGACGGAGATATTCTCACCGTGGGCGCATACAATGGTTTTGACAATGTACAGGCCCAGCCCCCAGCCGTCCCGGTTCTGGGACCTGGACTTGTCGGTTTTGTGGAAGCGGTCGAAAACCAGAGGCAGCTCCTCGGGAGGGATGGTCTCGCCGTCGTTGGAGATGGAGACGTAGGCCTTATTGCCGCCTTCCCGGATGGTGATGTCCAGATGTCCGCCGCTGGGGCAGAACTTGGCGGCGTTGTCAATGAGGTTGTAGACCACCTGGGTGATGTAGTCCCGGTTTGCCATGGTGTACACCGGGTGCTCCGGCATGGAAACGTCTACGTTGATGCCCTTGTCGTTAATTTTCTTTTCAAAGGTAATGAGGACGCTTCCCACGGTTTCCTCCAGGTCGAAGTGCATTTTCTTCTCCTCGGGGATGCCCTGCTCGGTCTGCAGCTGGGAGATGTCCAGCATACTGCGGACCAGGCGGCTCAGACGCTTTGTTTCGTCGGAGACAATTTGCAGATAGTGGGCCCGTCGGTTTTCGGGGATGGTGCCGTCCAGAATGCCGTCCACATAGCCGGAAATGGTGGTCATGGGGGTTTTCAGCTCGTGGGACACGTTTGCCACGAATTCCTGGCGCTTATACTCGCTTTTTTGCAGGGAGGAGGCCATGTTGTTGAAGGCCAGAGCCAGCTCCTCCACCTCTTCGGAGTAGTCCTCCTCGATTTTTACCCGGGCTTCCAGGTCCCCGTGGCCGAAGGCCGTGGCGGCGGCTGCCATGTCCCGCAGGGGCTTACTCTCCTTCCGGGCAAAGGCCACTGCCGCCAGCACCGACACCAGAACCACAAAGGCGGCGGCGGTGAGGAAAATATTGGAAATGCTGGTGAGAACCTGGTCCGTGAGCTTTGTGGAAACGGACACAATGACGATACCCACGGCCTGCTCTCTGGCGTAAATGGGCTTGGACACCACATAGCGCTGGTCCTCGTAGAGGCCCCGGACAACGCCCGTGACCACGTCGCCGCCTTCCTGCAGCACCTTGTGCAGGTATTCCCCATTGAGCTGAAGACCCTCGTGGTCACAGCCGGACCGGGCGTGGGAGCAGAGAATCACATAACCCTCGGCGTCGCAGATCACGGCGTCTGCATTGCTGATCTGGGAAATGACGTCCAGATTCAAGAGGAAGGAGCGGTTTTCCATGGGGCCCTCCACACTGTAGGAGGCGGCCAGGTCCGCAATGACTCCGGCGTCGGTCTGCAGTCGGGCAATGGTGGTCTCCTCCAGATAGTCCTTTACCTGAATCTGAAAGGAGGCTCCCAGAATCGCCAGGGCCAGCAGAAGGATGGTGGCCGCAGTGGCAAAGTTGCGGCCAAAGGTACTTTTCATTTACAGAACCTCGAACTTATAGCCCACGCCCCAGACGGTTTTCAGGCTCCACTTGTCGCTGACGCCTTCCAGCTTTTCCCGCAGGCGCTTGACGTGGACGTCCACGGTGCGGGAGTCGCCGAAGTAGTCGAAGCCCCACACCTCGTCGAGAAGCTGGTTGCGGGTGTAGACCCGGTTGGGAGAAGAGGCCAGATAGAAGAGCAGCTCCATCTCCTTGGGGGGCGTGTCCACCTTTTTGCCGTCCACGGTGAGCTCAAAGGCGTCCATGTCGATAATGAGCTTGTCGAAGACCAGACGGCGGGACTTTTTCTCGGCGGTGACCCCGGAGGTCCGGCGAAGGACCGCCTCGATGCGGGCCAGAACCTCTTTCATTTCAAAGGGCTTTGTGATGTAGTCGTCGGCGCCGGACTTGAGGCCTGCCACCTTGTCATCGGTTTCGCCCTTGGCGGTGAGCATAATTACGGGGGTCTGGGACTCGGACCGGATGGCCTTGCAGACGCTCCAGCCGTCCATCACAGGCATCATCACGTCCAGGAGCACCAGATCCGGCTTGATGGCCCGGAACTTGGCCAGACCCTGTCCGCCGTCAGCGGCCACGGTCACGGCGTAACCCTCTTTTTCCAGATACATTTGAAGCAGCTCCGCTATGTTGCGGTCGTCCTCTACAATCAAAACAGACACAGCCATGATAAAAACCTCCTGGTTTCAATTTCTTTTCCTTTCCCATTATTATACCGCATAAGACGGCGGTAAAGTGAACAATTTGTAAAGAGTTGCGCCCCGATTTGTGAACAGGGAAGTTATGCTTGCAAATAAGCCGTTTTCGGGGTATGATAAGCCCAGGAAAAGCCGGAACCCAATGTAGGGGAGGGGCTTGCCCCTCCCTCCAGCTTGTCAAAAAAGCCTCGCAGAGTTTGCCGCCGTTGGCGGCAAATAGAGTCCAATCCGTTTTCTGCCGGGGCGTGTACCTGGCAGAAAACACTTCTCAGACTGCAAGTGTGGAATTTGTCCCCCATCGGGGGACAAATTATGCGCGCAGCAGGCTGCCAGAGTTTGTCGGAAAAGCCCAAAGGGGTTTTTCGACAGTCTCAGGGGAGGGGCTTGCCCCTCCCTCCGGTATCGTACTTTCCAGGCCTTGCTGCTGAGCGTTTCTGTCCATTCAAAAAAATAGACGGAGTCTAACTTTGCAGCAGAGGGAGGGTCAGGACCCTCCCCTGCAATATGCAGTACCCCATGGGTACGAAATGAAATAAGGACATAAGGAGTGCATTATGTTGGAATTCTTGAAAGCCATTCTCTTCGGCATTGTGGAGGGCGTCACGGAGTGGCTGCCCATTTCCTCCACGGGGCACCTGATCTTGCTCAATGAATTCGTGACCCTGAACGTCACGGAGGCGTTCCAGAGCATGTTCGACGTGGTGATTCAGCTGGGGGCCATTCTGGCCGTGGTGGTGCTGTTCTTCCACAAGCTGAACCCCTTCTCTCCCAGGAAAACCCAGGGGGAGAAAAAGGACACCTGGGATCTCTGGTTCAAGGTCATAGTGGCCATTATCCCCTCGGGAATCGTGGGGGTCCTGCTGGACGACTGGATGGAAGCGCACCTGCACACCGCCGTGGTGGTGTCTCTGGCCCTGATTATCTACGGCGTGGCCTTCATCCTGGTGGAGCGCCGGAACAAAAATCTCGCGCCCAAGGTGGGAAGCGTCTGGAACATCGATTGGAGACTTGCCCTGGGAATCGGCCTTTTCCAGTGCCTGAGCCTGATTCCCGGCACCTCCCGGTCCGGCTCCACCATTCTCGGTGCGATTTTGCTGGGCGCCAGCCGCAGCGCCGGCGCGGAGTTCAGCTTCTTCATGGCAATCCCCACCATGCTGGGAGCTTCGGCCATTAAAATGCTCAAATTCTTCCTCTCCGGGGTCCCCATGACGGGGACGGAAGTGGGGGTCCTGGTCATCGGCTGCGCCGTGGCGTTCCTGGTGAGCCTTCTGACCATCCGGGCCCTGATGGAATACGTTCGGAAGCACTCCTTCTCCGCCTTCGGCGTGTACCGGATTGCGCTTGGCGCGCTGGTTCTATTGTACTTCGCATTGGTATAATTGGTATAAAATGGGCATCTGCCCTGAAAACGGAGGATATTTATGGAATACACATTGGAAAACGAGTACCTGAAGGTGACGGTGACCACCTGGGGCGCTCAGGTCAAGAGCGTGGTCCGCAAGTGCGACGGCGTGGAACATATGTGGCAGGCGGACCCGGCGGTCTGGGGCTACCACGCCCCCATCCTCTTTCCCCACGCGGGAAAGGTGGTGGACAACGAAATTGAGGCCAAGGGCAGGGTCTACCCCGCCTCCCAGCACGGCTTCGCCCGGAACATGGAGCACACCTTCGTGGAGCAGACCGAGGACACCATTGTCCTGGAGCTCTCCTCCACTCCGGAGACCCTGGAAAAATTCCCCTATGAATTCTGCCTGGTGTCCACCTTCACCCTGGAAAACGACACCCTCCACCACACCCTGACGGTGGAAAATCTGGACGAGGAGAAGATGCCCTTCGGCATCGGCTACCACCCGGCCTTCACCGTGCCCTTTGACCACAAGCACGCTGCCACGGACTATGAACTGCGGTTTTCCCAGGTGGAATCCCCCATCTGCATCAACAACCTGCCCTACGGCCTGATGCACGGGGACATCTACCACCTGCCTGCCAACATTCAGACCCTGGCCGTGGACGAGAACCTCTTTAAGGACGACAGCCACTGCATGGTGAATCTCAAGTCCTCCACCCTGGGCCTCTATGAAAAGGGCACCGGCCGGGCGGTGGTGTGCAACATCGAGGAATTCCCCTACACCCTGCTCTGGAGCAAGCCCGGTATGCCGAAGTTTATCTGCATCGAGCCCTGGCACAGTCTCCCCAGCGCCGAGGGCGGCTCCAAAAAGTGGGAGGAAAAGCCCGCTGCCGCAGTGCTGCAGCCCGGCGAGAGCTGGTCCACCACCCTCAGCACTTCCTTTGTAAGATAAAAAAATAATGCACAGTAGGGGAGGCATTCATGCCTCCCTTAGACTGTCAAAAATCCCCTGCGGGGCTTTTTGACAGGTTTTTTGCAGTCTCCTGCGCGCATAATTTGGCCCCCGTCGGGGGCCAAATTCCACACTTGGAGCCTGAGAAGCGTTTTCTGCCAGGTACACGCCCTGGCAAAAAACGGTTTTCATTTTATTTGCCGCCCCAGGCGGCAAACTCTGCGAGGCTTTTTTGACAAGCATACCCCCGGTTGGAGACTTCCAGCCGGGGGTATGCGTTATGCTTCGGTTTCTTCGGTTTCTTCCGCCTCAGGCTCGGGACGTCTGGGGCATCTGCCGTACATACAGGTCATGGTGTAAATCCGGTCTGCCAGGGCGTCGGCGTCGAAGCCTTCCTCCGCCCGCCAGGTCCAGTTGTCGTTGGTAAGGGTTCCGGGGAAGTTCATCCGACCGGCCTTGCCCAGTTCCAGATAGTCCTGCATCTGGGCAACGAAGAGCCTGGACACGGAGCCCATGCCGCCGCGAATCATGCCCCAGACCCAGCCTTCCTCGCTGTTCAGGCCCAGATAGGCTTTGGCAAAGGCCACGTCCTCTTCGGCGGCTTCGTCGAACCACTGCTTTACCGTCACATTGTCGTGGGTGCCGGTGTAGCACACGGAGTCCACGGGATAGCGGTGGGGCAGGTAGTCGCTTTCCTCCCGGGAGTCGAAGGCGAATTCAATGACCTTCATGCCGGGATAGCCGGAATCCACCTGAAGCTGCCTTACCTCCGGGGTGATGAAGCCCAGGTCCTCGGCAATGAAGTCCAGATCCGGCAGGGCGTTTCGGATGGAGCGGAGGAAGTCCATGCCGGGGCCCTTCACCCAGGCGCCGCCTCTGGCGGTCTTGTCGCCGTAGGGCACGGCCCAGTAGCTCTCGAAGGCCCGGAAGTGGTCAATGCGGGTGACGTCGTAGAGCTTTCCGGCGGCCCGGAGCCGGTGAATCCACCATTCATAGCCCGTGGCGGCGTGCTGCTGCCAGCGGTAAATGGGGTTGCCCCAGAGCTGGCCGTCGGCGGTGAAGGCGTCCGGGGGACACCCGGCCACCACCACGGGGTACAGGTCTTCGTCCAGCTGGAAGAGCTCCGGCTCGGTCCAGACCTCGGCGGAGTCCATGGGCACATAAATGGGCACGTCTCCGATGATGCGGACATTCTTTTCCGCCGCATAGGCCCGCAGGGCCTGCCACTGCTTCATGAATTCATACTGCATAAAGCATTGCAGACGGATTTCCTCCTCCAATGTCCGGCGCATTTCCGCCAGGGCCTCCGGGTCCCGGAACCGCAGCTCCTGGGGCCAGTCCAGCCAGGCCTTGCCGCCGAAATGGTTCTTGATGGCCATGAAGAGGCTGTAATCCGGGAGCCAGTCCCGGTTTTCTTCCAGGAATTTCCAGTAGTCCTCTCCGGGGACGAAGCGGCCGCAGGCGATTTTCAGGACCTGGAAGCGGCTTTCATACAAGGCTCCAAAGTCCACCCGCAGAGGGTCCTCCCCCCAGGGGAAGGAATCGATTTCCGCTTTTGTGAGAAGGCCTTCCTCCGCCAGGGTGTCCAGGTCAATGAGGTAGGGGTTCCCGGCGCAGGAGGAGGCGGACTGGTAGGGGGAATTGCCGTAGCCCGTAGGGGCCAGGGGCAGGATCTGCCAGAAGGCCTGACCGGATTTTTCCAGGAAGTCCACAAAATGGTAGGCGCTTTTTCCCATGGAGCCAATGCCGTAGGGGCCCGGCAGGGAACTTAAGTGCATCAGAATTCCGCTTTCACGCATGGTTTTTCTCCTCAAATGTACGAAAGATTGACTACTTTTGGCGGATGCTCTCCCGCTGAACAATGGCGTAGGGCACGATTTCGTGCCGGGCCGGGGCGCTGTCCTCAATGGCGGCGAGAAGCACCTGAAGGCTCCGCTTTGCCAGGTCCCGGACATTCTGGCGCACGGTGGCGAGCCTGGGCACCAGGTAGCTGCCAAGAGGCAGACCGTCCACGCCCATGACCGACACGTCCTCCGGGACCTTTAACCCATGCTCCGCCAGGGCCCGGATGGCGCCGATGGCAATGACGTCGGCGGCGGCAAAAATGGCGGTGAAGTTCTGCCCCTGGCTGAGAAGGTCCTGGGCGGCTTCGTAGCCTCCCTGATAGGAATAGCGCACGGCCCGATAGCTTTTCTCCGGGTCGAAGGGGATGCCCCTAGATCGGAAGGCGTCCAGGCACCCGTCCATACGCAGGCGGCTGGTGTCCGAAATGGCGGGGTCGCCGCCGATGACGGCGATGTTACGATGGCCCAGGGAGATGAGAAGCTCCAGAGCCTCGCAGGCGGCCTGGCGGTCGTCAATGGTAACGCTGGAAAGGTTCTCAAAAGGCAGCTGGGATGCGTCGCTGGTCACCAGAACGCAGGGCACGTCGATGGCGGCGAAATGCTCGGCAAAGTTTCCGGTATTGCCCCCCAGGAAGAGAATACCCAGAGGCTTTTTCTCCGGAATGAGCCGCAGGGCCCGGAGGACCTCGTTGCTGTCCTCGTCCATGTAGTCCACCGCCAGCTGATAGGGCGTCTCTGCCACCAGACCCTGGATGGCCTCAATCATTTCGGCGAAGAGGTCGTTTCGCGTGCCCTTTACCACCAGAAGAATGTTGGTGGAGTGAATCTGCTTGAGCTGTTTGGCGTTCTGGTTCAGCTGGAAGCCGCACTCCTGGGCGGCGGCCAGAATGGCGGTCCGGGCCTTCTCGCTGACGTTGGGGTGCCCGTTCAGGGCCCGGGACACCGTGCCCACGGCGTACCCGGTTTTTATGGCAAGGTCTTTGATGGTCATGATGTCACGCTCCCGCTTTTGAAGTCCGCCTGGAAAGGCCGGGGAACCGGAAAATTATCCCTTCACCGCGCCGGCGGCCACGCCTTTGATGATGTGCTTCTGGCAGAAGAGGTAGACGATGATAATGGGGATAATGCTGAGCATAATCACGGCCATGGTGGCGCCCATATCCACGGCGCCGTAGCTGCCCTTGAGGTACTGGACGTGAATGGAAATGGTCATATACTTGGTCCGGTCCAGAACCAGGTAGGGCAGCAGATAGTCGTTCCAGACCCACATGAGTTCCAGAATGCCCACGGAAATCAGGGTGGGCTTCAGCATGGGCAGAACCACGTTAAAGAAGGTACGCAGGGGCCCGCAGCCGTCAATGGCGGCGGCCTCCTCGATTTCCATGGGCAGTCCCTTTACGAAGCCCAGGAACATGAAGATGGCAAGGCCTGCGCCGAAGCCAAGATACACAATGGGAATGGTGTAGGGGGTGTTGAGCTTCAGCTGGTCGGCGGTGAAGGTCAGGGTGAACATGACCATCTGGAAGGGCACGATCATGGAGAAGAGGCACAGGTAGTAGAAAATCCGGGAAGGCAGGCTGTTGACCCGGGCGATGTACCAGGCCGACATGGAGCAGAACAGGAGAATCAGGGCCACGGAAACCACGGTAATGAACAGGGTGTAGCCCACGGATTTTAAGAAGGGGTAGTTGCCGAAGGTCAGGCCCTTGACGTAGTTGGCAAAGCCCACGAAGCTCTCGGCGGTGGGAAGCTTGAAGGGCTCAAGGTTTACGAAGGTGTTGGCCTTCAGGGAGTTCATGAGCACCTCAAAAATGGGCATGATCCAGACGAGGCACAGAACCGTAAAGAAAATGGTCAGGATGGTGGAGCCGGTGCTGTAGCCGCTGAGCTTTTTCTTTTTCATCACTGCTGGACCTCCTTTGCGCGGGTGGCGGCCTGCTGGGTAATGGCCAGCACGGCAACCAGGATGAAGAACACAACGGCCTTGGCCTGGGCCACACCGTGGTATTTCTTGCCGATGTTGTAGGTGGAGTAGATGTTCAGGGCCAGAAGTTCCGTGATGTTCAGCTTGGCGCCGTTCTGAATGACGCTGGGCAGACCGCCGGTCAGGGCCAGGTTCTGGTCGAACATTTTAAAGGAGTTGGTCAGGGTCAGGAAGGTGCAGGTGGTGATGGAGGGCATGACGTTGGGGATAATGACCTGGAACAGGGACTGGCTGCCCGTGGCGCCGTCGATGCGGGCCGCTTCCAGCATATCCTCCGGCACGGCCTGGAGACCTGCAATGTAAATGATCATCATGTAGCCGATCTGCTGCCAGGCCACCAGAATCACCAGACCCCAGAAGCCATAGGTGCCGTTGGAGGTCAGGTAGGTGCCGTACTGCTTGAGGATGCCGTCAAAGATCATGCTCCAGATGTAGCCCAGCACCACGCCGCCGATGAGGTTCGGCATGAAGAACACGGTCCGAAACAGGTTGGCCCCCCGCATTTTCTGGGTCAGGGCGTAGGCGATCATGAAGGCGATGACGTTGATGAGGATAATGGACACAATGGCAAAGAGGGCGGTATTTTTGAAGGCGTTCCGGAAGCCCGGGTCAGCAAATACCTTCACATAGTTGGAAAAGCCCTCCCATTTTGCGTCCCTGGGGGTGTTGAAGGAGCAGAAGGACAGGTAGATGCCCTGCATAAAGGGCCAGACGAAGCCGATGACGAAGGCCAGAAAGGTGGGCAGGATGAAGATGGGTGCCAGACGCCGGATGGGCCGCTGGACGAGATTGACCGATTTCTTTTTTCTTTGAGCCAAGGTGATCTCCCTCACTTTCATGAATGTTTTTGGGCGGATACGAGATACCAGATACGCCCTGGAGGTTCCAGCGCATATCTCGTATCTCGGCCCGGGGGATTTGTTCCTGTAGGGGAGGGGCTTGCCCCTGCCTCTGCTGTGGCTATGGAGCCGTAAGGAAACGGGGTACAGCAGAAGATTTTTGGGCGGTTAGGCGGGCATACCGTCCAAGAAGAAAAGGGGCGGGCAGTAAGCCCGCCCCTAAATAAGGATGCTGAAAGGAATTAGCCGTGCTGAACGGCGTACTCAATGGCCCAGCCGTCCACGAAAGCGGAGACAACAGCCTCCCAGTTGGCGTCGGTGGGGTCAGCGGAGTAGGCGGCCAGAGCGGAGACAACGGTGGCTCTCCAGGAGTCCACGTTGGGGGTGTGGTTGAAGGCCCAGGTCACCACGTAGTTGCCGTTGGCGGTGTATTCATTGGCGGCGGCGAAGAACACGTTCTCGGGGGTCTTGGCGTTCTTGAAGGGGATGGGTCCGAACTGCTCAGCCATCATGGTGGTGCCCTCGTCGGAGGTCACGACCCAGTGGATGAAGTCCAGAGTGGCCTGGATGTCAGCGGGATCTGCCTTGGCGTTGACGGCCCAGCAGTTCTCGGTGCCGCAGCACAGGCCGGAATTCTCTTCGCCCTCAGCGCCGCAGTAGATGGGGATCATGGTCAGGTCTTCGGGCTTCATGCCGGCTTCCACCAGGCCTGCGTACTCCCAGGAGCCGTTCTGATAGAAGACAGCCTTGCCTTCCTTGAATTCGCCGGTGGACTGTTCGCCGGTGCCGGTGGACAGGGTCTTGGGGTCAGCGGCGGTGTCGGTGATGTACAGGTCCCAGATGTTCTTGAAGAGGTTCATGTAAGTGCCCTTGATTTCGGCGGGCTGCTCGGTGATGCCGTCTTCGGTGAACTCATAGTACAGGGGCATATTGGCCAGGTGGCCGGAGAAACGCCAGGAAGAGGAGCCTTCCAGGCCGGGAGCGGAGAAGGCGTCGAAGCCCAGCTCGGCGGAACGGGCATGGATGTCGTCGGCAATGGCCTTCAGGGTGTCAAAGTTCTTGATGTCCTCAACGGCGTAGCCGGCCTCGGCCAGCAGAGCCTTGTTGACGATGATGCCGAAGGCCTCGTAGCAGTAGCCCAGAGCCTTCAGGGCGCCGCTCTCGTCGTAGAGGTTAAAGTCGTTGGTGGTCAGCTCACCGGCGACGGGGGTGCCGTTCAGGTCCAGGCAGTAGTCGCCCCAGTCCAGAAGACCCTGGGCGTTGCCGCACTGGAACAGGGTGGGGGCGTCGGTCTTGGCCATTTCGGCGGTGAGGGTGTCGGAGTAGGTGCCGGAAGCGGCGGTGACGACCTTGACTTCCACGCCGGTCTGGGCGGTGTAGGTCTTGGCCAGCTCCTGCCATGCGGCATCGGCTTCGGGTTTGAAGTTCAGGTAGTAGACGGAACCGGCGGCGCCGTCAGCGGCGGCTTCGGTTTCAGCGGGGGCTTCGGTTGCTTCGGTTGCTTCGGGAGCAGCGGGAGCCGTGGTCTCAGCGGGGGTGCTGCCGCCGCAGGCGGCCAGACCAAGCACCATGCAGACTGCCAGCAGCATTGCGATGAGCTTTTTCATGATTTTTTCCTCCTGTAAACGTTCCTGTTCCAACACAGGACAAATTTGGAAACGATTCCAACATTTCCATGCCTACATCATAGCGCGGATTTCGCAAAAAAGCAATCGGAATTTGCAAAGATTTTAAAAGTTCCGCACATTGAACAAGTGGGAAGAGGGCTTTTTGGTGAATATTGCGGACAGCATCCGGCCCTTGCTCTGCTGCGTGATTTCCGGGTCAATTTTATAGGGAGGGATAAATCCCTCCCCTGCAGAGGATATAGGCAAATGTTTGCTAATATTCAAGAGGCAATTTATAGAAGATAATGGGTTTATCCTTGGAAAATGGGCGGTGATGGCGTTGATCAGTTATGAACCCCTCTGGAATACCATGAAGGAAAAGGGCGTTACCAAATACGCCTTGATTTACAAATTCGGTTTCAGCGCCTACACCATAACCAATCTGAAACGAAACAAAAGCATCACCATGAACACCCTGGAAAAGCTGTGCAAAGTCCTGGAGTGTTCGCCCAACGACGTAATCGCCTTTACAGACGATTAATGCCCCTGCCAACGGCAGGGGCATTTTAGACTGTCAAAAAGCCTCTTTGAGGCTTTTTGACAGGTGTTTTGCAGTCTCCTGCGCGCACTCCTTGTGCGCCGCAGCGCACAACTCGCACACTTGGAGCCTGAGAAGTGTTTTCTGCCAGGTACATGCCCCGGCAGAAAACGCATTGGATTTTATTTGCCGCCAAAGGCGGCAAACTCTGCGAGGCTTTTTTGACAAGCTGTAATGCCCCTGCCAACGGCAGGGGCATTATAAAAAGGGGAATCACTTCGGTGATTCCCCTTATATTTAGGTCCTATCTTACTTGAAGTACCGCTCCAGCAGACCCTTCAGAGCCTTGCCGTGGCGGGCCTCGTCACGGGCCATCTCATGGACGGTGTCGTGGATGGCATCCAGGCCGTTCTTCTTGGCGCAGGCGGCCAGATCGAACTTGCCCTGGGTTGCGCCGAACTCGCAGTCCACACGCCATGCCAGGTTGTCCTTGGTAGTAGCCTTCATGTTGGGCTCCAGGTCAGCGCCCAGGAGCTCAGCGAACTTAGCGGCGTGCTCAGCCTCTTCGTAGGCGGCCTTCTCCCAGTACAGGCCGATTTCGGGATAGCCTTCCCGATGGGCAATGCGGGCCATGCACAGATACATACCGACCTCGGAGCACTCGCCGTTGAAGTTGGCCATGAGCTGCTCGAAGATGAACTTCTTGTCCTCTTCGGAGATGTCGGGGTTGTTCTTCACGGTCTTGGCGTAGATGCCGTACTCGTGCTCGGCAGCCAGCTTGTCGGTCTCCATGACCTTGAACTTGGAGCCGTCAACCTTGCAGACGGGGCACTTGAAACCTTCGGGGATGCTTTCGCCTTCGTAGACGTAGCCGCAGACGGGGCAGACAAATTTCTTCATGTGATGTTCCTCCGTTATTGTAATAGATGTATTGTGTGTGGGGACCTCCCACGGGGTTTACATAACTTTCTGGCACTTCTGACACAGACCGGTGAAGGTCAGCTGACAGTCCGCAACCTGGTTGCCGGAACTCTGGGCTTCCTGCAGCACCGCCTGGGGCAGGACCACATTGTCCAGGTCCGTCACCGCGTCGCAGCCTGTGCAGACGAAGTGGACATGGGGCTCCACCCGGCCGTCAAACCGCTCCACGCCGTCCACGGTGCCCAGGCTCCGAATGAGGCCCTGGTTTTTGAAGAGGGTCAGGTTCCGGTAGACCGTAGCCAGGCTGATGTCCGGATTTTCGGCCCGGAGCATTTCGTAGACCATCTCCGCCGAAGGGTGCGATTTCGTGCCCCGGAGGCAGGAGAGGATGGCTGCACGTTTTTTAAACTGCTTTGTCAAGAACTCCACCTCCAATTTGCGAGTGATTCTTGTTTACGTGGATAGTATAGCATGGAGGTTTGGCTTTGTCAAGGGTATTTGCGAATAATTCTCATTTAATTTTTGGAAAAACTTCTTCCGTTGTAGGGGAGGGATTCATCCCTCCCTTAATAGAAAAACCGCCGCCCTGCGGTCAGCGGATTCAGGGCGGCGGAAATGGCCTGGAAATTTTTCGGCAGGGAAAGTCCTGCCTCTCCCTGCCGAATGGGTGGTTTATTCCACCTGGTTCCACACCTTTCCCTCCATATGCCCGGACTGGACAATGGGGGGCTTGGGGTCGGCGAACTCCCAGGGGACGGGTTTCTTTTCAGGTTCTCTTTCTGCTTCTTTCATGGTCTCACCTCGATGTTAGTATGCGCGGCTTTTTGAGGGATATCCAATTTAGCACAGTGAACAAAATGGACATAGCAAACTTGTGCAGAATTGACAGTTCGCCGGAGATTGTAAACTTTCTGCAAAGTCCCTTGTATTTTTATCCCGACCACGTTATACTGACGTGTAGCAAGCTACATTTTATTTGGAAACCATAGATGTTCTCGCAAGGAGGGATATGTTTGCAATATCATTTTGGGCTGCTGCTGCGAATGGTCCACAACGCCCTGGACCAGCGGATCAATGAAGCCCTGCAGAAGCTGGACCTCACCGCTGCCCAGGGTCACATTATGGGCTTTCTGGTCCGGCAGCCGGAGCCGCCGTGCTCCCGGGATGTGGAGGCGGCCTTCCACCTGAGCCACCCCACGGTGTCGGGGGTCCTGGCCCGGATGGAAAAGAAGGGCTTTCTGGAGCTGAGAACCGATGAAGAAGACCGCCGGGTCAAGCGGATTGTGCTTCTTCCCAAGGGAAGAGACTGTGCCCAGGCCCTGAAGAAGGGCTTCGACGACACGGAAGAGGCTCTGGTGGCGGGATTTTCCCCGGAAGAGCGGGAGCAATTCCGGGCCTACCTGAGCCGGGTGGTGGACAATCTCGGCGGCTGGCCCGCACATTTCTGTAAGGAGGAAACCCAATGATCAAAAGACTTGCCCGGTGTATCCGGGAATTCAAATGGCCTGCCCTCATCAGCCCCGCTGCCATGATGGGCGAAGTGTACATGGAGACCCGGATTCCCATGGTTCTGGCCTGGATTGTGGACCGGGGCGTGGAGGCAGGAGACATGGGCGCCGTGGTGCGCTACGGAGCTCTGCTGGTGTTTTACGCCCTGATGTCTCTGATTTTCGGCATGATGTCCGCGGTGTCCGCCGCCTATGCGGCTACGGGCTTCTCCCGGAACCTGCGTCACGATATGTTCTATCAGGTCCAGACCTTTGACTTTGCCAACATCGATAAATTCAGCGCCTCTTCCATTGTCACCCGTCTGACCTCCGACGTGGCAAATATCCAGATGGCCTTCCAGATGATGATTCGCATGGCCATCCGGTGCCCCATGATGCTGATTCTCGCCACCTACAACGCCTATTCCATCAGCCCGAGGCTCTGCATCGTCTTCTGCGTGGTGCTTCCCCTGCTGGGTCTGGGACTGTATCTCTTTATCAAGTCCGTGTTCCCCATTTTCGACCGGGTGTTCAAGACCTACGATAAGCTCAATAACGTGGTCCAGGAGAACCTCCACGGCATCCGGGTGGTGAAGAGCTTCGTCCGGGAGGACAAGGAAACCGAGAAGTTCACCACCGTGTCCGGCGAAATCTACAAGGACTTCGTAAAGGCCCAGCACATCATGTCCTTTACCAACCCCATTATGCAGGCGGCGGTGTATATCTGCATCCTGACCATCTCCTACCTGGGCGCCATGATGGTGGTGCAGTCCGGCAACGACATTGCCCTGGGCCTTACCACCGGACAGCTGACCTCCATGTTCACCTACACCACCCAGATTTTGATGGCCCTGATGATGGTGGCAATGGTTATTGTTATGTTAACCATGGTGCGGGCGCCCCTGCGCCGTACCAGTGAGATTCTGGCGGAAGTTCCGGCGCTCCACAGCCCTGAGAATCCCGTCACGGAAGTGAAGGACGGCTCCATCGACTTTGAGGGCGTCAGCTTCCGCTATTCCAAAACCGCCAGCCGGGACGCCCTGGAAAAGATTGACCTGCACATTGCCCCGGGCATGACCGTGGGCATTCTGGGCGGCACAGGCGCCAGCAAAACCACCCTGGTCCAGCTGATTCCCCGGCTCTACGACGCCACCGAAGGCACGGTGAAGGTAGGCGGCGTGGACGTACGCAACTACGACCTGAAGACCCTGCGGGACAGCGTTGCCATGGTGCTTCAGAAGAATATCCTCTTCTCCGGCACCATTAAAGATAACCTCCGCTGGGGCAATGCCGAAGCTACCGACGAGGAAATGGTAAAGGCCTGCACCCTGGCCTGCGCCGACGACTTCATCCGCACCTTCCCTGACGGCTACGACACCCACATTGAGCAGGGAGGCTCCAACGTCTCCGGCGGCCAGAAACAGCGTCTGTGCATTGCCCGGGCCCTGCTGAAAAAGCCGAAAATCCTCATTCTGGACGACTCCACCTCTGCGGTGGACACCGCCACCGACGCAAAAATCCGCAAAGCCTTCCGGGAGGAGATTCCCGGCACCACCAAGCTCATCATTGCCCAGCGGGTGTCCTCGGTCCAGGATGCGGACCTGATTCTGGTCATGGACAACGGCGCCATTGCTGCAAAGGGCACCCATGAAGAACTGCTTAAGACCTCCCATATCTACCGCGAGGTCTTTGAATCCCAGATGAAAGGAGGCGAGGACTGATGCCCGGTCCCGGTCATATGCGCGGCGACGGCCGCAAAGCCAAAAACCCCAAGAAAACCCTGACACGCCTGCTCCGGTATATGTCTGCCTATAAGGTCTCCATGGTTGTGGTGGTCATCTCCATTATTTTCTCCGCCATTGCCATGGCCGTGAGCTCTGCGTCTCTGGGCACCCTGGTGGACGACTATATCACCCCCATGCTGAGCCAGCAGACCCCGGACTACGCCCCTCTCGTTGGCTTCATCGTGAAAATGGCCTGCATCTACCTGGTTGGCATCGTGTCGGCGTTCCTCTATAGCTACCTTATGGTGAAGGTGAGCCAGGGCACCCAGAAGACCATCCGGGATGAGATGTTCACCCATATGCAGACCCTGCCCATCCGGTATTTCGATACCCACCCGGTGGGCGACCTTATGAGCCGCTACACCAGCGATATTGATACCCTGCAGCAGATGCTCTCCCAGTCCATTCCCCAGTGCATTTCCTCCGTGGCAACCCTTATTGTGGTGTTCGCGGCCCTGCTCATTACCTCGCCTATCCTGACAGTGGTGCTCCTCTTTACCATAACGGGCATTATTCTGGTGACCAAGTTCGTGGTGGGCAAGTCCGCCGGATTCTTCATCGGCCAGCAGAGAGCCTTGGGTGCCGTCAACGGCTATGTGGAGGAGATGATCCACGGCCAGCGGGTGGTGAAGGTCTTCACCCATGAGGAAGTTTGCAAAAAGGAATTCGACGACCTCAACGAAAGCCTCCGCATCAATGCCTTCAAGGCAGGTGCCTATGCCAACGCCATGGGCCCTGTGAACAACAACCTGGGCTATGTCCAGTACGCCATCCTGGCCATTGTGGGCGGCCTGCTTGCCATCTACTCCGGCGGCAGTCTTCTGACCCTTGGCAAGCTCATCGCCTTTTTGACCCTGTCCCGGTCCTTCAACCAGCCCATTGCCCAGGTCAGCAACCAGATTAACTCCATTGTCATGGCCCTGGCCGGCGCCGAGCGTATCTTCGAGCTCATGGATGAGCCCTCCGAAGAGGACCATGGCTATGTGAAACTGGTCAATGCCAAAATCGACGAGAATGGCAACATTACCGAAAGCCAGGAGCGTACGGGCCGCTGGGCCTGGAAGCACCCCCACAAGGCCGACGGCACCGTGACCTACCAGGAGCTCACGGGAGATATCACCATGTTCAACGTGGACTTTGGCTACGTCCCGGAAAAGACGGTGCTCCACGACGTGACCCTCTACGCCAACCCCGGCCAGAAGATCGCCTTTGTGGGCGCCACCGGCGCAGGCAAGACCACCATTACGAACCTCATTAACCGCTTCTACGACATTGCCGACGGCAAAATCCGCTACGACAATATCAACATCAACAAAATCTGCAAGTCGGACCTGCGGCGCTCTCTGGGCATGGTCCTCCAGGATACCAACCTTTTTACGGGCACGGTTATGGAGAATATCCGTTATGGTAAACTGGACGCCACGGACGAGGAGTGCATCCACGCGGCGAAGCTGGCCAACGCCCACGAGTTCATCACCCGTCTGCCCCAGGGCTACGACACGGTGCTCACGGGCAACGGCGCCAGCCTTTCCCAGGGCCAGCGTCAGCTGATCGCCATTGCCAGAGCGGCGGTGGCGGACCCGCCGGTTATGATTCTGGACGAGGCCACCTCTTCCATCGACACCCGGACCGAAAAGCTGGTCCAGGACGGCATGGATGCCCTGATGAAGGGCAGAACCGTCTTCGTCATTGCCCACCGCCTGTCCACGGTGCGCAACTCCGACTGCATCATGGTCCTGGACCACGGCAGAATCATCGAGCGGGGCACCCACGAGGACCTCATCGCCCAGAAGGGCACCTACTACCAGCTCTATACAGGCGCCTTTGAGCTGGAGTAAACCGTAATTATATTGTAGGGGAGGCATTTATGCCTCCCCTGAGACTGTCGAAAAACCCCTTTGGGCTTTTCCGACAAACTTTGGCAGCCTGCTGCGCGCATAATTTGTCCCCCGATGGGGGACAAATTCCACACTTGCAGTCTGAGATGTGTTTTCTGCCAGGTACAGAAGGTGAATTGCTCCAAAGGAGCAAGAGAGGCCACCCTGGGGTGCGCCCCGGCAGAAAACGGATTGGACTCTATTTGCCGCCAACGGCGGCAAACTCTGCGAGGCTTTTTTGACAAGCTGAGGGGAGGCATTTATGCCTCCCCTCATTCGTTTATCGGGCCGTTTTCCTATTCGCATTCAGGGAGGGATGAATCCCTCCCCTACAGACGGAGAAGTCCCCGGGGCGTTGCCCCGGGGACTTCTTATATTGATTATGTAGGTTTATCCCACTGCGGGCATATCGCCGGAAGCGGTAAAATCGGAGGTGGCAGGTTCCACAGGTTCAATGGGACAGAGGTTTTCCTGGGTTACCAGGAAGTCATTGAGTCCCCGCTCCCGGAACCAGTCAATGGTGTTGGTGCTGTCGGCACCGATGTTTACGTTCATAGATCCGGTGGATGTGTTGATGTTCAGCCACAGATTCGTTGAAAAGACGGTTTCACCCTGGCTGAAGAAGCCCCGGTGGAGGAGCTCGTTCTGGCTCAGATTGCCTGCTTCGCAGTCGGCCTTCAGGGCGGCCAGCAGGGCATCGGTGTGTTCCTGGGTCAAATACTCCGGGGGAACATCTATGCCTCTCAGGAAAATGCGGGTGATCTTGGAGAAGTCCACCGCCTCATACTGGCTGCCGGCAGGGGCGTAGCCGGGCAGGGCATTTTGCTTCAGCAGTGCGTCCCAGTTGCTTTCCAGCTGCCGGGTCAGATTTCCGGCTTCGCTGTTGGAGCGCATGACATAGCGCCGCTGAATCAGGCGGCCGTCCTTCATGTGGTAGTCAATGTAGACGTTGGCGTTGGTTTCGTAGGCGTAGGCTTCATGGCTGTCCAGGGCCTGGCGCATTTCCTCCAGGGTGGGCTCCCGACTTTCGCCGCCTGCCTCAAGGGGCACATTGGGGTCCGCAGGCAGGCTGTAGTAGCCGAAGATATTTACATTTTCCCAGTCGTGTTCCAGGAAGTAAAGCCCCGTCTGGGTTTCCCGGTCCCGGAGAATGCCCTGCTGGATTTTCAGAACGGTTTCAATGTCCTGGGGGTCCGTCAGCTCCTGATGGATGCCGCAGTAGAACTCCGCCTTTTCCACCTGGCTGGCATCGGGAACGTAGTCATCGATTTTGAACACGTCATACTTGGTCATCACCAGGCTCAGCGCCATCACCGCCGTGAGAAGGCCCCAACCCAGGAAGGCCTTGGGCTTAAACACTGCCGCAGACTTTGCCAGGAGCATTTTTCCTGCGAACCAGCCCACGCCGATGGCCACGGCCAGAATGCTGTACAGGAGGACGGGGTTCTGGACAGAATACCGCCAGGTAGCCCTGTTCACCACCAGGTAGCCCAGAATACCGGCGGCCAGGCCGCAGAGAATGGGCACCAGGGGTTCCAGACACTTCACCGCCAGAGCGTCTCCGGCAAATTCCAGCTTCCGCTTCCGGTAGAGAACCAGGGCAGCCGCCATAAAGCCCAGACCTGCCAGACCGCAGAGAGCCAGATACCCAATGTTATTCCAGTAAATGGTAAAGCCCGCCGTCATGTCCTGGGGGTTCTGCCAGTATTTCTGCATGACATCAAAGTAGCTTTCCACTTCCACGGTGGGCCGTGCGGCGTGATAGAGGGGCATCAGGGTGGTCTTGATGGTTTCGGGGGTCACCACGCCGTAGAGCATGGGGGTGTAGAGACGGTCTACAATATAAAATACCGCCATGGAAAAGAAGTTGATGCCAATGTAGGCAAGGAGCATGGTGTAGCGGTTGCCCGTAAGGAACACGCACAGCACCGCAATGCCGAAGAACAGCATGAACTGGAAGGTGTTGGCAAGGAGCCACAGCGGCGCAATCACCCAGGCTCCCTCCACGCAGGTGCCCATGGCCAGAGGAATGCTGCAAAGGGTGAAGAGCAAGCCGGGCAGAACCGAGAAGGTCAGTCCCGCGGCGATGCCGGACAGAAACATGGCCTCCCGGCGAAGGGGCAGGGCATGAATGGAGTAGCACATTCTGGTGTCGTACAGGTCCCCAAAGATCATAAGGGCCGCAAGGGCGCCGTAGACCAGGTTCACCAGGGGAACATACTTTTGAAGGATGCTGCTCAGACGGGAGGCGAACCAGAACTGCTGTCCGTTGCTGACATACAGCATGGTCATGCCGCCCAGCAGGCACAGGGTATAAAGTCCCCAAAGGGGCGCCCATCTTGTAAGATGCTTGCGGTAGAGAGTCTTGTCAAACCAGGATGTTTTTGACCGCATCGTTGATTCCTCCCAACTCATAAATGAAGATTTCCTCTAAGGAAAGGGGCAGAAGGTCAAAGTAGGCAGGCTTGGCTGCCGCCGCCTTGGTGCTGATCTCCCAGGCCTGACCCCGGACAATCAGGGTGCGAAGCCTGCCGGAGATGGTCTCGTGGAGAATTTGGATGTCCTTGGGAATGTCGCCCACGATCTGAAGCTTGTGGGTAGAGCCCTGCATATCCGCCAGGCTCCGCTCCAGGAGCATCTGCCCGTGGTCCAGGATGCCCACATGGTCGCAGACGTCTTCCAATTCCCGGAGGTTGTGGGAGGAGATGAGCACCGTGGTGCCGTCCTTGGCCACTTCCGAGAGAATGAGGCTCATGACCTGCCGGCGCATAACCGGGTCCAGACCATCCACGGGCTCGTCCAGGAGCATCATCTGGGGGCGGGTGCTGATGGTCAGGTGGAAGGCTGCCTGCTTCTGCATACCCTTGGACATCCGGCGGATGGGGGTTTTCATGGGCAGCTCAAAGACCTTGCGGAGCTTTTCAAAGAGGTCGTCGTCAAAAGTTGCATAGGTACCCCGGTAGAACCGGCGCATTTCCTCCAGGTTTGCCGTGGGGAAGTAGAAGGGGTCGTCGGGAATGTAGCCGATTTTCGCCTTCACGGCGGGGTTTTCGTAAACCTTTTCCCCATCCAGGGTAATTTCGCCGCAGTCCGGGGTGTAGACGCCGGTGAGCAGCCGGATGGCGGTGGACTTGCCTGCGCCGTTGGGACCCACCAGTCCGTAAACCGCGCCCTGGGGAACGGTCATGGACAGGTCCCGGAGGGCCTTGAATGTGCCGAAGGTTTTTGTAACGTTTTTCATTTCAAGCATGGGTGGTTCCTCCTCCTGCGAGCCTTGCCATGAGGCTCTCTTTGGTGACGCCCAGATTCACAAGGGCGTCGCTGGCTTCGTCAAACGCGCCGTACCACCGCTGCCGCTCCCGGTCCTGGACATCCGTATCGCCGCAGACGAAACAGCCCTTGCCGGGCACCGTGGTGATCCAGCCCTGACTTTCCAGCTGGCGATAGGCCCGCTGAATGGTGTTGGGATTGATTGCCAGATCTCCGGCCAGCTCCCGTACCGAAGTCAGCCGCTCGCCGGGGGAGAGCACTCCGTTTACGATCTGCTCTCGAATGCCATCAAAAATCTGGGTGTAAATTGGCCGTGCATCCCGGTAGTCCAAGTGGACCATGGTATCCCTCCTTTGGAATGTACAACTGTACTAAGTGTCCTAGTACAGTTAGTATAACAGTGCCTGGGGAATTTGTCAATCGGAGGAAGTTTAAGATTTATATAAGAAAAGCTTAAGAAAAACCAATTTTCCCCGCCGCCTCGGGAAAGGGCCCGGGATTTGCAGCCGAGGCAGGACCTGCCCTTTACAAGCCCCGGAAAATTTGCTATCTTATACTCAAGGCAGCACCGCATAATTATGCCTGCGCCCTTCGCCCAATCTTTTGCCCCATCCGTGCAGTTATCAAAGAGGGAAATACAGGGAGTATTCCCGCTCTTTGATAACTTTCGTCTGAGACAAAATCTTTGGCCGAATGCGCTTGTCTAACAATGCGGTGCTGCCCTGGAAAATTCTGAAACGAGGATACCTATGGAAAACCTTTTCAATATGAATTTTACCCCTCAGCAGGTCAATGCCATATCCAATCTGGGCCTTGCCCATATGGGGGACTGTGTCTTTGAGATTCTCTGCCGGGCCTGGCTGTGCCGCCGGGGCGGGAAAAACGTGGGCAATCTCCACCGGGACACCATTGCCATGGTAAAGGCCGGGGCCCAGGCGAAGTTTGTGGACCGGCTTCTTCCCCTGCTCACGGAAGAGGAGCTGAGCTACTACCACCGGGGCAAAAACGCCCACGTCCACGCGGTGCCAAAGTCTGCCACCCCCATTGAGTACGCCAAAGCCACGGGCCTGGAGGCGCTTTTCGGGGCGCTGTACCTGCAAGGCCGCACGGACCGGCTGAACGAACTGTTTTTCGCCGTTATGGAGGCCCAAAATGCTGATTAAGAACCAGATTTACCAGGCGGTGGTCACGGACTACACCGCCGAAGGCCAGGGCGTGGCCCACATCGAAGGCTGTGCCGTGTTCATTCCCAACGCCATTGCAGGGGAAACGGTGCGGCTGCGCATCGAAAAGGCCCAGAAGACCTGGGCCGCCGGAAAGATCGTGGAGATTCTGGAGAAGTCCCCCCACCGGGTGAACAGGGCCTGCCCCGTGGCGAAGCTCTGCGGCGGCTGCAACTTCTGGCACATGGACTACGAAGCGGAGCTGGAACTTAAATCCCAGCGCGTCCGCACCTGCCTGAACCGCCTGGCAGGGGAAAGCCTGGAAACCGTGCCCATTCTGGGGGCCCCCACGGACCGGGGCTACCGGAATAAGGCCCAGTACCCCGTGGCGGTGAAAAAAGGCCGGGCTTACGCCGGATTCTTCCGGGCGGGAACCCATGAGGTAGTGGAAAACAAACGATGCCTCATTCTTCCTCAGGAGACCTATGCGGTCAAGGATATTGTGATTGATTATGTAAACCAGTACAGAGTCACCGTCTACGACGAAAAGGCCCGCCGGGGGCTTCTGCGGCATATCTACGTCCGCCGGGGGGCCGTGTCCGGGCAGATTCTTGTGTGTCTGGCGGTGAACGGCCGTCAGATACCAAAGCCCCAGGTCCTCATCGACGGCCTGAAAAAGGTCCCGGGCTTTACCACGCTGGTGCTGTCCGTGAACCAAAGGCCGGGAAACGCCGTGCTGGGAGACGAATTTATCACCCTCTATGGCCCCGGCTATATTGAGGACACCCTCTGCGGCCTGAACTTCCGCCTGTCTCCCCGGTCCTTCTACCAGGTGAACCACCATCAGGCTCAGCGGCTCTATGAGGCGGCCATTGCCCAGGCTGCCATTACGGAAGACGACACGGTGCTGGACCTCTACTGCGGCGTGGGCACCATAACGCTGGCCATGGCGAGAGCCGCAGGCCGGGTCATCGGCGTGGAGGTCATCCCCCAGGCCGTGGAGGACGCCCGGGACAACGCCAAGCGCAACGGCATAACTAACGCGGAATTTTTCTGCGGAGACGCAGGCCAGGCGGCGCTGGAGTTGGAACAAAGAGGGGTCCGGCCTGACGTGGTGGTGGTGGACCCGCCCAGAAAGGGCCTGAATGCCGACGCCATCGAGGCCATGGCAAAAATGCGCCCCAAGCGCATTGTCTACGTCTCCTGCGACCCGGCGACCCTTTCCCGGGATGTGGCCCTGCTGAAAGAGCGGGGCTACCAGGTAAAAACTACCCAGGCCGCAGACCTCTTCCCAAGATGCGCCCATGTGGAGACGGTTGTAATGCTTTCCCACAAAAAACCCGACAGCGTAATCAACGTAAAAGTCGAGTTTGGCGAGGGTGAGGGCAAAGTGCCGCTTGATAATATCGCCAAGAGAGCCGCAGCGTATAAGCCGAAAGAGCGAGTGACCTATAAGATGATTAAGGAGTACATAGAAGCGAAATACGGCTTCAAAGTACATACCGCATACATTGCAGAGGTAAAACGGGATTTAGGATTGCCGATGTATGATGCTCCCAATGCGGTAGAGGAATTGAAACAGCCGAGGAAACACCCAACACCAGAAAAAGTTGAAGCAATTAAAGATGCTTTGAAGCATTTTGAGGTCATCTGAAATTATGAGCGTATCATTAGAAATAGTGGTACGCTTATTTTTTTCGCCAAATTGCATATTTGAGCCGTCTATCATTTCTCTATATAATGAAGCCAAGAAAGGATGGTGACGATTATGAGAGAAAAGAAAACCCACTTATATTTTGACAGCGAGGAAAGAAAGCTATTGCTACATAGCCTTGTGGAATTGAAAAATCAGCTTATTCAACAGGGCAGATATACCGACCCCATTGACGAACTCATTTTCAAGGTTGTCAACGCTCCTGTTAAGAGAATGAAAATTGAATATGTCTAAGGCACATCACCACGAAGCCGCTTATTCTTATTGATTTTTAAGAGTAAGCGGCTTTTTTGCGTTCTTTGGTACAGTTACATAGCCGCCTTGACAAAGCGGCTAAATCTATGCGAAAGGAGGACGCATTCTATGTCAAATTGCAAAGTGATTGCTTTAACCAACCAGAAAGGCGGTGTCGGAAAGACCACTACGGCGGTCAATCTGGGCGTAAGTCTGGCACAGCAGGGCAAGAAAGTTTTGCTCATTGATGCCGATGCACAGGCAAATCTAACCATGTCACTCGGCTACAACAGACCAGACGATTTACCCGTCACGCTCTCCACCATCATGCAGGACATCATAGACGATAAATCTGTTGATGTCGCCCAAGGCATCCTGCACCACGGCGAGGGCGTTGACCTGTTACCGTCCAACATTGAACTGTCGGGCTTGGAAGTAAGGCTGATTAACGCCATAAGCCGTGAAAGTGTGCTGAAAACCTGCGTGAACGAGGTCAAAAAGAATTATGACTATTGTTTAATAGACTGCATGCCGAGCCTTGGTATGCTCACAATCAACGCACTGGCGGTGGCTGACAGCGTGGTTATCCCTACGCAGCCCCACTATCTTTCTGCCAAAGGCTTAGAGCTGTTGCTTCGCTCCGTGTCGAAAGTCAGACGGCAAATCAATCCACCTTTGCGGATTGATGGCATCCTTATGACAAATGCTTATTATAATGTGCAGGGCGAATATGAGGATTACGGAGAGTGCAGACGGTATATTCTGCTCTATCCCGCAGGCTCTGCTACGGGAACGATGAGCGACCTTGTACGGTTTGCAAAAGCCTTTTTACAGGATAGCTCGGAATGTCCATTATTCACACAGGCAGACACCCTTTCGGTAATGCTTTCTCCAACGCTCACATTTAGTGGAACAGACACCCCTCGGATATGCCACGGATTGTTTTCGCAGAGATATGGAGTATCTCTTATCGGTCATGCGGGCAACACGACAGGTTTTTCCGCTAATCTGGTACTTGATACAGAGGGTGGAACAGGTATGGTGGTAATGACAAATGAAGTGGGAGAAACCACCTATAATTATGGTCTTGTGAGCCTTGTATATGGGGATTGCAAAGAGGAAACAGGATTTACATACGATGATATATCTGGGATTTACCTTAACAGCAGAGCAAATTACAAGAGTAGTTTTACAAAGCTGTATAGTATGATTAGCGGTTTGCTCCCTATATCAAAAGGAGAAACCGAGGGTAGCTTTACAGCGGCTATGGTTGGTACAGTAACGCAAATTTCAAAAGATGCCTGCATCATGGATGATGGAAACGGCTTAAAAACCTATCTCTCCATACAAAGGGACGACAACGGAAATGTGGTTGCTTTGCAGCACATGACGGGAATGGATTTTCAAAAAGAAAATACCATATGCTTTGCCATCAAGGTTATTTTCTTCTGCCTGTTTGTATTCTCCTCTCTCTGGACGCTCATTATGCTTATTGTGCATGGAGTTACGCTGCACAGGTTTAAGCAGACGGATATATGGAAAAAGAAGCGGTATCAGTTATTGGCAGAGTTGTTTATAGTGCTTGCGTCCGCATTGATTTACTGGCTCATTTTACCATCGCTGATGGGTGGCAGTTTAGCCAAAGGACAAGTTATTGTAAAGTGCGTAATGATAATTATTTTCTCACTTGCGGAAATAGCGACATTGGTATTTGGCTTATTTGGCGGCATGGATAAGGAACATATCGAGAAAATGCAGATACATTCCGAAAAGCATAACCATAGAGGGAAACTACGACAAAAAACAGGATTTATTATCACAAGGATAAGTGGAATTATTTTAGTAGCAAATGTTTTATATTGGCATTTCTATCAGTTTTGGGGATGCTGATGCGGAGTGATATATACATTTATAACGATATCTAAAAATTCCCGTTTATCGGGCAGAACAACATATCATTATAGAGCCAGACGCTAAGACGCAGAGCCGATGAAATTGTGAAATGAAATCACAGTTTGTCGGCTCTGTTTTTATATAACCATAGGTAGGACAAGCCCACCGAATAAAAAAACGATGTTTCGGTGAGCCGATTTGCTATGCCCTAAACACTCTCCGACTTCGCTTTTTGAAGTTTGGAGGGATTTTTATTGCCTGCAAGCAACGGCTTCTATTTACATATCTCATATCGAGGATGGGCGAATAACCTGTTAAAAAAATCCTCACAACCGTATGGGGGCTTTGCACCTCAAAAATAGAAGCCAAATCTCTACATAATAGAAATAAATTCTCCTTAAACCGTAAAGGTGTGACAGCCTTTGCGGTTTTTCTTTTGTCGTTTTTTGTAGGAACACGCCGTAGGGCTGTTTCTGGTGTTGGCTGTCGCTCTCCACCTGCCAATCTGGATTTTCAAAAAAATTCAGATTGGAGGAAACAGGAATGTCATTCAACTATGGCAGAGAAGAAAAGAAATGGCGGCTCTGGAAAGAAGCCGAGGAAAAGCAGCTACGGAGCCTGGGTGTCAGCGAGGAAACCATTGAAAAGCTCCATACCCACGATTGGGCGGTCTTTAATTCTGACAGGCGGTATTACCGCAGACTGCAGGACGCAGGTACATACCTTGAAGAATTTGCCGAGGAAACAGCACAGCCCGAAGTGAAAACTGTTGAGGATTTTTTAGACAGCATCGAAAATCAGCAGCTCTATCAAATCCTTATCATGGTGGACAGGCTTACCCTGCAAATTGTTGTGATGAAGATACAAGGTTATTCTACCCGTGAAATTGCATCGCAACTCAACACTACCGAGAAGGCGGTTTACAGAAGAATGGACAGGCTCAAAGAAAAATTGAAAAAGTTTTTTAAGTAGAGGGGAAAATCAAGGTTTCCCAAGGACTATGGGGTGTAAGGCAAAAAAGCCTTCGCCCCATTTTCCTTTGTGTGGCGAAAACGGGGACAGTTCCTTGACAACCGAATAATCATTCGCCAGATACTTCCTCTTTGTGATTGTGATGAGCATAAGCGTGTGCAGCGGTACGCCATGACCTGCCGATAAGCAGAATAGCGACGAAAGGTGGTGAGCGGTCAAATACCGACTCAAAATATCGGGCAGCTCCCGATTTCGCCATGACCCACAAAGAGAACAATGGTACTCCCGTCCAGTCACAGCCCGAACGGCATCCAACCCGTCGCAGGCAATGAGGGCGGCTCTGTCAGAACGACAGTTGGGGTGGAACTCCCGTGGCGTCAGTTCGCTGCTGACCGTTTGGCGACTTC
>DSLFC04101__coassemble_217_pt1 | contig 215882 bp, 215 predicted proteins | sample DSLFC04101__metabat2_low_PE_021 | metagenome-assembled genome bin DSLFC04101 | reverse complement strand
AAGGCGGAACACGGGTTCGGACTGCCAAGAATTCAATATATCGTCAAGCAGTTCCGTGGAACATGTGTGTTTGATTTTCAAAACGGGTGGTTTATTTTTGCAGCAGAAATCCCTGTGGAATAAGCCCTTTCCGCTGTAGAATAAATTGGCTCAATTCCTCTTTCGTGCAGTAAAACTTCCGTTTCATGCACTATAATTGGACAAACAAATAGTTACCTGCTATGCTTTCGTTAAGGGGTGTGGTAACAATGGTCCATTCTATTACTGAGAAAATTATCGACTACTGTCTCTGCAATGGTATTGTTACCACAGAAGATACTCCCTGGCTACGATACGGTATTGAAAAACGCATATCAAAGGTTCTCAATTTGGTTCCCTTTTTTCTGCTTGCATTATATTTAACAAATCCCCCTGCCTCCCTCTCCTTTTTGGGTGCATTTTATCTTCTGAAGCAGAAAACGGGTGGGATTCATGCAAAAACAGTTGCAGGTTGCGTATGTGCATCTTTATTGACCGAACTTGTGTTTTTAGCTGGGATTTATACACACTTAAATGCACCAGCTTTGGTGTTTATCAATGTGATAAGTACAGCATCAATTTTTACCCTTGCACCATTCAACCATCCTAATATGCATCTTTCAGGGGCAGAAATTATTTCCCTTCAGAAAAGTTCCCGTAAAACCACCGCTATATTGCAATGTACCATAGCAGTAACATGGTTAATGGGTTTTTTCTCTATAGCAAAAGGACTGACAACCGGAGTAGCTATGGCAGCATTTCTGCTAAGCCTAGCATATATAAATGATTGGAGGACCTTACATGAAAGAACGGAACAAAACAACCTGTGAACTATCCAGGAAACTCGTAAGTAAGATGATAAAAAAAGATTCAGAAGGTTGGCCACCAGAATGTGGAATTTTTGTTTATCAACCTATGCGCCCCCATAAGCAACCTACTATTTTAGAGGAAGCGTCAAACCGGCAGCAGTTTGGCTGCAAAGAAAAAAATGGCCCCCAATAGCGATCAGCAAAATATATCTTAGGCAGGACGTTTTTTAACGATCCTGCCTTTTCGTGTAGTAATATCCCCGTTGTGTGCGTAGAAAGTTGAAAAAGGAGCGTTCTCGTACTATTCTGTAAAATATAGAGTGATAGTATCTACATATTGCAAACACTTAAAAAAGGGGGATGCACTATGGAAACACAAACCAGAAGGAAGTCACCTGCAATCGTATCAGCAGTTATCTCCGGGATCTTTACTCTCATCGCAACAATACTTACAATTATTTTTGGTTCTCAGGTTCAGCAATTTCAAAATCAAGCGCAGCAAATCAATGTAAACGTCATCAATACACTCGGGCAGAGTACAGCCAGTGAAATGAAGATTTCCGAGTCCAGCAATATCGAAGACACTACTCGTGAATTAACGCAAGCCTATCTCGATTTGCAGCAGGAGAGTGCAGAATTAAAAAAACAAGTAGATAGTCTCACCGACTTTATCCTCGAAAAGTATCCCAGCAGTGAGGTTGACCAGCTTATTAAGGGTGGATACATTAAGGAAACGCCTCCAGTTCGACTGGATAGCTTGGAAGTTCTGGATGGTGAACGCTACGAAGAAGTACCTTCTGTAAAAGATCTGTACGGGACTACACATAGTGTTTCCTATAAGATGCGTGCATATTACTATGAGGTTGCTTGGGTGAAATTCAAGCTGGATAAACAGTATGACAAATTCTCCGCTAACATCGTGACATCAGATGATACGGGTCGAGATGCTAATATGAGTGTCGAGATTTATGTTGATGGAAACCTTGTTAGTCGTGAAGATGATATCGTAAGAGATGAAAATGTCAGGTCTATCGGTGCAAACGTCAGTGATGGAAGCGTGCTGATGATCAAGGTGATTGCAACATCCAATGTCAGTTACAATACTTGCTTCATAACGGATACCGAACTTACTCAAATACAGTAACATCAACGTCTGTCAATGAATATGCCGTGTGTAAAAGCCTCTGAACGAATTTGAAGTACATGGAGGTACAGACATATGGGAGATGATAAAAATACGTCTATCTGGATTCCCCGCCTACTTTGCGGAGGCAAAACCCGCACGAAGGTATATGAAGATACCGTTTTGCTGAAGTTTCCGCTTTATTGCCTCAAGTGCAAAAAGGAGATCCCCATCAACATCGTACAATTAAAAATGACCGTGTACGAATAGCCCGATGTAAAAAGCACTGAGCCTGCACCCCTTATTTCGGGGATGCAGGCTCTTTTTTATTGATTACCGTTCCGTTTTTTGAACGCAAAGAAGATAGAAAGGTCTGGCATACCGTGACGAGTGTTGCGGCCTCCTTGCTGCAACTATCGATCAATGCCTGAAACTGATGATGGATCGGAGACTACCTGGCTATTTCGGGGTTAAAAATCTCCCTGGAATCAATGTCCAGCACTCGCATTAGGGGATAGAGAACCTGGAGTGTGGTATTTGCTTTGTAGTTTTCGATGTTTATAATGTTGCGTTCGTCTGCGTCGATCAGGGCGGCAACCTCATTATGTGTAAAGTCTTTTCTTTTACAAGCATTCCGAACCATATCTCCCAGGGGACGTGAATATTCTGGCATTATATTTCACCTCATGGGTATTTTACATTACGGTTTCGTTCGATTGAATACAACAAAATATCGTTGATTACCGAAATATATTTCAGTTAAATTTGGTATTGCCTATGGAACACTCACGAATTTTCGGCAATTTGAAGGAACGAAAGCGTATTCCTACTGTATATCCCCCTTTTGCGTTACAATAACTGAATTATATTTCACCTTACTATTTTGCGCCAGCTTCTCTTGCTTAGAAGCTGGCGTTTATATTTGTCCATTTCTAGGAAATCAGTCCCCAACCTACCATTGCCGTTCTCCGCCTCCATTCGATTCATCCGTTGGCGACCCGTGAATCGAAATGGAGGTACTTATGATAAAAGTAAATCTGCGGGAACTTTATCCAGATATTTATAAAACAGATACCATTGTAAAAGTGTCCAAGGAAGTGCAGGAGGTTTTCTTAGCCGACCAGCGGGCTGAAGCATCTCGTGAGCGGCAGATGTATCGGTACAAAGCCCAATACTCCCTGGATGCGGACATTGGCCTGGAAGCCTCTGCGATGTATCCGCCCCTGACCCCGGAGGAAATTTTGGAGGAAAAGCTATTGCGGAAACAGCTATATGCTGCGGTGATGTCTCTGCCGAAAAAGCAGGCCAAACGAGTCTACGCCCGGTTTTACCTGGGAATGACGGTAGCGGAAATCGCCCAGGCGGAAAGCGTTGATCCCAGCCGTGTTCGTGACAGTATCCGGCGGGGATTGAAACAACTGGCACAGAAGCTCTAAAAAAATTTTGCCGCAACCGCCCGATTTTCCCTATTTTTGTCACTACTTGTAGAAGGGTAAGTTTTTATGTTCCTTCTGTGTAGCTTGACAACTTCACACTGGATGGTACAAGCACAAACACCGATGTAACAGCACAGGAGGCACGCCGCCAGGACAAATGACTTTTTACAGGGTTTTCCCCCAGGAAAGTCATTCGAGCGATCTCCGTGGACTCCAGGCCCGGACAGGCAATCCGGGAATGCCATGACTGCATCCGGTGACAATGAAACTTGCTCACGCTCTCCCAAGGACTAGGGGGAAGCCCTGGGGTATTCGCCAAGCGGTATCCCGGAGTTATGACAGCCTCGCCAAAGGCGGCTTGTACCATCCTCCATCGTATAAATTTTCCAATTTCTGAGGACACTATCCACAGATAAATAGACCGACTACAAGCAGGAAGGAAAATTCTATGGAACCTATCAAAATTGAAAACACCACCTATTTGGTACGACGTGCTTTTGTCGGCAAGAAAACGGCTTCGGAGCTGATCCAGGATCGTATCCTCTCCGCAAATCCCCAAGTCTTACCTTTGACAAACGGCTCCCCGCTACCGTATAATATAGACGGTAATGGTTTCGTTGTGAGGAGGCACAATGAGAACCCAAACTAAATCTTATACCAGTCTAAGCACCTATCGTGATTCCAATGGACGGAGCCAAAAATCTTCCGTTTCCCATCGGAATTTGGCTTTTGCCTACTACCGCCTGTCCCGTGAAGAAGCCCAGAACGGGGAGTCCGCCAGTATCTCCAACCAGAAGAAAATCGTCGAAGCCTATTGCGAGCACAATAACATTGCGCTTCTGGATTTTTTTGTGGACGATGGCTGGTCGGGCGGCAACTTTGAACGCCCCGGATTCCAGGCAATGATGCGGGCTTTGCAGTCCGGGAAAGCCAACATGGTCATCACCAAGGACTTGTCCCGGCTGGGCCGTGACATGAGAGAATCCAGTTATTACGCAGAGCAGTTTTTTCCAGAAAATCAAATCCGGTATATTGCCATTGCCGATAACTTCGATTCGGAAACCGAAAATGTTATGGCTCCATTCCAGTTTGCTATGAACGAAGTGTACCTTCGGGACGGCTCCCGTAAAATCAAGGATGTTCTAAGAATGAAACGAGACCGTGGCGAGTATTGCGCCTGTCCCCCCTACGGTTATCGGAAAGACCCACAGGATAAGGATGTGCTGGTTCCCGACCAGGAAACAGCCCCCATCGTCCAGCGCATTTTTCAGCGAGCGGCGGTGGGAGATTCCTGTAGAAAAATCGCCATGGATTTGAGTGCTGAGGGTATCATTCCCCCGCTCAAATACCGGGCACTCTACCGGGACAATTTCTCCGAGGAGGGAACCGCAAGGGCTTCCGACATCTGGAACTACACCACGGTCAAGCGCATTCTGAATAACCAGGTTTATTTAGGAAATACCGTTTTGGGAAAATCCAGGAAGGTCAGTGTTAAGTCCAAAAAGAAAGTCCCGATCCCAGTTGAGGATTGGACTGTCACGCCCGGAACCCATGAGCCGCTGGTGGACATTCCCACCTTTGAGAAAGCCCATCAGAATCTCGGAAAAGGGACAAATGACTACCGGAAGTATGACCATGTCCGCAAAAGTATCTTTGGAGGCATCGCCTTCTGCGGGAAATGCGGCTATGCCATGTGTTCGTCAGGAACCGTGTATAATGGGGAACGAGAGAAGTACTGGTTTCTCACCTGCAACCACAAGCGAAAGGATATTCCAGAGCCTTGCAGTGGTGTTTCCATCCGCTATACCCACATCTGCGAAATCGTTCGCCAGGACTTAAACGCCCTGATTTCCCTGACCGATGAGGACATCAAAGCCCTGGTGGATTCTGTCATTGAAAAGGAGTATTCCAGAACAAAGGCCGAGGAAAGACAAGCCCAGCTTGAGAAGGCAAAGAGCCGCTTGCAGGTCATTGACCGGATGCTCACGAAAATGTATGCCGACAACGCCCAGGGCAAAATCTCCGACGACCGCCTGGAGCGTGTCGTTGCAGACCTGGAAGCGGAAGCCAAAGGGCTTGACCAAAAAATCGCAGCACTGGACGCACCTGACCCTACGGATGAAATTGTCGCAAACTATGAGCACTTCTTCGCCCTGGCAAAGCAGTACTCCCACATCGAAACCCTTGACCGGGAGACCCTTGTGACGTTTGTGGAACGAATTGAGGTAGGCGACAAAGTTTTTCCTGAAGGGTATCAGAAGATGCCCCGGAAGAACGGAAGCTACACCCAGACCGTCAGAATCTTCTACAAATTCATCGGTGAGATTTCCCAAGAACCGGAACGTGAGTTTGCCCCCTATCTGAGCGAAAATAATCAGTCAAATGGGGAAGTTCAATAGGCTCCGGGAACATCAAGGGAGGTGGGCGTGAACCTCAAGAACGGCTACAACGGTGACCTGACCTCCCGTGAGGCCGGCTCCGTCGGCGGCCAGATGGTCAAGAAGATGATCGAGGCCTACGAGCAGGGTATTCAGTAACGGATATCCAAAAAAGCGGGCAGCCCTTTCGGGCTGTCCGCTTTCTCTTTATCCCAGTTCTTTTATGTAGGAAGACCGGGCTTCCAGGTCTCTGCTGATCTGCTCGTCGGTTTCCTTGTCGTACTTGCATTTATAGCTGGTGGCGTAAGCATACTCCGCGTCGTCCCACTGGTTGGTCTCCATTTTTACGTAGTAGTCCTTCTCGTCGGTACCGAGAATTTTCATTTTTACATAACCATCCTCCATTTTTGCTTCGATCTGAATGGGGAAATGGCTGGAATTTTTGAACTTAAAATCCGTGTTGGTGGCCCAGTTCACCGTGGCATCCAGTCCCAAGGGAAGGTAGGTCACAATGGCGCCGTGGCAGCGGCGGTCCGTGATTTCCAAATCTGCCAGCAAGGCACAGTTGTAGAGGGTGGAGCTGGTCTGGCAGGCGCCTCCGCCGTAGTCCTTGGCGATGTGGTCTCCGGAGAACACCGTGGCGGGTTTATACCCCCGCTCGGGGCTCCGCTCTCCCACCACGTCATTGAAGGAGAATTCCTCTCCGGGCTGTATCACGTGGCCATTGAGTTCCTCGCAGATCAGCCGCAGGTTTGTGTTGCGGTTTTCGTCATCATTGTGCTTGGTTTCACAGACGCCAAGCTCGTCCCGGAAGTAGACCCCGTCTTTCAAGATTTCCGGCTCCACGTAGTGCATGGGCAATGTCACAGTCTCGCCGTACTGGGCCTCAGCAATTTGCTTTTCCGCCTCCGCCATGTCAATGCTGCAGCCGTAGGCCCCGGGAATGGGCTCGTAGGTCTGCATATCCAGAGAAGCATCCTGAGGCTCCGGGCAGGCTTCGGCGCAGATTTCTTCCAGATTTGGCTTCTGGGGTTCCTCCGATGCAGGAACCTCCAAGGTCACCGTCAGGTCTCCGCCGCCCAGGGCCATATGCAAAGCCCCGGCCACCTTATCCATGGCTCCCGCCACGTCCAGATGCCGCTCCGGGGTGCCCAGGGTCACGGCCAGCTCCGGACAGGGGACATCCGGGTCAAAGCTCCCCTCTTCCAGTTCCGGCATTTCGCCGCAGGTCCAGCTGGGCTGGGTCAGGACGCTGTCATGTTCTTGGCTCCAGGCGGTCAGGGCCTGATAAACAGGGTCTGCGTTATATTGCAGGTACGCCTCCAGGCTCAGGGAGGAACCTGTCTCTGCCTTTGCTGCGTCCCGGCGCATGGCTCTCCGGTCCAGGTCCAGAGAAAGGTTCTCTAGGGGAATGGTAACTTTCTCATCCGGCAGTGCCAGGGTAAGCTCCTTGGTCAGAAGCGTCTTTTGTGCATTCTGGATTGCCAGCCTGGCGTCCCGGCCGGACAGATCTCCCAGAGGCAGACCTCCGATGCTGACCTCGGCAGGAATTTTCACAATAAAGGTCTCGTACACCACCGGAGCTGCCAGGCAAATAAGTACCACCGCCGCCAGAACCACCAGCCAGACGAGCACTCGGCCCTTCTTTTCAGACTTCTCAGCTACAGAACGATTTCCCATAGGGGCATCCTCCCATTTCCATTTGTAATATAGATTATACCATGCAACCCACAAAATGGGAAGCAATTTCTCCGTGTCTTAGGAAATTCTTAAATTTCGGTGAATTTCTTGATTTTCCGGGGGTTTTGTGGTATGGTATGAGAAAATGCGCGTTTTGGAGGCAGTTTCTGCATGAAAGCAAAATCAAAATTTCTTCCCTGCCTGCTTTTGGCAGCGACGCTGACCCTTTCGGGCTGCGGCAATGCGGCGGCCCAGCCTCAGGAGGAAGTCATTACCCTTCCCACCGTTCAGGCAACGGACCCGGTGGAGGACCCGGCGTTCGCCGTGGAGGACCTGACCATCGTGCTGGAAGCCGGAGAATTCTATACCCTTGAGGCATACAAAAACCTGAAGAATCTGGACCTCACCGGCAGCACCTGCTACGACATGATTCTCCATTACATCGAAAATCACCCCCAGGTGAACGTGAAATACGCCGTGGACCTGGGCGGCACCACGGTGGACAGTCACACCACTTCCCTTTCCCTGGAGGATGGCAGCTTTACCTACGAAGCGCTCCTGCAGAATCTTCAGTACCTGCCGGAGCTGACAGAAATTTCCTTCCCCGGCATCCGGCTGAGCGGCGAGCAGATCGGCGCGCTCCGGGAAGCTTACCCCGAGATTGAAATGGACTACACCGTTTCCCTGCTGGGCAGCACCTATCCCTCGGACACCACGGAGCTGGACCTCAGCGCCCTGGGCCCCGAAGGCGTCAGCGAGGCTGCGGCTTCTTTGGGAATGCTGCAGTCGCTTCAGAACGTCCAGCTGGGAAGCAGCCTTTCCATGGAGGACGTGGCAGTTCTCCAGGATGCAAACCCCAACGCCGTTTTCCATTACAGCTTTACTCTCTACGATAAAACCATCAGCACTGCCGACGAGGAAGTGATTTTTCAGGGATTGAACATCGGAAACGACGGCGTCGCCCAGCTTCGCCCGGCCCTGAACATTCTCAGAAACTGCAAACGCTTTGTACTGGACAACTGCAAAATCGACAATCAGACCCTGGCAGACCTGCGGGAAGAGTACCGCGGCCGGGTGCCCATTGTTTGGCGGGTGTACTTCGGCGTGGATGGTCGGTACAACACCCTCACCGACGCAGAGATGATCCGGGCGGTGTACAACGTGACCAACGACACCTGCGGACCCCTCAAGTACTGTGAAGGGGCAAAATACATCGATATGGGCCACAACGACTATCTGACAGATCTGACCTTTGTGGCGGGAATGCCCAACCTGGAAGTCTTCATTGGCTCCGGCTGTGCCGCCACAGAACTGACGGGCTTTGAAAACTGCAAAAAGCTTGTGTGGCTGGAACTGGCCAACTGCCTGAAACTCACGAACATCGACGCCCTGGCAGGCTGCGAAAGCCTGACCTACCTGAATCTCAGCAACACGAAAGTTACGAGCTACGCCCCGCTGGACGGTCTGCCGCTTGAGCGTTTCAAATGCTCCAACCCGAAAGCCTCCGCCCAGGAGCGGAAGACCTTTGAAACCATCCACGACGGATGCCTGACTGTGTGGAACGGCAACGTTTACGGCTACGGCTGGCGCTACGACAACCAGGACCTGAAAGCCGACCACTTTAACCCCTACTACCGGGACGTCATCCGCAAGGTCTTTGATTTGGACCGCCTGGAAGCCATTGATAAAAGCATTCGGGAGAACAGTAATAAATAAAAAATATAAGGGAGGGGCTTGCCCCTCCCTTCATTCTTATGAGACTGAAACCCCCAGCGGCCTTTTGGGCCGCTGGGGGTTCTTGAATTTCTCACAGGTGCAGTACCCGGTCCTTGATTTCCTGGGTTCTTCCCTGGTTCCAGAATTGGGTGCCGATGTAGCCGCAGGTACGGCGGGCGACGTTCATCTTGTTCTGGTCGTGGTTGCCGCACTGGGGGCACTCCCAGATGAGCTTTCCGTCCTCGTCCTCTTTGATCTCGATTTCTCCGTCGAAGCCGCAGACCTGGCAGTAGTCGCTCTTGGTGTTCAGCTCGGCGTAGATGATGTTGTCATAGATGAACCGCATGACCTCCATGACCGCGTCAATGTTCTGCTGCATATTGGGCACTTCCACATAGCTGATGGCGCCGCCGGGGGACAGGTGCTGGAACTGAGCCTCGAAGCCAAGCTTGGTGAAGGCGTCGATTTCCTCGCTGACGTGGACGTGGTAGGAGTTTGTGATGTAGTTCTTGTCCGTGATGCCGGGGATGATGCCAAAGCGGTTTTGCAGGCACTTGGCGAACTTGTAGGTGGTGCTCTCCAGAGGGGTGCCGTAGAGGGAGAAGTCGATATTGCTCTCTTCCTTCCACTTCTTGCACCCGGCATTCAGCGCATTCATAATCTCCAGAGCGAAGGGGGTGGCTTCGGGGTCCGTGTGGGACTTGCCCGTCATGTACTTGACGCACTCGTAGAGACCTGCGTAGCCCAGGGAAATGGTAGAGTAACCATTGTAGAGGAGCTTGTCAATGGGCTCGCCCTTGGGGAGCCGGGCCAGTGCGCCGTACTGCCACAGAATAGGGGCTGCATCAGACAGGGTGCCCTTGAGCCGCTCATGGCGGCACAGCAGGGCCTTGTGGCACAGCTCCATACGCTCGTCAAAAATCTCCCAGAACTTCGTCACGTCCCGGCCGGAGGACAGGGCAATGTCGGGAAGGTTCAAAGTCACCACGCCCTGGTTGAAACGGCCGTAGTACTTGTGCTTGCCGGGCTCATAGTTTCCGGCGTTGGCAATGTTGCCAATGCCCGCGTCGGTGAATCGGTCCGGGGTCAGGAAGGAGCGGCAGCCCATGCAGACGTAGACATCGCCCTTGAGCTCCAGCATTTTCTTCTCGCTGATATAGTCGGGAACCATGCGCTTGGCGGTACACTGGGCAGCCAGACGGGTCAGGTAGTAATAGGGGGTACCCTCCTGGATGTTGTCCTCTTCCAGCACATAGATGAGCTTGGGGAAGGCGGGAGTAATCCAGACGCCGCTTTCGTTCTTCACGCCCTCGTAGCGCTGGCGCAGGGTCTCCTCAATAATCATGGCCAGGTCCTTTTTCTCCTGCTCACTTCTCGCCTCGTTCAGGTACATGAACACGGTGATGAAGGGGGCCTGTCCGTTGGTGGTCATGAGGGTCACCACCTGGTACTGGATGGTCTGAACACCCCGGCGAACTTCCTCACGGAGCCGATCTTCCACCACCTTGGAAATGGCCTCTTCCCCGGGATTCACGCCGAAGGCTTCCATTTCCTTTTCTACGCTCTTGCGGATTTTCTCCCGGCTGATCTGGACGAAGGGAGCCAGGTGGGTCAGGGAAATGGACTGGCCGCCGTACTGGTTGGAGGCCACCTGGGCAATAATCTGGGTGGCGATGTTGCAGGCGGTGGAGAAGGAATGGGGTTTCTCAATAAGGGTACCGGAGATCACCGTTCCGTTCTGGAGCATATCATCCAGATTCACCAGGTCGCAGTTGTGCATATGCTGGGCATAGTAGTCGGAATCGTGGAAGTGGATGATACCAGCCTCATGGGCCGCCACAATCTCCTGGGGCAGCAGCAGACGCTTCGTCAGGTCCTTGGAAATTTCGCCTGCCATATAGTCCCGCTGGACGGCGTTGATGGTGGGGTTTTTATTGGCGTTCTCCTGCTTGACCTCTTCGTTATTGCACTCAATGAGGCTCAGAATGCGGTCGTCGGTGGTGTTGGACTGGCGCAGCAGGCTGCGGGTATACCGATAGGTAATATATTCCTTGGCCACTTCAAAAGCGCCATGGGCCATAATGGCCTTTTCCACCAGGTCCTGAATCTCCTCCACAGAGGGGCTGCGGCCCATCTCCTGGCAGGCGATCTCCACGCTCTGGGAAATCCGTTCAATCTGCAGGGGGGTCATGCGGACCTTCTCCTCAACGGCATTGTTGGCCTTGGTCACGGCCATCAGAATCTTACTAATATCAAAGGCGACTTCTGCGCCGTTTCTTTTGATAATCTTCATCTGGGTTCCTCCTTTATCCTCACTGAGGGCTTCTGTTGCGAACAGGTCCCATTATACTAGATATTGTGTTTTTGTCAAGTGCAAAATACAAAATGTAGTAGTCGCAGTTTCTCGGCAAAAAAGTACCCATATCCCGCAAGGCAGGCTATCCCCCGCTTTGTCCAGGAATGTTCCCGATTTTCCGCTCTGGTCAAAAGAAAGGTTTGAAATATGCGGCGGAATATAGTATAATCACAGCACAGTGTCTTAACATAATTCCGACCGTTCCCATCGAAAAAATGAAAGGAGAAAAACCCATGAAAGAAAAGTTCGGCGTTTTGCCCTCGGGAGAAGAGGCCTCCCTCTACACCATATCCTGTGGTTTTCTCACCGCTGTGGTGACCGACTACGGTGCCACCCTTGTAAAGCTTATGGTGCCGGATAAGAATGGGGTGCCTGCGGACGTGGTCCTGGGCTACGATCATGTTGACGGCTATCGCACAGGAAGTGCCTATCTCGGCGCCACCGTTGGCCGCAACGCCAATCGCATTGGCGGCGCCGCCTTTGAGCTCAATGGCCGCACCATAACCCTGAGCAAAAACGACAACGGCAATAACCTCCACTCCGGCCCCGACGGCTACAGCTACCGGATGTGGAAGGTCCTCTCCCACACGGATTCCTCCATCTCCTTCACCCTAATCAGCCCCAACGGCGACCAGGGTTTCCCCGGTGAGGCACGAATCCGGGTGACTTACACCCTCCAAGCCGACGGTCTGGAAATTGTCTACGACGCCTCCTGCAACCAGGATACGGTGTTCAACATGACAAACCACACCTACTTTAACCTGGCAGGCCACGACCATCCGGAAGCCGCCATGGACCAGATACTGACCCTGCCCGGCCGCTACTTTAACCCCGACGACGCCGAGAACATCCCCACAGGGGAGCAGCGCAGAGTAGATGGAACCCCCATGGATTTCCGCAGCCCCAAACCAATCGGGCAGGACCTCCACGCCGACTACGAACCGCTCCATCTGCAAAACGGGTACGATCACAATTTTGAGGTCTACACCAACCCCTGCGCCATCCTGTCTGACCCGGAATCCGGCCGGACCCTGGCGATCTCCACGGACTGCCCCGGCATCCAGCTCTATTCCGGCAACTTCCTGGACACCACCGGAAAGGGCGGCGTCCACTACGGCAAAAATTCCGGCGTTGCCCTGGAAACCCAGTTTGCCCCCGACAGCCTCCACCACCCCGACTGGCCTCAGCCTGTTACCCCCGCCGGAACCGTTTACCACAGCCGTACTTTCTATAAACTCAGCTGGTAAACAACAACCGTTCAGAAAGTCTGCCAGGAAGGGCTTATCCCTGCCTGCAAGGCTGTTTTGACTGGTATCCATTACAAATCAAGGGAGAGGCCAGCCTCTCCCTTACTGTTTTTCCACGTCCAGGAACCTCCCCCAAATTCCCGCATAAACTGTCCTATAAGCGCCACGCTTATATTCAGCACGGGAGGTATCACTATGTCCGAAGAAACCAAGGACTGTGTCTGCCATCGTCAGAACATGTCCATCCACACCCGCAAAATCACCGACGCCTGCCGGGATAAGGACTGCATCGAAGACCTGCGGGTCTATCTCACCCGGGGGTCCCAGCAGATTCTGGACTCGTCGGCAAACGTCCGGGTCCGCAGCGCAGAGCTGCTCACTGCCTACATTGATGTGGAGCCTGTGGCTTTTGACCGAAACCACTACTTCGTCGATGTAACCTTCTACTATAAGATTCTGGCTGATGCCACGGCAGGCGGCTGCCGGCCCACCACGCTGTGCGGCCTCGCCAGTTTCTCCAAGCGGGCAGTGCTCTGCGGCGAGGACAGCCAGGCGAGAATTTTCCGGAGCGACACCCGCATCGGCGGGCCCGACGGGTGCACACAGCAATCCGCCAACCGGCCCATCGCTGTTGTGGAGGTGCTGGAACCCATGGTTCTGTCCTCCCGGGTCCGGGAAGAGCACGACTGCTGCTGCGAAAATACCACCCAGTTCCCGGAAAATATCCGCACGCTCTACGACGAGGAGCTGGCCTGCACAGGCGGCAAAAGACGGCTCTATGTGACATTGGGCCAGTTCTCTATTTTGCGCCTGGAACGGGATGCCCAGATTGTTGTGCCTATGGTGGAGTACAGCATGCCCCACAAGGAATGCTGTGAAAACCCCGGGTGCTGCAACGAGGACCCCTGCGAAGCATTCAGCCGCATTCCCTTCCCCACCACGCGCTTCTCCTCCAAGGGCTGTGACGATGGTCACTGTTCCTGCAAGGAAGAGAGATAACGTTTCTGCCCAGTCACCAATGAATCATGCCAAAGGGGAGGGCCAAGGCCCTTCCCTTCCATTTTTTAAGACGATTCCCCATTTGGGCGTTTTGAAAGGGTTGTAGACATTTCTCCCCAAGTGTGATATGATTTTTTCATACACAAGATAGGGGGAACACCTTATGCCCATTACCAAGCAACCTCTGGGAAAACTCACCATTATGGGTTACGACCTGCTGAGAATGGCCCTTCTGCGGCTCAGGCACCCCCGGACAGCCCTGGTGAGTCTGCGGCAGAATCTCCATCCCTCCACGGAAATACGCCTGGAGGACGGCGGCTCGCTGGCTCTGGGAAGCAGCGTCATGACAAGAAAAAACGTCAGCTTCAAAGTCTGCGGCGGGGTTCTTCAAATCGGCACCAGCTTTTTTAATCAAGGCTGTGTGGTGACGGCCATGAAAAGCATCGTAATCGGGCGGAACTGTCAGTTTGGGCCCAATGTGGTCATCGTGGACCACGACCATGACTTTACCTTCGCCGATGAACGCCGGGGCACCCACTACAAATATGGTGAGGTTGTCATCGGCGACAACGTATGGGTAGGCGCCAACGCCACGATTTTACGGGGAACCCACATCGGCCCAGGCTCCGTCATCGGCGCCGGGTGTGTGGTAAAGGGAGACATCCCAGCCGGGACCATTCTGCGGCCTGCGCCCAATCAGGAAGCAGAGCCCATTCGGTTCCGCTGCGAATAACGGAAAATACAAATGTCAGGGAGGGTCAAAGCCCTCCCTGACATTATTACATGGGAAAATTGCGATTGCGGGAGAGGCTTGCCTCTCCTCTTACTTTTTAAGCGCGAAAAACCCGGCAGTTTTCACTGCCGGGTCATTTCATTAGGAATTATAGAATTTTGATTCCTGATCGTCTCTTAGCCGAAGATGCGCTTCTTGTTGAAGAAGAACATGGTGGCCAGAGCGGTGGCGGACAGGCCCATGACGGAGATGACAGTACCGATGGAGTCACCGGTCTTGGGGTTGTTGGGGTCCGCATTGTTGGAGCCAGAGGTCTTGTACTTAGCGTTGTTCAGAACCACGTTGATGTGGACGTAGTGATCATCACGCTGATCCAGGATGTCATCGATGCAGTCGGTCTGATTGTCGACAGCGAAGTTCTTAACCCAGTTATCCTCGGCTTTGTACAGCTCAATCTTGACACCCTTGCTGTCCTTAGCGCTGTAGTAGTTCTTCAGCAGGTTGTTCCAGATGTCGTTCTTGTCAACAACGCCGTCAGCGGCAATGCCGTCGGTGATGTCAAAGGTCTTGTGAGCGGAATCCAGGTTGTTGTTCAGGTAAACGTGCAGGTAAACATTGTAGGGGAACTTGTTGTGGCCGCCGTCGGTGGAACCGCCGGAGCTATTCTTAGCGGACACACGGATGGTCACGGTCTGGCCAGCCTTGACATAGCCATTCTCGCCCAGGTCGCCAACGCCCTTGACGTAAGCGTTCTCGAACTTGTAGGAGTTCTTCCATTTGCTGTTCCACTTGTTGGTCAGAATGTCGCCAACCTTGGAAGCGCCGTTATTGGCGGGTTTGAAGGAACCGCGGAAGGATTTCTCAGCGTTGTCAGCAGTGGTGCCGATGGTAACAACAAAGTTAATGTCCTTAACGGTGGGTTCGGGATCGGGCTTGGAGCTCTTGCTGGTGACGTAGACAGTCACACTCTCGCCGCCCTTGATGGTGCCTTCCAGGCCGCGGCCCAGGCTGTCGGAGGAGTAGTTGTACTTGTCAGTCCAAGTCTTGTCCCAGTGGTAGTACAGAATCTTCTTCAGCTGAGCGGAGTCACCATCCAGCTCAATGGTTTTGGCGTTCACATGGGTGGTGCCGCCTTCCTTAACAGTCAGGGTAACATTCTTGGAAGCGGGAGTCTGGCCACCGCCCTCACCATTGTTGGTCACGTTGACATAGGCAATAAACTGCTGTCTCTGGCCATAAGTGCCGGTGTAGAACTCGCCAGGATTCAGAGTGCCATTGGGGGTGCTGATGCTGGCGATGGAGTAGCTCTCCATGCCTTGCTGAGGCTTGGGCATCATGTTGGCAATCTCATCATAAGAGATCGTAGGATCACTGCCATTGTCAACCTTCGTGATGGTCTTGTTTGCAAGCACGTTGTTTTCGTTTTTGTACTGTCTGAACTGAACATCTGCATAGTAGACGCCCTTAGACTTCATGTGCAGGTAAACCTCAGGGCTTTTAGCGCTGTAAATGGTGTCGTCAATGCCGACGATACCAGTGCCAATGGCATCAGCTTCAACAAACTCGTACTCAGATTCCCAGCCACCGAACAGGTGGTTCAGCAGGTCACGGGGGGTCTTGGTTTCAGGGGCACCATTGCCTTCAATCCAGGCATCGGAACGGACAGTCTCATACTTACCATTCTTCCAAACCTGTAAGTATACTCCGGTGAAACCACCCGTAGCGGCGAACGCCGTAAAGGGGATTGCGGTGACCAGAAGCATGGCCACAAGCAACAGGGTCATGATCTTCTTCATTGCGGTTTTCATAGTTTTTCTAACCTCCTAATGAAAATTGGTTTAGGTTTACAGAAATCTTTGCCGTTCCCGTTTCCGCCGGGTCTGCCAATCGGGGAGACAGCCATAGGCGTCATCAGGTGGGGCATCTCTTTCTTGTGTCTGAATCATATCACACCTTCTCAGGATTGTCAATAGGGAAATTACAAAAAATTACAAAGCATTTACATTTCTTAATAAAGTCTTAAAGCTTTTTCCCGCTCTATCCCGTTCTCCTGCCAACTTTCTTTACCTATCCCGATACTTTCTCCGGATTTTATTACATTTTTGATATTTGTAAAGTAACAAGTTTCAAATCAGAAAACCGCAAGGGAGAGGCGTGCCTCTCCCTTGCTCAAGCTGTCCAAAATCCCCTTTGGGGCTTTTGGACAGATTTTTGCAGTCTCCTGCGCGCACTCCTTGTGCGCTGTGGCGCACAACTCACACACTTGGAGCCTGAGAAGTGTTTTCTGCCAGGTACACGCCCCGGCAGAAAACGGTTTTCATTTTATTTGCCGCCTCAGGCGGCAAACTCTGCGAGGCTTTTTTGACAAACAGTGCCAGGGGAGAGGCGTGCCTCCCCCCTGCTGTAAATAGATTTGTTACCGCATTTGCAATTCGCCGTCGGCGGCGTCCACTGTCACGGTCTGGCCGGGGAGAATGTCACCTCTCAGCAGGCGCTTGCTGAGCATGGTCTCCACGGTATGCTGGACATAGCGGCGCAGAGGTCTGGCGCCGTACTGGGGATCGTAGGCGGCATCCACAATGGCGCTCTTGGCAGCGTCGGTAAGGACGCACTGAATCTGCTGCTCCGCCAGGCGCTGGTTGAGCTTTGCAATCTGCAAGTCGATAATGGATGTGACGTTTTCCTTGGTCAGGGGTTTATAGAACACAATCTCATCCAGACGGTTCAGGAATTCCGGTCGGAAGGACCGCCGCAGGAGGCTTTGGACCTGGGCCTTGGCGCTATCTTCAATGGTGCCGTCGGCATTGATACCATTCAATAGATATTCCGAACCCAGATTGGAGGTGAGAATCAGGATGGTATTTTTAAAGTCCACGGTGCGGCCTTGGGAATCCGTAATACGTCCGTCGTCCAGGACCTGCAGGAGCACGTTGAATACGTCGGGATGGGCCTTCTCCACCTCGTCGAAGAGGACCACGGAGTAGGGCTTCCGGCGAACGGCTTCCGTCAGCTGGCCGCCTTCTTCATAGCCCACGTATCCCGGAGGCGCACCGATGAGCCGGGACACCGAGAACTTCTCCATATACTCGGACATATCGATACGCACCATGTTGTTTTCATCGTCAAACAGTGCCTCGGCCAGGGTCTTTGCCAGCTCTGTTTTGCCCACGCCTGTGGGTCCCAGGAACAGGAAGGAACCGATGGGCCGGTTGGGGTCCTGGATGCCTGCGCGGCTGCGCTGAATGGCCTCGGTAACCGCCTGGACCGCCTCGTCCTGGCCTATCACACGCTTGTGAAGGGTCTCGTCCAGGTGCAATAGCTTCTCCCGCTCCCCCTGAACCAGGCGGGACACGGGAATGCCCGTCCACCGCTCCACGATTTTGGCGATTTCCTCCTCCGTAACCCGGTCCCGAAGGATGTTGCTCTCCTTGGCGGTCTGGGCCCGGCGTTCCTCCTCTTCCAGCTGGCGCTGGGCCTCGGGAAGGCGGCCATACTTAAGTTCCGCGGCTTTTTCCAAATCATAGTTCTGCTCAGCGGCTTCAATCTGACGATTCAAGTCCTCGATCTTCTCACGAAGCTGCTGGACCCGGCCGATGGCGTTTTTCTCATTCTCCCACTGGGCCTTCATGGCATTGAAGGTGTCCCGTTCCTCGGCCAGCTCCTTTTGAAGCTCCGTCAGCCGGGCTTTGCTCAGTGCATCCTCCTCTTTCTTAAGGGCCGCTTCCTCGATTTCCATCTGGATGATCTTCCGGGAGACGGCGTCCAGCTCCGTGGGCATGGAATCCATTTCCGTCCGAATTTGGGCGCAGGCCTCATCCACCAGGTCGATGGCCTTGTCGGGAAGGAATCGGTCCGTAATATAGCGATGGGAGAGGGTGGCTGCCGCAATGATGGCGGAGTCGGCAATCTTCACGCCGTGGAAGACTTCATAACGCTCTTTCAGGCCCCGGAGGATAGCAATGGTGTCCTCCACCGTGGGCTCATCCACCATGACGGGCTGAAAACGGCGCTCCAAGGCGGGGTCTTTTTCAATATACTGGCGGTACTCGTCCAGGGTGGTGGCGCCGATGCAGTGCAGCTCACCTCTGGCCAGCATGGGTTTTAAGAGGTTGCCTGCGTCCATGCTGCCCTCGGTCTTGCCGGCTCCTACAATGGTGTGAAGCTCGTCGATGAACAGCAGAATCCGTCCTTCCGACTGTTTGACCTCGTTGAGAACGGCCTTCAGCCGCTCCTCAAATTCGCCCCGGTACTTGGCGCCTGCAATCAGGGCGCCCATGTCCAGGGAGAAGATGGTTTTATCCTGGAGGGACTTTGGCACGTCCTTTTTGACGATTCGCTGGGCCAGGCCCTCGGCAATGGCGGTTTTGCCAACGCCGGGTTCGCCGATGAGCACGGGGTTATTCTTGGTTTTTCTCGAGAGAATACGGATGACATTTCGGATTTCCTCGTCCCGGCCAATCACCGGGTCCATTTTCTGCTCCCGGGCACGCTTGACCAGGTCCGTGCCATATTTTTGGAGCGCGTCATAGGTTCCCTCAGGGTTATCAGAGGTGACCCGCTGGTTGCCGCGGACGGTTTGCAGGGTTTTGAGCACCGTCTCCTTTGTAATGCGGTAGGTGTCGAAGAGCTTCTTCACACCGCCTTCGGCGGCTTCCAGAAGTCCCAGGAACAGGTGCTCCACGGAGACAAACTCATCGTGCATGGCGGTTTTCTGGTTCTCGGCGGCTGCAAGGGCCGCATCCACGCCGGCGGAGATATAGAATTTCCCCGCCTCCCGGCTGCCGGTCACAACGGGAAGTTTGCGGAGCTCTGCCTCTGCGGCGGCATCCAGGCTCTCCACGGTGACATCCATTTTTTTCAGAAGCTGGGGAATCAGCCCGCCCTCCTGGCGCAGAAGCGCGAGAAGCAGGTGGATCTGGTCCAGCATCTGGTGGCTGCATTGCTGGGCTAAATTTTGTGCGCTCTGGACAGCTTCCAGAGACTTTTGGGTATAGTCGTTAAAGTTCACAGCTATCCTTCCTTTCGTCTATTAGCACTCTCTCTATTAGAGTGCTAATTCATTTGTCTTTACTATACTCCCTTTTGGAAAAAAGTCAAGGCCTCCGGAGCAGATGCTACAAAAAGTTCACATTTGGATAGTCTGCACAAAACTTCCTGGTTTGTTTCTATGTACTTAATACTCTTTTAACAATTTCCCTCTTAATTTCTTAATACACCACGGATATAATAAATGTACATAGTAAAGATTTCTTCATCCTTTTTCATTTTCTTACCTCTCTTTTCTCTGAGAAATCCCCGATGCGGTCTGGTCAACCACATCGGGGATTTTTCATGCTTCTTTGAGGTTGTATTGCACGGTATCCGTTACAAGCTCCGGGGGATTTTCGTGGTCCGTATAGCGGATGGTGTCCCCTTCGTACCAAATGGCATTGACCCCATCCAGGGCTTCCGGCTGGATGGTACCGGAGACAACAAGGTCCAGGGCCTTCAGTGCCAGCTGACCGCAGCTCAGAGACGGGTCGTACAGCACCAGGTCCGACATTTCGGCGGCGCTGAGGCAGGTTTCGGGATTCAGGTAGGCCGAGACGATGGTCCCGTCCTCGTAGACATAACATCTGCGGCGGTCCTTCTCGGACAGAGGGTAGTCCCGGAGGGCCACGATGCTCATGGGCCCGCTGTAGCGGAGCTTTGCCGGCTGACAGATATCCGTACCATTCCGGTGGAACAGATTCAGGTCGTAGGAAGTGCCCCGGCTGTCCAGATTCCGGGTGAAGCCGTCGAAGCTCGCCAGATATCCATTGGTGAAGCCCTGAACACTGAGCTTTTCTGCCAGAAAATCCGCCAGGAAGGCATGGTGTGATGCGCCAAAATCGAACAGGGTATCAATTTCATATTTCTCGGCAAAGTCCAGATACGCCTGGGAAACCACCAGGCGGACCTTTCCCTCCCCTTTTATCTCCAGCCGAATGTGTTCCGGGTCCCGGACATAGCCGGCAAGCTCTGCAAGCCAGGCAATCTCCTCCGGGTTCTTCCCAGGGTCAAGGCTGGAAGCTGAGGCGTCGTCGGTGCAGGAAAAAAGGGAGGCATACTCCGCCATGGCCGGAGCCAGGAACACATGACGGCTCCCGGAAGCCGCTGCCTGTTCCAAAGCGGGGTACAGATCCGGCAGAACCTGGACGTCCTCATTGGGGTGGTCATTCAGATATCCTACATTATAAAAGCCATACTCCATGTTTTCCGGAGAGAAGAGCCGGAAGCCGAACTCCGATGCCTCCGTATAGGCTCTGGTGACCTGGCGCTTCAGCTCTGTGGGGTTTTCCCCGTCAAAGTAATAGCGCAGGACAAAGTCCTGGGACCAGGTGGGTGTTTCGGCAGTTGTCTCCACGGTCTCCCAGCCAGGCTCCACCGTCAGCGCGGCATTGAGGCCGTATCCAATGGCCACAATCGCCACAGCCAGCAGCACCACCGCCAGCACAATCCGCAGGGTGATATTGTCCTGGGAAAGCTCCACCCGGAGCACGGGTTTCAGATAGGGACGCTTATCCCCTCCGCTTTTTCGCATAGTATTCTCCTTAATAAAGAATCTGCGGGGCGACCGGATGGCCGCTCCGCAGGAAAGGTAGTTATATCACCGCAAGAAGCAGCATCAGACAGAAGAACAGGATGATGACTCCCAGGGTAGCAAGGCCGATCCACGCGCCCTTGAAGCAGGCTTTTGCATTGCGGGTATGCTTGTACTTTTTGAAAATCCATCCGCCAATGAAGCCAAGAAGCGGCAGGAAGAAGGACAGGATGGTGTACCACAGATTGCCCGTGTCGTGGATTGGGTGGTCCAAAATACCATCGTCGTGGGGAATGGATGCCTCGGCGGCTTCCTTTTCCTCCTTGGGGGCATTGGGGTCCAGAATGGTGATGGACTTGATGGGTTCTCCGGTTTCCCGGCGGGCCTTGTAGGCTTCAATCTCCTGCTTGTTGCCGTAGACGAAGTGGTTGTGGCCGATGTCCACCATTTCGGGCTTATCCTCGCTGTAGTCATGCACAGAGGGGTCGTAGGTAAAGAGAACCTTGTTTTTCTCCAGGGTGGGGTCGGGAATGGGAATGGCAGAAATCAGGCTGCGGGTGTATGGGTGCAGGGGGTAGTTGAACAGCTCCTCAGCCTCGGCGATCTCCACGATGTCGCCCTTATAGATAACGCCGATCCGGTCGGAAATGAACCGGACAATGGACAGGTCGTGGGCAATGAACAGGTAGGTCACATTCCGTTCCTTCTGGAACTTTTTCAGAAGGTTCAGCACCTGGGCACGAATGGACACGTCCAGAGCGGAGATGGGTTCGTCTGCGATGACCAGCTCAGGCTCCATGACCATGGCCCGGGCCAGACCGATTCTCTGGCGCTGGCCGCCGGAGAACTCGTGGGGATAACGGGTCAGGTGCTCCGGAAGCAGGCCAACCTCGTTGATCATGTTTTCCACCTTACGGACTCTGTCTTCTTCATTTTCAAAGAGGTGGAAGTTGTACAGGCCCTCGGAAATGATATAGTCCACGGTGGCCCGCTCATTCAGAGAGGCAGCAGGGTCCTGGAAGACCATCTGGATGTTCCGGACCACTTCCCGGTCCAGACTATGGCTGGTCTTACCGGAAATGCGGACGCCCTTGTACTGAATTTCGCCTGCGGCGCAGGGGTTGACCCGGATCACGGCCCGGCCAATGGTGGTCTTGCCGGAACCGGATTCGCCAACCAGGGAGAATGTCTCTCCTTTATAAATGTCAAAGCTGGCATTCTTCACGGCACGGACGGCATTTTCGCCCTTGCCGAAGGTAATGTCCACGTTTTTGACGCTCAGCAGAATCTCTCTGCCGTTCTCATCCAGGGGGCCATGTTCCGGCAGATGAGAAACGCTTTTGGTTTCTTTTTCTTTCGTCACGATTGTACCTCCTCAGATGTTGAATGCTTCCACAAGCTTATCGTGGATATTATGAATGATTTCCGGCTTTTCCACCTTGGGGGCTCTGGGGTCCAGGAGCCAGGTCTTGGCAAAGTGGGTCTCGGAAACCTGGAACATGGGGGGCTCCTTCAGGGTGTCGATCTCCAGGCAGTAGGGGTTCCGGGGGGCAAAGGCGTCGCCTACAATCTTATTGTACAGGGACGGAGGCGTACCAGTAATGGAGTAGAGCTTGGTGTTGCGCTGGGCCAGCTGAGGAAGGCTCGAAAGCAGGGCCCAGGTGTAGGGATGTCTGGGGTCGTAGAAAATCTCCTCGCAGGTACCCAGCTCCACCACCTGACCGCCGTAGAGCACTGCCACACGGTCGGCAACATTGGCCACAACACCCAGGTCGTGGGTGATGAACACGATGGTGTAATGGAATTCCTTCTGCAGGTCCTTGATGAGCTTGAGAATCTGGGCCTGAATGGTCACGTCCAGAGCGGTTGTGGGCTCGTCACAGATGAGAATCTTGGGCTGGCAGGACAGAGCAATGGCGATGACAATTCTCTGCCGCATACCGCCGGAATACTGGAAGGGGTAATCGTCAAAACGAGCTTCCGCATTGGGGATGCCCACCTTTTTCATAAGGGAGAGGGCTCTCTGACGGGCCTCCAGCTCGGAGCAGTTCTGGTGCTTGAGGATGACGGAAGTGATCTGCTTGCCGATGGTGATGATGGGGTTCAGAGAGGTCATGGGGTCCTGGAACACGGTTGCAATCTTGCCGCCGCGAATCTTGGTCCAGTCCTTGGGGTACTTGACCTTTGCCAGGTTAATGACGCTGGTGCCATGGAGGCTCTTCTCATTCTCATCCAGGTAGCGGACCCGGAACACAACTTCGTCGAAGATATTGTTGCGGACGCTGTCATCGTTTAAATCCAGGCCCAGGGCCATGGCCTTGCGGAAGCATTTTTCCAGCTTCATGATGCTCTGCATCCGGCCCTTGATGCCGAACCGGCCGACAGACAGGTAAATCTCTTTGGCGATGACCTCATTGCGGGCCTTGGTTTCCTCTGCCACCTGGCAGTGGATTTCCTTGGCATACTTGGCTTTCAGCTCGGCCATCTTCTTGTCATACTCGTCCTTGTAGGCTTCGTCGGCACGGGCGGCCTTCTTGTGGGCGGCGATTGCATCGCTGCGCTGCTTTTCCAAGGCCTTGATCTGTTCATCCAGTGCCTTGATCTCCGCGGAAACTTCCTTATAGCGGGCTCTTTCCTTCCGGGAATCAATGGTCATTTTGTGGTTGAAAAGCTCGGTGCGCTGGAAGGTCAGGTCATTGATCTTATCCGTGGTCTCCTGCTTCTCGGCTTCGCCCAGGGTCTCCCGGGCGCGCTTTTCGGACTCCAGGGACAGCATGGCCTTGTAGGTCTCGCTGCCGTTTTCCAGCTGGGAATACTTATTGAGCTTCGTCCAAATATCATTGATGGCGCGGCGGGCGGAGGAAGTCAGCTCCACCCGGGTATCGGCCAGGTCCTCGTCGTTGAAGATGATGGAGCCTTCGCTGATATAGCCGTTGGCTTCCAGCATACCGGCAAAGGTCTTTGTAAAGACAGACTTACCGGAGCCGCTCTCGCCTACGATGGCGATGCTCTCGTCTTCGTAGAAATCCAGGGAGATGCCGCGGATGGCGGACAGGGTCCGGCCGCGGACCTTGAAGTTCACATGCAGGTTGTCAACAGACAGCAGTACTTTCTTATTTTCCATGTTGACCTCCTCTTACATATGGGTCCGGGGATCCGACGCGTCGCCCAGGTTCTGGCCAACGAGATAGAGCACCACGGTGATGATGGAGGCCACAGCCACAGGGCTCCAGAATTCCATTTCCCAGCCGGGGGTCAGCATGGCGCTCTGTGCGGCCTGAATCAGACGTCCCAGGGACATATCCTTCATACCCATGCCGATAAAGCTGAGGAACACCTCATAGGAAATATAGGAGGGAATCTCGGTAGCGGCCAGGGTCACAATGACGGAGGTCATGAAGGGCAGGATGTTCTTGGTGGCAATGCGGGTGATGGGAGTGCCCAGGCAGCGGGAGGCCAGGTTATACTCCCGGTCCCGAATGATAATAACCTGGGTACGGATGAAGAAGGCAATGGCAATCCAGCCCGTAATGGTAAGGGCGAAGACCATGCTCCAGAAGCTGGCGGACATAATGAGCACCACCACGGAGATCAGCAGGATATAGGGGACGTTGGCTACAATGTTGTAGACCTCCGTCATGAAGATATCAAACTTTCGGCTGAATCCCCACACGGCGCCGATGGTCACGCCCACCGTCATGTTGATGAGGGCACAGACCAGAGCCAGAGACACGGAAATGCTGCTGCCATACCAGATGGCGTCGAAGGTGGACTCACCGGAGGCACCGGCACCCAGAATCCAGTGGATGCTCTTCCCGTAATGCTCCATGGCTGCGGCGGGCTTCAGGTGCTTGCCGGCGGAATCCGTCAGGTTTACATAGGGGTCCACGTCGGCGTCATAGTGGATGACGGCGGGATAGATATAGGTAAAGGCAATCAGCACCGCCAGAATGGAAAGGGCGATGATATTGATTTTCTTTTTAAAGAATACGCGGAACACGCTCTTCCAGTAGGAGTACCGGGGAGCCGTGATCTTCTCGGACTCCAGATCGTCCCGATTCACCGGGGCAAACAGCTCGGCATCCGACATATTGAGATCAGAAAGATCAATTTTCTTTTCGGACATAGTCTTTTTACCTCGCTTTCTCGGTGAAGGAAATTCTGGGATCCATGAAGGACATGAGCACGTCGCCCAGGATGATGGACGTGACGGTGAGCAGGGCATAGAAGAGAGCCACGCCCACAATGACGCCGTTATCATAGGCGTTGATAGCCATAGTCAAAAGGTTACCAGCACCAGGCACCACATAAACACGCTCGGTGATGATGGCGCCGGTCATGGCAAAGAGGATGGCGGTGGGAATGCCATGGACAATGGGAATAATGGCATTCTTCAAAATGTGCTTGGTGAAAATTTCACCTTCGCTGAGGCCGCCGGACCGGGCAAACTTGACATAGTCGGAGTTCATCTGGTCAATCATGTAGCGGCGTAACCACTTCATCTGGTTCGCAATGGAGGGCAGCGCCAGAGAGATAACGGGCAGCACATACATGAGCCAGGTGGGGTTTTCCATATTAAAGGTAGTGGGCAGATTAAAGAGGCCGCCGCCAATGGAGCGGAACATGAAGATATAAGCCAGGCTGGGCACGGCGGTGATAAACACGATATAGGCCGTTCCCAGTTTGTCAAAGAACTTATCCTTCCGCAGAGCCATGAGAATACCCACGGGGATGGCGATGAAATAGGTCAGCACCACAGCGATGATGCCAATGACGAAGGAGTAGCCCAGCTTGGAAAGTCCGTCCTTGCGGGTGATGACGCTGGTGTAGTCATCCACAAAGTATTTCTGGTTCAGGGTACCGGAGGACAGAGACCCGGCGACGTAAGTGGCGCTGTGCAGGTCGTCGGCGGAGAACTCCTCAACGCCCGTGGGATAGGTAATCTGGGAGCGGACAAAGGAGCCCTGGGAATTGGTCATGGTATCGAAAACATCGATGCCCTTGTTGACGGAATAGGACTTGCCCAGGTTGATCTTCACCAGGTTCTGATGGAAGAAGGGGAAGGTACTGTCAAAATAGAACAGGTATTTATGAAGGGTTCCGTTGCCCATAAGGGCGGGTGAGAACTTCTTTCCGCCATAGGCAGGGTCCCGGAGGGTGAAGGTCAGGCCGCGCTCGCCTTCAACTTCTTCCACGGTGTGGATGTTGTCCACGGTGATGATATGGCCAAAGTAGTTCACAAGACGCTTGAGAACGGGAATGTCCTTATAGGCGTAAAGCCGGGGTTCGCCGCCGTTCTTATACTTCTTCGTACGGCCCTGGGTGTCGCCCTCCAGGCGGACCACTTCGTAACCCTTATTCTTGTATTCTTCTTCAAACTTGGCAGCATACTGGGCAGTAACATCGCTGTCTGCCCCGGCATCCTTGCCAAGCTTCGCCGCAGTGGCGAAGGTCTCCTCATCAATATTGCCGGCCTTTTTCTCGTCAAGCAGATAATCCGAATAGGGAACATAGTCCAGATAGCCGAACTGTTCCCACTGCTGCATCATATAGACCTGCTTTGCATTGGACTTCTGCTTGGTGAACACGGGGTCCGTGGCAAAAATGGATTGTTTGTCCAGGAAGGAGTAAATCATGACCATGATCACTCCCGTGACGATTACCACGGAGCAAAGGCTGCGGAGGATACGGTTAATCAGATATTTCGTCATTCACAATCACTCATCTCTCTAGGGTAATTACGGGATAAACGGCTTTTGAACCGGGGGCAGTAGAGAATACTGCCCTCAATATTCCCGGTGTGCCGGAACTTCAGGAATACTGAGGGCAGCATTTCCTACGATAAAAGTACATAAATAGAGATTCCCCCATAAACCGCAAGTCAGGAGGATGGGCTGAAAGCCCATCCTCCCTATTTTGCGTTTTAGATGCAAATTCCAGTCGAAACTTCGATTAGAAGATGCCCAGGCACTTGGTCATGTAGCCAGCGTACTGAGGCAGCATGGTGCCGAGGTAAGAAGAAGGATCACCGAAGTCGGGACTCCAGCCGGAGCCATCGTTCAGGTCGAAGTTGGCCTCGTCACCGGTGGTGTACCAGTAGGTAGCATCCAGGTAGGTGTCACGAGTGTTGTACTCGATCAGGTTGACCTTCACAAGACCATTGGTAGAAGCCTCGATGGACTGCTTCATGGACTGCTTCTGGTTCATGGTGACCTGAGAGTCGGTTCTGGTGGGGATGTCCAGGTAGATGGGGTTCTCAGCAGAAACCTCAATGCCCTGGGCAGCCAGCTCTTCCACAGCCTTAGCCAGGAAAGCCTGAGCGTTCTCGGGGCTGTACCAGCCGTCGAAGCCAGTGGAGTCGGTGCCGTTCCAGACGGTCAGGGGGATGCCGTCAGCATCCAGCTGAGCCTGCACGATCTCGCCATAGAAGGTGTTGGCGGGGAAGGTGGTGGCGGTGCCATTGATGTCAACAGTCACATCCTCGGGCAGGGTCACGAAGGTGCCGGGGGTGTAGGAGTTGATCAGGGAGTTCAGCTTGGTCTCTTCGCCGATGGACTGAGCGTTGTAGTTAGCGCGGTCCAGGCTCATGACAACGGCCAGACGGAAGTTCTGGTTCAGCACGGCAGCGCCGGTGCGGACCTTATCCTCCTCAGTCTTGGGAGAGACGCCCATGGAAGCATCATTGGCGTTGGCGAAAGCAGCACGGCGCAGGTTCAGGAAGCCGCAGAAGGAGGTGGCGTCCAGGTCGCCCACGAAGGCGTAATCCTCGAACATGCCCTTTTCCTTAGCGATCTCGATACGCTCGCCGGTCAGGCCCACGTTGTCCACCAGGCCGTTCATGAAGTCGTCATAGGGCTTCAGGGGGTCGGCACCGTCGGTGTAGATGTAGGTCAGAGTGGTGACGTTGTTGTTGCCCTTGTTCCAGTAGGACTCGTTCTCCTTCATGGCAACGGTGTTGTTGGAGGTGAAGTTGGTCACAACAAAGGGACCGCAGTAAGCGATGGAGTCGGGGCCCTTGCCGTACTTGTAGGAGTCGGCGGAAGCGTCATACTCTTCGCCGAACTTTCCGCCCATGGACTCGTAGAAGCTGCGGGACATGGGAGCGAAGGGGCTGTAGCCCAGCATGGTCAGGAAGTAAGAGGTGGGCTGAGTCAGGGTGTACTGCAGGGTGTAGTCGTCCAGAGCCTTGACACCCACGGTGGAGAAGTCAGTGGTCTCGCCGTTGACATAGGCATCGGTGCCCACGATGTTGGCGCAGCCCTGGCACAGCAGGTATTCCAGGCCGCCCATGGCGTCCAGAACGTGCTGCATACCGGCGACGAAGTCGTCAGCAACCAGGTCAGCAACGTAACGGCCCTGGTTGTCAACCCAGGTAACGCCCTCACGGAGGTGGAAGGTGTAGGTCAGGCCGTCCTCGGAGACTTCCCAGCTCTCAGCCAGAGCGGGCTGCAGCTGGTTCTCCATGTCGTACTCGGCCAGGCAGTCGAAGGTGTTGACCAGCATCTCAGTGTCAGCGGCGTTGGAGGTAGCCATGCAGTCCCAGGTGTTGGGGTCGGCGTCGAAGTAGTAGCCCATGGTGTTCTTCAGAGTGTAGCCCTGCTCCTGCAGATAGGACTTAACCCACTCTTCGTACTCACCGGTGCCAACCAGCTCGTTCCACTTCTCACGCATAGCCTGAACGTCGGAGGCCTTGATGGGCTCGGTGGTCAGGATGACGTCATGGTAACGATAGCGGTCATTGCCCCACAGGGTCAGGGTGTGGGAGTGGGGAGCCATACGGCTCATGCCGAAATAGCCGCCATTGGAGGTAGTGGGAATGAAGATGCCGGCGCCCAGGAGCTTAGCCTCGGCGATAGCCATCTTGGCAAACCGCACGCCAGTGCTGGTCTCAGCCATGGCCTCGTTGTAGTACTTCTCGAAGTCGCCCAGCACCAGGTCGTAAACAGCCTGGGACAGCTCGTCGTAGTCATCGGCGAGGTCGGCGAAAGGATCAACGTACTCACCAGAGGCGGTTTCCGCGGGAGCGGAAGTGGTAGCATCGCTGGAGGCGGTAGTCGCAGGGGTCTCAGGCTTGGCGCCGCAGGCAGCCAGTCCCAGAACCATGGACAGCACCAGAAGCATGCTCATGATCTTTGCGAACTTTTTCATTTTGAAAAAATCCTCCCTTTCTTAAATATATGACGACCGCTTTTGAAAGCGGGAGCCAACATATCCGTCATTTCCTCTTTGGAGGAAATTTTAGGAAGCAGCGGCATCCAAGCCTCCCTGAAGCCCTGGATACCCTCTCTTTTTCCTTTTCTGTACTCGTTTATTATGCACTGTCCGCCCCAGAAAGTCAACTGTTTTTTTGAGCAGTCCGATGTTTATAGGGATTTTAATAGGAATCCTGCAATTTCTGTGCATTCTTTGTGCATTTTCTACAGTTTTAACTTCTGTTTTCGCCATTCTGTGGGGCCCTTCCGGCCGAAAAAAATAAATATGATTTATTATACTGCATTCGCGGCTTTTCGTCAAGACGGTGCGTTCAACAGATTACGCAGTTTTTCATGAATATTATTCATTTATTAATTTAAATATTTATTGAATATTTGCCACGTATGTTTGGATAATTCCTGTTTTATACGGCATCTTTGTGCGTTTTCCCATATAGGGCAGGCTCACTTTTTTCATTTGTTGTATAAATAACCTATTGACGATGAATAATATTCGGTGTATAATGCACCCATCATCTTCCTTGCATCGGCAAGGTAATTAAAAGAGGAGTGTGTAATTATGAAAAAGGTATTTGCGATCGTATTGGCATCCCTTCTGATTCTCGGAATGTTCACCGCCTGCGGGGCGAAAGATGACTCTGCCTTCCAGACCGTGGAAAAAGGCAAGCTCATCATGTCCACCAACGCCTCCTTCCCTCCCTATGAAATGACCACCGACGACGGCGGCTATGCCGGCATCGACGTGGACATCGCCGGGGCCATTGCCGAGAAGCTGGGTCTTGAGCTGGTTGTCGACGATATGGACTTCTCCGCCGCACTGCTGGCTGTGCAGCAGGGCAAGAGTGACATTGTTATGGCCGGCGTCTCCGTGACCCCCGAGCGGGAGCTGGTCATGAGCTTCACCGACAGCTACGCCACCGGTATCCAGAAGGTCATCATCAAGGAAGGCTCCGACGTGACCATGGATAATCTGGGCGAGAAAATGATCGGCTGCCAGCAGGGCACCACCGGCTACATCTACGCTTCCGACACCCCCGAGAACGGCGGCTATGGTGAGGACCACGTCATCGCTTACGACAACGGCGCCACCGCCGTCCAGGCTCTTATGAACGGTCAGGTGGACTGCGTCATCATTGACAGCGCCCCCGCCGCCGAGTACGTCGCCGCCAACCCCGGCCTGCAGCTTCTGGACGGCAGCTGGGTGGAGGAATCCTACGCCATCGGCGTCAATAAGGAAAACACCGCTCTGCTGGACGCCGTCAACGGCGCTCTGAAGGAGCTGACTGAGGACGGCACCGTCGACGCCATCATCGGCAAGTACATTTCCGCCAACTAAACGCCCATTTGCAGGGGAGGGGCCTTCCCCTCCCCTGCAAAATGACGCTGCCAGGTGTTTTCGGAAAGTTTCCATATTATTATAATAAGGAAGTTTTCCGAAGACATTTGATTTTTGTAAGGAGTGAGTCTATTGCAAACCTATGAAGCCTGGAAAGTCCTCATGCGGCAGGGGCAGGCTACGTTCGGACAGGAATTCTACGTCAAGTTCTATCAGGCGTTCCTGGAAAATGACCGCTGGGTTCAGTACATAAAGGGCGTTGGCACCACCCTGCTGGTCACGGCCCTGGCCCTGACCCTTGGCGTTGTTCTGGGTGTTCTGGTAGCTATGGTCCGGACAGCCCATGACCAGCAGCGTCCCGGCAAACGCAATCCCGTGATTGGTTTGCTCAACGGCATTTGTCAGGTCTACGTCACCGTTATCCGCGGCACCCCTATGATGGTCCAGCTGCTCATTATGGGCATGGTCATTTTTTCCAGCAGCCGGAACTTCACCATGGTGGGCGTTCTGACCCTGGGCATCAACTCCGGCGCCTACGTTTCTGAAATCGTCCGGGGCGGCCTTATGGCTCTGGACCCCGGTCAGGCCGAGGCCGGCAGAAGCTTGGGCCTCAGCTACATCGACACCATGCGCTTCATCGTCATACCCCAGGCATTCAAAGCCATTCTCCCCGCCCTGGGCAACGAGTTCATTATGCTTTTAAAGGACACTTCCCTGATCACCGTCATCGGCGGCAAGGAAATGGTCTACGCCGCCCAGGCCATTTACGGCCGGACCTATGAGCAGATGTTCCCCCTGATCGGTGTTGCCTGTATCTATCTGCTTCTCGTGATCATCTTCACCTGGCTGCTTGGTATCCTCGAAAGGAGGCTTCGTCAAAGTGATCGTCGTTGAACATCTCCATAAATCTTTCGGCAGCCACGCCGTTCTGAAAGATATCTCCGAGCACATTCATCCTGGAGAAAAGGTGGTCATTATCGGCCCCTCCGGCTCCGGCAAGTCCACCTTCCTGCGGAGCCTGAACCTTCTGGAACAGCCCACTTCCGGCTCCATCCGCTTTGAGGGCGTGGAAATCACGGACCCGAAAACCGACATCGACGCCGTCCGCCGGAACATGGGCATGGTATTCCAGCATTTTAATCTCTTCCCCAACATGACCATCCTCCGCAACATCACCCTCTCCCCCGTCCGCACGGGCCTCATGACCCAGGCAGAGGCAGAGGAAAAGGCCATGCAGCTGCTTCGCCGTGTGGGCCTGGAGGACAAGGCCAAGGCATATCCCAATCAGCTCTCCGGCGGCCAGAAACAGCGGATCGCCATTGTCCGGGCACTGGCTATGAATCCTAAGGTCATGCTCTTTGACGAGCCCACTTCCGCACTGGACCCGGAAATGGTAGGCGAGGTTCTCACCGTTATGAAAGAGCTGGCAGACACCGGCATGACCATGGTGGTGGTCACCCACGAAATGGGCTTTGCCAGAGAAGTGGGCAGCCGCATCCTCTTCATGGACGAAGGCAAGATTCTGGAGCAGGGCACCCCTCAGGAGGTTTTCGGCAACCCCCAGCATCCCAGACTGCAGGATTTTCTTTCCAAAGTATTGTAAAAGCATCCCCCGGAACTTTCGTTCCGGGGGATTTCCTTATCTCTTCTGGAAAAAATCTCGGCATTGTTTGGTCCTTGCAGATGCCTCGTTTTCAGTCAAGCTGCAGCCGATAGCTGTGTCCCTTTGGAGTTTTCTTCACTGCCTGGAATCCCAGGCTTTCAAAAAGCTTCCGGGATCCCTCATTATAATCATAAATTTCGGAAATTTCCAGATAGGGATAACCCAGCTGTCTACCTCTCTCCACCAGGGCTTTTACCACTTTTCTGCCGATGCCCCGGCCCCGGAGGTCCTTCTGTCCAATGACGATGGGCATATCCTCCTGCCAGAATGTCACATCACCGATGGGGGAAAAGACATTTTCACCATGGTTTTTCACTTCAATAAAGTAGAGTTCCCCGTGGTCCCGGAGATAGTGGTACATCCTATATAGTTTTTCCTCAGTGTAGGGTTCTTGAACACCGTCCACCAGCAACACGGTCTCCGAATCCTGATACCACTCCAGGGCGAAGGCGCAGTCGTCCGTATATTTTCTAAGGCGCAGACCGAAATCGATTTCGATGAACTCCGGTTGTTCCACATAGGGGATTGCCACTTTGTTATTCCTCCAGCACGTGCTCCAGGCCCATCTGCAAAATCGTCTTCACATGGTCGTCGGCCAGGGAGTAGAGGATGTTTTTTCCCTCTCTGCGCTGCTTGATGAGCTGCATCTGCTTTAACAGCCGCAGCTGGTGGGAAATGGCGCTCTGGCTGAGGTTCACTTTCTCGGCGATGTCCGTTACGCAGAGCTCTTCCTGGGCCAGAAGGAACAGGATGTTCACCCGGGTGGTGTCGGCAAAGCCCTTGAACAGGTCCGCTATTTTTTCCAATGTGTCTTTTTCAGGCATGGCCGCCACCTCCTTTTTCCTTATTTTACCCCAGAGAATTAAAATTTGCAACCACTTTCTTTTCCCCGGCAACCGGGGCGTTTTTGGCAACATTATACAGGCAGCCATATAGGGCAATCCCAGAACTTTTCATATTAAATTTTTTTAAAGGGGGTTTCCATTTGGTAACAAATGTGTTATAGTATCAACAGTTTATTTTGGGAATCTGACACACATTTTTTCCCATGATGCAGATAAAGAATGAGGCGTGACAAATGACTGATTTATCAAAACTCTCCGTGGTCCTGCCCTCCCTGGACCCGGACGAAAAGCTCAATGCCGTTATTGACGGCCTGCTGGAATATGGCTTTTCCGACATTATCCTGGTGAACGATGGCAGTAAGCCGGAAAACCTGCACTACTTTACGGATGCCGCCAAAAATCATCCGGAAATTCACCTTCTCCACCACGAAGTGAACCGGGGCAAGGGCGCTGCCCTGAAAACCGCCTTCCGGTGGTTCCTGGAAAACCGGCCCGATGGTGTCGGCGTTGTCACCGTAGACGGCGACAACCAGCATCATCCCGAGGATACCCGGGCCTGCTGCGAGCACATGCTGGCAACAAACCACTGTGTGCTGGGCTGCCGGGATTTCACCCTGCCCCACGTCCCTCCCAGAAGCCGTTTCGGCAACCATACTACTACGCTGGTCTTCAAAATTTTCTGCGGCATGACCATTTCCGACACCCAGACGGGCCTTCGGTGCATTCCCAGAAAATACCTGGAAACCCTTACCCAGGTAGAAGGCGATCGGTTTGAGTACGAAACCAATATGCTTTTGGCCTTCAAAACAAAAGGCACCCCCTTCGACGAGGTCAAAATCCGTACCGTCTATATTGAGGAAAACAAAAGCTCCCACTTCCGGGTGCTCCGGGACTCCTGGCGCATTTACAAGCTGATTCTGGCCCACTTTTTTCGCTACACCTTGAGTTCCCTTCTCAGCGCCGTGGCGGATACCGCCGGATTTGCGCTTCTGAACTTTCTCTTTATGAATCTGCTCCACGGCTTCGCCCTGACGGCAGTGGCGGCTGTGGGTGCAAGGGCGATCTCCTCCCTGCTGAACTTCTTCCTCAATAAGAAGCTGGTGTTCAAAACCCAGGTGTCTACGGGAAAAGCCCTTCTCAAATACTACTGCCTGGCCCTGCCCCAGATGGGTGCCCAGGTGCTCCTGACCCAGGGTGCCTTTACTCTGCTGCACGTCTCCGACGGCTCCTCGGGTCTCAGAGCCCTGATTTACACCATTGTTATGGTGATTCTCTACATTATAAGCTTTATGATCCAGCAGAACTGGGTCTTTGCTCCGCAAAAATCCGAATAAGAGGTACAAATCATGAAAAACAATTCTCAGAGCGAACCCAAGAAGAAGAAAAAGGGCAGTTTGGCGGGCAGAATCATCCGTCGGTTCTTCCTGCTTCTCTTCACCACCATTTTTCTTCTGCTCATTGCCTTGGTGCTGGCTGCCAATATGATCTTCACAGGCCCTTCCGAAGCCGCCCGGGACCTGCTGACCATGACGCTTCTGGAGCCCAGCGCCACCAAGTGGATTCCTGCCCTGTTCATTGGCGAGGATACCGTGGCCCAGATCAAAAATGGTGTCAACGCCGGATTTACCGACAGTGTGTCCGACACCTCCCAGGTGGTCATTCAGAAGAACACCGCCGTATCCACCGGTGTGGACGAGTGGGCTGACTATCCCGACGGCATCCGCATTGAGGAGTACGCCGGAAAAACCTTCAATGCCCACATCATGATCGTCCGGGACCCCAGCCGGGTGTATATGGGTCTTTCCACCTACGAAGGCTTCTCCCGGAACATCCCCGGCAAGCGCCTGAACCAGGCCATTGAGGACGAAGGCGCCTCCGCCGCCATCAATGCAGGCGCCTTCTTCGACAACGGCACCTCCAGCCCTGAAGTGGGCAGCACCCCCGAGGGTCTGGTCATGAGCAAGGGCAACACCGCCTGGACCACCGGCTCTCCTCCCAACGCTTCCGGTTTCGCCGGCTTTAACACCGACGACATTCTGGTGGTCTCTCAGGACAACCTCAGCGAATCCAAGGCCAAAGAGCTGAACATCCGGGACGGCTGCTGCTTCGGTCCCGCCCTGATTATCAACGGCGAGATCAACATGGGCGCCTATAACAGCGCTTCCGGCTGGAACCCCCGGACCGCCATTGGTCAGAGATCCGACGGTGCGGTTATCTTTGTCTGTGCCGACGGCCGTCAGCCCGGCTCCATGGGTGCAACCTATGCGGATATCATCGACATCATGCAGGAATACGGCGCGGTCAACGCCTGCAACATGGACGGCGGCTCCTCCTCCGTTATGATGTATCGGGACACCGAGGGCCGCTACGGTGACCCCGGCCAGGTCCAGATGATCAACAGCTACTCTCTGCTCCAGTCCGAGCCGAGACGGATGCCGAACTTCTGGATGGTTCGGCCCCAAGAGTAAGGGAGGTACCCTATGTATCAAGGAAAATTCGATAAAAAGCGCTCCGGCGCTGATCTTCAGGAAATCCTGGCCCAGCGGAACGCGGAAGCGTCCGCGCCTCAGGTTTCTTCCCGCCGTCCGGAGTCCCGAGCCATGCCCCAGAACCCGCCCCGGCAGAACCCCCAGCGGCCCGCTGCCCCCCGTCAGCCGGCACCTCAGCGGCCCAATCCCAACACCCCCCGGACCACCACTGCTCAGAGCCAGAATGTCCGGCGCAGCGCACCTGCGGTGCCTCAGAAACAGGCTCCTCGTCTGGGCTCCACCATTTTCTACACCCTGTATTTTCTCTTCATTCTGGTGTTCTTTGTGGCAACCCTGGGCATGCTGATCTGGCTCAACGGCTGGCTCATTGACTACCAGGCCGCCCAGCCCTCTGCGAAGGCCCAGGCTGTCTTCGACCAGATCTTCACGAACCCCAACTGGGCGGATATCTATACCGCTGCAGGAGCTCAGGACACACAGTACGAGGGCAAGGATGCCTTTGCCCAGTATATGAACGAGTATGTGGGCGACCAGGAGCTGAACTATCTGGAAACCTCTGCAGGCCTCTCCGGTGACAAGAAATACGTCATCCGCCTTGGTGAAGAGAAAATCGCAACCTTCACTCTGACGGACAATAATCATGTGGGTGATGTGGGTCTTGGCAACATTACCCAGCTTCCCGACTGGCAGCTGTCCGCCGTGGATGTGGTGCTGAACCGGGATAACACCTACCGCATTGTCCGCCTCAACAGCCACCGCACCATGGTCAACGGCGTGGAACTGGGCGATGATCACACCATTATGAAGGCCGGAACCAACGCCGCCGATTATCTGCCCGCAGGTGTTGAGGATGTTGCCATGTGCACCCAGGAAATCACCGGTCTCTTCGTCCAGCCCGATGTCCAGATCTTTGACGATAGGGGCAACCAAATGGAAGTGACTTACGATGAGGCCACCAAGACCTTCACGGAAAAGACCACTGCCAACACCATGTCCGACGACCAGGCTTCTGCTCTGCGGATGGCCACGGAGACCTACTGTCTGTGGATGATTGCCGAGGTCTCCGACCGGGGCACCGCCGCCAAGTACTTTGACCCCGCCGGCGACGCATACAGCTTTACCTCCATCAGCAAGGATGAGCTTTGGATGCAGTCCAACAACGGCCACGAGTTCAAGGACTACACCGTCACGAACTTCACCCAGTACTCCGACTCCATCTTCTCCGCCCGTGTGGACATGAAGCTGGCCGTCACCCGTACCGATGGCTCTGTCAAGGATTATCCCTACGGTAAGACCATGTTCTTCCGGAAGTCCGACACCGGCAAATGGCTGTGCTACAACTTCACCAATGAAGATACCTCCAAGCCCGTTGGCAAGGTCCGCCTGACCTTCATGGACGGCGACAGTCTCCTGTACACCGACTTCTTCACCACCGACGCCAAGACCCTCCAGACGCCTACCATCTCCAATATTCCCGAGGGCAAGGTCTTCGCCGGCTGGTACACCCTGGCTGAAGAAGACGGAAAGACCGTTTATAAGGTCATGTTCCAGCCCGACGAAAGCGGCCTTGTGACCATGGCCGACGGCGCCACCCTGGAGCCCATGGTGCTCTATCCCCTCTTTGAGGATGCCGGTGCCGTCCAGGAAACCCCCGCTGAAACTCCCACCGAGGCCCCCAGTGAAACCTCTGCGGATACAACGGAAGGAGCTGCTTAAATGTTAGATACCTTAGCTGTTTCCTTTGACCTGCCTATTCTTGACTGGATTCAGGCAAACTTGCAGTCCCCCTTTATGGACAAGTTCATGCCCTTCATCACCCTCTTCGGTGAGGGCGGCATCTTCTGGATTGCAGTGGCAGTTATCCTGCTGATCCTCCCCAAGACCCGCAAAACGGGTCTTGGCATGGGATTTGCGCTGATTTTCGGCCTGGTGGTCTGCAATATGACCCTGAAACCCCTGTGTCAGCGCATTCGTCCCTATGATTTCCAAATGGAAAACTACGGCATCACCATTAATCTGCTGGTTAAAGGCCTGCACGACTATTCCTTCCCCTCAGGACATACCATTGCTTCCTTTGAAGCAGCCACGGTGCTCCTGCGGCGGGATAAACGTATGGGCATTCCGGCCCTGATTCTTGCCTGTCTTATCGCTTTCTCCCGGCTCTATCTCTATGTCCACTACCCCACCGATGTCCTGGTTGCCATCGTTCTTGGCGTGATCTTCGGCATCCTGGGCGATATGCTGGCTGAGAAAGTCGCGCCCAGACTTCCCTTCCCCGGTCAAAGCAAAAGCGGCAAATATCTGAAATAAGAAAACGCACCCTAAGGAGTTTTCCTTAGGGTGCCATTCTATATTCTGATTCATTTCATGAGATTTTTCTGCCCAGGTTATTATGCTTTCAACTCCTGGTCACGTTCTCCCCCGCCCTCTCTGGAGACCTTTGCTGGGTTTTTATGCCGAAATCGTGTTTCTCTATTATCCATATCCAAAGTCCGCCGCAGGAGTCTTCTGGCGCCTCCTGCGGCAGACTTCCAATTGAAAGAATCGCATATTTCTTTACTGCACGTTCTGGTTCAGAGCAAAAGAAAAACCACACCAAATCGGTGTGGTTTTTCTTTTTGGAGCTGCTAGCCAGATTTGAACTGGCGACCTCATCCTTACCAAGGATGCGCTCTACCGACTGAGCTATAGCAGCATTTATTTGATTCATCTCTCAGACAGCTTTAATATTATACAACGTTACTTTCAGTTTGTCAAGAGGTTTTTAGAATTTTTTTGATTTTCCTCGAAACAGGGCCTGCCGCCAAAATGGCAGGCCCTGTTCTCTTGGAAATTACACCAGCTCGATGACAGCCATCTCAGCAGCGTCGCCGCGACGCTCGCCAGTGCGGGTCACACGAGTGTAGCCGCCGTTGCGGTCGGCGTACTTGGGAGCGATCTCCTTGAACAGCTTGTGAGCCACGTCTTCCTTGGTGATGAAGGCCAGAGCCCGGCGGTAGGATGCCAGGTCGCCCTTCTTGCCCAGGGTGATCATCTTCTCGACCACGGGCTGCACTTCCTTGGCACGATAGAAGGTGGTCTCCATCTTGCCGTTATTCAGCAGATCGGTCACCTGCTGACGCAGCAGGGCTTTTCTCTGAGCGCTGGTCTTACCCAGCTTACGAGTGCCGAACATGAACGTTTCCTCCTTTATTAAAAGGTAAGTCGATTAGTTGTTGCCGCTGTTTTCTTCGCTGGCCAGGGACAGGCCCATCATCTCCAGCTTCTTCTGAACCTCGTCCAGGGACTTCTTGCCCATGTTGCGCACCTTCATCATGTCCTCACCGGTCTTGCCGATCAGGTCGGCGACGGTGTTGATGTTGGCACGCTTCAGGCAGTTGAAGCTCCGCACAGACAGATCCAGCTCGTCAATGGTCATGGCGAGCTTTGCGTCAGGACGGTCCGCAATCTTTTCCACCACGGTGGAAGAAATAGCCACGGCGTCAGAGAGGTTCGTGAACACAGCCAGGTGGTCGGACAGGATCTTGGCGCCCAGGGACACGGCGTCCTTGGCATCAATGGTCTTATCCGTCCAGACCTCCAGAGTCAGCTTGTCGAAGTCGGTCTTGTCGCCGACACGGGTGGGCTCCACCGTGTAATTCACCTTGGTTACAGGAGAATAGATGGAGTCGATGGGAATCACGCCAATGGGGGTCTGGGCGGTTTTGTTCCGGTCAGAGGGAACGTAACCGCGGCCCTGGGACAGGGTGATCTCCATATTGAAAGTGGCGCCTTCGCCCAGCGTGCAGATGTGCAGTTCAGGGTTCAGGATTTCCACCTCGGCATCGGCCTTAATGTCCGCAGCAGTGACCTCACAGGGGCCCACGGCGTCGATGTGAACGGTCTTAATGCCGGAGCAGTGGAGCTTCGGGGTCAGACGCTTCACATTCAGCACGATCTCCGTCACATCCTCGGTAACGCCGGGGATGGTGGAGAACTCATGCTGCACTCCCTGGATTTTCACGGAAGTGGCCGCGTAGCCGGGAAGGCTGCTCAACAGGATACGACGCAGGGAGTTACCCAAGGTCATGCCGTAGCCGCGCTCCAGAGGCTCCACAACATACTTGCCGTAAGAGGGGTCCTCAGGCTGGTCAAGGCAGGTGATGCGAGGCTTTTCAATTTCTACCATGAATCAAAACCCTCCTTAAATGTGTGGGGCGTAACGCCCCACCAGACAGACTTGCGTACGGATGGGGGGCATTACTTGGAGTACAACTCGACGATGAGGTGCACAGCGATATCGAAGTCGATATCGGCCTTGGTAGGCATAGCGATGACCTTACCCTGGAGGGTGTTCTTATCACGATCCAGCCACTTGGGAGCGGCGACAAAGGCGTCGTCCTCCTTCAGCTTTTTGAAGAAGGCGTTGGAAGAGGCTTTCTCAGAGACGGCAATCACATCGCCGACCTTGATGAGGTAGCTGGGGATGTTGACACGGTTACCGTTGACGGTGAAGTGGCCGTGGTTCACCAGCTGACGAGCCTGACGGCGGGTGGTGGCGAAGCCCAGACGGTAAACAACGTTATCCAGGCGGCGCTCGCAGTAGGTCAGCAGGTTCTCACCGGTGTTGCCCTCGGCGCGGGAGGCCTTCTCGTAGTAGTTACGGAACTGCTTCTCCTGGATGCCGTAGACAAACTTGACCTTCTGCTTCTCGGTGAGCTGAGTAGCATACTCAGACTTCTTGGTTCTTCTCTGTCCGCCGGGGTTCTTGTTGGAAGTCTTGCTATAACCCATAGCGGCAGGAGAAACGCCCAGCGTTCTGCAACGCTTCAGCACGGGCTGCATATTCTTAGCCATATGACAAATTTCCTCCTATTGCTTTCTCAGACACGACGTCTCTTGGGGGGACGGCAGCCATTGTGGGGAATGGGGGTGACGTCCTTGATCATAACAACTTCCAGGCCAGCGGTCTGAAGTGCACGAATGGCGGCTTCACGTCCCTGGCCGGGGCCCTTGACGTAGACCTCGACAGTCTTCAGGCCGTGCTCCATTGCAGCCTTGGCAGCCGTCTCAGCGGCGGTCTGGGCAGCAAAGGGAGTGGATTTCCGGGAGCCCCGGAAGCCCAGTCCACCGGAGGAAGCCCAAGAAAGGGCGTTGCCTTCCAGGTCGGTGATGGTCACCATGGTGTTATTGAAAGAGGAGCGGATATGGGCCGCACCCTTCTCTACGTTCTTGCGCTCGCGACGGCGCTTGACAGTCTTCTTAGCGTTGGTAGCCATTTACATATCCCTCCTTACTTCTTCTTGTTGGCAATGGTCTTCTTGGGACCTTTGCGGGTACGGGCGTTGGTCTTGGTACGCTGACCGTGAACGGGCAGGCCGCGGCGATGACGGACACCACGATAGCAGCCGATTTCGGAGAGCCGCTTGATGTTCATAGCGGTTTCCCGGCGCAGGTCACCTTCGATGAGGTACTTGTGCTCGATGGTGTCACGGAGCAGGGCTTCCTGCTCTTCGTTCAGGTCCTTGACCCGGGTGTCGGGGTCAATGCCGGTCTGGGCCAGGACTTCAGCGGCGCGGCTGGGTCCGATGCCGTAGATATAGGTCAGAGCAACTTCAATCCGCTTGTCGCGGGGAAGGTCGATACCAGAAATACGTGCCATATTTCTCCTCCTATTAGCCTTGTCTCTGCTTATGCTTGGGGTTTTCGCAAATTACCATAACGCGACCCTTGCGCTTGATGATCTTACACTTTTCGCACATGGGTTTAACGGACGGTCTTACCTTCATACTGTTTAACCTCCATATGAGACTTCTGTCTCTAAGTTTACTTGCTTCTCCAGGTGATCCGGCCCTGGGTCAGATCATAGGGAGACATTTGAACGGTTACTTTATCACCGGGCAAGATCTTGATGAAATTCATTCTGAGCTTGCCGGAAATGTGTGCCAGAATGGTGTGTCCGCTGCCGATGTCGACTTTGAACATAGCATTCGGCAGTGCATCGGTTACGATGCCTTCAATTTCGATTACGTCGTCTTTCGCCAAGTTAATTACCCTCCCAGGTTGTTCGCTTGCAACTGTCTGGCAATGAATGCCAGATCTCTTCGTAATTCGCTGTTCGGGACTTTGTCACCGGAAAGCAGCTTCCCGGCAACTCTGGTCTCAGAGCGAAGGACTTTCAAAACGTGTCTGCGTTTTTTCCGCTTGGGATTTTCCTGGGTGCGGCCCTTGCCGTCTGCCAGTTGGAGATACGTTTCTTCTTCGCCGATCACGTAGAAGAATTGTCCCCGATCCCGTCCTGCGGCGGAAACTACAACATCTGATATGTGAATATCCGCTTTGTCCGGGCCCATAGTTCAAAGTCCTTCGGTGACGGTGAGTATTTCCGGCTCGCCGTCGGTGATGAGTACAGTATTTTCATAGTGGGCAGAAAGCTTTCCGTCGGCGGTGACCGTCGTCCAGCCGTCCTTCAGAACCCGCACCTCATAGGTGCCTACGTTCACCATAGGTTCGACGGCGATGGTCATACCGGGAAGCAGTCTGGGTCCACGGCCGGGTGCGCCGTAATTGGGCACCTCCGGCTCCTCATGCAGCTGCCGTCCCACGCCGTGACCTACGAAGGAACGGACAACTGAAAAACCGTTAGACTCCACATACGTTTGTACGGCATGGGAGATATCCTGCACGCGGTTTCCCTTTGCGGCGTAGCGGATGCCCTCAAAAAAGGACTGCCGCGTCACATCGATCAGCTTTTGTGCTTCGGCACTGACGGTGCCGCAGGGGAAGGTAGCCGCACAATCACCATGAAAACCTTTAAAGTACGCACCTACGTCTACAGACACGATGTCCCCTTCCTTCAGGATGTAGCCACCCGGAATTCCGTGGATAACCGTACTGTTGACGCTGATGCAGGCACTTGCGGGATAGCCGTTATAGTTCAGGAATGACGGTTTCGCACCCTGATGCACGATAAAATCGTGGACGGCCTGGTCGATGGCTTTGGTCGATACGCCAGGCCTTACCATATCCCCTGCCAAAGCACGGGCTGCCGCGGTAATTTTACAGGCCTGGCGCATGGACTCCAGCTCGCGTTCATTTTTGATCGCGATCATACCTTCGCCTCAATCGCTACGAGGATGTCCTCGTTGGCTTTCTCAATAGACTGGCTGCCGTTGACGGTGACCAGCCGGCCCAGCTTGCCATAGAAGTCCTTCAGGACCTCGGTGGAAGCGTGGTAGACCTCCAGGCGGTGACGGACGGTCTCGGGGGCGTCATCCTTGCGGATGATGAGCTCCGTGCCGCAGTTGTCGCAGACGCCTTCGGTCTTGGGAGGATTGGCGGTAATGTGGTAGCTTGCACCACACTTGGGGCAGACACGGCGGCCGGTCATACGGCCTTCGATCTCCTCATCCGCAACCTCAATGGAAACCACATGGTCGATCTTCACGCCCTTGGCTTCCAGAGCTTCGGCCTGGGCCAGCGTGCGGGGCACGCCGTCCAGGATAAAGCCCTTTTGGCAGTCGGGCTGGGCCACCCGGTCCGCGACGATGCCGAGAATCAGCTCATCGGGAACCAGGGCGCCTTCGTCCATGAATTTCTTAGCTTGTTTTCCCAGCTCCGTGCCATTTGCCATGGCTTCCCGGAGCATGTTCCCGGTAGAGATGGCGGGGATGCCAAGCTTCTTTACCAGCAGCTCAGCCTGTGTCCCCTTTCCGGCGCCGGGCGCGCCCAGTAGAATGAGATTCATCCTGCCATACCTCCTGTGCTTAATCCAGGAAGCCCTTGTAGTGCCGCATGAGCATCTGGGCCTCCAGCGCCTGCACCGTCTCCAGGGCAACGCCCACGACGATGATGACGGAGGTGCCGCCGATGGCCAGGTTCCGGACACCGCTCATGAGGTTGCCGCCCACAATGGGGAGCAGAGAGACGATGCCAAGGTACACAGCACCAAAGACAACAATCTTGTTAATGACCTTCTGGATGAATTCGGCAGTGGGCTTACCGGGACGGAAGCCGGGGATGAAACCGCCGTTCTTCTTCAGGTTGTTGGAAATCTCCACGGGATCGTACTGGATGGTGGAGTAGAACCAGCTGAAGAAGAAAATCATCAGGAAGTAGATGAACGCATAGGTCCAGCTCTGGCTGCTCCACACATGGTCATACCACCAGTTGCCGCTTTCAGGAGTGATGCCCATGAAGGCACAGATGGTAGCGGGGATGGAGCAGATGGACTGGGCGAAAATCACGGGCATAACACCGGACATGCTGACCTTGATGGGCAGGTTGGTGTTCTGGCCGCCGTAGACCTTCCGGCCAACCACACGCTTGGCGTACTGAATGGGAATACGGCGCTCAGCATCGTTGATGAAGACGATGAACAGGATCAGCGCAACAATGCCAACCAGGACGATGATGATCTGCCACCAGATCATGTGGAAGAGGTTGTTCACCATGGCGGGGATACCGGAGATGATATTGGCAAACAGAATCATGGAGATGCCGTTGCCGATGCCAAACTCGGTGATCTGTTCGCCCATCCACATGACCACAGCAGAACCTGCGGTGAAGGTCAGAATGATGACCATAGCGGGCACAAAGCCGGTTTCGGTGATAATGGCGAAGCCCTGGGCGGAGTAGTTCTTGAGCATCATGTAGTAGCCCCAGCCCATGAGCAGACCCAGGCCCACGGTGGTGTACCGGGTAATCCGCTCGATCTTCTTCTTGCCGTCCTCGCCGCCGTCCTTAGCCAGCCGCTCCAGAGCGGGAATGGCGATGGTCAGCAGCTGGATGATAATGGAAGCGTTGATATAGGGCTGAATGCTCAGTGCAAACACCGTGGCCTGCCGGAAGGCAGAGCCGGACATGGCGTTGTACAGGCCCAGGATGGTGTTGGACAGAACGCTGTCAAAGTAGGAGGTCAACGTGGCCACGTCGATATAGGGGACGGGAATCACATTGCCGATCCGGTAGATGAGCAGAATGAAAAGGGTGAAGATGATCTTTTTCCGCAGTTCGGGGATACCCCATGCGTTTTTCAGTGTCTGTAACACCTTAGATCACCTCAGCCTTTCCGCCTGCCTGCTCGATCTTTTCCTTAGCAGACGCAGAGAAGGCTGCGGCCTTGACAGTGACCTTCTTGGTCAAAGTACCGTTGGACAGCACCTTCAGGCCATAGGGGCAGGCGGAGATGACACCGGCCTCGATCAGAGCGACGGCATCCACAACTGCACCGTCTTCAAACTGGTTGAAAACAGCCAGGTTGACAGCAGTCAGGGGCTTTGCGAAAATGTTATTGAAGCCGCGCTTGGGGATACGGCGGACCAGAGGCATCTGGCCGCCTTCAAATCCGACGCGGACCTTGCCGCCGGAACGGGCCTTCTGGCCCTTGTGGCCACGGCCGCCGGTCTTGCCGTTGCCGGTGCCGATGCCGCGGCCCTTACGCTTGCCCACATGGGTGGAACCAGCGACGGGAGAGAGTTCATGAAGCTTCATAGTGGTGCTCCTCCTTACTCAACTTCGGTGACCTGGAGGAGGTAGCCGATCTTGGCGATCTTGCCCCGGGTCTGGGTGTTGTCAGGCTGGATGGTCACCTGGCCGATCTTCCGCAGTCCCAGGGACTGGGCAGTGGCGATGTGCTTCTCCAGACGGCCGTTCAGGCTCTTAACAAGGGTGATTTTCAGATTTGCCATGGTAAAAGCCCTCCTTAACCAACGATTTCTTCCACGCTCTTACCGCGAACAGCAGCGACCTGCTCGGGGGAACGCAGGGAGGTCAGGCCGGCCATGGTGGCCTTGACCACGTTCTGGGGGTTGTTGGAGCGCAGGCACTTAGCGCAGATGTTCTTGATACCAACTGCCTCCATAACGGCACGGACAGCGCCGCCGGCGATAACGCCGGTACCTTCGGGGGCGGGCTTCAGCAGAACGGTGCCGGCACCGAAGATGCCGATGACGTCGTGGGGAATGGTGTTGCCGTCCAGGGAAATCTTGACCATGTTCTTCTTGGCATCGGAAATGCCCTTGAGAATGGCCTCGGAGACCTCAGCGGCCTTGCCCATGCCGTAGCCCACGGTGCCCTTGCCGTCGCCGACCACAACCAGAGCGGAGAACCGCATGGTGCGGCCGCCCTTGGCGGTCTTGGAGACCCGGTTCAGGTAGACGACTTTCTCAATGAGCTCAGGAGCTTCATTGTTCGCAGTCTTATTGTAAGCCATTTTGTTTCCTCCTCTTAGAACTTGAGGCCGCCCTCACGGGCGCCTTCAGCCAGGGCGGCGACACGGCCATGATACACATAACCGCCGCGGTCGAAAACGACCTCTTCAATGCCCTTTGCCTTGGCACGCTCAGCAATCGCCAGGCCGATCTTCTTTGCGCCTTCGCAGTTGCCGGTGGTGCCCTCAAATTCCTTCTCCAAGGTGTTGGCACTGACCAGGGTCACGCCGTTCACGTCGTCGATGATCTGAGCGTAGATGTTTGCATTGGAGCGGAACACGTTCAGACGGGGACGCTCGGGGGTGCCGGAGATCTTGCCACGAACGCGGACATGCCGCTTCAGGCGCATAGCCTTCTTATTGATTTTGCTGACCATTTCGGCACACCTCCATTACTTCTTGCCACCGGTCTTACCAACCTTGCGGCGGATGACCTCAGTGGTGTACTTGATGCCCTTGCCCTTGTAGGGTTCGGGGGGACGTTTGCCACGGACTTCTGCGGCAAACTGACCGACGGTCTGCTTGTCGATGCCGTGGATAATGATCTTGTTGGGAGCGGGGACCTCAATGGTGATGCCGGGGATCTCGTCCACGATGACCTCGTGGGAGAAGCCCAGACGCATGACAAGCTGAGTGCCCTTCTTCTCGGCGCGGTAGCCAACGCCGTTGACTTCCAGTTCCTTGGAGTAGCCCTTCTCAACGCCCTCCACCATGTTGTGGATCAGGGTGCGGGTCAGGCCGTGCAGGGACTTGTGCAGGTGCTCGTCATCGGGACGGTCAACGATCAGTTCGTTGCCCTCGATCTTCAGGATCATGTCGGGATGCGCAGCGTAGGTCAGGGTACCCTTGGGTCCCTTAACGGTGACGACGTTGCCCTCGGCAATGTCCACCGTGCAGTTTGCCGGAATGATAACCGGCTTCTTACCAATTCTAGACATTCTCGTGTCCTCCTTACCAGACAAAGGCCAGGACTTCGCCGCCGATGTGCAGCTCGCGGGCCTTCTTGTCGGTCATGACGCCCTTGGAAGTGGAGACGATGGCGATACCCAGGCCCTTGAGAACCTTGGGCAGCTCCTCGGCACCGGCATAGACACGCAGGCCGGGCTTGGACACCCGACGCAGGCCGGAGATGACCTGCTGCTTCTTAGCCAGGTACTTCAGGGTGATGTGGATGGTGCCCTGATTGCCATTGTCCACCACGGAGTAGGACTTGATGTAGCCCTCATCCAGCAGGATCTGAGCGATGGCCTTCTTCAGGTTGGAAGCAGGGACATCGACGGTCTCGTGCTTGGCAGAGTTCGCGTTCCGGATACGGGTCAGCATATCGGCTACGGGATCGGTGATTTGCATATTTAATATCCTCCTTTTAGAAGTTACGGGCTTTACCCGTTTTAAGTCCGGAGGTATCCGGGGAATGCGCTTTGGGTTTCCCCAAAGCCATCTTCCCAGGACTTACCGGACCATTTTACATTTTGATCGACTTACCCTAAGGAAACCGATTTACCAGCTGGCCTTGCGGACGCCGGGGATCTGGCCCTTGTAGGCGAGCTCCCGGAAGCAGATACGGCACACGCCGTAGTCGCGCAGGTAAGCATGGGGTCTGCCGCAGATCTTGCAGCGGTTGTAGCGGCGGCTGGAGAACTTGGGCTCAGCCTGCTGCTTCAGGATCATAGACTTCTTAGCCATTCTTTCGTCCTCCTAATCAAGCGTGGAAGGGAGCGCCCAGCTGGGTGAGCAGTTCCTTGGCTTCCTCATCGGTGGTGGCGGTGGTGCAGATGCAGATATCCATACCACGGATCTTGTCCACCTTGTCGTACTCGATTTCGGGGAAGATCAGCTGCTCCTTCAGACCGAAGGCGTAGTTGCCGCGGCCGTCGAAGGAATTGGGGTTGATGCCGCGGAAGTCGCGGACCCGGGGCAGAGCCACGCTGAACAGACGGTCCAGGAACTCGTACATCTTGTCGCCCCGGAGGGTGACCTTGACGCCGACAGACTCGCCTTCACGGAGCTTGAAGTTTGCAACGGACTTGCGGGCCTTGCACACAACGGCCTTCTGACCGGTGATGACGCCCAGGTCCTTCACAATGGCCTCGATCTCCTTGGCGTTGTTCTTGCTTTCGCCGCAGCGGACATTCACGATGACCTTCTCCAGCTTGGGAATCTGCATAACGCTCTTGTAGCCGAACTTCTTGTTCAGAGAGGGAGCGATTTCCTTAACATACAGTTCTTTCATTCTGCTTGCCATAGTTCAATCTCTCCTTTCTCAGATTTCGGCGCCGCACTTGCGGCAGACGCGGACCTTCTTGCCGTCCACGATCTTGTGGCCCACACGGACGCCCTTGCCGCACTTCTCGCAGAAGAGAGCGACCTTGCAGACACGGATGGGGGTCTCACGCTTGACAATGCCACCGGTCTCGCCCTGACGGCGGGGCTTGGTGTGGCAGGTAGCGATGTTGACCTTCTCCACGACAACCTTGTTCTCAGTGGGCATGGCCACCAGGACCTTGCCCTTTACGCCCTTGTACTTACCGGACAGGACGATAACGGTATCATTCTTTTTAATGTTCATTCTTCGGTATCCCCCTTAGATGACTTCGGGTGCCAGGGAGAGGATCTTCATGTAATCTCTCTCACGGAGCTCACGGGCCACAGGTCCAAAGATACGGGTACCACGAGGATTCTTGTCCTCCTTGATGATGACGGCTGCGTTCTCGTCGAAGCGAACGTAGCTGCCATCCTCACGGCGAACGCCGCGCTTGGTACGGACGATAACAGCCTTCACGACCTCGCCCTTCTTCACGGTGCCGCCGGGAGCAGCCTTGCGGACGGAAGCGACGATCACATCACCGATGTTGCCGTATTTCCGCTTGGAACCGCCCAGGACGCGAATGCAGTGGATCTCTTTGGCGCCGGTGTTGTCGGCAACCTTCAGATAGCTTTCTTCCTGAATCATTCGTTTCCGACCTCCTTACTTCGCCTTTTCGATGATTCTGACCAGTCTCCAGCGCTTGTCCTTGGACAGGGGACGGGTCTCCATGACCTCCACGGTATCGCCGATGCCGCAGACATTTTCTTCGTCGTGAGCCTTCAGCTTGTAGGTCCGCTTCATGGTCTTCTTGTAGAGAGGATGCTGAACGCTATCCTCGATAGCAACCACAATGGTCTTGTCCATCTTGTCGGAGACGACCTGACCGATTCTGGTTTTACGGAATGCACGATTCTCAGTCATTTACGTTTCCTCCTCAGACGTTCTGCTCTTTTTCGCGAATAATGGTCTTGATGCGGGCAATGTCCTTCTTAGCGGCCGTGATCTGCATGGGGTTGTCCAGCTGGTTGGTTGCGTGCTGCATCCGGAGCATGAACAGGTCCTTCTTCAGTTCCACGAGCTTCTTGTTCAGGTCCTCAACGGACAGATTTTTCAGTTCCTTTGCCTTCATCATTATTCACCACCAATCTCGGTTTCGACTTCCTTGGCGATGATGCGCGTCTTGATGGGCAGCTTGTGCTGTGCAAGACGCAGAGCCTCACGGGCGATCTCTTCGGAAACGCCGCCGATCTCAAACATCACCTTCTGATTCTTAACGACTGCGACCCAGCCTTCGGGAGCGCCCTTACCGGAACCCATACGGGTGCCCAGGCCCTTCTTGGAGTAAGGCTTGTCGGGGAAAATCTTGATCCAGACCTTACCGCCACGCTTGGTGTAACGGGTCATGGCGATACGGGCGGCTTCGATCTGATTGCCGGTGATCCAGCCGGGCTCCAGAGCCTGGATGCCGAATTCACCGTAGGAAACGGTATTGCCGCGGGAAGCAGCGCCGGTCATACGACCACGCTGGACCTTGCGGTACTTTGCTCTTTTGGGCATCAGCATTAGCGGTTGCCTCCTTCTCTGCGGTTATGGTTCCGGTCACCGCCGTTACGGCGCTCGCCGTTTCTGCGGTCACCATTGCGGCGGTCGCGGCGCTCGCGGCGCTCACGGGGAGCGGGTTCGGGAGCGGCGGAACGCAGGGTGGTGTTCAGGACTTCGCCCTTGTAGATCCAGACCTTCACACCGATGCGGCCGTAGGTGGTGGCAGCCTCAGCGAAGCCGTACTCAATGTCGGCACGGATGGTCTGAAGGGGAATGGTGCCCTCGTGATAGCTTTCGGAGCGGGCGATTTCAGCGCCGCCCAGACGGCCGGCACAGGTAACCTTGATGCCCTTGGCACCCAGGCGGGTAGCCTGCTGCATGGCCTTCTTCATGGCCCGGCGGAAGGAGATACGCTTCTCCAGCTGCTGGGCGATGTTCTCAGCAACCAGCTGAGCGTTCAGGTCGGGGGAGCGGACCTCAACGATGTTCAGGTTCACGCTCTTGCCCAGACGAGCTTCCATATCCTTGCGCAGGTTCTCGATCTCAGCGCCGGCCTTGCCGATGACCACACCGGGGCGGGAGCAGTTGATGTTGATCTTGACCTTGCCGTTGGAACGCTCGATCTCGATCTTAGCCACGCCAGCGGCGTACAGCTTGTTTTTCAGATACTTACGGATGTTGTAATCTTCGACCACCAGGTCGCCGACCTTCTCCTCCCGGGCGTACCAGCGGGAGTCCCAGTCCTTGATTACACCAACGCGCAGTCCATGGGGATTTACTTTCTGTCCCATAGCTACCTCCTGATTAAGCCTTCTCGCTCACACCAATGGTGATGTGAGTGGTTCTCTTGTTGATCCGAACGAAACCACGACGGGATGCGATGCGGCCGCGCTTAAGGATGGGGCCGGGGTTCGCAATGGCGGTGGAGACGTACAGGTTGTCAGCGTTCATGCCGTGGTTGTGCTCAGCGTTGGCGATGGCGCTCTTGAGCAGCTTGGCCATAGGCTCGCAAGCTGCCTTGGAGGTCTGGCTCAGGTAAGCAGCGGCGGACTTGACGTCCTGACCACGGATCATATCGCAGACCAGCTTGACCTTACGAGGAGACATACGGACGAATTTGACATGTGCAATAGCTTCCATTTTCGTACCTCCTTACTTGGCGTTAGCGGTCTTGCTGCCGGAGTGGCCCCGGAAGGTCCGGGTGGGCACGAACTCGCCCAGCTTGTGGCCGACCATATCCTCGGTGATATAGACGGGAACGTGCTTGCGGCCGTCGTGGACAGCGATGGTGTGACCGACAAAGGAGGGGAAGATGGTGGAAGATCTGGACCAGGTCTTCAGAACCTTCTTTTCACCGGCCTTATTGAGCTCCTCCACGCGCTTGTACAGCTCAGGAGCTACGAAAGGGCCCTTCTTGATACTTCTGCTCATTTCATTTCCTCCTTACTTGCTGTTTCTGCGCTTGACGATGAACTTATTGGTGCGGTTCTTCGTCTTGCGAGTCTTGTAACCCAGTGCGGGCTTGCCCCAGGGAGTCACAGGGCCGGGACGGCCGACAGGAGCGCGGCCTTCGCCACCGCCGTGGGGGTGGTCATTGGGGTTCATAACGGAACCGCGGACCGTGGGACGGACGCCCATGTGGCGCTTACGGCCAGCCTTGCCGATGTGGACGTTCTCATGATCCAGGTTGCCCACCTGACCAATGCAGGCGGTGCAGTTGGTGCGGACATAGCGGACTTCGCCGGAGGGCAGACGGATCTGAGCCAGGTCGCCTTCCTTAGCCATGAGCTGAGCGGCGGCGCCGGCGCTGCGGACCAGCTGAGCACCGTAACCGGGCTGCAGCTCCACGTTGTGGATCACGGTACCAACAGGAATATTGGCAATGGGCAGGCAGTTGCCGGGCTTGATGTCGGCGTTGGCGGAGGCGACGACAACGTCACCGGCAGCCAGGCCGTAGGGAGCCAGAATGTAGGACAGGGTGCCGTCCTCGTACTTGATGAGTGCGATATAAGCGGACCGGTTGGGGTCGTACTCAATGCGCTGGACCGTAGCGGGCATATCGGTCTTGAGGCGCTTGAAGTCGATCACGCGGTACTTGCGCTTGTTTCCGCCGCCCTTGTGGCGAACGGTGATGTGACCATAGCTGTTGCGACCGGCGTGCTTCTTCAGGGTCTCAACAAGGCTACGCTCAGGTTTTGCCTTCTTATCCACACCGTCGAAACCGGAAACAGTCATGTTACGGCGGGCAGCGGTGTAAGGCTTAAAAGTTTTAATAGCCATTTGCGTTTCTCTCCTTTTTGAGATTTGGATTAGACCATACCCTCGAAGAACTCGATGGTCTTGGAGTCAGCAGTCAGGGTGACAATGGCCTTCTTGTAGTCGGCACGCTTGCCAGCGGGGTAAGCGCCGTTGCGCTTGACCTTGCCCTGCATCCGAACGGTGTTGACCTTTGCGACCTTCACGCCGAAGGCAGTTTCCACAGCTTCCTTGATCTGGGTCTTGTCAGCGCGGATGTCCACCATGAAGACGTACTTCTTATCGGCCACAGCCTCCATGGACTGTTCGGTGATCACAGGTCTTCTGATGATATCGTATGCATTCATGCGAATACCTCCTCGATCTTAGCCAGCGCGGCCTGATCGACCACCAGCTTCTGGGCGTTCACGATGTCGTAAACGTTCAGCAGGTTGGCGAAGGTGACCTCGCAGCCGGGGATGTTGCGGCCGGACTTGACCACATTCTGGTCAGCGGCAGCAGTGACCACCAGGGTCTTGCAGTCGCAGCCCACAGCCTTCAGGAAAGCGGCGAACTGAGCAGTCTTGGGGGCATCCATCTTGATGGAGTCAATCACCACCAGGTTGGTTTCAGCCACCTTGGCGCTCAGGGCGCTCTTCAGAGCCAGGCGCTTTGCCTTCTTGTTCAGGCTGTAGCTGTAGGAGCGGGGCTTGGGGGCGAACACGATGCCGCCGTGGGTCCACTGGGGAGCCCGGGTGGAACCCTGACGGGCACGGCCGGTGCCCTTCTGACGCCAGGGCTTACGGCCGCCGCCGGAAACCTCAGCGCGGGTCAGAGCGCTCTGAGTGCCCTGACGCTTGTTGGCCAGGTGGTTCTTGACCACATCGTGGACAACAGACTCATTGGGCTCAATGCCGAACACAGCTTCGGAGAGTTCGATCTCGCCAACCAGCTTGCCGGACATATCATAAACGTTAGTCTTAAGCATGATTTACGATCTCCTTTCCTTAGCCTCTTGCGGAAGCCTTCTGGGGGTTTCTGCCGGAAGCCTTCTGCGGGTTCTTGCTGATGCCGGTCTCGGCATTCTTGACCTTGTTGTTCTTGACGGTGTTGCGGATATACACCAGGCCGCCCTTAGGGCCGGGGATGGCGCCGCGGATGACCAGCATATTCAGCTCTGCGTCAACCTTCACAACGTCCAGGTTCTCAATGGTAACCTGCTCATTGCCCATCTGACCAGCGCCGATCTTGCCGGGGAAGATACGGGACTGATGAGAAGAGGCGCCCATGGAACCGGCATGACGATGGACAGGGCCGCCGCCGTGGGTCATGGGGGTACGGCCGGCACCGTGACGCTTCACAACGCCCTGGTAGCCATGGCCCTTGGAAATGCCGGTGACGTCGATCTTGTCGCCGGCGGCGAAGGTGTCAGCCTTCACGACGTCGCCGACGTTCATCTCAGCAGCGCCCTCGAGCTTGAACTCCTTCAGGTACTTCTTGGCCTCGACGCCGGCCTTCTTCAGGTGGCCAGCCTCAGGCTTGGTGAGCTTGGATTCCTTCACGGTCTCGAAGCCCAGCTGGACGGCGGTGTAGCCGTCGGTCTCGACAGTTTTCTTCTGAGTGACGACGCAGGGGCCTGCTTCCACAACGGTAACAGGGATGACCTTGCCGCTCTCATCGAAGATCTGGGTCATGCCCACTTTTTTGCCGATGATTGCTTTACGCATGGTTTTTTACTCCTTTTTTATTAGGTTATTGGTCGATCGCTTCATTGGGAAAGCCATCGACATGACCCGTCCGCCCGATGCCAGACAGTGCGGGCTGCCATAATCATTGTTACGTGATTACAGCTTTATCTCAATCTCAACGCCAGCGGGAAGGTCCAGAGCCATGAGGGCTTCGACGGTCTTCTGGTTGGGGTTGAGGATATCGATCAGACGCTTGTGGGTTCTGCGCTCGAACTGCTCACGGGAGTCCTTGTTGACGTGGGGGGACCGAAGGATGGTAACAACTTCCTTCTTGGTGGGCAGGGGGATGGGGCCGGACACCTGTGCGCCGTTGCGCTTGCCGGTCTCCACGATCTTGGCTGCGCTGGCGTCGATCAGCTGGTGATCGTAGGCCTTCAGCCGAATGCGGATCATCTGGTTTGCCATGTTTTGTTTTCCTCCTTGAAATACGTACTCAGTTTGCGTAGTGTCTGGGTACGGTCGAACTACTTTGTCCGCGCCGCCGTGCGTATCATTCCAGGCCATGAAAAATGGCCGACCGAGGCCGACCCATTCTCCATGCGCCCAGCGATATACGCAAGCGCATTGAAGCAGTTCAGCCGCCCGATGACCGGACATACTCCGCAGAAGTTACCGCCATCAGGCGCAATCTCCTGCATCATCGCATTGCACACATAGTTATCCCACGCGTGCCCAAGTATGATATCACGTTTCCCTCTTTTTGTCAAGAAGATTTTTAGGAAAACGCACAAAGTTTTACCCTTATTTTCGTGGATTTGGGAGAATTACAAAAGCCTTGCCGGAATCGGTCAAAATACGGATTCAGGGAGGGGCAGTCAGCCCCTCCCCTGCAATTTTGGATTTGTCCGGCGGTTATTGGAATCTTCACCAGCCGTATATCAAATGAATCAGCCCCAGCTGGTTGAACATCAGGCATCTTCCCAGGTATATGGAGAAAATCAGAGCGGACAGCATTCCGGCATCCGTGCCATAGAGCCGGCATTTGGATTTTGTCAGTTTATCCCAGGCTTTAAACAGCAGGAAGCCTACGATTGCACCCAGGGTGTTCATAATGAGGTCGTCCACATCCGTGCCCCGGTAGCAGAGAAGCTGGCTCAACTCAATGAGCAGCGAAAATCCCAGTCCTGCAGCGAAAACCTGCCAGAACTTTTCCCGCTTCCTCCAGATCAGAGGCACCAGGAAGCCAAAGGGCACAAATATCACAACATTGAGCCCATAGCCCAGAGGGCTGATGCTCTGGGAAAAGGGAATCAGGTTCACATTTCGCATCAAATGGTCCGGATTCTTTCGCATGGCGTCGTAAATGGTCCCGGCTCCGGTCACGTGGTAGACTGCCATAATATACAGCGCGAACAAGGTAAGCATGGCATAGTGTCCAAACGTAAAGGGGCGCCCCCGTTTCCGCCGGAAGAAAATCAGCACCAGAAGGAAGGGAAAAAACTCCGTTATAAATTCATAGCCTATGGCAAGATAGGTATACATGGCCGCACCGTCCTTTTTGAATCTATCCCGATTATACACCGGAATTCCCCAAAATGCCAGTGCAAAGGCTTTAAACTTTCTTTAAATTTAAAAGCGTGCCGATTTTTCGGCACGCTTTTCTTATTTCAGCTCCCAGAGCTTGATTTGGTTCGACTTTTCGTAGAGCTTCAAATAGCTCTCGTATCGGGTCCGTTCGATTTCGCACCTTTCCAGCGCGGCCCGTACGGCGCAGTCCGGTTCCTTCCTGTGGGTGCAGTCATCAAAACGGCACTTGCCTATGTAGGGGCCAAAATCCGGGAAGGCGTATTGGAGGTTTTCCTTCAGGATAATCTCCATCTGGTCCGTGTCGAAGGAGGAAAAGCCCGGGGTGTCCGCCACGAAGGTCTCCTCGTCCAGTGCGTACAGCTCCACATGCCGTGTGGTATGGCGGCCCCGGCCCAGCTTTTCGGAGACCTCCCCTGTAGGCAGGTTCAGCCCCGGACACAGACGGTTCAGGATGCTGCTCTTTCCCACGCCGGAATTCCCCGTAAATGCCGTAAGCTTTCCCTGGAGAAGGGCGCGAAGCTCTTCGATGCCCTGGGCGGTTTCGGCGCTGGTACGGAGCACCGGAATGCCTGCGTGTTCGTAAATTCGCACCAGGTCCGCTGCCGGGTCCAAATCGCACTTGTTGACGCAGAGATATACGCTGACCTCCTGGTCTCCCGCAATGGCCGCAACCCGGTCAATGAGATAGGGCTCCGTCACCGGGTTGACATTGGCTGCGAAAATGACCATGGCGTCAAGGTTCGCCACCGCCGGGCGGATGAAGCTGTTCTTCCTGGGAAGGATTTTCTCCACCATGCCCTTCCCGCCCTCGGCGGTGATCTCCGCCAGGTCTCCGGTCAGCGGCGAATGGCCCTCTTTTCGGAAAATCCCTCTGGCCCGGCAGGTGATGAGGCCCTCAGAGGTCTGTACGTCATAAAATCCGCTGAGGGAACGAACAATACGGCCCGTCAGGCGCTTTGTCATGAATTTCCTCCGTCTTTCGTGAATTCCACATAGTGCTCTTTGAAGAATTCTCCATTCACATAGAGGTCATACCACACCGTGCCCCGGCCGGAGAGCTTGACCGTGGCAGTCTCGCTGCCGGCAGGGATGTTCTGGGTTGCAATGGCCTGGGTGGTACCCTGCAGACAGATGTCCAGGGTGTAATCTGCGTCCCGTTTCGGCACAGGGAAGACGACGGTTATCTCAACCGGGTCCGTGTTGGCAGGCGCAGTTTCTTCCGTTTCCCCCTCGTCAGGCGTTTCAGCCGGGCCCTTGGAGTAGTGAATCACCACTTCGCTGGTGATATCAATTTCCTCATACTTGGATACGGACTGGAAGGTGACCTCTCCCTTGGGACGGGGGCTCTCCACCTCATCCGCCCGGTAGTTCACAAAGCCCGCCTGCTTAAGAGACTCGATTGCCCGGTCCTTGTCCATGCCAATGAGGTCCGGCATTTTTGCCATGGTCACCTCAGGGCCCACGCTTACGTAGAGGTAAATGCTCTGTCCGTTGGCAAGTTCCACGCCCTCAGCCGGATCGGTCCTCGTGACCTGACCCTCGGGAATGGTCTGATGATTCTCCTTGCGGATGTACACCAGGAAGCCTTGGTCGCTGAGGGTGTTTTTCGCCTGTTCTGCGTCTACGCCAATCAGGTTATCCATGGTTTTCACAGGAGGCTCCGGACCCATACTCACCGTAAGCCACAGGTCGGTGCCCTTCTGGACTTTGCTGCCGCCTGCGGGGGTTTGCTCCATAATCTGGTTTTCTCCATAAGCGTCCGAATATTTTCTCGGCTGGAGACGGATGTTAAAGTCCGGATACTGGCCTGCGAAGCCCTCCACATAGAGGTAGCCCTCCAGATAGGGGACCTCAACCAGTCCCTTCTCCTGGTCCAGCAGCGCTCCGTTGAAGAGGGCCACCAGGAAAATGAGAATGGCAAACACCGCCACGGCGCTGACAATGACCACCGCTGTGGTAGCCACACGGCTGCGCTCCTCCTGGGCCTTTTTCTGGGCCTCGTCCTCCCGGCGGCGGGGCTTTGCCCGGCGGGGAGGGGCGGCTTCCCGGTTTTCCACCCCGGGAATGACCCCCGTGGTCCGGCGCACCGGGCCGGGGACCGCCCGCATACGCATACTCTCCGTAGGCGCTCTGGTACCCGTGCGGCCCTGGGCCTTCCGCTCTGCCACGGTAGGCGCGGCATCATTCCGGGCCGCAGGCAGGATTCTGGTGGCATCGTCCAGCATGGAATGGTAGTTAAAGGTAATTGCCGGATTCTTTCGGAATTCCTCCATGTCCTGGAGCATTTCCGTAGCGGAAGCATAGCGGTCCCGGACATCCAGGGCCATGCCCTTCATGATGATCTCTTCCAATCCCTCGGGAATGTTGGGATTCAGGCTGGAAGGTCTGGGTGCGCCGCCGTTGATGTGCTGGATGGCCACCGCCACGGCGGATTCCCCGTCGTAGGGAGGCCGGCCGGTCATCATTTCATACATAACGACGCTGAGGGAATATAAGTCCGAGCGGTTGTCCGTGTGGCCGCCTTTGGCCTGCTCGGGGGAGATATAATGGACGGAGCCCAGGGCTTCCTTGGTCAGGGTGTTGCTCTTATTCATGACCCGGGCAATGCCGAAGTCCATGACCTTTACGGAGCCGTTTTTCAGCACCATCACATTATGGGGCTTGATATCCCGGTGGACGATGCCCCGGCTGTGGGCGTGTTCCAGACCCTTGGCAATCTGCATGGCAAAGTGAAGGGTCTCTTTCCAGTTGAGAACGCCCTTGTTTTCCATGTACTGCTTCAGGGAAATGCCGTCGATGAGCTCCATGACAATGTAATTGGCATTGTCGGAGGAGGAGACGTCATAGACCTGGACGATGTTAGGATGGCTCAGCATTGCCACGGCCTCACCCTCCGCGTGGAAGCGGCGGCGGAATTCCTCATCTCCGGCGAATTCATCTTTTAATATTTTAATGGCTACCAGCCGATTGAGGCGGTGGCACAGTGCTTTATATACGACGGCCATGCCGCCGGTGCCGATGACCTCCAGAATTTCGTATCGGTTATCCAGCAGACGTCCAATGTATTGATCCATATTCTGCTAAGTGCTCCTTTCGCCTCGTATCAGATCATGACCAGAACACTGGTCACATTGTCCGGTGCGCCCCGGTTTTTGGCGATACCCAGAAGGCGCTTGCAGCAGTTCTTCTTGATGACGCCGTGGACCACCTCGAAGAGAATCTCCTGGTCGTCCATCAGATTGCTCAGGCCGTCGGTGCACAGGAGAATAAAATCCCCCTTCTGGGCCTCCCAGTGGAAGATATCGCACTGGACGGTAGGCTCCGTGCCGATGGCCCGGGTGATATAGTTCTTACCCGGATAGGTTTTGGCGGTTTCAGGGCTCAGCTCTCCCCGGTCCACCATGAGCTGGACCAGAGAATGGTCTTTTGTGATCTGGGTGATGCCCTCTTCATCCACGCCGTAAGCCCGGCTGTCGCCAACATTGACAACCGTGGCCTGTTTGCCCCGGACCAAGGCCGCCACCAGGGTGGTGCCCATGCCATCAAATTCGGAGAATTGGGCGCTCTGGTCAAATACCGTGAAATTGGCCAGCTTTACGGCACTTCTGAGCATCAGGTCCACCTTATCCTGGTCCATGCCGGATTTCCAGCACCGCCGGACTTCCTCGGTGAACACCTCCACCGCCAGGGTCGAGGCGATGTTGCCGGACTTGGCGCCGCCCATGCCGTCGCAGACCACGCACAGCACCGTATTTCGGTCCAACTGTTCAATTCGATAGGCGTCCTGGTTTTGCTTTCGCACACAGCCAGGGTCCGTCAGGCCCCAACTTTGCATGGGCTTTTCACCTCTTTAATCTTTCTGATTTTCTCGATTGTATTTCCGTCTGAGCTGGCCGCAGGAGGCGTCAATGTCGCCGCCCAGGGTCCGGCGGACGGTTGCGGGGATTCCCGCCTCCTCCAGGGTCTTCTGGAAGGCCGCCACCGCGGCTTTGGAGCTTGGCTTTAACGGGCTTTCCTCCACATGGTTCAGGGGAATCAGGTTAAAGTGAGCAGGCAGGCCCTTGAGCCTGCGGATCAGCTCCCGGGCGTCGGCAACGGAGTCGTTGACGCCGTCAATCATGGCGTACTCAAAGGAGATGCGGCGGCGGGTTTCGTCGTAGTACCGTCGGCAGGCTGCCAACAGTTCCTCGCTGGGGTATGCCTTGTTCACAGGCATAATCTGGTTGCGGACTTCGTCATTGGGTGCGTGAAGGGATACGGACAAAGTCAGCTGCAGCTTCCGCTTTGCCAGTTCGTCGATTTTCGGCACCAGGCCGCAAGTGGAAAGGCTCACATGACGCAGGGAGATGTTCATGCCCTCTTCGCTGTTCACCAGTTCCAAAAAGCGCATGACATTGTCGAAGTTATCCAGGGGCTCCCCGATGCCCATGAGAACAATGTGGGAAATGGGAAGGCCCGAATCCACCTGGGTGAAGAGGACCTGATCCAGCATTTCAAAGGGCTCCAGCCGTCGGACCAGGCCGCCCAAAGTGGAGGCACAGAAGGCGCAGCCCATGCGGCAGCCCACCTCCGTGGAGATGCAGACGGTGTTTCCGTAGTGATAGCGCATGAGCACCGTCTCTACGCAGTTGCCGTCGGAAAGCTCCCAGAGGTATTTTATGGTTCCGTCCCGTTGGGATTCCTGCTTCCGCACCACCTTCGGGGCGTGAATGGGATAGGTTTTCGCCAGGGCGTCCCGCAGGTTCTTGGGGAGATTGGTCATCTCGTCGTAGGACCGGACGCCTTTGTGGAGCCAGATGTAGACCTGCTTGGCCCGGAAGCTGGGCTGGCCCATTTCTTTCAGAACCGCCCCCAGCTCCGGCAGGGTCAGGGATTTGAGATTCATGCTTGCCTCCGCAGACGGCAGATGAAGAAGCCGTCGGTGTCGTATTCGCCGGGAAGCAGAGTCAGCATCCCGCTTTCGTTTTTGGGGAAGTTCCCCGGCAGATTCAGGGGTTCCAGGCAGAACTCCGGATGGTCCCCCAGAAATGCCTCCACCACCTGCTCGTTTTCCCGCTTGAGGATGGTGCAGGTGGAGTACATAAGCACGCCGCCCTTTTTTACATAGGCGGATTGATTTTCCAAGATTTGAAGCTGCAATTTCGGCAGCTCTTCGGTTTCGGCAATGTCTTTATAGCGGATATCCGGCTTTTTCCGGATGATGCCCAGGCCTGAGCAGGGCACATCGGCCAGGACCACGTCCATGGCGTTTTCCCACTCCCCTACCCGCACCGTTGCGTCCTGCAGTCTCACAGAGATGCTGGAAAGTCCCAGCCTCTGGGCGCCCTTTTCCATGAGGGCTGTCTTGTGCTGGTGCAGGTCGCAGGAAACAATGCTTCCGTTTCCCTCCATGGCAATGGCAGCGGCGAAGCTCTTGCCGCCGGGAGCGGCGCAGCAGTCCAGCACCCGGGCGCCTTCCTTGGGAAGCCGGGCGCAGAGGACCGCCAGTTTCGAGGCCGGGTCCTGAACGTAGAAGTCTCCCTTTTGGAAGGCTTTCAGTTTCTCCAGGTCCCCGCAGCTGGAGAGCACCAGGCAGTCCGGCATCCAGGGATGGGGCACGGCGGTGACGCCTTCTCTTTGAAGGTCTTCCGCCAGCTTTTCAGCGGTGGTTCTCAGGGTGTTCACCTGGACCATGGTCTCCGGGGCCGTGTTATTGGCAATGAGGACCTCTTCCAGCTTGCCTTTCGGCAGGTTGGCTTTCAGCAGAGAAACCAGTTCCGCCGGATGGCTGTAGCGGTCCTCGTAGGAAGTGGGTTCTTGTAATTGGCCCTTTGTCCGAACGGCGTTTCGCAGAACGGCATTGACCAGAGGGCCGGCCTTGGGATTTTTTACATATTTTTTCGTCAGTGCCACGGACTCATTCACCGCAGCGCTGGCAGGAATCTTGTCCATCTCGTAGATTTGGTACAGACCGAGATGAAGGATGTCCCGAACCACGGGATGCAGGCTTTTCCCCTTCTGGGTCAGAAGCTGATTCAGGTAAAAATCTAGCTTTGCCCGGTTCTGGATGGTGCCGTAGCACAGCCGGGCGGCGAGGGCCGCGTCCCGGCTGTCCAGATGGTCCCGTCTCGTGTAGTCCTTTAAAACCACATTGGCCCAGGCGCCGCTCTGGCGGCAGGCCATCAGCGCACAAAGCGCCGTCTCCCGGGCGCCCATCAGGCCTTCAGAGGGTGGCCCCGGAAGTAGTCGGGCGCCGCCATACGCTTACCGCCTTCCGCTTGCAGGGAGATGATCTCCACGGCTCCCTCACCGCAGGCGATTTTGAGGCCCGTTTTGGTCAGGCCCAGAATCTCGCCGGGTTTTCCGGAGCCCTCGGCAATGCGGGTGGCGTGGACCTTAAAGGTCTTCCCATCCAAAACCATGGTTGCCACGGGCCAGGGATGCAGTCCCCGGACATGGTCATGGACTTGCTGGGCGGTTTTGGTAAAGTCAATGGGGCTCATGGATTTGTCCAGCATGGGAGCAAAGCTGACCCCGGAGGCGTCCTGGGGCATTCCCTGGACAGGCCCCGCTGCAAACCGGGTCAGGGTCTTGCTTAGAAGGTCGGCCCCCAGCACCGCCAGACGGTCCAGCAGTTCGCCCGCTGTCTCATTGGGCGCAATGGGGGTTTTGGACATGTCAATGATATCTCCCGCGTCCATCTCCCGGCAGAGATACATGGCCGTGACCCCGGTCTCCTTTTCTCCATTGAGAACGGCCCACTGATAAGGCGCCGAGCCCCGGTATTTGGGAAGCAGACTGGCGTGGATGTTGATACAGCCCCGGGTGGGCACGTCCAGGACCTTCTGGGGAAGGATACGCCCATAGGCCACCACGGCGCAGACATCGGGCTTCAGGGCCCGAAGGGTCTCCACGCTCTCCTCTTCCCGGAAGGTTTCCGGCTGGAACACGGGAATGCCCGCATTCACCGCAATCTCTTTTACGGGAGAAGCCACCAGCTTCATGCCCCGGCCCTTGGGCCGATCCGGCTGGGTGTAGACGCCGACGACTTCAAAGCCGTCAGCCAGGGTTTTTTTCAGGCAGGTCGCCGCAATATCCGGCGTACCCATAAATACAACGCGCATTTTGTTTCCTCCGATCATTCGGATTCCAGCTCTTCATCGGTCAGGTAGCGCTCCATGACATCGGTGTAGACGATGCCGTCCAGGTGGTCCAGCTCATGGCAGAAGCACCGGGCGATGATCTCCTCGCCTTCGGCTTCAAACCAGTTGCCGTTACGGTCCTGGGCCCGGACTTTGGCATAGTAAGGCCGCTTCACCAGGCCGTACTTTCCCGGAACGCTGAGGCAGCCCTCGGCGCCCACCTGCTCGCCGTCGGTTTCCACCAGGGTGGGATTCACCAGTTCCAGGACCTCATCTCCCACGTCCACCACAACCACCCGGCGGAGGATCCCCACCTGGGGTGCGGCGAGGCCCGCGCCATTGGCCTGGGCCAGGGTTTCTTTCATATCGTCCAGGAGCTTATGCAGCCGCCCGTCAAATTTTTCCACATTTCTGCAGACCTTATGCAGGGCAGACTCGTCTGTGGTCAGTATCTTTCTCAGTCCCATAAAATCCCTCTCTTCTGAAAATATCAATCGTATCCGTTCACATCCGCAAATGCGGCGACCTGACGGTTTTGTTTATCGAGACCGAACTGCCGCAAAAGGTAGGCAATGAGGAGCCGAAGTTCCCGGTCCATCCGGCATCGGAGCGTGAGCTGATAGCGGAAATGGTAGTTGATTTTCGGCACCGGACAGGGCGCAGGGCCCAGGACGGTGCAGTTTATGCTTTGGTAGGCATGGTTTTTCAGGCTCATCAAAAGGCTGTCCCGAAATTTGGCAGCCCCCCGCAGGACAGCGGTCTCCTCCATGCCGGAAAAGGTGATGGTAGCCACATCCCCGAAGGGCGGAGCGTTCTGGACCCGGCGCAGGCCGATTTCCAGCTCGTAAAAGCCGTCATAGTCCTGTTTTGCAGCGAGTTTGATGATCTGATGCTCCGGGACCAGGGTCTGAATCACAGCCTGTCCAGGCGTGTCTCCCCGACCGGCCCGGCCTACCACCTGGGTGAGCATATTGAAGGTGGTCTCCCCGGCCCGATAGCCGCCGGAGTAGAGGCTCAGGTCCGCATCCAGAACGCCCACCAGGGTCACGTCCGGCAGATTCAAGCCTTTTGCCACCATCTGCGTGCCAAGCAGCAGGGGAATATGTTCTTTCTGGAAGGTTTCCAGAATTTTTTCGTGGGTATTGGTTGCGGAAACCGTGTCCGCATCCATGCGGCTGACTTCCATCTCGGGGTACAGTTCGTTCAGCTCCTGCTGAACGCGCTGGGTACCCACGCCGACGGTTTTCAAAGGTCCGCCGCAGCTGGGGCAGCGGTTCGGCACGGCCCGGGAGAATCCGCAGTAGTGGCACATGAGCCTGCCGTTGGCGCTGTGGTAGGTCAGACGCTGGCTGCATCCGGGACACTCCGGAGCTTTTCCGCAGTCCACGCAAATCAGCGCCCGGCTGTTGCCCCGGCGATTTAACAGAAGAATGGTCTGCTTTCCGGCGGCACGGGTGGCCAGAATGCTCTCCCGCAGGGGGATGCTCAGAGACGTGCCGTTGCCCAGCTTCAGCTCCTCCCGCATATCCACAATGTCCACCTCCGGCAGAGGCCGGCCGCCGTAGCGGAATGGGAGGTGATAGAGGGCATAGTCGCCGGACTTTGCCCGGTACATGGTCTCGATGGATGGGGTAGCGGAGCCAAGAAGCACCAGGGCTTTTTCCTTGGCGCCACGCCAGATCGCCACCTCTTTGGCGGAATATCTCGGGGTATTTTCGGATTTATAGGAATGCTCCTGCTCCTCGTCCAGAATGATGATGCCGGGGGTGCAGGGAGCGAAGACTGCCGAGCGGGTGCCCACAATGACGGCGGCTTCCCCATCCCGGACCCGCTTCCACTGGTCGCAGCGCTCTCCCGCAGAGAGGCTGGAGTGGAGCACCGCCACTTTTTTTCCAAAGTAGGCAGCCATAAGGCCCAGAAGCTGGGGTGTCAGGGCAATTTCCGGCACCAGAAGCATGGCGCTTCTGCCCGCTTCCAATGCAGACTGAATGAGCCGGATATAGACCGAAGTCTTACCGGAGCCGGTGACACCGTAGAGAAGGGCAACGCCGGGATTTTCTCCCAGCATCTGTTTCCGCAGGCCCTGGAAGCACACTTCCTGCTCCTTTTGGAGCACCAGGGGGCCTTCCAAGACTGCAGGCTTGATCTCCCGGCATCGGAACACGTCTCGCTGGTGGAATGTCACATAACCCAGCTTTTCCAGACGGTTCACAGTTTGGGGTGAAGCCCCCGTGAAGTAGCACAGCTCCTTCACCGAAACGCTTCCCGCCGTGCACAGCATGGTAAGCACGCTTTTCTGCATGGCAGCGGATTTGGGGCGGCTCTCGGCAAAGGCCATGGCCTGCTCCGGCGGCACTGCCAGGGAGGCGATTTTTTCGGTTTTATCTCCCATTCGGCGCTTAAGGTCCGTTTTCTGGGAGATCCATTTTTTTCTCACAAGATAGGAAAGGGCGGCGCCGAGAATGTCCTCGTCGGAAATTCTGGCCCGCAGGGCAGAGCCGTCGGCCTGACCTCCCATCTCCTCCAGCACCGCCAGGATTTCTGCGGCACCCTCTTTGCGAAGGGGCTTGTCTTTCCAGCTTCGGTCCTCCGTAAGGCTGTAGGTCTCTTTTGTCTGAAACCAGAGGCCCGCCGGAAGTATGGCCCGAATGGCATCGTAAAAGGTGCAGAAATATCGCTCCCGGAGAAAGGCTGCCAGCCTCAGCTGATGTTCCGTAAGAATCGGCGCATCGTCCAGGCAGGCATCGATGGATTTTAATTTTTCGGCACTGCCCGGTTCCACCCCTAAAACAACGCCTTCCGTGCGCTTGTTGGCGCGTCCGAAAGGCACCTGGACCCGCTGGCCCGGGGAAACGGTGATTCCCTCGGGGACAAAGTAGGAGTAGGGCTTATCGATGGCGAAATTCGCCGCCGACACCGCAATTTTTGCGACCATGGTCCCACTCCTTTTCAGCCTGTCACAGTCCCCGGGAGGGATTGTGCATTTTTAGTTCTTGTACTCGTCCTTTACCGTAGCAGTGAGCTCGCCGTCAGCCACTTCCTGAATGGCCAGGGTCACGGGCTTTTCGGGCAGGTCCTCGCCGAAGGCCTCGGCCTCGGCGGCAATCTGGCGGGCCCGATGGGCAACCACGTTCACCAGCAGATAGCGGCTGTCCACCTTTTCCAAAAGATCTGCAACAGGGGGGTATAGCATATGATTTTCCTCCAAAATTGAATGAAATAAATATCTTATTGGCCTTTGGCCAGGATATGTAAAATCTCGTCGGCACATTTTTCCGGGTCGTCGTTCACCACCACGTGGTCATACCAGACCCGCTGTTCCATTTCCCAGGCTGCCCGTTCCATCCGGAGGGCAATCTGGTCCTCGGGGGTGTCACCCCGGCCACGGAGCCGCCGCTCCAATTCTTCCAGAGACGGGGGCATGATAAAAATCAAAATGGCATCGGGAACCGCCTGCTTCACCTGCATGGCGCCCTTGGGCTCAATGTCCAGAAGCACGTCGCCGAGTTCCTGTTTTTCCTCGGCCTGGGCTCTGGGGGTGCCGTAGTAGTTTTTCGCATGGGCATCGTACTCAAGAAACTCGCCCCGGGCAATCATGTCCTCAAATTTTTCCTTAGTGACAAAGTAGTAGTGGACGCCCTCCTTCTCTCCCGGTCTGGGAGGACGGGTGGTTGCGGAGACCGAGAACCTAAAGTCCGGATGCTTTTCCATCATGATGCCCAAAACCGTGCCTTTTCCAACGCCGGACGCGCCGGAAATTACGATCAGTCTGCCTTTTTTCACTCTGCTGCCTCCTCTTTCTCTTCATTTCTTTCCATCCATCGGGCGTATAGGGTTTCCGTCGGGACGGCGGAGAGGATTACATGGTCCGTGTCCATCAGCAATACCGCCTGGGTTTTGCGGCCGTAGGATGCGTCAATGAGCATTCCCCGGTCCCGTGCCTCCTGAATGAGCCGCTTGATGGGTGCAGAATCCGGGGCGACGATGGCAATGAGCCGGGCGGCCGCCACCATACTGCCAAAGCCGATGTTGATAAGCTTCATGGCTTCTCCTTACTCAATGTTCTGGGTCTGCTCCCGGATCTTTTCCAGCTCGGCCTTAATGTCCACCACAATCCGAGAAAGACGCACGTCGGAGCATTTGGAGCCGATGGTATTGCTCTCCCGGTTCATCTCCTGGAGCAGGAAGTCCAGCTTCCGGCCAATGGCGCCTCCCGCAGTGAGCATTTCGTTCATCTGGTTCAAGTGGCTGCGAAGCCGCACGGTTTCCTCATCCACGGCAACCTTGTCCGCAAAAATGGCGGCCTCCGTGAGAATGCGGCTTTCGTCAATGCTGGTGTTCGCCAGGACCTCCCGGAGCTTATTTTCCAGTCTGGTCCGATAATCCGCCACAGTCTGGGGGCTGCCCGCCTCCACCTTGGCAACCAGAGAGAGGATGGTCTCCCCCCGGGTGCGAAGGTCCGCTTCCAGGGCCTTGCCTTCCGCAGAACGCATGGCGTCGTAGCTTTCCAGGGCCTTTTGGGCCACGGTCATGAGGTCGGCCTGCAGAGCCTCCTCGTCCACCTCCGGCTTTTCCACCGTGAACACATCGTTCATCCGAGCCAGGGTGCTGACCCCCAGGTCATCCCGGACGCCGTAAACTTCCGTCATGACCTTCATGGCAGCCAGATAACCCTCCACCATGGCGGTATTGAGCTTCACCTGGACGTCGTCGCTTCCCTCGGTGCGAAGGGACACAAATACGTCCACCTTACCCCGGGAAATGGTTCCTTTCACCGCCTGCTTCACTGCGTCCTCGGCAAAGGACAGTGCTCTGGGCAGTTTGACGGTGCAATCCAAGTAGCGATTGTTGACGGACCGGACTTCCACCGTGAATTCCCGTCCGTTCACCGTTTCCACGGCCCGGCCGTAGCCGGTCATACTTTTGACCATGGTCAAAACCTCTTTTCTATAGAATCCTCATTCTGCAAAAGACGTAATGGTATAGGAAATATTCTTTTTTTGCAGCACCAAGCGGTCGTAGGCAATTACCCCGGCGATGCCCAGGGAAAAACCCGCGAGGCCGCCCAGGACGCCGAAGCTGCCCGGCAGAGTTCCCAGGTAATACCCCAGGAAGAAGAGCACCAGGGGCAGCACGTAGAGCACCACCGCCGCCTTCAGTACCGGGGCCGTCTGGCTCTCCACCTTCACCAGGTCCCCCACCTTTGCACCGATGGGGTTCTGGGCGGTGAATACCACCGCCTCCTTGGCAGCTCCGCAGCCGGAGCATTTGTGGCAGTCCCCGGAGCAGGCGCTTTCCCGCACATGGATTACCTGGGCGGTGCCATCAGGCCTGCATTCCCGGACCCGGACCGTCTGTTCCATCGTCAGCCTCCTGCCGCCTGAACCGTGGCGGATACGGACACGGATTTCACCACGCCTACATTGGGGAAATCCTCCGAGAAGGTGATGGCTGCGCGATAGGTGGCAGTGCCTGCCGCAGCGCCGGAGAAGTCCACTGTGGCGAAAATATCGTTGACCGTGAGCCTGTCAATCTCCGCAGCGGGGCCCCGGACCTTCACGGTGAGGCTTGTGCTGATGATCTCTGCGGTCATCCCCTCGGGGACATTCAGGCTTTCAATATCCGTAATGGTAAATTCCCGGCTTTTCAGCCCCGAGAACTTCACTGTGACCTTGGCCTCTGTAATGCCGGTCTGGTTGACGACACCTTCGGGAAGGTTGATGGCGAAGGTCTGTTCGCTGTTGCCCCGGTCGATTTCGGCCAGGTTTAGGCTGCAGATCGTCAGGCTATCGCCCAGCTCATTGAGCAGCGCCTCGCTGCCGGAGACCCGAATGGTGGCAGGTTCAATGGTCACAGTGGTATTCTCCGCCGTGGCTCCGCCGCCATAGATAATATCGGCCACCAAGTTGATATCCTTCAGCCGCTGGATGGGCATATCCAGACGGATTTCTTCCACATTGGTGACAATGGTCTCTGCGTCCACAGGCTCTCCGTTTCCATCGCACAGAGCATAGCGGAAGCTCTCGCCAATGCTCTCCACCCGTCCTGTCAGGTCCACCTCCACCACGGCGCTTTCGATCTGGTCAGCCACCGCCGCAGGTCCCGCCACTGAGACGGAAGTATAGTCCAGTGTGGCGTTTTCCATGTCATAGAGATAGTTTTCCGACCTGGTGCCTACGAACTCCAGCTTCACAGGCACTTCCTTTGTGCGGCGGACGTCCACATCCACGTAGATTTTGCTGGGACTTTTGGACTCCACTACAAAGGCATTGTTCGGCACATCCCCGGAGAAGGAAACGTTATAATCCATGGCGATGTTTTCTCCCGCGTCATAGATATCTGAAAGGTCCACGGATACGATGATGTTGCCGGCGTTAATCTTATTCAAATCGATTCGGCTGCCGGACAAGCGCAGGGACACCGTCTGGGCAGAGATGTCTGTGACCATCAGGTTCTGCTCGTTCATAAGCGCAGTTTCACCTTTTATGACCACAGGGATGTTATAGAACGTCACATTGTCCTCCTGGCTCACATTGCTGAAGACATACAGCCAAAGGCCGAAGGCAATAACCGTGGAGAGGAGGATGGAGGTTAGCTTATTTATTTTCATTCTTGTCCGCCCCCTTCTTGAGCTTTCCCAGGAGCTTCTTGGGTTTTTCTTCCTGTTCCGGCATGAGTTCCTTTCGCAGGAGCTTTTCCAGGGTCTGCGGCGCCAGGTGCCGCTTAAGCATGCCGCCAATAGCCACGGAAATGGTACCGGTCTCCTCGGAGACGATGACCACCACGGCGTCGGAGGCTTCGCTCATGCCGATACCCGCCCGGTGCCGGGTTCCCAGGTCGGCGCTGATGAGATGGCTGTTTGACAGGGGCAGGACACAGCCGGCCGCCGCCACCCGGTCCTCCCGAATGATGACGGCGCCATCGTGAAGGGAGGCTTTGGGGAAGAAGATATTGCGAAGAAGCTGCTCCGAAACCTGGGCGTCAATGACGGTGCCGGTCTTATAGTATTCGTCCAGGTTCTGTTCTCTGGAGAACACAATGAGGGCGCCCACCCGCTCCCGGCTCATGGCCTCACAGGCCATGACGGTCTGCAAAATTACGGTCTCCGTCTCCTGTATTGGCTTTGCCGCCATGAAGAATCTGCCAAATTTCACGCTTCCCAAATGGTCCAGCATACGCCGCAGCTCCGGCTGGTAGAGGATCACGAAGGCGATGAGGCCCACAGCCAGAATCTGGTTGAGAATCCAGGCCACGGTGTACATTCCCACTTCGTCGGTGAGCCAGGCCAGCACCAGAAGCCCCACCACAGTCCGGGTGATCCGCATGATGTGGGGTGTTCGCAGCAGCGGCAGCAGCTTATAAATGATAAAGGCAACAACGACAATATCCAGATAGTCCGACCACTTCATTTTGACCAGGGTCTGGAAGAGATTTTGTATACTTTCCATCATAATTCTCTTACCCTTTCCTTTGGGAATCCGGGCCCCACGGGGCCCTTGTATGGGAAGCCCCGGTGCAAATGGGTGCACCACGGCATACTAAGCTATTATCTGTATTATTATAGCGGATTCCCCCCGGGATGGCAATAGGCATTCCATGAATTTTTTCCAAATAATTATGGAAACCTCCCGGCAATTTGTAAAAAGTTTTGGCTCTGGGCCTGGGAAGCCTCCCATCCAAAGCTTGCTCTGACGGTGCCCGTGTCCACTGTCCCGGCGCTTTCGTGGGCCAGGGGCGCGCAGTGAAGTCCTGCCCGGAGGGCGACGCCGCGGGCGGCGAACCAGTCCGCCAGTTCCTGGCAGTCGCCTTTTCCCCGGAAGGATAGAGTGGCCGCCTGATGCTCCCCGGTAAAGACCTCAAAGCCCAGTGTTTCCAGGCCCCGGGCGCACCGCAGGGTTTCCCGGTGCTCATTGCGGAAAATGGTTTCCGGCCCCCGCTCCGCAACGCACCGAATTCCCGCCGCCAGTCCTGCAAATCCCGGCACGTTCAAGGTCCCCGGCTCCAACCGGTCCGGAAGTTCCTCGGGCATTTCCTGCAGCAATGAGGCGCTTCCCGTGCCCCCGAAGAGCAGAGGCTTCGGCTCTCCGCCGCAGAGCAGCAGGCCCGTTCCTTGGGGGCCCAAAAGCCCCTTATGCCCCGGCATGGCGATGAAGTGGGCTCCCAGTTTCCCAAAATCCACCGTCAGGCTCCCGGCGGACTGGGCCGCGTCCAGGATGAAAGGAATGTTTCTCTCCCGGCAGAGGTCTGCCATGGCTTCCACCGGGAGAATGTAGCCGAAGACATTGGAAACATGGGTAAATACCGCAGCTTTCGGCCGTTTTCTGAGGGCGTCCTCAAACTTTTCAAGGGTATCGTCCCAGTCCCAGAGCTTTCTGCCGCCAATGACCATTTCCGCTCCCAGGCCATAGAGGGGTCTGGTCACGGCGTTGTGCTCAAATCCCGATATGACCACCCGGTCCCCGGGGGAAATCAGGCTCCAGATGGCGATATTCAGGCCCTGGGTACAGCTGTTGGTCAAAACCACCCGCTCCGGGGGGCAGGAAAAGAGCTTTCCCGCCGCCTCCCGGCAAGCGTAGACCGTTCTGTCCGCCTCTCTCGCCGCAGCGTAGCCGCCTCTTCCGGGATTGGCACAGACCGCCAGGGCCCGGGCCACGGCCCGGCGTACAGGCAGGGGCTTTGGGAATGAGGTGGCGCCGCTGTCCAGATAGATCACACGCTCACCTCTTCCAGCTTGCCATCTGCCCGCTGGGCCCAGACCCGCCGGGGCGGGATTCCCGCGTCCCGCAGAAGCGCCAGCGCCCCGCCTGCCTCATTCACTTTCAGCCACAGGGCATAGCCGCACCCCTGCTTTTCCATCCACCGAGGCGTACGGCCCAGGGTGCATCGGATCCCCGCCCCCGATAGCAGCGCCTCCCCCCGCTGGGCATAGGTCACCGAGCGGAAGGTAACAATATACGTTCTCATAGGCATAACCTCCCGACCCAATCTATGCGAAAAAGCCGGGAACGTGCCAAAAAACGCCTCCCGGGCAGACCGGGAGGCACAATTTTAAAAGGTTTCCAAACGGCAGGCATTCCAGGGTTCCTTGTCCCATCCCTTGGTGGTTTCCCGGTGGTACACGGTAATGCCGTCCCAGGGGGCATCCAGGATGTAGTTTCCCAGAGCCGGGGCGTCGCCTTCAAAGTAGATTTCCCCCAGGTCCGGGCACCGGTTGAAGGCACAGTGGCCAATGTTCGTAAGGCTGGCCGGGAATGTCACCTTTTGCAGCCGCTGGCAGCCGTAGAAGGTGTTGTCATTCACAAGGGTCACGCCTTCGGGGATGGTGACGGAGGCCACCCGGGCACAGTTGGAGAAGGCCCCCTCCCCTGCGCCGCTGACGGAGGTGACTTTCTTTCCGTCAAGCTCTGCCGGGACCACAACGTCTTCCTCATTGCCCCGGTATTTGAGAATGGTGATGGTACCGTCTTCGTTCTCCCGGTACTCGTATTCCTCGGGATATGTCTTGTCTTCCGGAATGTACAGGGCGTTCCAGATGGCTCCGGTATCCGGGTCCTTTTTTGTCACTTGCAGGAGCCCGTCGGACAGTCCCCCGGTCAGGGCGTACACCGTTCCCCCGTCCAGGATTTCACAGTCCGTGGACATCTCTTTGTCTCCGTCCCGGGAATGGGACAGGGTTCCTACCTTTGCCATCCCCACATAATCCGTAATTCCCACGGCCGAATGGTAGACATAATACTTCCCGTCATAGCGGATGCGGCTCTCTTCCAAAAGGTCATAGTCATTTCCCAGTATGTCAAAATAGCGCTGGCTGTGGGTGGATTCTGGGTTGGTCTCCTCTATAACCGGGATTGGTTCGGTGGTTTCTTCCGGTTCCGGAGGCTCGGAGCTGCCGCAGGCGCAGAGCGTCAGCGTCAGAACGGCGCACAAAAATAAAATTCGTTTCATGGCAATTCCCTCATTCTGAAATTTCTTATCATAATCATATCACATTTTTTATGGGAGAGAATTTAAGTTTTTTTGAAGATTTCTCTATGGAATTTAAGCCAGTTTCTCTCTACTGATAAGACGCAGATGGAAGCCATTTTGTCACAGAAACTTTATGAATTTTTTTCAAATTTTTTGAGGGAGAGCCACCTCTCTCCCTCATTCGTCATTGCGTCAGTGTAAATTACGGATAAAGGGAGAGGCAAGCCTCTCCCTTAGAGACTGTCAAAACTCCCCTGCGGGGCTTTTTGACAGGTTTTTTGCAGTCTCCTGCGCGCATAATTTGTCCCCCGACGGGGGACAAATTCCACACTTGGAGCCTGAGAAGTGTTTTCTGCCAGGTACACGCCCCGGCAGAAAACGGTTTCATTTTATTTGCCGCTACAGGCGGCAAGCTCTGCGAGGCTTTTTTGACAAGCTGAAAGGGAGAGGCAAGCCTCTCCCTTACTTTTTTAAAGCTCTTCCAGCAGGCACACGGCGTGGCAGGACATGCCTTCTCCGGAGCCCGTAAAGCCCAGCTTTTCCTCGGTGGTTGCCTTGACGTTGATACGGGACGGGTCCACAGTCAGGGCTTTTGCAATGTTTTCCTGCATCCGAGCAATGTGGGGCGCCAGTTTGGGCCGTTGGGCGATCATGGTCACGTCCAGGTTTCCCACCCGGTAACCTGCAGCCTTGATTTTTTCGCCCACGCTTGCCAGAAGCGCCAGGGAGTCTGCGCCCTTGTACTTTGGGTCCGTGTCCGGGAAGTGGCGGCCAATGTCTCCCAGTCCGGCAGCTCCCAGCAGGGCGTCGGACACCGCATGGAGAAGCACGTCGGCATCGCTGTGGCCCAGCAGGCCCTTTTCAAAGTCGATTTTCACACCGCCAAGAATCAGGTCCCGGCCCTCCACCAGGCGATGCACGTCATATCCATGTCCGATTCTCATGTTTCGTCCTCCAAAAGCATTTCCGCAAGCCGCAGGTCCAGGGGCGTGGTGACTTTCAGGTTCCGCTCGTCCCCTTCCACGATTTTTATTTTCATGCCCAGCCGCTCCACGGCGGAGCAGTCGTCGGTGACCTGGGCGCCGTCCTGTTCGGCTTTGCTCAGGGCGCCTCTCAGCAGGTCGAAGTCGAAGACCTGGGGAGTCTGGACCGCCTGCAGGGTATCCCGGCTGGGGGTCTCTTTGACGACCCCTCCTTTTACCACCTTGATGGTGTCCTTCACGGGAATGGCCGGGGCCGCGGCGCCGTAGGTGTTGGCGGCCCGCACCACCCGATCGATGACCTGCCAGGAAATCAGGGGCCGTGCGCCGTCATGGACTGCCGTCAGCTTCACGTCTGCCGACAGGGCATTGAGGCCCAAATGGACGCTCTCCTGACGGCTTTTGCCTCCGGCGACCACTGCGGTGACCTTCCCCATGTCCCGGCACAGTTTGGTAATTGGCAGAATCAGATCTTCTCTGGTCACCACCACGATTTCCCGAATGGCATCGCAGTTCTGGAAGGCCCGGATGGTCCTTTGAATCATGGGCTCCCCATGGAGATTTGCCATGACCTTGTCAATGCCGCCCATTCTGGATGCAGTTCCTGCTGCCACAATGACGGCGCCGCAGGGCTTCAGGTCCAGAAAGCGCCGTGCAGGCCTGGTCACTTTGGTAATGTCCATGTCACAGCTCCTTTACCAACTTTTTGTAGTGCTCGCCCCGGACCATGAAGTTTTTGAACTGGTCGAAGGCGGCAGAGGCAGGGCTCATGAGCACCACGTCTCCCGGCTCTGCCGATGCGGCAGCGGCGCGGACGGCGGGGTCAAAGGTGCCGCAGTCGTGGATTTCCAGGGCACCTGGGTCATAGGCAGGGCAGTTTTCCACGGCGGCGCGAATTTTGGGACCGGTTGCACCCCCAAGATACAGCTTTTTCACATGGGCACAGATTTCCGGGCCCAGAACGTCATAGGGGATGTGCTTGTCATAGCCTCCGGCAATGAGAATGACTTTTTCACGGAAGCTCCGCAGGCCCGCAATGGTGCGGCTGGGGCTGGAGGCAATGGAGTCGTTGTAGAAGCGCACCCCATCCTTGATACGCACCAGCTCAATGCGGTGCTCCACGCCGCCGAAGGTTTTCGCAACCTTCCGAATAACCTCGTCCGGCACCAGACCCTCCACCATGGCGATTGCCCCCATGTAATTCTCCACATTGTGGACACCGGGAATGAGAATGTCTTCTACGGGCAGGACCTGTTCGCCGTCCCGGCGAATAACGCCGTTTTCAATGCAGACGTGGGCCTTTCCCTGACGGGAGAAAAATTCGGTTCTGCCGTTGCCCCGGAACCGGGAAGTATAGTCGTTGTCGGCGTTGAGAATCAGAAGGCCGTTCTGGTCCTGGAACCGGAAGATATTTTTCTTCGCCTGAACATATTCGTCCATGTCCTTGTGGATGTCCAGATGGTTAGGGGCCAGGTTTGTAATCAGCGCCCGCTGGGGGCTGCGCTCCATGTCCATGAGCTGGAAGGAGCTGAGCTCCACCACAGCGAAGTCCTCTTCCTTCATATCCCGGACCAGCGGCAGCAGCGGCGTGCCGATGTTCCCTCCCAGCCACACGGTTTTTCCGGCAGCTTTCAGCATTTCGGAGATAAGGGTGGTGGTGGTGGTTTTTCCGTCGGAGCCTGTCACGGCGATGGTATGGCATGGGCAGACCTCAAAGAACACCTCCATTTCCGAGGTCACCTGGGCACCCCGGTCCCGGAGGGCACAGATGGCGGGATTCATTGGGTGCATACCGGGGGTTCTGAAAAGGACATCGGCCTCCACGCCGTCCAGGTAGGTTTCCCCCAGGCTGAGCTTACAGCCAAGTGCTTCCAGGTCCAGGACCTCCTGGTCCAGCTTTTCCCGGGGGGTTTTGTCACAGCCCGTGACATCACATCCGTATTCCAGCAGCAGCCGCACCAGGGGACGATTGCTGACCCCCAGGCCCAGCACGGCGATCTTTTTCCCTCGAAGGGCGTTAAAATAAGTTTCAAAGGCAGAATTCATGGATGGACCTCCATTTGTCATTTCAATTCTATAAACAATAGTATAGCCTCCCGGAAAAGATTTTGCAAGATATTTGACAATTCCCCTTTCCTGCGGTACAATAACTCCGCGACCAGGTCAGACAGCCGCGGACGGAGGCCGAAAGGCCCCGGATGAGGAAAGTCCGGGCTCCACAGGGCAGGGATAACGGGTAACGCCCGCCGAGGGTGACCTCAGGACAAGTGCAACAGAGAGATACCGCCTTTCTCAGAAAGGTAAGGGTGAAAAGGTGCGGTAAGAGCGCACCCGGCCCATGGTAACATGGGTTTTACGCTGTAAACTCTATCCCGGAGCAACGCCGTGGAGGGACAGGAGGCCGGCCCGGCCGTCCCGAGGAGGCGGCTTGACCCATCGGGTAACCGCTGGGCTAGATAGATGGCTGTCAAGACAGAACCCGGCTTACAGACCTGCGTTACACTTAAAGTAAGGTGCGGAAACATTTCCGCACCTTACTTTTTTGCCTGCCGCAAATGTCCCCAGTCATTTTTTAGTGCCCAATATAAAAAAGCTCCCAGTCCGAAGACTGGGAGCTTTTTTTCGTTAAAGAGGGAGATTAGCCGATGACCTCGGTGACAACACCGGAACCAACGGTACGGCCGCCTTCACGGATAGCGAAACGCAGGCCCTTCTCGATAGCGATGGGGGTGATCAGCTCAACGTTCATAATAACGTTGTCGCCGGGCATGCACATCTCAGTGCCTTCGGGCAGGGTGATGATGCCGGTAACGTCGGTGGTACGGAAGTAGAACTGAGGACGATAGTTGTTGAAGAAGGGGGTATGACGGCCGCCTTCTTCCTTGGACAGGACGTAAACCTGGCCAACGAACTTGGTGTGGGGGTGAATGGAACCGGGCTTGCAGAGAACCTGGCCACGCTCGATGTTCTTCTTGTCGATACCACGCAGCAGAGCGCCGATGTTGTCGCCGGCTTCTGCGTAGTCCAGCAGCTTGTGGAACATTTCGATATCGGTGACGACGGTGTTCTGCTTGTCCTCACGCAGACCAACGATTTCCACGGGCTCGTTCTTCTTGATGACGCCACGCTCCACACGACCGGTAGCAACGGTACCACGGCCGGAGATGGTGAAGACGTCCTCAACGGGCATCAGGAAGGGCTGGTCAGCCTTACGGTCGGGAGTGGGGATATAGTTGTCAACAGCGTCCATCAGCTCCTTGATGCAAGCATACTCGGGAGCGTTGACGTCCTTGGACTCGGAGATCAGAGCGTTCAGAGCGGAACCCTTGATGATGGGGATTTCGTCGCCGGGGAACTCGTAGAAGGACAGAGTCTCACGGATCTCCATCTCAACCAGCTCCAGCAGCTCCTCGTCGTCAACCAGGTCAGCCTTGTTCATGAACACGACGATGGAGGGCACGCCGACCTGACGGGCCAGCAGCAGGTGCTCCTTGGTCTGAGCCATGGGGCCGTCGGTAGCAGCGATAACCAGGATAGCGCCGTCCATCTGAGCAGCACCGGTGATCATGTTCTTGATATAGTCGGCGTGGCCCGGGCAGTCGACGTGAGCGTAGTGACGCTTGTCGGTCTGGTACTCAACGTGAGCGGTGTTGATCGTGATACCACGAGCCTTCTCTTCGGGAGCCTTATCGATGGAAGCGTAGTCCTCGAATTCGGCCTGACCCTTCAGAGCCAGGTACTTGGTGATAGCAGCGGTCAGAGTGGTCTTGCCGTGGTCAACGTGGCCGATGGTGCCGATGTTAACGTGAGGCTTATCCTTAATAAACTTCTGCTTTGCCATTTGTAAGATTCCTCCTGTTATAATTGTGAATTGAATGAATTTCGATGGCAATTCGTGTACTTCCGCACAGCATATACATCATACTACATTGCCGGCGGAAACTCAAGAGAAAATTTTAAATTTTCCCTTAAATTCTTCATTCATAGGGGGAATTTTTCCATTCCCCCCATGAGATTTCAGAATTAGTCTCTGGCGCGGGCCTTCATGATCTCCTCAGTCTTGGACTTGGGAAGTTCAGCATGATGGCTGGGCTCCATGGAGTAGTTGCCGCGGCCCTGGGTCTTGGAACGCAGGTCGGTGGCGTAGCCGAACATTTCGGCCAGAGGCACATTGGCGTCCACCTGAACAGAACCGGTACGGGTGATCTGACCCAGGATGTTGCCCCGGCGGGCAGTGATGTCGCCGATGACAACGCCCATATACTCGTCGGGCACGTTGACGGAAACCTTCATAATGGGCTCCAGGATCACGGGGTTGGCCTTACGGCAGGCTTCCTTAAAAGCCATGGAACCGGCGATCTTAAATGCCATTTCGGAGGAGTCCACTTCGTGGTAGGAGCCGTCGTACAGGGTGACCTTCACGTCCACGACGGGGTAGCCAGCAAGAACACCAGCCTCCATTGCGCCCTGAATACCGGCGTCAACAGCAGGGATATACTCCTTGGGAATGGAGCCGCCCACAACGGCGTTGATGAACTCGTAACCCTTGCCGGCCTCATTGGGCTCAACGCGGATCTTGACGTGACCATACTGGCCCTTACCGCCGGACTGACGGGCATACTTGGTGTCCTGCTCCACGCTCTTGCGGATGGTCTCCTTGTAGGAAACCTGGGGAGCGCCAACATTGGCCTCGACCTTGAACTCACGGAGCAGACGGTCAACAATGATCTCCAGGTGCAGCTCGCCCATGCCGGCGATGATGGTCTGACCGGTTTCCTTGTTGGTGTAGGTCCGGAAGGTGGGGTCTTCTTCAGCCAGCTTGGAGAGGGCAATGCCCATCTTCTCCTGACCGGCCTTGGTCTTGGGCTCGATGGCAACCTCGATAACGGGTTCGGGGAACACCATGCTCTCGAGGACAATGGGGTGGTTCTCGTCACACAGGGTGTCACCGGTGGTGGTGTTCTTCACACCGACAACGGCGGCGATATCGCCGGCGTAGACCATGTCGATATCTTCCCGGTGGTTGGAGTGCATCTGCAGGATGCGGCCCATACGCTCCTTGGTGCCCTTGGTGCAGTTCAGAACGGAAGTGCCCTTCTCCAGGGTACCGGAGTACACACGGAAGTAGCACAGCTTGCCCACATAGGGGTCAGCGGCGATCTTGAATGCCAGAGCGGAGAAAGGAGCCTCATCGGAAGCGGGACGGAAATCCTCTTCCTCGGTCTCGGGGTTGATGCCCTTGATGCCCTTCTTATCCAGGGGGGAGGGCATATAGTCCACCACAGCGTCCAGAACTTCCTGAACGCCCTTGTTCTTGTAGGAAGTACCGCAGACCACGGGGACCATCTCGTTGGCAATGGTGGCCTTACGGATGACGGCCTTGATCTGCTCAACGGGAATCTCTTCGCCTTCCAGGTAAGCCATGGCGATGTCGTCGTCGAAGACGGAAACAGCGTCCATGAGCTTCTCATGGTACTCATTGCAGATGTCAACCATGTCCTCGGGAATTTCTTCCACCCGGACGTCCTTACCCAGCTCATCATAGAAGACGTTGGCCTTCATGGTGATCAGGTCCACGTTGCCCTTGAAGAAGGCCTCGGAACCGATGGGGAGCTGGATGGGCACTGCGTTGCACTTGAGCCGCTCGTCAATCATGGTGAGCACCCGATAGAAGTCGGCACCCATGATATCCATCTTGTTGACGTAGATTATACGGGGGACCTTGTACTCGTCGGCCTGACGCCAAACGGTCTCGGTCTGGGGCTCAACGCCGCCCTTGGCGCACAGAACGGTGACAGCACCGTCCAGAACACGCAGGGAACGCTCGACTTCCACGGTGAAGTCCACGTGGCCCGGGGTATCGATGATGTTCAGGCGGCAGCCCTTCCAGAAGCAAGTGGTAGCAGCGGAAGTGATGGTGATGCCGCGCTCCTGCTCCTGGGCCATCCAGTCCATGGTAGCGGAGCCGTCATGGGTCTCACCGATCTTGTAGTTCTTGCCGGTGTAGAACAGGATACGCTCGGTGGTGGTAGTCTTACCGGCATCGATGTGGGCCATGATGCCGAAGTTTCTTGTATTCTCCAGAGAATACTGTCTAGGCATTGGTTATCTCCTTTATTACCAGCGGAAATGCGCGAAAGCCTTGTTGGCTTCGGCCATTTTGTGAACGTCCTCACGCTTCTTGACAGATGCGCCGGTGCCGTTGGCAGCGTCCATGATCTCAGCGGCCAGGCGCTCTTTCATGGTGTTCTCGCTGCGGCCACGGCTGTAGGTGGTGATCCAACGCAGACCCAGGGTCTGACGGCGGTCGGGACGGACTTCGATAGGCACCTGATAGGTGGCGCCGCCGACACGACGAGCCTTCAGCTCCACGGCAGGCATGATGTTTTCCATAGCCTGCTGGAACACCTCCAGGCCGTTCTTGCCGGTCTTATTCTCGACGATCTCAAAAGCGCCGTAAACGACTTTCTGGGCGACGCCCTTCTTGCCGTCGAGCATGATGCTGTTAACGAGCTTGGTTACCAGAACGGAATTGTAATTGGGATCCGGAAGGACCTCTCTCTTGGGAACATTACCTCTTCTGGGCACTTTGCTTCCCTCCTTCATAATAATAATGATTTCATCGGTACTCGAAAGTTTTACTTTCGTTGTGCCTGGCCAGAGGTTTTTATAACTATATAAAAACGCGCTGGCAAGGCCTTGCCTTGCGAAAGGGCGTGGGAAAAATTCAGTGTTTCAGGCTGCGGGAGAAATTACTTCTTCTTTGCCTTGGGGCGCTTTGCGCCGTACTTGGAGCGGGACTGCATCCGGTTCTGCACGCCCTGGGTATCCAGAGTGCCGCGGATGATGTGGTAACGGACACCAGGCAGGTCCTTGACACGACCGCCGCGGATCAGCACCACGGAGTGCTCCTGCAGGTTGTGGCCAACACCGGGGATGTAAGCGGAAACTTCCATACCATTGGTCAGACGCACACGGGCAATCTTACGAAGGGCGGAGTTAGGCTTCTTGGGGGTGGTGGTACGGACAGCAGTGCACACGCCGCGCTTCTGGGGGGAAGGCAGGTTGGTAGCCTTATTCTCCAGGGTGTTCAGACCTCTCTGCAGAGCAGGAGCGGTGGACTTGTAGGTAGCCTGCTGACGGCCATTTCTGACGAGCTGATTAAAAGTAGGCATTCATGTTCTCCTTTCTTTTGTTCTCGCTTTCATAGAAGCGGGTTCTATATTCTACGGAAAATTTTTCCGGTAGAATCCATCATTCCACGACAGCCGCAGCCGCCGCGCTGACCTCGATGCCGCAGGCGCGACCAAGTTCGGTCATTCCCGACACCCAGGTGATTTGGATACGCTTCTGACTGCACAGCTCTCTGATGGGGTCCAGCAAGGCGGGGTCCGCATTTTCTGCAAAGTAGACCTCTCTGGCCCGGCCCGCAAGAAGGGCCTTACGCAGCTGTTTTACGCCCACAACCAGCCGCTTTCCGACCAGGTCCGGCGCATTGCCGCATTTATCGAGTTTACAATCTTTTTTCTTATCCATACAAAAACATATTATACGCAGTTTTTTTGAAAAGTCAACAAAAATGTTGGATTTATTTTTAAAATTGGGCGCATAGGGCTTATTTTCAAGTCCTATGCGCCCAAAGTTGACAGATTTCCGTCAGTGGGAAACACCGCTTTAGTTGATTTTGACAGTCTCCCAGAGGGTGTTCATATAGTCCTGGGTCTCGCGGTCCAGATTCCGGAAGGCAAAGGCGTTGTACTGTTCGGAGAAGTTGCCGAGCTCAGGATACAGAGCAGCCATGGCCTCCTCGCCCATGTAGGCACGATAGCCTTCGTCCTCGTAGACCAGGGAGTTGGGGGAAGCGTAGTAGGTCTGCTCGGCATTGGCAACGGCAGCTTCCTGAGAGAGCATGAAGTTGATGAAAATCTCCGCCAGCTCCTGGTTCTGGGCGCAGGAAGGGATGCACATGGCATCCACATAGAAATTGGTCCGCTCCGGGTAGTAGAACTTCAGGTCCACATCTTCCGCCTGGGCCTCCTGCATGGTGAAGTAGTCACCGGCGTAGTAGGCGCCCACGGCGGCTTCACCGGACTCCATCATGTTGAAAATCTCGTCCATGACGTAGCTGTAGACCATGGGACGCTGAGTAAGAAGCTCCTGGGCAGCCTGATCCCACTGGGCCTTGTCTGTGGTGTTCACGTCGATGCCCAGCTTGTACATGGCAGTGCCGAAGGCATCCCGGGGGTTATTGAACTGCAGAATGGAGCCGGCATACTTCTCGTTCCACATAAGGTCCCAGTCCCCTGCGTCGGCGGAGTCCACCACATTGGCGTTGTAGATGATGCCCACAATACCGTAGGTGTAGGGCACGGAGTACTGGTCCTGGGGGTCATAGTAGAGGCCCCGGAAGCTGGAGTCGATATACTGGTAGTTGGGGATGTTGTCAAAATTCAGAGGCAGGAGCATTCCTTCCTCCGCCATCCGGGCGATCATGTAGTCCGAGGGGATGATCACGTCGTAGCTTACGGCGCCGCTGGCGATTTTATTGTACATATCCTCGTTGGAGGCGAAGGTGGTGTAGTTGACCTTGACCTTCTGGCCGTAGGTCTCCTGATACCACTTTTCAAACTCCCGGACGGTGTCGAAGGAACCTTCGCTGCCGTCAGAGATGTACTCGCCCCAGTTGTACACGTTCAGGGTCAGGGTTTCTCCGCCGCCGCAGGCGAGGAGGGGCAGGCAGAGTGCCAGAATCAGGCAAATGGCAAGAATTTTTTTCATTTTACTTCTCCTTTTGTTTCTTTTTGCTTTCTTTCAGTCGGCGATTATCGTCATTGTCCACCAGGTTGCTGATAATGAGCAGGCTCATAGTAACAAAGAAAATGATGGTGGCAAGGGCGTACATTTCAGGGGTCACGGTTTTTTTCGTCATGGAGTAGATGCGGATGGGAAGGGTCTCAAAGCCCGCTCCGGCAGTGAAGTGGCTGATGACGAAGTCATCCAGTGACATGGTGAAGGCCATGATGGCACCTGTGATGATGCCCGGCATGATTTCCGGCAGCTCCGCTTTGATAAAAGCCTTAAACGGAGGACATCCCAGGTCCATGGCGGCTTCCCGGAGGGAATCGTCCATCTGCTGGAGCTTGGGCAGGACCTGCAGAATCACATAGGGCAGGCAGAAGGTTACGTGGGCAATGAGCATGGTCCAGAAGCTCAGACTGTTTGCTGCCCCGAAGAGGCGTCCCATGAACACGAACATCAGCATCAGGGAAATGCCCGTGATGATGTCGGGGTTGGTCATGGGGATGTCCGTGACGGTGTTCATAACCGTGCGGTACCAGCGCCGGCGGATTTTATTGATGCCCACGGCGGCAGCGGTGCCCATAATTGTGGAAATGGCCATGGCAGAGAACGCCAGAATCAGGGTATTCTTCACGGCGTTCAGGGTGTTCCGGTCCCGAAGGAGCTCCTTATACCACCGAAGGGAGAAGCCTGAATACACGCTGAGGCTCTTGGCTTCGTTGAAAGAATAGATGAGCATGACCACAATGGGGGCGAAAAGGAACGCCAGGATGATGCCTGTATAAATTTTTGCGCTTAACTTCATGTTACTGCTCCCCTCCGTAGACATACCGGGTGGTGATATACTTCACAAGCGTCATGGCAGCCAGCAGAATCACCATAAGGATAAAGGCCATGGCGGCGGCAAAGTGCAGATTGTTGGCAACGTACTGTCCTTCAATGGCGTCGCCGATGAGGAAAAATTTGCCGTTGCCCAGTTTCTGGGAGATATAGAAGGTGCTGATGGAGGGAATGAGGACCATGGTGATGCCGGAAATGACACCGGGAAGGCTCAGAGGGAAGACCACCCGGCGAAGCACGGACAGGCTCCCACAGCCCAGGTCCCGGGCCGCCTCCAGGAGTTTCTCATCCATTTTCGCCATAATGGAATAGAGGGGAAGCACCATATAGGGGAAATAGTCGTAGACCATGCCGATGATGACAGCGGTCTCGGTGCCAATGATGTGCACCGGTCCCAGATTCAGCAGACCGATCAGGTTGTTGAAAATGCCCTTATCCTGCAAAATGGTCATCCAGGCGTAGGTCCGAATGAGGAAGTTCATCCACATGGGAATCATAATCAGGGTCATGAGGAGCTTCTGGGTCTGCTCCTGGGCTCTCGACATGATGTAAGCCACAGGATAGCCCAGCAGAAGGCAGATGGCCGTGGAAATAATGGCAAGTTTCAGAGACCGCCAGAAAATCAGCAGGTAGGTATAAACCTCCCGGTCTACGCCGCCCTCGGTGATGGTGCTCTTTGCGGTGAAAAACCGGACAAAGTGTTCCGTGGTGAAGCGGAAATCGTTGTCGGTAAAGGCGTAGTAGGCGATGAACGCCAGGGGCACCAGAATAAACAGTGCAGCCCACAGGGTATAGGGTGCCATGGCCCCGGCGTAGGGATTCAGCTTCTTTTTCATGCTTCCTCCTCACTGTTGGGGTCCGACAGCTCGTCCAGCTCAGAGGAGAAGGAGGAGTAGTCGCCGAACATACCGGAATATTTGGACTTTTTCATAATGTGAATGGCATCGGGGTCCAGCCGCAGGCCGATGTACTCCCCTTCTCCCACGCTTTCCGTGGTCTGAATCATCCACTTGAAGCCCTGGATATCCACAATGATTTCGTTGTGGACGCCCATGAAGGTCACGGAGGTGACGGTGCCCTGGAACTGTCCCTGGTCCGCCGGGACGATGTCCACGTCCTCGGGCCGAACCACCACGTCTACGGCCTCGTTCTTTCCGAAGCCGGCATCCAGGCACTGGAACACGTGTCCGGCGAACTTGACCCGGTAGTCTTCCAGCATAATGCCGTCCACAATGTTGCTTTCGCCGATGAAGTCCGCTACAAAGGCGTTCTTAGGCTCGTTATAAATGTCCGTGGGGGTGCCGATCTGCTGAATCTTGCCCTCTGCCATAATCACAATGGTGTCGGACATGGAAAGGGCTTCCTCCTGGTCGTGGGTGACGAAAATGAATGTGATGCCCGTGGACTTCTGGATTTTCTTCAGTTCCTGCTGCATATCCTTCCGGAGCTTCAGGTCCAGTGCGCCCAGGGGCTCGTCCAGAAGAAGCACTCTGGGGTGGCTGATCAGCGCCCGGGCAATGGCCACCCGCTGCTGCTGACCGCCGGAAAGACTGGTGACCCGGCGGTTTTCAAAGCCCGAGAGCATGACGAGCTTCAGCATTTCCGTCACCTTTTCGTGGATTTCCGCCTTGGGCACCTTCTTTTCCCGCAGGGGGAAAGCTACGTTTTCATAGACATTGAGGTGTGGGAACAAGGCGTATTTCTGGAAAACCGTGTTGACGTTCCGCTTGTGGGGGGGCAAATCGTTGATCTGCTTTCCCATAAAAATCACGTCGCCGCTGTCCGGCTGGGCAAAGCCGCCGATGATGCGAAGGAGCGTTGTCTTTCCGCAGCCCGAGGGCCCCAGAAGGGTGATAAACTCGTTATCGCAGATATACAGGTTGATGCCGTCCAGAACCGTCTCTCCGTCAAAGGCCTTTGTGATATTTTTGAGCTCAATGATCTTATCCATACCCATGTCTCCTTATAATGAAAAAAGTGGTACGCCGCATAAGCGGCATACCACTTGTGTTTCCAAAATTCGACAGTCCTTTTTCGGGACAGAGGCACCCAAAAGGGGGTGCATTGCCTTCCAAGGTTTTTCGCCGAATCCCAATGGAGTTTAGAGTCGTCCGGGGCCGCGTTTCGACGGGCCGTCCTAGCAAAGATTCCTCTTACCACTCTTATTGACCATTTCACAAGTTTTGCCGCGAGGCTATGGTTTATAGTAACCAACTTATAAAACTGAGCTTTTAACTCAATCAATAAGGCAACAGAAGTTGCCAATCGCAAATGCGATCATCGGCATTCGACCCGGCTGTCCGTATGGCCTTAGCCGGAAAACCTTCCGGCGGTCGGTATCCTGCTTCGGAAAGACTCTTTCCAAGTTGAGACGGCACTATGGTAGCACATTCGTCGGAAATTGTCAATCCATTTGCAAAGGATTTGTATATTTCTTGTTATATGCAAATTTCCTGTATATATTGATACCCCGGCATACTGCCAAACAGGCTCCGCCCCGGGGAATTTTCCTCGCAAGCATAAAAAAGACCGCCCAAGGGATTTTTTCTACCCATGGGCGGCTTCATTTTATAATGCTGCGCCTTTTTTGAAAGACGCAAAACCCTATCGGGAACCCTTTGAGGTTTCTGACAGCCTGAAGACCGCCCATAGGCCCCGAGGGACCTATGGGCGGTTTGCGCTTGCTGTGTGGGCCGCAGAGCGCAATTACTTTGCCAGTTTCTTGAACTCGTCGTAGACGAACTGGACCTTGGGTCCGATGATGACCTGGACAGAGGTCTTGCCCGGACGGATAACGCCAGCGGCACCGGAGGACTTAATCTTCTTCTCGTCAACCAGCAGGCGGTCCTTCACTTCCAGACGCAGACGGGTGATACAGTGGTCGATGGAGGCGAGGTTTTCCTTGCCGCCGACACCCTCGAGGATGATCTCAGCCATGGCGGTGAAATCGTCGTTAGCCAGCTCGATCTGGAGCTCGCCCTCCTGGTCGTCTTCACGGCCGGGGGTCTTGAGGTCCCACTTCTTGATGGCGAACAGGAACACCAGGTAGAACACCACGAAAGCGGCGAGGCCCAGAGGCAGAATCAGCCAGGTCTTGGCAGCTGCGGGCAGGGCGGCGGAGAAGATCAGGTCAGTGGCACCAGCGGAGAAGCTGAAGCCTGCGCGGAAGCCCACAGCTGCACTGATGGCGACAAAGACGCCGTACAGCAGGGAGTACACAACGTACAGGGGGAACGCCAGGAACATGAAGGCGAACTCGAAGGGTTCGGTGACGCCGCAGATGAAGGCGCAGAGGGCGGCGGAGCCGACCAGACCGATGGCGACCTTCCGCTTGGCGGTCTTGGCGGTCTGGATCATAGCCAGAGCAGCGCCGGGGACGCCGAACATCATGCAGGGGAAGAAGCCTGCCATGTACATACCGACGGACCAGTCGATGACGGTGCCGTTGGCCATGGTGTCACCCTCGACCAGGGCGCTCCAGTAAGCGGTCAGGTCGCCCATGCCGATGGTATCGAACCAGAACACGTTGTTCAGAGCGTGGTGCAGGCCGAAGGGGATCAGCAGACGGTTCAGGAATGCGTAGATACCAGCGCCCACAGCGCCCAGGCCCTTAATGCCGTTGCCCAGAGCAACCAGAGCACCGAAGACCAGAGGCCACACGAACAGCAGGATAGCAGCAACAACAATGGACACGAGACCGGTGACGATGGCGACAGAGCGCTTGCCGGAGAAGAAAGCCAGCACATCGGGGAGCTTGGTGCTCTTGAACTTATTGTAGAGCAGGCCGCCGATGACACCGGCCAGGATGCCGATGAAGGGGTTCTGGATCTTGGAGAAGGCGATTTCGTTGGTCTTGTTGGCGATCATGCCCGGAGCGATGGTGCCCACGACACCGAGGCTCAGCAGGTTGGTGATCATCAGCCAGGAGACCAGGCCAGCCAGACCGGCAGTACCGTCGTTCTCTTCAGCGAGGCCGACAGCAACACCGATGGCGAACAGAATAGCCATGTTGTCGATCAGGGCGCCACCGGCCTTGATCAGGAAGAAGCCAAGAACGTACAGGAAGCCCTCAGTAGAACCGCCGGCGCCCATAGCTGCGGGTGCGAAGGCATAGCCGAGGCCCATCAGAATGCCGCAGATGGGAAGCACGGCCACGGGCAGCATTAACGCTTTGCCCAGCTTTTGTAAATGCTTCATTAAATTTATCCTCCTTAATTCTGCATTTCTTTCTTTTGGATGAATTGCTGTTGGCCCACAACAGCTGGGTTTACAAAGGGGGGATTCTTGCAGTTTACTGCAAGAAAAAAATGGGATATCCCATTTTGGGAATTTGAGAACTTACAGGTTCTCAGCCATGAACTTCTGGAGGCCCTCCACAGCGGCGTCCTCATCGGGACCCTCGCAGGTGACGGTGAGCTCCATGCCCTGCTTGGCAGCCAGCCGCATAACGGCCATGATGCGCTTGGCATCGGCCTTTCCGCTGGGCGCAGTCACAGTGACGGCGCTCTGGTATCCGGCGGCGGCCTTCACCAGAAGTCCGGCGGGACGGGCGTGGAGGCCCAGGGGGTCCTGGATCACATAGGTAAATTGCTTCACTTTCTTACACCTCGCTTTCGCATACGAGCTTCCGGGTTTCCAGAATGCGTCCGGGAGCCATGGAAAGCTCGGTATAGCCCATTTCAATAAAGGTCTCCGTCAGCTTGGGGTCAGCACCCAGTTCGCCGCAGATACCTGCCCAAATCCCGGCGGCCTTGGCGCTCTGGGCGATGTGCTCCAGAAGGCTCAGAACAGCGGGATGATAGGGGTCATAGAATTCGCCCAGGCTTGCGTTCTGACGGTCAACCGCCAGGGTGTACTGGGTCAGATCGTTGGTGCCCACGCTGAAGAAATCCGCTTCCAGGGCCAGAGAGTCGGCCATGACGGCGGCAGCGGGGGTCTCAATCATGACGCCGACGGGCACGTTGCCCATGGGAATGGCGGAAGCCGCCAGCTCCCGGCGGATTTCAGCGCAGAGCGCCTTGGCCCGGCGGAGCTCCCAGACGGAAGCCACCATGGGGAACATGACATTCAGGGAGCCGTAGGCAGAGGCCCGGTAAATGGCTCTCAGCTGAGGCCGGAAGATGTCCTCCCGCCGCAGGCAAATGCGAAGCCCCCGCAGGCCCAGAGCAGGGTTCTCCTCCTTGGGAAGGTTCAGATAGTCCGCCTGCTTGTCCGCGCCGATGTCCAGGGTCCGGATAACCACCGGGCGGCCCTTCATGGTCTCGGCCACCTTGCGGTAGGCCTGGAACAGCTCCTCTTCCGTGGGCAGGGAATTCCGGCCCAGGTACAAAAACTCACTTCTCATGAGGCCAACGCCTTCGGCGTCTCCGGCCATGGCAGCTTCGGCGTCCTCAGGGCAGCCGATGTTGGCGCACAGGAGAATCTGCTTGCCGGATTTTGTAATGCTCTTTTTGCCGCGATAGGCTTCCAGAGCGGCCTTTCCGGCCTTGGCGGCGTTTTCCTTCTCCTTCAAGACGGCCAGGGTCTCCACGTCCGGGTCCATATACCAGTTGCCCGTGAAGCCGTCAACCGCCAGAATATGGCATTCCTCCGCCTCGTCCAAATCGATATTTGCCTGGACAAGAGAGGGAATGTTCAGGGTTCTCGCGAGAATCGCCGTATGGCTGCTGGAAGAGCCCTGGCGGGTGACAAATGCCAGGATGCGGTCCCGGGGAAGCTGAATGGTCTCACTGGGAGCCAGATCCTCTGCCGCCAGCAGGAAATTGCCCTCGGGCAGGTGGAATCCGCTGCCGCCGCAGAGAATATCGGAAACTCTCTGGGACACGTCCCGGATATCCGCGGCTCTGGCCTTCATATACTCATCGTCCAGGGCGGCAAAAATCTCCGCCATGTTCTCGCCGCACTCCAGTGCTGCCGCTGCAGCAGATTTGCCGCCTGCAATTTCTGCGGCGCAGCCTTCCAGATAGTCAAGATCGTCCAGCATGAGCATCTGGACTTCCACAATCGCGGCCTTGTCTTCGCCAAGTTCAGCCTTGGCCTTTTCAAAAAGCGCCTCCAGCTGCTGTTTTGCCTCTGCTACGGCGTCCTCAAATTTCTTCTGCTCTTGGGCGGCGTCTCCCCAGGCGGAGGGAAGTCCCCCCTGGCTCTTTCGGTAGACCACCACAGAGCCGATGGCAACACCGGGGTACACCGGCAGGCCGATGCCTTGCTTCATTCTTCGGCCTCCTTACTTTGCCAGTTCAATGACAGGATCACCTGCGGCAACGGTTTTGCCCACATGGGTCTCGAAGAGGCCATAGTCGCCGCTGTTGCAAACGATAACGGGGGTAATGGTATCATAGCCCTCGGCAGCGATGGCGGCAACGTCCATCTCCATGAGAAGCTGGCCTTTTTTGACCTTATCGCCGGACTTACAGTGGATCTTATAGTGCTTTCCCTTCAGGTTCACGGTATCCAGGCCCGTGTGGATGAGAATCTCGGCACCGAAAGAAGCGACGAGGCTCACGGCATGGCCGGTATCGAACATCATATCCACCGTAGCGTCGCAGGGAGCCACCACCTTGCCGTCGGCGGGACGGATGGCAATGCCCTTGCCCAGAATCTCCTGGCCGAAGGTGGGGTCGCTGACCTCGGAAATGGGAACTGCCTCGCCAGCCACAGGCGCGCAGATCACATCTTTAGAAGGTCCAAACATTTTGCTGAAAAAGCCCATAGTAATTCCTTCCTTTCCGCTTGGAAAAACAGAAGGCCGGTGCTACCCGGCCGCACTTGCCTCCGTGAATCATCACGTTATCTTAAGAATACCAGTTTGTTCATGATTTGTCAACTATTTTTTGACAAATCAGGCAAATCATACAGAAAACGCCCCCTTTTCCTTTGTGCAAAATTAATATGTGTTTTTTGTAAAAAAGTTTCCCCGGGCCCGGATTTCGAGCCTGGGGAATGAATTCCTTGGATAGAATTTTGACAGTATTATAATAAAGTCCACGCCTTATCTGTTATCCTGTCCGTCCCCGGGCTGAGGATTGTCCGGCATTTCGTCAAATCAGGATTTTTCGCTTTTTGATACGGGCAAACTCCCAGACACCGATGGCAGCACCCAGGACCCAGCGGAGAATGGGCAAATCCTTCGTCAAATAGGCAAACACAAATACAGCCCCAAAGGCAAGGGCGTATTTCCCCCAGAGCTTTGTGCCGAAGGGGTAATCCCCTTTCCCCAGCAGGAACCGGGTGTAGATATAGTGGGAAAGAAGCTGCACGGCGTGGGAGATTGCCGTAGCCAGGGCCGCCCCGATCATGCCGAAAGCGTGGATGAAAACGTAATTCAGGCCCAGGTTCAGAACGCACGCCGCCGTGGTCACCGCCGCCACAACCTTGGTCTGCTGGCGGAAATATTCGTAGTTTACGGAGAAGTTGCAGAGGAAGTTCAGATAGTAGCTCAGCACAAAAATCGGCACCACCGCCGTGCCGGCCCAGAATTCGGGGCCTACGTAGATGTGGTAGACCTCCCGGCACAAAAGCAGAAAGCCCGCGGCCAGCACCGTGTACAGCTCCAGGTAGTTCCGTGTCCGTACCAGGACCTTCTCCCGCTGGTTCCGGAATTCGTCAAAGAAGAAGGCGCACCAGGTCCGGTTCAGAGCCTCGAAAATGACGAACATGATATTTCCGAACCGCCACGCGCTGCCGTAGTGGCCCACCTCGGCAACAGAGAGCATATGCTGAATCATAACCTGATCGCACTGTCCCAGAACCAGATCGGACAGGCAGTAGAAAACCGATGGAACGCCCAAAAGCAGGCAGTATTTCCAATATTTCCGGTCAAACAGTCTTCTGCCCTTTGCCAGAACATACAGGCAGGCAGCTGTGCCCATGAGCCCGTAGGTAACTGCGATGCCCTGGACCCGGCCCACGTACCGCAGTTCCATGGGAAGCCGGAGAATCAGGACCACCGACAGCGCCAGAGCCGTGAGGCTCACCGCCAGGGAGATGAGCAGATTCCATCCGGCTTTTTTTTCATAGACAAATTTGGTGTTCAGGAAATTCACGCAGAAGGTGCCGAAGGCCTGGACCAGCACCAAATCCAAAAGCCGCGGTTCCAGCCCCAGAAGCCCGGAAATGGGTCCTCGGAAAATCAGCACCCCGGCGGTACAGGAAAGAAATGCCAGCAGGGACAGGCCCATGGCCGAGGACTGATAGCGGTTTAGCTCCCCTTCCGGATACTTCACCCGGGCGCTGGCCAGGGTGGACTGGGTCTGAAGGGGAAACACGATGGCAAAGACACTGGCCCAGATGGTGCATATCTGCAGCATGCCATAGCCGCTGTCTCCCAGAAGCCGTGTGAAAATCGGGGCAGTGAAGAAGCTGATGCCCATAAGAAGCACCGTGCTCAGGGTATTTAAAAAGGTAATGCGGTTTGATTTATCCATATCAGTTCCTTCCGGCCTCCCCGATCACCTCTTCGTAGATGCGCAGAAGCGCGGCAAGGTTGTTTTCGGGGTCGTGGGTCTTTTGGGCATGGGCTCTGGCGGCTGCTCCCAGGTTTTCTGCGTCTTCTTCCATCCGGAAGATCCGGCAGATGTGGTGGGCCAGCATATAGGGAGCCGTGGACTGGCAGATATAGCCCTCTTTCCCGTGGTCCATCATGTCCGCCACGCCGCCTACGTCGCTGGCTACGCTGGGAACGCCCAGAAGCATGGCCTCCCCCAGGGAGTTGGGGGAATTTTCAATAGTGGAGGAAAGCGCAAAGACATTGGCTTCCAGATAGGCCCTCTTCATCTCCCGGGCGCTGAGGCTTCCCAGAAATTCCACCTTATCCGCCACCCCATATTCCGCGGCCAGTTCCGCAAGGTAGCTCTGGTAGCTGGTCCGCCGCAGAGGGCTCACGGTGAAAAAGCTATTTCCCGCCACTGCCAGGGTGGCATCGGGATAGTCCTTCAGCACATCCCGGAAGGCTTCCAGGAGATAGTGGAACCCCTTCACCGGATAGTCTGCGCTGGAAGCAAAAATCCGGTGCTTGCGGCAAGTCTCATAGCGCCAGACGTCCCCATAGAATTCTTCCCGCAGTGTCTCGCCGCAGGCATGGTAGACCCTTTGGGGATTTATGGCATAGGTGCAGGCTGTGTCCCACTGGGTGCGGCCCAGAATATGGCGCACCTTCCCCAGGGCCTGCCGTTCCAGCGCGCCCCGGCGGGCAAAGGTCTTTGCCTGGCACAAAAGGTTATCCCGGCGCAGAAGGTCCCGGAAGGTCCAGCGCTTCCGGACGGCGCAGGGGATGCCCTCCAAATAGTGCCGGGCAATCACAGAGCAGAGGCCCTGAATACTGACCACCACGGTATTGAGCCTCCCGGCCTTTTCCGCGGCATTCACCATGGCCAGGGTGTGGCCATACTCGGTGCCCCAGATGTGGATGACGTCGGGCTGAAACGCTTTCAGGGTTTCCGCAAAACGGGTCTCCAGCTCCGGCATATAGGCCTGGGGCTTGGGCTCCCGGAAGGCGGCGTAGGTCACGCCGTCCCTTTCACCAGGCGCTTCCTCGCCCCGGTAGAGAATATGGATTGTCATGTTGCTTCTTTTCTGCAAATCACCCAGGACGTGGTCCATCCACAGTCCCCCGGTGTTTCCCCGGACCAGGCCGGGAGCCAGGTTGCACAGCCACAAAATACGCATGGTTTCACCTCAGCATGGCAAGAATTTTTTCCGCCTGCAAAACATTGTTCTTCTTCTGCAAAATGAAGTTCCGGGCTTCCCTGCCCTTTTCAAACAGCACTTCGTCACTCTGAGTCAGAACCCTTCGGAGCATTTCTCCAATGCCCTGGGCGCTTTCATTCTCGATGAGATACACGTAGGGATGGTATTCCCCGGGCATTCCCGGAAGCACCGTGGTCAGCACGGGGGTGCCGGAGGCCATGTACTCCATGGTTTTGGAGGGAAAGGAATATTTGACATATTCCTCGTGGGTGGGCCGGGGATTTACCAGCAGAGTGGCTTCCTGCTCCTTTTCCACAATCCGGGAACTGAGCAGCATCCCGCCGTAGTGAATACGGGGGTCCCCAAGGTTTTGAAGGTCCTTTGTGTAATCCCCGGGGCCGTAGATGTGAAGCTCCGTATCCGGCAGGTCCGCCAGCTGGAAGCCCTTTACCAGGGTTTCCAGTCCATACTGACGACTGACGCCGCCGGCATAGAGGCACACCCTGGGGTGCCGTTTCTTTTCCAGGGAAGGAACTTTTTCCGCCATGGTAATATCCGCGTGGCCTTCCAGAATCACGTAGGGCCTGCCTGTTTTGTTCAGGCAGCCGTTCATGGCCTCGGTGAGAAAAACATAGTGGGTACAGCGGCGGATCACTGCATTTGCCAGCTTTTTCGACACCCTGCTTCCGGGCAGCAGGTCCGGAAGGTCCGTGACAATGCCGACGCAGGGCCTTCCCCGGAGCCGGGCTGCGAGCATAGCAGACAGGGCCGTGACCCGGTTCAGGCAGTCCACCACCACGGCGCTATTCTTCCCTGCCATGGAGAAGGTTTTCAAAAACGTTCCCAGGCCCACGGCGGCAGCTTTCAGAATGGGATTCCGGAAAACAGGGATGTAGTGATAGGCCGCTCCCCCCTCGGTCTCGTCGGGCAGAGAGACAAACGGCGCCTGCAAAACCGTCCGGTTCACCGGAGGATTGGCGATGACGTCAACCTCTGCGTTTTTCGCCAGGCCCTCAATGAGAAGGCGGTGGTATTTCTGCGACTGAAAAGCCGGCTTTACCTTCACATTTCCGAAGAGCTTTCCATAGGCGGCATCGGAACAGGTAGTCACGGCATAGAGAATGTGCATTTACTTTCCTCCCAGAAGGTCCCCATGGAATTTTGCCATGGCTTCAATGGTGTAGGGGCGAATTGTTTCCAGGGCGGCCCGGCCCATACTGGTCAGGTCCCCGGAAAGGGCCTGCTCCACGGCGTCCTTCAAGGCAGGCACATTTTCTCCGGGCACGAGATAGCCGTTGTGGCCCGGTTCAATGAGCTCCAGCCCTGCCACGCATTTGTCGGTGGTGACCACAGGCAGGCCATAGGCCATGGCCTCCTGAACCACCAGCCCCCAGATGTCCTCCCGGGTGGGGAACACAAAGAGGTCGGCGCTGCGGTAGTATTCCGCCAGGGCGTCTTTGCTTTGAAAGCCCACGAAATGAACGTTGGATAGATCCAGGGCTTGGCGCATTTGCAGATACGCCTCCGTAGGCTCACCGCCTACAATGTAGATGCCCGTGGTTTCCGGCAGCTTCGCCGCCGCCTGCAAAAGCAGATCAAAGCCCTTCCGGGGAATGAACTGCCCCACGGACAGGAGCACCTTTTCTTCGGTCATGCCCAGTTTTTCCCGGAGCATTTTCTTCTCTTCCCGGCCGGGAGGCTCCGGAAGGATGTCTTTCTCGCTGAGGGAGGAAAACGGATAGGTAAACACCCGCTCCCCTTCTGCGCCGTAGTGGACGAGATACTCCGTCACCGTTTTCCCGGTGCCCAGCCAGTTTGTCGCCATGGAAATGAGCGTTTTCTTGAAGCGATACTTTATCTCCCCCTCTTCCCGGATGAGGCCCCCGTCCACCTCCATCCAGAAGGGGATGCGGCGGGTTTTCAGATAGGCCATGGCCAGCATATTGGTGGGGGAGCTATAGCCGCAGATGAGGATATGGTCATAGGGCTTTTTCAGCCAGGAGAGAACTTCCAGGCAGAGATTCGCTCCCCGAACGCTGAGCCGCTTTCCCAAAACCGCCTCCCGGAAACGGCCCTCCCCCTGAATAAACCAGGCTTTTTCCCGGTCCTTCTGCTCCGCGGCCCGATCTGTGTAGAGGACTGTAACGTCCAGGTACTTCGCCAGCTCGTCAAAAAACCGCACCCGGTAGGGGGAAGGATAATTGGTGAGAAACAGAACTTTTTTCATGCCTTTCTCCCTTTTTCGAGCTTCGGCACCCAGGTTTCCGCCAGCGCCAGCATGGGAAACAGCCAGAAAAAGAGGTCCGCCGTAAGGTTCTGGGTGTTGAAGGACAGGAAGAGAATGCCTGTCATGCCAAGATTCACAATCAGACTTCTCTTTTTGTCCCAGGCAAGGGTCAGCCACCCCGCCACATGGAGCCAGACCCCCAGGATGCCAAAGGCGGCCAGCTGAACCAGGGAGGAGGTGGTATTGTTGGCCGTACCCTCCAGTACCTGGGCAAAGGCAGCGCCTGCAATGGGGTGCTTTCCAAAGAGCTGCAAATCAAAGGCCAGCGCATCCAGGCGCTCCACGGAAGAATCCTGGCCTCCCAGGAATTTTCCCACCAGCATATCATAAACCTGCCAGTACCACTTATTCTGCTCCGCAATACAGTAAGCGGCAAAGCCCAAGCCTATAAGCACACAAACGGCAATGGCCAGGTCAATTTTCCAGTTTTTATACAGTTTTTTCTCAAAGAAAAGGAGCAGGCCAAAAAGTCCCAGGCTCAGAACGCCTCCCGTGGCAAAGGTGGTAACCAGGGTCACAGCCAGAATGGCTGCAGCGGTGCGCTTTTTCCAGGGCTTGTCCCAAATTACCTTATATTCATTGAGAAACAGGCCCAGAACCAGAAAATATTGGTAGACGCCAGGTTCCCGGAAGATGCCGAAGTTCCGGTCTTTTACAAAACCCTTTGCCACGCAGGCAAGGCCAAAGTTATAGAAGCGATAGCCCGTGGGATTGTGAAAAGAAGATACCGAAAACCACCCCTGGTCCATAAGCCATCGCAGAATGTAGGTTGCCAGGACTGAATAGGCTCCCAGCACTACAAAGATCACCACATAGGCTTTTGCCGTCTGCCGGAGGGTCACAAAATAGCTGAGGAAAATGGGGAAGAGAACGCAGATGAGCACGGAGATGTACATGGCCTGCCAGTCCCTTTTGAGAACCATGGGCAGCAGCACCGCCCCGGAGGCAATGAGGGCCACTTTGACCCGGCCGTCTGTGATAATCTCCTTCAGGTTTCGGAAATTCCGGACTGCAAACCAGATTCCCAGGGCACCCATAAGGCCAAACATGAGAAACTGGGCCTTGTAAAAGCCCCAGACACTGAGGGTGAACATGGATTCCCGCACAAGGTACAGCATGGCGAGAAGGTAGCCGCAGAACGCCGCCCTGGTCCATTTGTGATCGGGGAAGGGGTAATATCGCATGGAAATAACTCCTTTTCGGATGCACGAGAAGGCGAGTGCATTGCTAGCCTCGCCTTCTACGGGTTTTTAATATTTGCGCCAGACCATTTTGTCCACCACACCGGTGTAGGACTGAATGATCTTCACCACCTTGGTGGAGACATTTTCCTCCACATAGTCGGGGACAGGGATGCCAAAATCGCCGTCCAGATTCATCTGCACCGCAGTATCCACAGCCTGGAGCAGGTGGCCTTTGTCAATGCCCGCCAGAATAAAGCAGGCCTTGTCCAGGGCCTCCGGCCGCTCGGTGGAGGTGCGGATGCACACCGCTGGGAAGGGATGTCCCACACTTCCAAAGAAGCTGCTCTCCTCCGGCAGGGTGCCGGAATCGGACACCACGCAGAAAGCGTTCATCTGCAGGCAGTTGTAGTCATGAAAGCCCAGGGGCTCGTGCTGAATGACCCGGCGGTCCAGCTGGAAGCCGCTCTCCTGAAGCCGCTTTCTGGACCGGGGATGGCAGGAGTAGAGAATGGGCATATTGTACTTCTCCGCCATGGCGTTGACTGCGGTGAACAGGGACAGGAAGTTCTTCTCCGTGTCGATGTTCTCCTCCCGATGGGCGGACAGGAGAATGTACTTCCCTTTTTCCAGCCCCAGCCGCTCATGGATATCGGAAGCTTCAATGGCAGCCAGATTCTCATGGAGCACCTCCGCCATGGGAGAGCCCGTGACGTAAACCCGCTCTTTGGGCAGGCCGCACTCGTGAAGATACTTTCTCGCGTGCTCGGAATAGGCCAGATTCACGTCGGAAATGATGTCCACAATGCGGCGGTTGGTCTCCTCGGGCAGGCACTCGTCTTTACAGCGGTTGCCAGCCTCCATGTGGAATACAGGAATGTGGAGCCGCTTTGCGGCAATGGCAGAGAGGCAGGAGTTGGTGTCTCCCAGAATCAGCACAGCGTCAGGCTTCACCGCCGCCATCAGCTTATAGGCACAGCAAATGATATTGCCCACCGTAGCGCCCAGGTCGTCTCCCACGGCGTTCATATACACATCAGGATCCCGCAGTCCCAGGTCCCGGAAGAAAATGCCGTTGAGATTATAATCATAGTTCTGGCCCGTGTGGGCAAGGAGGGTGTCAAAGTACTTGCGGCATTTTTTGATCACCGCCGCCAGACGGATGATCTCCGGTCGGGTGCCCACCAGAATCAGAAGCTTTAATTTACCGTTATTTTGAAAGGAAATATCGGAGTAATCCAGTTTCATTTCCATGGTCACACCACCTCGAAAAAGGTATCGGGTTTTTGCGGGTCAAAGCACTCATTGGCCCACATGAAGGTAACAAGGTCCTCGGTTTCCGAGAGATTGATGATATTGTGGGTATAGCCCGGGAGCATATGGACCGCCTGGATGCTGTCCCCGGAGACATAGAACTCCAGAATTTCGTCGCTGCCCAGCTTCCGCTGCTGAATGAGGCCCCGGCCAGAAACCACGATGAAGAATTCCCACTTGCTGTGGTGCCAGTGCTGGCCCTTGGTAACGCCGGGCTTTGAGATATTCACGCTGAACTGACCACAGCCCTTGGTGCGCAGAAGCTCCGTAAAGCTGCCCCGGTTATCTACATTTGTATGGAGGGGAAACGCCGCCTTTTCCTTGGGAAGGTAGCTTAAATAGGTGGAATAGAGCTTTTTTGCAAGGCTTCCCTGGGGAATTTCCGGCATCATAAGGGTCTTTGGCTGGGCCTTGAAGCTGTCGAGAAGCGCCACGATTTCTCCCAGCGTGGCCCGGTGGGTCACAGGGGCGGCGTAGTAGCGGCCATGCTCGGTAAACACCGTATTGACCCCATCAAATTCACAGGGATGGGCCTTCCCTTCCAGGGCATCCAGCATCTCCGTGACCAGATCGTCAATGTAGAGCAGTTCCAGCTCCACAGCGGGGTCGTTTACCTGGATGGGCAGGTCGTGGGCATAGTTGTGGCAGAAGGTTGCCACAGCGGAATTGTAGTTGGGCCGGCACCACTTGCCGAAGAGGTTGGGAAAGCGGTAGATGAGAACCTTGGCTCCCGTCTCTTGGGCGTAGGAAAAGAACAGCTCCTCCCCTGCCTTTTTGCTTCTGCCGTATTCGCTGCCTGCATAGCGGCCCATTAAGGTCGCCTGGATGGAGGAAGACAGCATCACCGGGCAGGTGTTGCGATATTTTTTCAGGGTGTCCAGCAGCGTGGAGGCAAAGCCGAAGTTTCCCTCCATAAACTCCTTTTCATCCTTGGGACGGTTGACCCCGGCAAGATTAAAGACGAAATCCGCTTTTTCGCAGGCGGTTTCCAACAGCTCCGGGGCGGAATTCAAATCATAGAGGTACAGTTCTCCGATGGAGAGGTTCGGTCTTGTGCGGTCCTTGCCGTCCCGAATGGCAGCCAGGGCTGCGGTCAGGTTTTTTCCCACAAATCCGGCGGCGCCGGTAATCAAAATATTCATTCCTGCATGGCCCTCAGCGCTTCCTGCACATAGTCGGTGGTGAGGATTTTCTTCACAGTGCCTTCCACGTCCAGCCGGCGGGTATTGCTGCTGGTGTAGGACTCCTCTGCCTCGGTGTGGACCTGGCCCTTCACCACGAATTTGTCGTAGTTCAGGTCCCGGTTGTCGGCTGCCACCCGGAAGTAATCGCCCATATCCTCACTGCGAAGCCGCTCTTCTCTGGTCATAAGGGTCTCGTAGAGCTTCTCGCCGTGGCGAGTGCCGATGATCTGGGTGCCCGTGTTGCCGAAAAGCTTCTGCACGGCCTTAGCCAAATCGCCGATGGTGGAGGCGTCGGACTTCTGAATAAAGAGGTCCCCGGGATTGGCGTGCTGGAAAGCGAACATGACCAGGGACACAGCCTCGTCCAGGTTCATGAGGAAGCGGGTCATGTTGGGGTCCGTAATGGTAATGGGATTTCCGGCCTTGATCTGGTCGATGAACAGAGGAATCACGCTGCCCCGGGAGCACATGACGTTGCCGTAACGGGTACAGCAAATCGTGGTGCCGCCGCGCTCGGCGGCGACTCTTGCGTTGGCATAGATGACCCGCTCCATCATGGCCTTGGAGATGCCCATGGCGTTGATGGGATAGGCGGCCTTGTCGGTGGATAGGCAAACCACCCGCTTGACGCCGGAATCAATGGCGGCGTGAAGCACGTTGTCTGTGCCGATGACGTTGGTCTGGACCGCCTGCATGGGGAAAAACTCGCAGGAGGGCACCTGCTTCAGTGCCGCGGCGTGGAAAATATAGTCCACCCCGGGCATGGCATCCTGAACGGATTGGAGATTCCGAACGTCGCCGATGTAGAATTTCACCTTATGGGCGGTGTCCGGATGCTTTGCCTGGAGCTCATGGCGCATATCGTCCTGCTTCTTTTCGTCCCGGGAGAAAATCCGGATTTCCTTCAGGTCGGAGTCCAGGAAGTGCTTGAGCACGGTGGAGCCAAAGGACCCGGTGCCTCCGGTGATCATCAGTGTGGCGTTGTCAAACATAGGTATCCCTCTCTTTTATTGGCAGGCGTTCCGGAGTGTGGATTCCAAAGTGTCCAGAAACGCTTCTTTTTGAAAGTATTCTTTGTAGTAAGCCCGGGCGTTCTGCCCGTAAACCGTCATTTTTTCGGGAGCATCCATGAGCTCCCGGATGGCTTTTGCCAGAGTCTCCCCATCCTCGGGGCTTACGCAGAGTCCGCAGGAGGCACGTTCTATCAGGGAGGCCGTCTCCCCGCCGATGGCGCCAATCAGGCACCTTCCCGCCGCCATGTAGGACTGGACCTTTCCGGGAACGGTCATGGACAGGACATCGTTCTTTTTCATGGTCACCAGCATTCCGTCGGCCATGGTGAAGAAGTCCTTCATTTCGGTCACCTCCCGGCGGCCGTGGAACGTGACGTTTGGGAGGCCCTGGGCCTTTTCCTTGCAGCGTTCCAGGGAGACACCGTCTCCCACGATGTCGAAGACGGCGCGAGGGTCGTCTTTTAAAATCGCCGCCGCCTCAATAATGGTCTCCACGCTCTGGGCTTCGCCTACGTTGCCTGCGAAGACAAAATGGTAGGGGGCCTTTTGGTTTTCGTGGGGCGGCACATCGTCAAAGAGGCTCTCGGCATATTGGGGAAGGTAGGAACAGGGGACGGTGACCCCCAGCTGATCCTGCAGGTAGGGAATAAAGCCCTTGGAGGTCACCAGAATCCAGTCCGCCGCGTTGTAAATACTCCGGGATACGCCCCAGAAGAATCGGTAAATGGCGGAGCCGGGCCGGATGCCCCCAGCAAAGAGGCTTTCGGGCCACAGGTCTAGGCAGTAGAGCACGCATTTCTTCCCATGGCGCTTTGCGTAGTTCAGTCCGGCCCGGGCCATCATGACGGGAGAAAGCTGGTTCACAAACACCACGTCAAAATCCTCCTTTAATTTCCGCACATAGGCGCAGGAGGAATAGACGAAGCTGTAGTAATTCAGGAAGCGGCGCAGGATTCCCCGTTTTCTGGGGACCAGGGGGCACCGATGGACCTGGACGCCGTTCAGCACCTCACGGGCCCGGGCGCCGTTTTCATAGCCGGGGTAGATCTCTCCCTCCGGATAGTTGGGGGTTCCCGTGACCACGGTGACGCTGTGCCCCCGCTCTGCCAGGGCTTCGCAGATATCCGGCAGCCGGAAGGGCTCCGGGGCATAATACTGGCAGACCACCAGAATTTTCATTGCTTTTTCTCCTTTTCCAGGCTCCCGGTGCCGCCTTCCACCACGCCCTCATGGCGCAGAACCGGAAGCACCGTGCCCAGGAGGCATTTGCAGTCGAAGAGGAAGCTGCACTTCTCGGCGTACTCCCCGTCGAACCGGGCTTTTTCTTCAATGGAAAGCTCGTCCCGGCCGTTGATCTGGGCCCAGCCTGTAAGGCCTGGTCTTAAATCGTTGGCGCCGTACTTATCCCGCTCTTCAATCAGGTCGAACTGGTTCCAAAGGGCAGGCCGGGGGCCAACAATGGACATTTTTCCTGTGAAAATCTGGAAAATCTGGGGGATCTCGTCAAAGGAGGTCTGCCGCAGGAAGCGTCCAGTTTTGGTAATGTACTGTTCGGGATTTTCCAGCAAGTGGGTAGGAACGTCCCTGGGGGTGCTCATTTTCATGGTGCGAAACTTCAGAATGTCAAAGTGGGTCTTGCCCTTTCCCACCCGCTTCTGGCGAAAAAACACCGGGCCCGGGTCATCCAGCTTGATGGCAATGGCAATGGGCAGGCACAGAAGCGGCGCCAGCACCAAAATGGCACAGCCCGAGAGAAGAATATCGAAAAACCGCTTTCCGAATTTCTGATACATGGGCATTTGCCCCTTTCTTTATGAAGAATTAGGGAAACTCTGATTAATTTGGCAAGAGCTGGAAGCAAAAGATTTTGGCTCAGACGAAGGTTCTGAAAATGGAGGAATACTGTATGTATTTCCTATTTTCAGAACTGCACGGATGGGGCAAAGGATTCGCTGCCCAGCCGAAGACAATTTATTCAGAGGTTCCTTAGACTTTCACCAGTTCTCCCTGGGGGTGGTACGTGGGAACAATTTTCGCGACGATTTCCTTCATGTCCTCCGTCTCCGCTTTGCAGGCCTCGTCCAGAGCTTTCAGGTGTACCTTGAATTCCTCGTCGTCCATTTCAATGGGCTTTCCGATGTGGATGAGCTTGTTGGCAGTCTCCTGCATCCCCTCTTCCTTCATGAGAAGCTCCTCGTAGAGCTTCTCGCCGGGGCGCAGGCCTGTGTACTCAATTTTGATATCCACATCCGGCTCGTAGCCGGAAAGACGGATCATATTTCTGGCCATGGAGTCAATCTTCACAGGTTCGCCCATGTCCAGAACAAAAATCTCCCCGCCCTTGGCGTAATAGCCTGCCTGGAGCACCAGGCTCACGGCCTCGGGAATGGTCATAAAATAGCGGATGATGTTGGGGTCTGTAACGGTGACAGGGCCGCCTGCCTCGATCTGCTTTTTAAAAAGCGGGATGACGCTGCCGTTAGAGCCCAGAACGTTGCCGAAGCGCACGGCCACAAATTCCGTGGCGGACTCCCGGTTCATCATCTGCACCACCATTTCGCACAGCCGCTTGGAAGCGCCCATGATGTTGGTGGGATTCACGGCCTTGTCCGTGGAGATGAGGACAAATCGACGCACGCCATATTTTGCTGCGGCCTGTGCCATTTTGTAGGTTCCGAACACATTATTTTTGATGGCCTCGTTGGGACTGTCCTCCATAAGCGGCACGTGCTTATGGGCAGCCGCATGGAAAATAAGGTCCGGTCTATAGTGGCCCACCACGTATTCCACCCGCTTTGTGTTCCGCACGGAGCCGATGAGCACCGTAAGGTTCAGCTCCGGATGGGTCCGGCGGAGCTCCATCTGAATATCATAGGCAGAGTTTTCGTAGATATCGAAGATGATGAGCTGTTTGGGATTGGCTCGTACAATCTGGCGGCAAAGTTCGCTGCCGATGCTGCCGCCGCCGCCGGTCACCAGAACCACTTTCCCGGAGACATAGTTCATAATCTCATCCATGTTGACCTGGATGGGGTCTCTGCCCAGAAGGTCCTGGGGGTCCACCTGGCGAAGCTTGCTGACGCTGACGTCGCCGTTGACCATCTGGAAGATGCCGGGCAATGTCTGGACCTCACAGCCTGTGGTGGCGCAGATGTCGAGAATGGCCTTCCGGGATTTTGCGGAGCAGGAGGGAATGGCGAAGATGATCTTGTCCACCTTGTACCGCTTCACGGCTCCGGTGATTTGAAGCCGGGTGCCCACAATGGGAATGCCGCACAGCTGTTTGCCCTGTTTGGCGGGGTTGTCGTCAATGACACAGACCAGGCGGTCCCGGATGTAGTTGGAGTTGATAAATTCCTGGGCCAGGGCCCGGCCTGCGTCTCCTGCGCCGATGATCATGACGTTTTTCATACCGGCCGCATGAGCCACATGGGTGAGCTTCCGCAGGGCCGTCAGGTACAGCCGGTAGGAAAAGCGAATGCTGACCGTGCCGATAAAGCTGAAAATGAAGCCCAGAACCATACTGGACCGGGGCATAATCCTGCCGTCAAAGCGGAAAATGCTCACACCGATAACCGCCAGCACCGCATAGGCGCCTACAATGCGGAACACCTCCGGAACGCTGACAAAGGACCAAATGCTACTGTAGAGCCGGAAGCAGAAAAATACCAGCACCGTAATGGCGCACCAGGGAAGGATGGCAGAGAGGTAGCCTGCCATATGTACATAGTAAATGTTCTCAAAGGAGAAATCTGCCCGGAACCACAGGGCCACAAAAAAAGAGCCCATGGTAAAAAGGACGTCCAGAAGTACAATGAGACCTGCCCGCAGGATTGTCATGGAGTTAAATGATTTCGGTTTCCGTAGAGCCATATAATACACACCTTACTGACCACATTGATAAAACCCCAGGTCCTGGGGTCACCTTGTCTATATAACTTTAATGATTATAGCACACCATGTCGAATACGGCAAGGAAAAGTTTCAGCTTGTGGCAGGTTTTCCCTTTCCTTTCCAGTAAAACTCCTAAAAATGCAGGCGGTTTCCGGCATTCTTCTATTGCAGCGAGAAGGAGAAGTCCGGTTGACATTCCATCCGGCATCGTGATATACTCCAGGCGAAACTTTGAACATCGGAGGAAATCACCATGGCACAGACAAACACAGCACAGAAAATACGGACCATCGATATGGCCTATATTGCCATGTTTGCGGCACTCATAGCGGTTTGTTCCTGGCTCTCCATTCCCGCACCCGTACCCTTTACCCTGCAGACCTTCGGCATTTTTCTGGCCGTGGCAGTTCTCGGCGGCAAACGCGGTACCCTGGCAGTTCTCGTGTACCTGCTTCTGGGTGCTATGGGCGCTCCCGTTTTTGCAGGTTTTGCCGGCGGTCTCGGCGTTCTCATGGGCACCACCGGAGGCTATATCATCGGCTTTCTGGCAAGCGCCCTTCTCATGTGGCTCATGGAGCAGCTCCTGGGCAGCCAGAGCCGGGTCCTGGCACTTTCCGCACTTCTAGGCCTTATGGCCTGCTACGCCTTCGGCACAGCTTGGTTCATGGTCGTTTACGCCCGAACCAGCGGGCCCATCGGCCTTATGGCGGCACTGGGCAAGTGTGTCATTCCCTTTCTTGTGCCGGACATCTTGAAAATCGCCCTGGCTCTTGCCATGCACAAGCGCCTGGCCAAGGCCATTCGTCTGGCATAGTGTGGAGCTTTTTTATAAACAAGCCGCCCGGACTTTGGGTCCGGGCGGCCTGTTTTATTTGTTTTATTTGTTTCAGAACAATTCTGCAGGGTCGGTATAGGGAAGTCCCTGGGCTTCGGCCACGGCTTTGAAGGTCAGGCGGCCCTGATAGGTATTCAGGCCCTTCATCAGTGCCGGGTCGGCACGGCAGGCGGCCTCCGCGCCCAGATTGGCGATTTTCAGTGCATAGGGCAAGGTCGCTCCGGTGAGGGCCAGGGTGGAGGTCCGGGGAACTGCGCCGGGCATATTTGCCACAGAGTAATGCAGAACGCCGTGCTTGACGAAATAGGGGTCAGAATGGGTGGTAATCCGGTCGATGCTCTCAATGGAGCCGCCCTGGTCAATGGCCACGTCCACCAGAACACTGCCGGGACGCATGGTTTTCACCATCTCTTCCGTCACCAGCTTCGGTGCTTTCGCGCCGGGAATCAGCACGCAGCCCACCACCAGGTCCGCTTCGCGAACGGCATTTGCAATGTTATAGGGATTGGACAGCAGGGTCTGAATTCTGCCGCCGAAGAGGTCATCCAGGTAGGCAAGTCTTTTGGCGCTGATGTCCAGGACGGTCACATTGGCACCCATGCCCACGGCAATCTTCGCAGCGTTGGTTCCCACGTTTCCGCCGCCCACAATGACCACATTGCCCCGCTCCACTCCGGGAACGCCGCCCAGGAGAACGCCCCGTCCGCCGCAGTTGGCTTCCAGAAGCCTTGCACCGGTCTGAATGGACAGCCGGCCAGCCACCTCGCTCATAGGCGCCAGCAGCGGGAGGCTTCCGTCGGCCAGCTGCACCGTCTCATAGGCAATGGCCGTGACTTTTTTCCGCAGAAGAGCCTGGGTCTGCTCCGGGTCCGGCGCCAGATGCAGATAGGTGAAGAGGATTTGCCCTTCCCGGAGCAGTTCAAATTCCGGCTCCAGAGGTTCTTTGACCTTAACGATCATATCGGCGGTATCGTAAACCGCTTTGGCCGTGGGCAGAATCTCGGCACCTACGGCAGCATATTCCGAATCGGCAAAACCGCTGGCTTCTCCTGCGGCAGCTTCCAGATACACTTTGTGGCCAGCCCGGACCAGTGCGTCCACTCCCGCCGGAGTAAGACCCACTCGCCCCTCTTGGGCTTTGATCTCTTTGGGACAACCGATACGCATAATCATGGCTCCTTTCTGTGTGTCATGTGGTTTCTTCGTGTATATTGTACCACACGGTTTTAAAAAATCAACCAAAACATAAGCAGGTTGCCCATTTCCTTTGAAACAGCCCGGCTTTCCCCCTCTTGTCTTTGATAGCAAAATGACCGAAGGGGGATTTTCCTATTTTCGCGCAAAAGTTCCGCTTCTCAGCAATCTTTTCTTGCAATTTGACCAAAGCTCCGGTATAATAAAAGGCGAGAATATGGGAAGGAGGCTAAATTTCATGGAACCTGATTATATCATAGAAATGCTTCATATCCGCAAAGAGTTCCCCGGCATTGTCGCCAACGATGACATCACCCTGCAATTAAAGCGGGGAGAAATTCATGCGCTTCTTGGCGAAAACGGCGCGGGCAAGTCCACCCTGATGTCCGTTCTCTTCGGCCTGTACCAGCCGGAGGCCGGTGAAATCAAGAAAAACGGCCAGGTGGTCAAGATTCACAACCCCAACGATGCCACTGCCCTGCACATCGGCATGGTACACCAGCACTTCAAACTGGTGGACGTGTTCACCGTGCTGGACAACATCATTCTGGGAGCCGAGGACACCAAATGCGGCTTTTTACAGCGGAAGGTCGCCCGGCAGAAGGTTCAGGAGCTTTCGGACAAGTATAAGCTCTATGTTGACCTGGACGCCAAGGTGGAGGATATCACGGTTGGTATGCAGCAGCGTACCGAAATCCTCAAAATGCTCTACCGGGACAACGAAATCCTGATTTTTGACGAACCCACGGCTGTTCTGACCCCCCAGGAAATCGACGAGCTCATGGAAATCATGCGGGGCTTTGCAAAAGAGGGCAAGTCCATCCTCTTCATCACCCACAAGCTCAACGAAATTATGGCGGTAGCCGACCGCTGCACGGTGCTCCGGAAGGGCAAGTGCATCGGCACCGTGAACATTGCGGACACCAACGCCCAGGAGCTTTCCAACATGATGGTAGGCCGTCCGGTGCAGCTGCAGGTTGAAAAGGCACCCGCCCAGCCCGGTGACGTGGTCCTGGACGTGAAGGGCCTCACCGTTCCCTCCAAAACCAGCAAAAAAAATGCCGTCCACGATGTGAGCTTCCAGGTTCGCTCCGGCGAGATTGTCTGTATTGCCGGTATTGACGGCAACGGTCAGACGGAGCTCGTGTACGGCCTGACGGGCCTGACCCACTCCACCGCAGGCACTCTGACCCTCTGCGGCAAGGACATTTCCCACGCCAGCATCCACCACCGGAGCCAGGCGGGCATCAGTCACATCCCCGAAGACCGCCACAAGCACGGCCTGGTGCTGGACGACACATTGGAAAATAACATTGTCCTTCAGTCCTTCCGGGAGAGCCGCTTCCAGAGCCTGGGCTTTATCAAGCGGGACGCCGTCCGGTCCTACGCCGAGAAGATCATCGGCCAGTATGACGTTCGCAGCGGCCAGGGCCCGGTGACCATCGCCCGGAGCATGTCCGGCGGCAACCAGCAGAAGGCCATCATCGGCCGGGAAATCGACCGGGAAAATCCTCTGCTCATTGCCGTCCAGCCCACCCGCGGCCTGGACGTCGGCGCCATCGAGTACATCCACAAGCAGCTGGTTGCCCAGCGTGACGCAGGAAAGGCCATCCTTCTGGTCTCCCTGGAACTGGACGAAGTCATGAATCTGGCCGACCGCATTCTCGTCATGTACGAAGGCGAGATTGTGGGCGAGCTTGACCCCAAGACGGCAACACCTCAGGAGCTGGGCCTTTATATGGCAGGCGCCAAGCGCATGAAAGGAGGCGAAGAGGCGTGAAGCAGACAATTCGGAGCATCTATGAAAAAGAGGGCGCCAAAAAGGTCCTGGCCTCTCTCATTTCCATTCTGGCAGGTCTCTTCGTGGGCACCATTGTGGTGGTCATCGTGGGTCTGTCCAAAAACACCATCAACGGCTCCGGCATTTGGGACGGCGTTCGGCTGATTTTCTTCGGCATCCTCTCCAAAGGCCGGGACGCCGCAGGCAGCCTGGTCTGGGGCTACAACGCCCAGTCCCTGGGCAATATGCTCTTCCGGGCCACCCCCCTTATTATGACAGGTCTTTCCGTGGCTGTGGCCTATAAAACAGGTCTCTTCAACATCGGCGCTCCGGGCCAGTACCTTATGGGCACCCTGGCAAGCCTGATGATTGCCCTGGGCATCCCCAGCTCCGTGGTTCCTGCCTGGATCATCTGGATTCTGGCATTCCTGGGCGGATGTCTGGCAGGTGCCCTGTGGGGCGCCATTCCCGGAACCCTGAAAGCCTTCCTGAATATCAACGAAGTCCTTGCCAGCATCATGACCAACTGGCTGGCGGCAAACCTGGTGACCTGGGCCTTTGACATCAGCAACTTTAAGAATGTGGCGGAAAACACCAAAGCCGGATACATCTATAAAACCAGCTTCAACGGCGTTGTCACCCCCAAACTGGGCCTGGACAAGCTGTTCCCCGGTTCTCAGGTCAATATGGGTATCCTGCTTGCCATTCTGATTGCCATTGCCATGTATATCCTCATGACGAAGACCACCATGGGCTATGAGCTGAAGGCCTGCGGTGCCAACCGCCACGCCGCCCGGTATGCCGGAATCAACGACAAGCGTAACATCGTGCTGTCCATGGCCATTGCCGGCGCTCTGGCCGGCGGCGGCGCGGCCCTTTACTGGCTCTCCGGCAACACCGAGTTCTACTGGTCCACCTATCAGTCCCTCCCGGCGACAGGCTTTAACGGCATTCCCGTGGCATTGCTGGCGGTCAGCAACCCCATCGGCGTCATCTTCACAGCCTGCTTTATGGCTATGCTGGATATTGTAGGCCAGCAGCTCACAGGCTTCACCGCCTACAATGAGTACATCACCGACGTCATCATCTCGGTCATTGTCTACCTCAGCGCCTTCTCCGCCATGATTCAGCTCATGCTCTCCGGTAAGAAGCAGAAGGCGGGCAGCCACAACGCCAACGCAGAACCGCCAAAAGCTGAGGAGAAAAAGGAAGGAGGCGAGCAGGCATGACGTTCCTTATTCAGCAGACCCTTCTCTATGCCGTGCCCCTGATGATCGTGGCTCTGGCCGGCGTCTTTGCCGAGCGCAGCGGTATCATCAACCTGGCTCTCGAAGGTATTATGATCTTCGGTGCCTTTATCGGCGTGCTGTTCGTCCGCAGTATGCAGCCCCTCTTCGCCGACGCTGTCATCCAAGGCAACTGGCTGGCACTGCAGGGCTTTGAGCTTCTGGCCATGCTGGTGTCCGCGGCTTTGGGCGCAGCCTTCTCCCTGCTTCTGTCCTTCGCCTCCGTGAACCTGAAAGCTGACCAGACCATCGGCGGCACCGCCCTGAACCTTATGGCCCCCGCTCTGGTGCTGTTCCTGGTCCGGGTCCTGGTGAACCAGAACACCCTGCAAATGGAAAACGGCGACGCCGCCTCCTGGTTCATGCTGAAAAAATCCACCTTCGGCATTGACAAAAGTACGAACCTGGGCTTCCTGGGCGAGACCTTCCTCAATAAGGTCTATCTCGCCACCTACATCTGCATCCTGGTGTTCGTGATTCTCTCCGTCATCCTCTACAAAACCCGCTTTGGTCTGCGGCTCCGTTCCTGCGGCGAAAATCCCCAGGCGGCGGACAGCCTCGGTATCAACGTCTACAAGATGCGCTATGCAGGCACCACCATTTCCGGCGCCCTGGCGGGCATGGGCGGCTTTGTCTACGCCCTGACCACTGCCAACTGCACCGCCAACGGCGATGTGGCCGGCTTCGGCTTCCTGGCTCTGGCCGTTATGATCTTCGGCAACTGGAAGCCGCTGAACATCGCAGGAGCCAGCCTTCTGTTCGGCCTCTTCAAGTGCGTCGCCGCCGCCTACTCCAGCATTGACCTCAACGGCGACGGACGGTTCCTGCTGGCAGAGCTCGGCATCAGCTCCCACCTGTACCGGATGCTTCCCTATCTCGTGACTCTGGCCGTGCTGGCCTTCACATCCAAGAAATCCCGGGCGCCCAAGGCCGAGGGTATCCCCTACGACCAGGGCAGCCGCTGAAATTCCATTCAAGGAGGAAACATTTATGGCAAACAAATACGCTGGCACCCAAACCGAAAAGAATCTGGAAGCCGCCTTCGCCGGGGAATCCCAGGCCCGGAACAAGTACACCTACTTTGCTTCCAAAGCCAAGAAAGAGGGCTTTGAGCAGATCAGCGCCCTGTTCCTGAAAACCGCCGACAACGAAAAAGAGCACGCAAAGCTGTGGTTCAAGGAGCTGAACGGCATCGGTTCCACTGCGGAAAACCTTGCAGCCGCGGCGGAAGGCGAAAACTATGAGTGGACCGATATGTATGAGGGCTTCGCCAAGACCGCAGATGCCGAGGGCTTCCCGGAGCTGGCGGAAAAATTCCGGATGGTGGCTGCCATTGAGAAGCACCACGAGGAACGCTACCGTGCTCTGCTCCGCAATGTGGAGACCGCCCAGGTCTTCGAGAAGAGCGAAGTCAAGGTTTGGGAGTGCCGCAACTGCGGTCACATCGTGGTGGGCACCAAGGCTCCGGAAGTCTGCCCTACCTGCAATCATCCCCAGGCCTATTTTGAACTCCACGCCGAAAATTACTAAGCCGCATATCCGCAAGGCCCCCGCTTATGACAAGCGGGGGCCTTCAGACTGTCGGAAAATCCTGCAAGGCTTTTTTATAAGCGGAAACATCCCCGGCCGATGGCCGGGGATGTTTGGTTTTCTATTGAAGCAATTACTTCTTGAGGGCCAGTTTTTCTTCCTTGGTATGTGCGAACCGCTCCAGCTGAGGCACCAGGATCAGGCAGATCAGCGCTGCGGTGAAACCGCCGTTGTAGAGGCAGAAGCCGCCGTGGAGGTTGGGCACAGAGGTCACCAGCAGGTAATGCATGGCTGCCGCCAGGGTGCCGTACTGCCAGCCGTACTTGTCACAGATGGGGCTCAGGCCATTGGCGTAGCAGAGGCCAACGCAGATTGCCTGAGCATTGATTGCCCCAGAGAAGGTGCCGCCCACCAGGGCAGACAGCCAGCCGCAGACAAAGGAGGTCACCACATAGCCCAGCATAATGGGCCAGACGTTGCCGGGATGGGAGCCGGAGTTGCAGGTAGCCAGCATACAGAAGATGATACCGAAGGTCACGCCGTTGAAGCTGGCACCGATGAGGTTGTAGTAGGCCAGGATGAAGAGGCCAAACACACCTGTGTTCATGAGGAAAACCGCATTGCCATAGGTGCCGGAGAGATTGCCGCAGGCGCCCCGGAGGACTTTCCAGTAGTCCTTAAAGCTGCACCCCATAAGCAGGGCAGCCACCACAAATGCACCGAAGAGGACGATGCAGAACACATTAACCGTCATGGCAGAGGCCACCTTCAGGCCATCTGCCGAGGGGGCTCCAGGAAGCTCCACGCCCATGGTCTTATACAGTACGGCATTCAGGAAGAAAGCCGTCATGCCAATGGGCAGGGCCGCGCTGTACAGGTCAAAGCCCTTGTGGACCTTGGGAGAATGACCCATGCCCGCAGGAAGCAGGAAGCCAATAAAGAAGCCCACAGCCAGAGCCACGAGAATACCCGTGAGGCTGAAGCCCACGACCTCAGCGTTGGGGTAGCGGACCAGCATATCGGAGATAATGGGGGCAATGCCTGTGGAGAACAGCATGGCGTTGACGAGAGAACTCAGCTTCTCCTTCTTCACCAGGCCGTAGATTACCACACCCAAGATTGTAGGCAAAATGTTCAGCACATTGATGCCCCAGGAACAGAAGCCCAATGTCAAAACAAAAGCCAGGGTGGACACGTTATTGGGGGTGCTCTTAAAAATGCAGAACAGAGCCAGGCATACAAGGCCCGTAAGGCCCATATTCAGGAAGGTTGCCGCATAGCCGCCCAGGGCAAAATAGTTGGTGGAGACCTTACAGGGCTGGCTCAGAATGGTGAGGAAACCGGACAGCATGGTTCCCCGGTCCGGCATCAGCACCGCCGCCGCCAGGAATGCCAAGCTGGTCACCAGGAAAAACAGCTTCAGAAACGCGCCCTCGGATAGATTTTTCAACTTTTTCATAATATCTCCTCCTGAAAATCCCCGAATCACCCGGCAATAACAAAAAATGGGCAATCCAGTAGTACTGAATCACCCAGACGGCCGGCCTTACAGCTCCTGCACTTCTCCGCGGTCACCCGCTTTCATCCGTCAGTCATGCAGGATGTTATACATATTGTATAACCAAAAAAGAGATTTGTCAACAGAGAAAACCCTCCGGTTTTCCGGAGGGTTTAGACTGTCAAAAATCCCCTGCGGGGCTTTTTTGATAAGCTGAATCCTCTGGCTTTCCAGAGGGTTTTCCTGGTTTTCAGTTTGCATTGATCCGCCGGGCACTGGTCTTGCCTTCGGGCTTGATCTCGCCCACGGCCAGCAGAGAACGCTTGGTAAGCGCCGGGCCCACCAGCTCATAGACCAGCACCGAAAACAGCACCACGTTCCGTGCCAGGGCACCGTCGGGGAGGTTGGCCGCTGTGATGGCCATGCCCAAGGCCACGCCTGCCTGAGGAAGCAGGGTAATGCCCAGGTGGTCACAGATGGGTTTCGGCTGCCGGGTGAGCCGGCAGCTCAGGTCCGCGCCAATGTACTTACCGGCAGACCGCGCCAGAATGTAGATAACGCCCACAATCAGGGTCACAGGCTGGGCAAGGACGTTCAGGTCCAGCTCTGCGCCGGAGAGCACAAAGAACAGCACGTTCAGAGGCATGACCCAGTCGTCCACACGATTCATGAGTTCTTCGGAGGTATCACAGATGTTGCAGAAAATGGTGCCCGTCATCATGCACACCAGAAGCAGGGAGAAGCCGCAGTGAATGCCGCCTACCTCAAACTCCAGCATGGACAGGCCCACCGTCAGCATGACGAAGGCTACGGAAATGGTCATACGCTTGGACCGGGAGTGGAAGAATCGCTCCACCCGGTCCAGCAGGAAGCCCATAAAGCTTCCCAGACCCAGAGAGAGGATGATCTCCACAATGGGCTCAATCACCACAGCGGTGACGCTGACCTGACCGTTGCCAAGGGCCGTGGCAATGCCGTAGCTTACGGAGAAGAGAACCAGGCCCACCGCATCGTCAATGGCAACCACCAGAAGCAGAAGCTTGGTCATGGGGCCGTCGGCCTTGTACTGCCGGACCACCATCAGCGTAGCCGCAGGGGCCGTGGCTGCGGCAATGGCGCCCAGGGTAATGGCGCAGGGCACGGAGATAATGCTGGGGAAGAAAGCGTGCAGGAGCAGAAGCACCACGTCCACCAGGACTGTGGTGATGACCGCCTGCAAAATACCAATGGTAATGGCCTTGGCACCAGTGGCCTTCAGCTGGCTCAGGCGGAACTCGTTGCCGATGGTGAAGGCAATAAAGCCCAGCGCCGTCTGGGTGATGATTTTCATGCCGTTTACTTGGTCCAGGCTGTTGAAGCCCAGGCCGGGGATTTGCAGGGCACCCAGGCAGAAGGGCCCCAGGAAGAGGCCTGCCACCAGGTAGGCCGTTACGGCAGGCAGGTTCACAAGCTTGGTCAGTCGGGACATCATCAGGCCTCCGACCAAGGCAACTGCAAGACAAATCAGATAAATTTCCATAGATTCACGCTTTCCTTTTATAAAATTCCATTTTTAATCGTCCCTTATCATACCACTTGCCTTTCCGGTCTGCAATCCAAATTTACGCCAAAGTTTCAAAAATCTCCACCCATTCTTTGTGCAGACAGACAAAAGAAAAATGCCCGGGTATCAAAGGATACCCGGGCGTCGAAAGCTTTATTAGTCGTCGTTCTTGGCGTCGGCGATGATCTTGGCCTGGTTGGCCTTGGGAACTTCTTCATACCGGACAAATTCCAGAGTGAAGGAGCCTCTGGCCTGGGTCATGGCCCGCAGGTCAATGGCATAGCTGCTCATCTCGGCCATGGGAACCTCGGCTTCAATGACGGTGTTGCCGTCGTGGTCGGGGGTCATGCCCATGGGACGGCCCCGGCGCTTGCTGAGATCGCCCATGACGTCGCCCACATAGGCTTCCGGCACGGTGACGGACAGGGCGCCAATGGGCTCCAGCAGAGTGGGGTTGGCATTTGGCATGGCTTCCTTGTAAGCAAGGATGGCCGCCATCTTAAAGGCCATTTCGTTGGAGTCCACGGGGTGATAGGAGCCGTCGTACAGCACGGCCTTCAGATTCACCAGAGGATAGCCGGCCAGGGGGCCCTTCTGGACAGCTTCCTGCAGGCCCTTTTCAACCGCAGGATAGAAGTTTCTGGGCACGGCGCCGCCGAAGACTTCCTCGGCGAACATAAGCTCGTCCTGGTCCTCCTGAGGCTCGAAGCGAATCCACACGTCACCGAACTGGCCGGAACCGCCGGTCTGCTTTTTGTGACGGCCATGGGCTTCCACGGTCTTCTTGATCTTTTCGCGATAGGCAACCTTGGCAGGGAACAGCACGGCATCCACGCCGAAACGGCTCTTGAGCTTGGCGCACAGCACATCCAGCTGCTGATCGCCCACACCGGACAGGACCATCTGCTTGGTCTCGGCGTTGTTCACCAGGTGGAAGGAGGGGTCTTCTTCGTTCAGACGGTTCAGGCCCATGCCCACCTTGTCGTCCTGGCCCTTGACCTTGGGCGCAATTGCCATGGAGTAGCAGGCGGCAGGGTAAGGAATCTGCTTCAGGGAAACCACCTTACGGGGGTCACACAGGGTATCGCCGGTTTTGACCTTGTCCATCTTGCCGATGGCGCCGATGTCGCCGCAGGCCAGTGCCTTGGCTTCCGTCGCCTTCTTGCCGCACATAACGTACAGACGGCCCAGCTTCTCCGTCTCACCGGTCCGGGCATTCACCAGCACGGTGTCGGAGGTGATTTCACCGGAGAGGACCTTGATGTAGGAGTACTTGCCGTACTGGTCGGAGACGGTCTTCCAGACAAAGGCAGAGGGCACGCCGCCGGGAGACACCACGAACTCCTCCACCTTGCCGTCGGCGGTGGTGGCCTTGTGGTAGTTGCCCTGGACGGGGTTGGGGAGCAGGTCCACAATGTGGTCCATGAGCATCAGGCTGCCCAGGCAGGTGACGCCGGAGCCGCAGAGCACAGGGAACAGGCTCAGCTCTTCCACGCCCTGGTGCAGGCCGTCCAGCATTTCACGGTAAGTAAAATCGTCACCCTCAAAGAAGCGGTCCATCAGAGCCTCGTCGGTCTCGGCAACGGCTTCCTTCAGTGCATCGTTGAATTCTTCAATAACGGATACCTTATCCTCGGGGACCTCGATCTCCACGCGCTTCAGGTTCTGCATCTCGTAGGCCCGCTTATTGAGCACGTCGATGATGCCGGTGACCTTGCGATTGCCATCCCAGATGGGGACCACCACAGGGGCGATCTTGTTGCCGTACTTGGCGCGGAGGGCCTCGAAGGTGGCATTATAGTCGGAGTTGTCCTCATCCACCTTGGAGATATAGACGAACCGGGGCATATTCCGCTCTTCGCAGTATTTCCATGCCTTTTCAAAGCCTACGGTGATGCCGTCTTTGGCGGAGCACACCAGCACGGCGGCGTCGGCAGCCCGGAGCGCCTCCATAGTGGCGCCGGAGAAGTCGAAAGCACCGGGAGTGTCCAGGAGGTTAATTTTCACGTTCTTATATTCCAGAGGCACCACGGAGGTGGAAATGGAGATGTGACGGCGGATTTCCTCAGGGTCGTAGTCACAGACGGTGTTGCCGTCTGCGTTCTTTCCCATGCGGTCAATGGCGCCGGTCATATAAAGCAGGCTCTCAGCCAGGGCGGATTTGCCGCTGCCGCTGTGGCCCAGCAGACAGATGTTACGGATGGAATTGACAGTGTACATAAGCTAAACTTACTCCTTTCGGGAAGGGCTTCCCCTCCAATGGGTGAGGACGCCCGAATAGTGACATTATACACGAAGCCCCACCCGATTGCAATGACTATTTTCGTCAGAGTGCAAAATTGTGTAAAATACCCCATGGACACTTGTTTTTCTATGCAAAACACACAAATTTGCGCCGTCAATTCTGACAGGGTGAACAAAGCCCGCGGCAAGTTTTTCCGCCTGTCCGCCGGGATTGCGGTGGAAAAATCCTTTTTCCTATGGTATAATACCTCCAAAGAAGCACCAAGGAGGAAGAAGAAATGCTGCCCGAGGCGTTTTTGAAGCGAATGGAATCCCAGCTGGGGCATGAATATCCGGCATATCTAGCGAGTTTGGAGCGGCCCAGAGCCGTGGCCCTGCGGTTCAATCCCCTGAAGGGGGACAGGCCGGACCTGCCCTTTGTGGAGCAAGCCGTCCCCTGGGAACCCCAGGGATATTACTATGATCCGGGTTCCCGGCCCGGCCTGCACGTTTACCACGAAGCCGGCGTATATTATTTACAAGAGGCCAGCGCCATGGCCCCGGTGGCCCTGCTGTCGCCTCAGCCGGGAGAGAATGTTCTGGACCTCTGTGCAGCCCCCGGCGGCAAGTCCACCCAGGTCGCCGGACGAATGGGAGGCACGGGTTTTCTCCTGTGCAACGAGTACAGCCCCAAGCGGGCAAAAATTCTGTCCCGAAATATAGAGCGCATGGGCATCTCCAACGCCCTGGTGACAAACGAAACACCGGAGAATCTGGCCTCCCGGTTTCCGGGCTTTTTTGACCGGGTCCTGGTGGACGCTCCCTGTTCCGGGGAGGGTATGTTCCGGAAAGAGGAGGCCGCCGTTGCCGATTGGAGCCAGGATACCGTGGAAATGTGCGCCCGCCGTCAGGCCCAGATTCTGGACTGCGCCGCCCAACTGGTTCGTCCCGGCGGGCGTCTGGTGTACTCCACCTGCACCTTCGCCCCTGAGGAGGACGAGGACACCGTGGCGGCGTTTCTGGAAAGACATCCGGAATTTGCGGCGGAAACCGTGGATGGCCCCTGGTTCACCCCCGGGGAAAACGGCAGCTTCCGGATGTGGCCCCACAAGCTTCTGGGAGAGGGCCACTTTGCCGCCGTTCTGAAGAAAACCAGCGGAGAAACGGAGGAGATTCCCTTGGAAAAGGGAGAAGCGCTCCCCAAAGCCTGGGTGGATTTTGCCAAAGAACTGGGCATTGCGCTTCCTCCAGGCAAGGCCGTTCTCTTTGGTCAGAGCCTCTTCTGGGCACCTGCCAATATGCCCAGTCTTCATCGGCTGAAGGTGCTGCGGCCGGGATTGGAGCTGGGCACCGTGAAAAAGGACCGTTTTGAGCCTGCCCATGCCCTGGCTCTGTGGCTTCGGACCTGCAAAAGCGAAGAAAGCTACCCGCCGGAATCCCCGGAAATGGCGGCCTATCTTCACGGAGACGTGGTGCCGTCCCAGAAAAAAGGCTGGTGCCTGGTAAAAGCAGGCAGCTATTCCATCGGCTGGGGCAAGGGCGACGGCCGGTGCCTCAAAAACCACTACCCCAAGGGCCTGCGGCGATAGGCCCGGGATTTTGGACTTTACAAGATTTCTCTCATATGGTATAATATTAGAACTTCCGGGTTCATGTAACCATACAAGTTTCGACTTTATCACAAGGAGAGGATATTCCTTGGCCAGATATGTAATCAGAGGCGGCAGGCCCTTAAACGGCTCCGTCACCATCAGCGGCGCAAAAAATGCAGCCGTAGCAATACTCCCTGCGGCGCTTCTTGTCTGCGGTGTGTGTCGGATCGAGAACGTGCCGAACATCTCCGACGTTCGTATCTTACTTGACATTCTGGATCGCCTTGGCGCAAAGATCGCCTATCCCGAGCCCGGAGTGGTGGAAATCGACTGCTCCGACGTTCAGAGCACGGAACCGGACCCCACCCTGGTGCGGCAGATGCGGGGCAGCTACTACCTGATGGGCGCGCTCCTTGGCCGCTTTGGCAAGGCCCATGTGGCCCTTCCCGGCGGCTGTAACTTTGCCTCCCGGCCCATTGACCAGCATATCAAGGGTTTCCTGGGCCTGGGCGCCGACGTGCTGGACACAGAGGAATATGTGGCCCTGGAGCCCGGTCCCGAAGGTCTGCGGGGCGGCCGCATTACCCTGGACATCGCCTCTGTGGGCGCCACCGTCAACATCATGCTGGCGGCAAGTCTCATCCCCGGCCAGACCATCATTGAAAACGCCGCCAAAGAGCCCCACATCGTGGACCTGGCGAACTTCCTGAACACCATGGGTGCCCGCATCAGCGGTGCAGGCACCGACATCGTAAAAATCCGGGGCGTGAATTTCTTAAAGGGCGGTACATACGCTATCATTCCCGACCAGATCGAGGCGGGCACCTATATGGCCGCCGTCACCGCCGCAGGCGGCAATGTGCTGATTCAGAACGTCATCCCCAAGCACCTGGACTGCATTACCACCAAGCTCCAGGAAATGGGTGCCAAGATCATCAACTACGATGATGCCGTACGCATCATCCGCACAGGTCCTCTGCGCCAGACCACCGTCAAGACCCGTCCCTACCCCGGCTTCCCCACGGATATGCAGGCCCAGGCCTGTGTGTGCATGACCCTGGCCAACGGCATCAGCCGCCTGACCGAGGGAGTTTATGAAACCCGGTTCTTCGGCTACTGCACGGAGCTTCGGACCATGGGCGCCAACATCGAAATCAGTGGCAAAAACGCCAAGGTCACAGGCGTGGAAAAGCTCCAGGGCGCTACGGTCTGCGCCCATGACCTACGGGCAGGCGCGGCTCTGGTCATTGCAGGCCTAGCCGCCGAAGGCACCACCATTGTGGAGCACATCCACTTTATCGAGCGGGGCTACGAAAATCTGGTAGAAAAATTCTCCGCTCTGGGTGCGGATATTCAGCGTCTGGACGATTAAGGAATCCGCGGCTTTGGAGTTTCCAAAGCCGCGGATTTTTAGGAGGAACTATGACAGAATCCTGGAAACGCACGGCCATGCTCCTGGGGGAGGATGCCGTTCAAAAGCTGCAAAATGCCCGGGTGGCAGTCTTCGGCCTGGGCGGCGTAGGCGGCTATGTGGTGGAGGCCCTGGCCAGAAGCGGTATTGGTGCTTTGGACCTTATTGACAACGACAGCATCGGGCTGTCCAATCTGAACCGGCAGATTCTCGCCACCCACACTACCTTGGGCCTGCCCAAAACCGAGGCCGCCAAAGCCCGGGTCCTGGACATCAATCCCCGCTGCTCTGTGACCACCTACGAGGTATTCTACACCCCGGAGACGGCGGACCAATTTGATTTTACAAAGTACGACTACATTGTAGACGCCATCGACACGGTGACGGGAAAGCTGTGTCTGGCGGAGCGGGCGGTGGCAGCCAACGTGCCCATCATCAGTTCCATGGGTACGGGCAACAAGCTGGACCCCAGCGCTTTCCAGGTGGCGGACATTGCCAAAACCTCCATGTGTCCGCTGGCCAGAGTGATGCGCCGGGAGCTGGGCAAACGGGGTATCAAGCACATGAAGGTGGTCTACTCCCAGGAGGAGGCCATGGAGCCAAAAGGCTGGGAGGAAGAAGCCAGAGAGTTGGGCAAACGTCAAATCCCGGGAAGCGTATCCTTTGTTCCGGGCGCCGCAGGTCTGCTCCTGGCAGGAGAGGTGATCCGGGACCTGGCCGGATTCTCCCGGAAACTGTGAAGCAGTCTCTCCAGTAATCTGCTAAGTCTGCGCCGCCGCACCCAATGGGATGCGGCGGCGCAATGCTTTGTATCATTCTTTTCCGAAGGCATCCAGGGCCAGTTTGAAGGCACCGTAGGCACCTGCATCGTTGCCCAGGGATGCCAGGGCGAACTTTGCTCCGGAGGCGGCGTGGAAGACATATTTTTTGAAGAAGGGTTCCACGCCCTCCAAAAGCATGGTTCCGGCTTTGCTGACGCCGCCGCCGATGACCACCACCTCGGGGTTCACCGTGGAGCAGACATTGCCCAAAAGCATTCCTAAGTAGAAATAGACCTTGTTCAAAATGGCTTTGGCTTCTGCGTCTCCTGCCTTGGCGGCATCAAAAATGTCCTTGCAGGTAAGATTTTCCACGCCTCTCAGAACGCTGGGATTCTCGTTCTCCTCCAGACGCATTTTTGCCAGACGGACGATGCCCGTGGCGGAACAGTACTGCTCGGCACAGCCATAGTTGCCGCAGTTGCAGGCCGCTTTCTCATGGGGGTTCAGAATGATGTGGCCAATCTCTGCGCCGGAGCCGTGGGCGCCGTGGAGCAGGTTCCCTTCCACGACGATGCCGCCGCCGACCCCGGTGCCCAGGGTGACGAAGACCATGTTGCTGTAGCCCATGCCGCCGCCCTTCCAGAATTCGCCCAGGGCTGCCACGTTTGCATCGTTGCCCGCCTTGACGGGGTAGCCCGTGAGCTTTTCCAGTGCCTCCGCAATGTTGAAAACGCCCCAGCCCAGGTTCACGCATTTATTTACAACGCCCCGGGCGTTGACGGGACCGGGCACACCGATGCCAAGGCCCAGAATGCTGTTTTCATCAATGCCCTGGGATGCAATATAGTCCTTGACGGCGGCGGCGATATCCGGTAAAATCTGCGCGCCTCCGTTTTCCGTCACCGTGGGAATCTCCCACTTATGGAGCATTTCGCCGTTTTCGTTAAAGTACGCAATCTTCACGGTGGTGCCGCCAAGATCGATGCCAAAGCCATATTTCATGTGTCTGTCCTCCTCAGCGCAAAGGCGCCGTTTATGGGTTTTACTTTGTTATTATACAAGGCTTTTTCGCAAAAAGCCAGTGCCGGCGGAAAATTTTCTGGGACAAATGTAAAAAGTTATGAAAACTTTCCCCCTGGGGCTTGCGTTCTTTCCCATTTTGCGATAACATATACCCGGTAAACGTGATACTAACGAAAGGACGTGTCTAAAAAACATGATCAAAGTTGATATTTCCAATGTGTGGGGCCAGCTTTCTCTGCCGGACCTTCTGGCTATGGAAAAGGAAGTGGCCGCGGCCCATGCCACCCTGGCAGACGGCACCGGCGCCGGAAACGACTTCCTGGGCTGGCTGAACCTGCCTGTCCGCAAGCCCACGGACGAAATCGTCCGCATCCAGCAGGCAGCCAATAAGATTCGCCAGGATTCCGACGTGTTCGTGGTCATCGGTATCGGCGGCTCCTATCTGGGCCCCCGGGCTGCCATTGAGCTGCTTCAGGGTCCCAACCACAACATTGGCAAGGGCAAGGGCAATCCCCAGATCTTCTTTGCAGGCAACGGCCTGAGCACCCGGCACTGGAATGAGCTGACCCGGCTCCTGGAAGGCAAGGACTTCTCCATTGCCATTATTTCCAAGTCCGGCACCACCACCGAGCCCGCCATCGCCACCCGCGCCCTGCGCTGGATGCTGGAGCGGAAGTACGGCACCGACGGAGCCAAGGGCCGCATCTATGCCATCACCGACCCCTGCAAGGGTGCTCTGCGGCAGATGGCCTCCGAAGAGGGCTGGGAGACCTTCGTCATTCCCGCCAACGTGGGCGGCCGGTTCTCCGTGCTGACCCCTGTGGGTCTGCTCCCCCTGGCTGTGGCTGGCGTGGACATTATGGAGCTCATGAACGGCGCTGCCGACGCCAAGGATGCCTACGACCTGCGCTCCTTTGAAAACCCCGTATGGCAGTATGCCGCTGTCCGGAACCTGCTGTACCGCAACGGCAAGGCCATGGAGATCTTCGAGAGCTACGAGCCCGGCTTCAAGATGTTCGGCGGCTGGTGGCAGCAGCTCTTCGGCGAGTCCGAAGGCAAGGACGGCAAGGGCATCTTCCCCGTCACCGCCGAGTTCACCGCCGACCTCCACTCCCTGGGTCAGATGATTCAGGCAGGTGAGCGGAATATTTTCGAGACCATGGTCCGCTTTGACGCCCCCGCCGAGAAGTACACCATCGGCGGCGACTACAAGAATCTGGACAACCTCAACTATCTGGAAGGCAAGACCCTGGATTTCGTGGACGAGAAGGCATATCTCGGCACCGTGGCTGCCCATGTGGACGGCGGCGTGCCTGTCATCACCATGGACTGCGGCGAGCTGAACGACCGGAAGGTGGGCGAGATGTTCTACTTCCTGGAGCTGGCCTGCGGCGTCTCCGCTTACATCCTGGGTGTCAACCCCTTCAACCAGCCCGGCGTGGAGCTCTATAAGCGCAATATGTTCAAGCTCCTGGGCAAGCCCGGATACGAGAAATAAGCACCGAATAGAATGAAAGAGGGACCCTTGGGGGTCCCTCTTTTACTGTCAAAAATCCTCTTTGAGGCTTTTTGACAGGTGTTTTGCAGTCTCCTGCGTGCATAATTTGTCCCCCATGGGGGACAAATTCCACACTTGGAGCCTGAGAAGTGTTTTCTGCCAGGTACACGCCCCGGCAGAAAACGCATTGGATTTTATTTGCCGCCCCTGGCGGCAAACTTTGCGAGGCTTTTTTGACAAGCTGAGCGGAGCCCTTGCGGGCCCCTCTTTCATTCTATTTCGCCGCTGCAGCAGCGAAAAGGTCAAAACCTCTCCATAATGGCTGCGGTGCCTTTTTTCAGAATGTTCTCTGCATCGTATCCCAGGGCTTCGTTTAAAAGCCGGGACTCCGTCAGGCTCCCGTGGGGGACTGCCCAGGCGCCTGCGTCGGTGCCGGGGGCCAGGAGGCCCCCCATGTCTGCAAACGCCGCCACGTTTTCCTGGGCGCTTTCCAGAATCTGCGCCACGTCCCTTTCCCGAAAACGTCCCTTGCCCCGGAGGTTGCCGATGGTGGAGAGGGTGGGCACCCAGACGGTGTTTCCAGCTGCCATGGCTTCCAAAGCCCCCTTGTCCAGATAGGCCCCGTGTTCCACGGAGTCCACCCCGGCCTCTGCCGCCGCCTCTACGCACCGGGCGCCGTTGGCGTGGGCCATGACGGCCATGCCCTCTTCATGGGCGATGTGAATGCACTCCCGGATTTCCTCAGGAGGCAGGGGTTCCTGGGTCAAAACACCGAAGCGGTCAAAGTCCATCAGGCCGGAGATCATGATTTTTATGAAATCCGCGCCCTTTTCCCGATTTTGAGTCACAAGGGCCGAATACTCCCGGAAATTCTCCCAGCCAAGGCCAATGAAGCCGCCGTAGTGCCCCTTTTTGTGCAGCGGCGACAGGGGCGTCCGATAGCGGATGCCGTACTCCGGAGCCAGCTCCCGGGCCCGCTTTCCCACGCCCCAGCGGTCGCCGCCGTCCCGGAGATAGGTAAAGCCCAGGGTCCGGTACGTCTCCAGGGTTTGGCGGATAAAGCCCTCGTCGGGCCTCTCTGCGTGGCGTCCAATGGCGGTTTTCCAGTCAAAGCCATCCAGAACCATGTGGATATGGCAGTCACAGGCCATAGCCATCCCTCCTTTTTTCCAAAGTATAGCAGATTCCGCAGGTGGTTGCAAGGGCCTGTCCCTGCTCAAAATGTTCAGGAAGCCCAAAAGCCGCCGCTTTCTTTCCAGAAAAGCGGCGGCTTTTATTTGAAGAATTTATTTTCCCTTGTGGTAGAGCATCCGGATGGAATTGAGCACGCACAGCATGGCAACGCCGGAGTCGGCAAACACAGCCAGCCACATGTTGGCGTAGCCCAGCAGGCCCAAGATCATCACCGCCAGCTTCACCCCCAGGGCGAAGATCACATTCTGCCAGGCGATGCGCTGGGTCTTGCCCGCAATGTCCAGGGCCTGGGGAATGGCCTCTGCGTCGGAGGTCATGAACACCACGTCCGCCGCCTCAATGGCTGCGTCAGCGCCGCTGCCCATGGCGGCACCCACGTCTGCCCCCGCAAGAACCGGGGCGTCGTTGATGCCGTCACCCACGAACATGGCGGGGCCGCTGCTGCGCCGGACTTCCTGGAGCCGTTCCAGCTTCTGATGGGGCAGAAGTCCTGCGTGGACCTCGGAGATTCCCACCATGCCGGCCACGGCCTGGGCGCTTTCTTTTGCGTCGCCGGTGAGCATGACCGTGTGGATGCCCTTGTCCCGAAGCCGCCGGACCGCCTGCTCGGAGCCGGGTTTTACGGTGTCTGCAATGGTCAGGCTCCCCCGGTAGACCCCATCCACGGCAACCAAAACCCGGGTGCCATAGCTCTCATGTTTGGGATAGGGAACGTTCTTTTCCTGCAGAAGCCGGCCGTTGCCGCAGAGAATCTCTTTTCCGTCCAGCATGGCCCGGATGCCCCGGCCTGCCAGCTCCTCCAGCTCCTGGGGACGCCGCAGGGCGATGCCCTGGCTCATTGCCTCCGAGACAATGCTTTCGGCGATGGGATGGGTGGAGTCCTGCTCACAGCAGGCGCAGAGCTCCAGAATTTCTCTGCCGCCGTCGATGCTCTGAATGCGGAAGTCGCCCCGAGTCAGAGTACCGGTTTTGTCCATGACCACGGCCTTGATTTTGCCCATGACCTCCATGGACTGTCCGCCCTTGAACAGGATGCCTTTTTTGCTTCCCGCGCCGATGCCTGCAAAGAAGGCCAGGGGCACGCTGAGCACCAATGCACAGGGGCAGCTCATTACGAGAAACGACAGCGCTGTATACACCCAGTAGCTCCAGTTTCCTGTGACCAGGGAGGGCACAATGGCCACCAAGGCCGCCGCGCCCACCACCACCGGGGTGTAGACCCGGGCAAAACGGGTGATAAAGCGGTCTACCTTGGGCTTGCTGGCGGCGGCATTTTCCACGCTGTTCAAAATCCGGGTCACCATGGATTCTCCCAGAGGCTTTTCCGCCCGAATTTTCAGCTGGCCTGCCAGGTTCATACAGCCGGAGGTAACCAGATCCCCGGGAGCGGCGCGGACAGGCACCGGCTCTCCTGTAATGGCAGAGGTATCAATGCGGCTCTCTCCCGAGAGCACCACCCCGTCCAGGGGGATCCGGTCTCCCGGCCGAACCAGGACCACATCGCCGACTTTTGCCTCTGACGCAGGAATTTCCCGGACATTGTCGCCTTCCACCAGCTGGACCACCTGGGGCCGCAGGTCCACGGCCTCCATAATTTGGCTCCGGCTCCGCTCCACGGCCTTGTGCTCGAACCACTCCCCCACGCGGTAGAAGAGCATAACGCCTACGCCCTCAGGCGCGTTGCCGATGAAGAACGCACCTATGGAAGCAATGGCCATTAGAAAGTTCTCATCCAGAACGTGGCCCTTCCGGAGGTTTTCATAGGCCTCCATCACCACTTCCCTGCCCAGCAGGACATAGACCCCCAGGCACAGAATCAGGCTCAGCCAGCCGGAAAAAACATGCTCCGTCAGAAGTCCCAGGACAAACAGACAGCCGCCTACCAAAATGGGTGCCACGGCATCGTTCTCCTGGTGCTCATGGGTGTGATGGTGTTCGTGGCCGTGATGGTGGTCATGGTCCAAGGCGCATCTGCCGCTTTCGCAGCCTTCCCGGTGTTCCGTGGGCCGGCCGTCTCTCGGATGAAATTCCACGCCGCTCTCCACGGTCCGGGCGATCTGCTGAAGTTCGGAAAGAAGCGCATCCGGGTCCTCCGCCGTCAGGTGCAGCTGACGGGTGGCGAAGGTGATAACCGCCTTCTCGACCTTGGGGTGGGCATTTATTTGGGCCTCTATCTTAGCGGCACAGCCTGCACAGTCCAGATTTTCTATAACGTAGACCGAACTTGCCATGGTTCCTCCTTCTCGATTGCATTGACATATGAGCAATCGTTCATGTGATAATGCAAGTATAGTCCTTTCTCTCCCCTTTGTCAATAGGATTCCAGAAAAAAGGCAAAAAAACATGGCAAAAGCAAGGAAGCCTTTGCCGTGGACCAGGTGAGCAAAAATAAAGTCCTCCGCACAAACGCAGAGGACTTTACTTTACGACTTTAAATGTACTGCTTCATGGCCTCGCTGACGTTGGCGGGGTCCTCGGAGATGGTCATGGTGATCTCCATGCTGTTGTCGGCGGCGAACTTGGCACACCAGGCAACGAATTCCTCGGCGGCGGCGAGGTCTGTGCCGATGGTCTTGTACAGGTTGTCGATAAACACATCGGTAATGTCAAAATTGCCGGCGTGCAGACCGCTCAGGAAGCCCTTGAGCATATCGGTGCCCTTAATGCCATACTCCTGGGAGTCTACCAGACGGACCTTATAAGTAACGTCGTAGGTAAGCTTTCTGCCATACTCGATGCAGACCACATCGCCGCGGGCTTCTGCCACAGCGCCGTGGATGGCGTCGATCAGCTTCTTGGTCTTGCCGGAGCCCTTCAGGCCCATAATTACATGAATCATCGGAAAGTCCTCCTTTGCTTGCCACTTGATTGGCTTATGCACATTCTACCAGCAATCGCCGTATTTTGCAACCCTTTTTTTGTGAATTTCGTGAGAGAATTTTGGCCTGTACTGGAAAAGGCCGGAAACCGGTCCCAAAGGGAGAAAATCCCCTTCCTGTCTAAGCGTTTTCTTTCAGCGCGGCGATTTTCTGCCCCACGGGGCAGGTTGTTTCATAGGGACAGGTGCCCCAGGCGCAGTCACATTCGGTTATCTCCCCGTCCTCCAGAATAACCTCCACCATGCGGCTGGAATCCAGCTGGCGGCAGTAGCCCGAGACGAATACTTCTTTTTCCATATTAACCTCGCACGTAATCGTTAATAAGTCTTCTTACAGCATCAACTTTTTCTTTGTCAAATTCATAAGCCTTTCTCGGTTTGACAAAGTTTTTGCTTCCCCGCTTTTCATAAGCGTAGCGAGGTATGAGCTGGATGTGATAATGGTTGTTAGGACCATCGCACATCGTACACAGATAGACACGTTCACAGCCATACACTTCACAAAGGATTTGCATGAAGCGTTTTGCAAAACGGATGATCTTTTCGTTGATGCAGTCAGGCGCTTCGCTCATATCGTGATAGTGTTCCATGGTGCAAATACACATATGGCCGTCAGCTCTGGGATTGCCCACAAAAAAGCACTCAATATCTTCATCCTCATATAACAGCTTATCCGAAAGGTCGCCGTAGAGTGCACCGCCGTTTTCGCGATTAAAGCAGGTCGGGCAAATACCCATATCAACCAGTTCTCCGGGGGAAAGCTTCAGCAATTCCTCTTTATTCATTACCATCCTATACCTCCTTAAATCAAAAAATGCATGTTTACCCTTCCATTATATTGGACTTTTCCGAAAAATCAAGAAATATCCTGGGGATTACGTTCTGTCAATACCGATTGCCCATCCTATTTGACCGATGACCGGGATTTCCCCCACAAGGTCTTTTTTTATTGTATAATGGTCGTACCAACAGAAAGGAGTTGATACGGATGCAGTTTATACTACGCATTGACCCGGAAAAAGAGGAGGAGGTAGTGGCACAAGTACACAAGGAAAGCGAGTTCACGGACAAACTCCAGGCACTGGTGCGGCAGGGGGAAGGCTTAAACACCTTTTACGGCTATGACGAGGACGACATCCATTTGCTAAGCATCGAAAAGGCCGAGGCATTCTTCACCACAGAGGACAAAACCTATGCCGTAATGGACGATGGACGAAGGTATCGGATTCGCTGTCGGCTGTATGAGCTGGAGGAGAAGCTTCCGGCCCAATTCATCCGCATCAGCAAATCGGCCATTGCCAACCGCAGAGCCATGGCCCGCCTGGAAACCCAGCTGTCCGGAGCCGTGAACGTGGTATTTAGAAGCGGATATGTGGACTATGTATCAAGACGTTGTTTTGCCGACATGAAAAGGAGGTACGGATTATGAAAAAGAAAGTCATATCTTTTATTCTGCGGGGAATGCTGGGTGCCTGGGGCGGCCCGGCGATTCTCGCCATTATCTGGGCAGTTATGTCCCGAAAAGGCATCCTTACGGACATAAGCATTTCCGAGGCCGTTCAAAATGTGTGGTCTTCCATGCTGCTGGCCTTTATTGCAGCGGGGATTTCCGTGGTCCACGACTCCCAGCGGCTGCCCAAGCCCACAGCGGCGCTGATTCAGTGCGCTGTTCTGTACGCGGATTATCTGCTCATTTATCTTTTCAACGGCTGGCTTCCAAGCCATAAAATCTTAGCCTTTACGGTAATTTTCCTGGTTGGCTTCCTGGTGATCTGGCTGGCGATCTACTTATCCATCCGGTATAAAGTGAGAAAAATCAATCAAAAGCTCCTGAAGCAGGAGTGAGAAATGCCCCATGGCAGAGCGAAATCTGCCATGGGGCAAAAACTATTCAGACATCTGCGATTTCTCTTCTTCAATGACGCAGTAGCCTCTGGGGCCCAGGGTCAGCCAGTCGGGAGCCACCACCTGTAAGTTGTAGCCGAAGATCAGCTCGCCAAAGGGAATCTGCCAGGCGTCGCCGCTGCGGTTGCAGTACATCCGAAGGGTCGTCCCGCCGTAGCTTCTGGTGAAGCCCACGTGCTTATCCTCGGCGTGGAAGAACTGGATGTCCCCTAAGCGCAGGGCCTCCTGGCTTCGCCGGAGCTTACCCAGCCGCTTGAAATGCTCCAAAAACTCCTCGTCCTCCCGGCCCCAGGGGTAGGGGCGGCGGTTGAAGGGGTCCCGGTAGCCCTCCATCTTCGCCTCGTCGCCGTAGTAAAGGCTGGGACTTCCGGGGAGGGTGTATTGCAGGAACGACGCCATGAGAAGCCGTTCCCAGGCAACGTCCATCTGATTCCGGCTTAAATGCCGTTTTGCCTTTTCCTCCCGGCTTCCGTCAAAGTCGTCCACCAGTGCCGTAAGGATTCGGGCGGTGTCGTGGGTGCCAAGAAGATTCATGTTGCAGTGGACCACCTGGGGCGGATAATTCTCCGCAATGGTCATCACCGTGCTCTTGAGGCTCTGTCCGCCGTCGATGCCTCGAACATAGTTGATAATGGCGGTGCGGAAGGGGTAGTTCATGACGCTGTCCAGCTCGCCGTTTGTGAAATAGCGGCGGCGCTGGCCATAGGCCATCTTATTGGAGGTATCCTCCCAGACTTCACCAATGAGCAGGGCATCAGGCTTTACCTCCCGGATGCGGCGGCGAAGCAGGGAAATGAACTCGTCGGGCAGTTCATCGGCTACATCCAGGCGGAACCCGTCGGCGCCCAGCCGCAGCCAGTGGGCCACAACGCTGTCCTCGCCTGTGATGATATATTCCAAAAACGCCGGGTCCATCTTATTGACCGTGGGAAGGGTCTCAAAGTTCCACCAGGAATGGTAGTTGTGGGGCCACTGGTAGAAGGTGTACCAGCTATAGTAGGGAGAATCCGGGGAATTGTAGGCGCCAACGGTATCGAAGGCCCCGTCCCGATTGAAATAGCGGCTGTTGGAGCCTGTGTGGGAGTAGACCCCGTCCAGCACCACACGGATGCCCCGGTCGTGGGCCGCCTGGCACATTTCGGAAAAGTCCGCTTCCGTGCCCAGCATGGGGTCCGGCACCATATAGTCTCCCGTGTCGTAGCGGTGGGAGGAAAAGCTCTTGGAAATGGGGTTCAGGTAGAGAATGGTGGTGCCAAGCTCTGCAATATAGTCCATTTTCTCGGTGATGCCCTTGAAATTGCCGCCGTAAAAATCGTTGTTCAGCACCTGCCCGTCGGAGGTGGGCGCCCAGTCCACTTCTTCGTACCAGCTTTGGTGAATGGTGTAGGGTCTCAGCTTTCCTGTCAGGTCGCAGCTGCCGCACTTGCGGAAGCGGTCCGGGAAAATCTGATAGATGGTGGCGCCTTTGGCCCAGTCGGGGGTATCAAAGTCCCCGGGGATACAGCTGAGCTGCCACAGGTCCCCGGCCTCCATATTGGTGTCGTTTCCCTGCTTAAACAACCGGAAACCGCCGTCGGGGTTGTGGATAAAGAAATAGTAGAAGTAAAGTCCCGGCTCGGAAATGGAAAAACTGCCGCTGAAAATTTGATACGGTCCCTCTTCCCGGGAAAAAAGCAAGTCCACGCTTTGGGCGTGGGCGCCGCCGTCGTAGTTTAAAATGCAGGTGACCTTCGCGGTCCGGACGGAAGCGGGAACGTGAATGGAAAGGGTGCAGTTCTGGCCCGGCGTCAGGGTCCCGAAGGGGGTTTTATAGATGGGGTTCTTGCTGTCATAGAGGATTCTCATGGCTCTGGGGCCTCCTGATTATGGTTGTCCACTGGAAATTATATCCGATTTTTTGGAAAAAGAAAAGGGGAAAGTTTGGAGAAAAAAGGGCTTAAAAATCGTCGTTTCCACAAAAAATCTCCCTGTCTCCCCTTCCCTGCAAAAAATGTGGGGAAAGTTTCCTTTCCCCACATTTCATCTTGTCTGAAAAGCCTCGCAGAGTTTGCCGCCTGAGGCGGCAAAGAAAGTCCGAAAAATTTTCCGCCGGGGCGTGTACCTGGCGGAAAATACTTCTCAGGCTCCAAGTGTGGAATTTGTCCCCCATCGGGGGGGCAAATTATGCGCGCACGAGACTGCAAAAAACCTGTCAAAAAGCCCCTCAAGGGGATTTTTGACAGTCTAAAATGTGGGGAAAGTTTCCTTTCCCCACATTTTTTCAAACTTCCTTATACATTCCCGCAGCGTCGTCTTTCCTGACGGTCTCGCTTACCTGCAGAACTTCCACTGCCACGGTCCGGGCACCCATGGCAATCTCCAGCCGATCGCCGACTTTTACGTCATAACTGGCCTTTACGGGTCTGCCGTTGACGCTGACACGGCCGTTGTCGCAGGCTTCGTTGGCCACGGTCCGGCGCTTGATCAGCCGCGAGACCTTCAAAAACTTGTCTAGCCGCATTACTTTGCCACAATGTCCTTCAGGGCCTTGCTGGCCTTGAAAGCAGGAGCGCGGGTGGCGGGGATTTCGATGGGCTGCTTGGTGTGGGGATTCCGGCCCACACGAGCCTCCCGCTCGCGGATTTCAAAGGTACCAAAGCCGGAGACCTGGACCTTCTCGCCCTTCTGGAGCGCGGCAGTGACGGCGTCAATGGCGGCATTGATGACGCGCTCGGCGTCCTTTTTCGTCATTCCGGCGCTTTCGGCGGCGGCGGAGATGAGTTCGGTTTTATTCATGACATTTACCTCTTTCTTTCATTTCGGTTCTATAGACGCAGAGAGATTTCCTCTGTGAAAATCGAAATTAGATTAACATAATCCGGAGAAAAAAGCAAGGGTTATTTTCAGAATTTCCTTATAACTTCAGGAATTTCGCCAGTTTTGCACCCTTGGGAAGCAGCAGGCAATCCTCCTTTGTCAGAGCCTTCAGCTTCACGGCAGCCGCAGCATAAATGACAATGCCCAATGCGATGGGCACGATGGTTTGCATGGCGAACCCGAAATGCAGTGCCCTCAGTACTGCTAGTGCGGCAAAGACGCCGACACCCATAATGAGAGAGGCAAGGGTGGAGGGGAGCAGATTCCGCAAAAATTCCGGAGGCTCCCGGAGAAGCTTTTTCATGGAGAAAATATTCACGGCGGTAATGGAGGAGTAGCACAGCAGAATACCCAGACTGGTACCCATGGTGGCAATGTGGGGGTTGCTGGTGATGATATACACGGCGATGAGATTCAGTACGCCGCCAACCAGCATATTGCCCATGGCCCGGACCGCCATGCCGTGGGCCTGCAAAATTGCGGTGGTCACGGTGACGATGCCGTTAAAAATAACGCTCAGGGCCAAAATCATCATGAGGATTCCCGCAAGGTCCAGGTTCGCCCCCCGGTAGAGGCCCAGAAATGCCATGACAGGCCGGGCCAGAATCGCAAGGCCCACGGTGCAGGGCATGCTGAGAAGCCCCGTCAGTCGGATGGAAGCTTCTTCCGTCTCTTTGGCGTCTTTCTCATGGCACACGGTCAGATGCCCGGTGATGGCGGGGATAAGGCTCACGGACATGGGGGTGGACAGGGCGCAGGGCAGGGCGAAAATGGTCTGGGCCATGGCGTAGATGCCCCGCATGGTATCGGCTTCCCCCTGGGTATAACCCAGCCGCAGGAGCTGGCCCATGTAGATCTTCGTTTCCAGCATGGTGAAGATCTGCAGCGCAGCGGAGCCGAAGGTAATGGGAATGGCAATGGCAAGAAGCCCCTTCACCGTGTCGAGGTAGGGACGGGCCTGGTCAGGGGAATCCGGCAGGGCGACCTTGTTCCTCCGATAGGTCACAAACAAATAGACGGAGGAGGCCAGGCATGCAGCGGTGACGCCCAGAATGGCGCCGCCGGCAGCTAAGGGGATGGAGTGGGTGAAGCGATAGGTAAAGTAGGCCAGCGGAATCCCCGAGGCCAATTTCACCACCGCTTCGATGACCTGGGACATGGAAGTGGGGACCATGTCCGAAAGGCCCTGGAAGAAGCCCCGGTAGGTGCTCATAAAGCACACCAGAAACACGCAGGGTCCCAGGCAGCCAATGGCAGCCCAGGCGTCGGGCTGGTTCAGAAAAACCGCCAGCTCCCGGCAGAAAACCGTCATCAGAAAGGTTCCGGCAACGCCAAGACCCAAGAACATGGCCCGGGCCGTAACATAGATGCGGTGAACCTGGTTATACTGGCCCAGGGAGTTGGCCTGGGAGATCATGCGGCTCATTGCCACGGGCAGTCCCGCAATGGAAATCATGAGCAGCACATTGTAGATGTCGTAGGCGGTGTTGAAGTAGCCAAAGCCCTGCTCTCCGATGATGCCATTGAGGGGAATCTTGTACATGGCGCCCAGGAGCCGCACGGTAACCGTGGCCATGGTAAGAAGGGCGGTGCCGTGGAGGAAATTCTGTACTTTGCGGGTGTCGGACATAATTGCCTCCTTATTTTGCTTCGTCAAACAGATGGGGAATTGCATAGGTGGTGAGTTCTTCCACCACTTTGGGCAGGTCGATGGTTGGGAATTTTCCGTTCTGGTAGAGGATGCTGCCCCGCACCATGGTCATAGCCACGTCGCCGCCTTTGGCGGCCCAGACAAGGCCCGTGAGCACATTGTGGCAGGGCATGAGATGGGGCGCGGTGAAGTCGATGAGGGCCAGGTCCGCGTCCATGCCCACCTGGAGCATACCGCATTCCTTGCTGCGGCCCTGGGCCTGAGCCCCGGTGACCGTTGCCATCATGAGCACGGCGGCAGAGGGCAGGGCAGCGGGGTCGCCGCTATGGCGTCTTGCATCCATGGCGCTGTAGCGGAGCACCTCAAACATATCGAGATTGCCGCACTCAATGGCGCCGCCGGTGCCAAGGGCCACATTCATGCCCGCTTTCACGGATTCCAAAAGAGGCAGGGACTCCCCGCCGTTCTTGGCGGCCTCTATGGGAAGCGCCACGGCGGTGACATGCTTCTTCCCCAGTAGTTTACGTTCGTCGGCGGTAAGATATGTACATCCGGCGGCAGTGGCAGGAACGTTAAAAAGGCCATGGCAGTTCAGGAGCTCTCCCGGACCCATGCCGGTTCTGTCCAGACAGGAGTCTGTCTCTCCCTGGGTAAGCGCCAGGTGCAGCTGCATTCCCAGCCCCTGCTCAACGGCGTAGCCGGTCAGGCCCTCCCAGAGGCGGTAATTGCTGGTGTACTCGGCGTAGATGCCTGCGTCGATTTTGATGCGGCCGCTGTCATAGCCGTTCCACTTCTCCGTCACCCGCACCAGCTCTTGGCACTGCTCGTCGGTGTCGAAGTCGAAATCCTCGTTTTCATCGATAAAGCGGTAGCTGGACAGAGCCAGATTTGCCTTGATGCCAGTCTCGGCCACGGCTTCGGCAGTGGCTTCGGGATAGTAGTAGAGGTCCGAGACGGAAGTCACGCCGAAGCGCAGGCATTCGGCAATGGCCAGCTTCGCCGCGGCTTTGGCAGCCCGTGAGTCCATTCTGGCCTCTTTTTTCAGCAGGGCCTGCAATGCCTCGGTATTTCCCAGATCGTCGGTGTAGCACCGCAGGGCGGCGGTGGCGAGATGGGTGTGGCAGTTGATCAGGCCGGGAATTGCCACCATGCCGGTGCCCTCGATGATAGTCTTGGGGGCCTCCTTCGGAGGCGTTTTGCCAAGATAGGCAATTTTTCCGTCCTGGATGCCAATGTAGGCTCCAAAGATCACTTCCATTTTGGGGTTCATGGTCACGGCGGTGACGTTGGAGATCAGAGTATCCACAGGGATACCTCCTTATACAAGACTAGAGTAGCGCGAAGAGCTCCTGCTTCTGCCGGAGCACCTCAGGGAGCATTTCAATATACTGCTCGGGGAATTTGGGGTTGTGGAAGCGGCGCAGGTGGCCGTCGGCCAGATTGACCTTGTTCATACCGCCGCCTCCCAGGGAGAGGATGGTATGGACTTCCTCCATCATGTAGATGTTGTATAGGCAGTCCAGCCCGTCCCGGCTCCAGCCCACGTTTTCAAAGCTGCCGGACATATACTTCTGGCGGTACAGGTAGTAGGGTTTATAGTGCTTGCCCCGGAGAACGGTTTCGGCGTAGGCAACCATTTCTGCCACCTCTTCGGCGGCAGGAAGATTCTCCCGGCGTTCAAAGAGGTCCGCCCCTTTTTTAAGGGCCAGGGTGTGGACGGTGATGTTGGCGGGGTCCAATTCTGCAACGGCATCCAGAGACCGCCGGAAACCGTCCAGGGTATCCGTAGGCAGCCCTGCAATCAGGTCCATGTTGATGGCCTTAAAGCCTGCATCCACCGCCTGTCCATAGGCGCGGATCACGTCGGAAGCCTTGTGAGGCCGTCCGCAGGCCCGGAGCACGGAATCGGCCATGGTCTGGGGGTTGATGCTCATACGGTCGGCGCCGTGGGCTCTGATGGTTCTGAGTTTTTCCCCGTCCAGGGTATCCGGCCGGCCCCCTTCCACGGTAAATTCCAGGCACCCGGACAAGTCAAAGGCTTCCCCGATGGCGTCCAGAAGCCGCGCCATTTGGCTGGAAGTGAGAGTGGTGGGGGTGCCACCGCCGATGTAAACCGTTCGCAGACGCTTCCCGGACTGCCGCAGAAGCTCCCCGGTAACGGAAATTTCCTGAAAAAGTGTCTGTAAGTAAGGCTCCAAAAGTTCGGTTTTCTTTCCCACTGTCCGGCTGACGAAGCTGCAGTAGGCGCACCTGGTGGGGCAGAAGGGAATGCCCACGTAGAGGGACAGGTCGTTGGGTTCCAGGAGCGACGCGGCCTTCACCGTGGAAAGAGAGCAATCCACCGCCAGACGGCGGCGGTTTTCCGTGACATAGTAAATGTCCCGCATCATTTTATCGGCGGAAGCAGGGGTGCCTCCTTCCAGAAGATGCCGTGTGGTGAGCTTTGTGGGCCGGACTCCGGCCAGCGCTCCCCAGGCGGGAGGCTCCGGAAGGAACTCCCGGGCCGCGAGATAATAGCTCTGCTGCAGGATCTGACGGCGGAGCCGCACGGTTTCGTCCTGGGCCTTCAGGCGGCGGGAACGGGTGACGGTTTTGCCGTCCAGGGTGATCTTCGCCGTGGCGGTGAGATAGGTGTTCCCCCGGTGGAGGGCGGAAACCGCCTGGCCCTCCTGGCCTTCGGGAAATAGGGCCAGCTGCAGCTGTTCCACGGCGTAACGGTCGTCGTGACCAATGAGTGTCAGTTTCATAGTATTCCTTAACGCCCCAGATAGGGGTTGTATTTCTTTTCGGCAGAAAGCGTGGTGGTTTCTCCGTGGCCGGACAGGACCCAGAAGCTGTCTGGGAGCTTCGCCAGCCGGGCCAGGGAGGCCTTTATGGCCTGCGGGTCTCCGCCGGGCAGGTCCCATCGGCCGCAGCTTCCCGCGAAGAGGGTATCCCCGGAAATCAGCGCGTCCTGGCAGGTCAGGCATACAGACCCCGGCGTGTGGCCGGGGGTCTCCATTACGGAGAAGGTCAGTCCCGCAAGATGCAGGGTGTCCCCTTCCCCATAGGTGTGGGTATAGTAGAGCGGTCCGGCGGTGAGCTGAGGCGGCAGGCTCAGATCCTTGGGGTTTAGGTAAACCGCACAGTCCGTGTCCGCAGCCAGGTCCCGCACAGCACCCACATGGTCAAAGTGTCCGTGGGTCAGAAGAATGGCCTCCAGCCGGAGCCCCAGGTCCTGGAGCTTTTCCGCAATGCGGTCCGGTTCGTATCCCGGGTCCACCACGCAGCAGGTCTTGGAATCTTCCTCATAGAGGATATAGCAGTTCACCTGGTAATCCCCCAGGGTCAGCATGGAAACTTTCAGCATGATTAACCCCTCCTGGGTGCGTCCATCAGTTCGTCGGTGTCCAGAATCAGGGTCACCGGGCCGTCATTGACGGATTCCACCTGCATATCGGCTCCGAATTCCCCGTGCTGGGGCGGGTAGCCAAGCTCTTCGCAAATGGAAAGAAATTTTTCATACAGCGCGTTTCCCAGCTCCGGACCTGCGGCGCCGGTAAAGCTGGGACGGCGGCCCTTGCGGCAGTTTCCGTAAAGGGTGAACTGGCTGACCACCAGCACCTCTCCCTTTACCGCTTCCAGGCCCAGATTCATTTTATCCTGTTCGTCGGTGAAAATGCGAAGCCCCAGGGCCTTTTCGGCCAGATAGCGGCATTCCTTTTCCGTATCGTCAGGGCCGACGCCCAGCAAAATGAGAAATCCCTTTCCGATTTTGCCCACCACGTTTCCCCGGATGGACACGGAGGCAGAAGAAACTCTTGTTAAGACAGCGCGCATACTTGCTCCTTTTAGTTTTGTCCTCTCCGGGAGCCGGTGACGTCCCGGATGTTCAGCAGTTTTTTCCGTATGGTTTCCAGTTCCGCCACGTTTTTCACCTCGAAGCGCACCGTGAAGGTGCTTCTGCCTCCCGGCAGGTCCTTGCCGAAGAGTTCCTTTACCCGGACCCGGGCGGTGGTCATGACCGTGGCAACGTCCAGCAGGAGCCCGTCTCTCGTGAGGCAGTCCAGCTCCAGGGTGGTCTCAAAGGGCTGCTCGTCCTCGGCTGCCCAGCGGACCCGGACCCAGCGGGCGGACCAGCGGGGGTCATCCCGGTTCTGGGCGTTGGGGCAGTCTGCCCGGTGAATGCTGACGCCGTAACCCTTGGTGATGAAGCCCACAATGGCATCACCCGGCACCGGGGTGCAGCACTTGGCGAACTTAATCATGCAGGAGTCGATGTCCTCCACGATGACGCCATTGACCGCATGGCGGTTGCGGAGCGCGGCCTCGCTGTCGGGCCGCATCCGCAGGGGATTCTGGTTGGCCTTTTCCGCGCTCTGGGCCTTCACTGCTTTGGCAATGTCGTCCCGGATACGGCCCACAGCCTTGGTGGCAGTGAGGCCGCCGTAGCCGATGGCGGCGTACATATCGTCCCAGGTATCGTAGGACGAGAGCTTTTTCAGGACCTGGGCTTCCAGGTCCGGGTCCTGGAGAGCGGTGAGGGGCAGGCCCACCCGCTTCATTTCCGCTTCAAAGGAGGCTTTGCCGTGGACAATGTTCTCCTCCCGCTTTTCCTTCTTGAACCACTGCTTGATTTTGGTCCGTGCCTGGCCGGACTGGCAGATGGTGAGCCAGTCCCGGCTGGGTCCCCTGGCGGTCTTGGAGGTAAGGATTTCCACGATATCGCCGTTTTTCAGCTGGGCATCAATGGGGGTAATGCGGTTATTGACTTTCGCGCCGATCATGGCGTTGCCCACGCCGGAGTGGATGGCGTATGCGAAGTCGATGGGCGTGGAGCCTGCAGGCAGGGAGACAATTCTTCCCTTGGGGGTGTAGACGAAGACCTCGTCGTCGAACATGTCGATTTTCAGAGACTGGACGAATTCCTCGGCGTCGGACTCCTGCTGATTTTCCAGAAGCCGCCGGACCCACTCAAAGTCCTTTTCGCTGCCGCCGCCGGAGCCCTGCTTGTATTTCCAGTGGGCGGCGATGCCGTATTCCGCCGTCTCGTGCATCTGCCAGGTGCGAATCTGCACCTCAAAGGGAATGCCCTGGGACCCAATGACCGTGGTGTGCAGGCTCTGGTACATATTGGGCTTGGGGGTGGAAATATAGTCCTTGAACCGTCCGGGCACCAGGTTAAAGAGGTCGTGGACGTGGCCCAAGACGTTATAGCAGTCGGGAATGGTGTCCACGATGACCCGGAAGGCGTAGATGTCGTACAGCTCATCCATGGCCTTGCCCTGGGCCAGCATCTTGCGGTAGATGGAGTAGACGTGCTTGATGCGGCCGTAGACCGTGGCCTTGATGCCGACGGAGGTGAGCCGCTCCGTGATTTTCGCCTGAATGGTCCGCATGAAGCTCTCGTCCTGCTCCTTGTGGGCCTGGAGGTAAGAAGTGATCTTCTCATACTCCTCAGGGACCAGGTAGCGCATGGAGAGGTCTTCCAGTTCCCACTTGATCTTCTGCATACCAAGCCGGTGTGCCAGGGGTGCATAGATATCCATGGTCTCCTTGCACTTTTTGATCTGCTTATCCGGAGACTGGTACTGCATGGTCCGCATATTGTGCAGACGGTCGGCAATCTTGATGAGAACCACCCGGATGTCTTTACTCATGGCCATGAACATTTTACGCAGGTTCTCCATCTGCTCCTGCTCACTGGTGGAGAAATTGGCCCGGGTCAGCTTGGTGACGCCTTCCACCAGCTCCGCCACGGTTTTTCCGAAGAGCTTTTCAATCTCCTCGTGGGAGGCATCGGTATCCTCAATACAGTCATGAAGCAGGGCGCCCAAAACGGCATCGATATCCAGGCCCATCTCTGCCACGATCTGGGCAACGGCCAAGGGGTGGATGATGTAGGGAGAGCCGTCTTTGCGCTTCTGGTACCGATGTTTTGTGTTTGCGTAGTGGACAGCCTCTGCGATCAGCGCCTTGTTGGCGCCGGGCAGGTGCTCACCTACGGCTTTTATCATATCGGCATAGTGCTGTTCAAAGGTTTCCATGGTTTCATCGCTCCTTCGCTTGTAACAGCTGTTGCATAGTGGGGCTGCTATTCAGGTTGGCTTTGGTTTCGCAGGGAATCAGCCGGATGGACATGACTCCCCGAAGCCGGCGGGTCTCAATGAGGTTCACCTCAGTGAAAATGTCCAAACAAGTGAGAAACTGCCCCAAACTCATGGGCCTGCCTGTCCAGCGGACAATCTTCCGGCACAGGCACAGCGGGGATTCCGTGATCTCGGGGCCTCCTGCGGCGAGATACCGCCACACCATGGCCAAATCCGCCCGCTGGGGAAGCAGGGATTGGGCAATCTCCGCCGTAAGGCAGTCCCGCTTCAACGCCCGATAGTCTCCCACTTCGGGAGAACAGGGCACGGCGCAGCTTGGACGCAGGTCCAGAATGTTCATCTGCACCGACCGCTCCCCTCGGAAGTCGTTGATCTGGGGATTGAACGCGGCGTCCACCAGGTCTCCCGTATGGATGGAGGCCGATTCCGGTGTGGCGGAAAAGTAGATGGCATTGAAGAAGGAACGGCCGCTGCGGAACCGCAGCCGCATATGTTTGCCGCCGCCCACCATGGTAATGCGCTCCACGGTGAGATTTTTCATCATCAGCACAGGCTTGGGGCATCCGCTTCCGCAGGGTTCCAGAACGTCCAGGGATTCGATGCCGCCGATGGTCAGAAGCTCCGCCGGCACGGCGCAGTCAATGTCCAGGCTGGTCCGGGGGCTGTCATCCTGGTAAAAATCCCCGGCCATGGCGCAGATACGGCGGCGAAACTCTGGGATATTCTCCCGGGTAATGGTAAAGCCTGCGGCAAGCTCATGGCCGCCGTAGCTTTCCAGCAGCGGAGAAAGGGCAGTAAGCGAGGCAAAGAGGTTGAAGCCGCCGTAGCTCCGGGAGCTGGCCTTGCCGTGGTCCCCGTCCAGGCAGATGAGAAAGGTGGGGCAGGCAAATTCCTCGGCAATGCGGCTGGCCACAATGCCCACCACGCCCTGGTGCCAGCTCTCGTCCGCCAGCACAATGGCCTCGGGGATTGTGCCCTGGGGGAGCATTTCAATGGCCTGGCGATAGATTTCCGATTCCACAGCCTGGCGCTGCCGGTTCAGCTCGCAAAGGGCCTTGGCAACCTCCACGGCCCGGGCAGGGTCGTCGGTGAGAAACAGTTCCACAGCCAGGTCAATCTGCCCCATGCGTCCTGCGGCGTTGATACGGGGGGCCAGCATAAAGCCGATGGTGGAGGCGCTGATGCTGTCCGGGGTGCAGCCGCATTCCCGCATGAGGGCGGCAATGCCGGGCCGGCGGGTGTGGGCCAAGGATTTCAGTCCCTCGCTGACAAAAGCCCGATTTTCTCCCTGTAGAGGCATGACGTCCGCCACAGTGCCCAGGCACACCATGTCGGTGTACTCCCGGAACACGGCACTCTGGTCTCCGCACAGGGCGGCGGCCAGCTTGAACGCAACGCCCACACCGGACAGGTTCTTGTGGGGGTATCCTCCGTCGCCCCGGTGGGGGTCCACCACCGCCACGGCATTGGGCAGGGTGTCCTTGCACTCATGGTGGTCCGTAATGACCAGGTCCATGCCCAGCTCCCGGCAAAGCTCCGCTTCGGCCACTGCGGTAATGCCGCAGTCCACAGTGACGATGAGCTTCACGCCCTCTTCCCAGAGCTGACGGATGGCCATGGGGTTCAGGCCGTATCCCTCTTCCAGTCGGCCGGGGATGTAGCTTCTGACTTTTGCCCCCTGTCGGCGCAGAAAGTCCGTTAACAGGCAGGTGGCGGTAATTCCGTCCACGTCATAGTCGCCGAATACGGCGATCTTCTCTCCCCGGCTCATGGCAAGCCCCACTCTTCCCGCAGCCAGGTCCATGTCCGTCATAAGGTAGGGGTCCGGCAGAGGTGCGTCGCTGGATAAGTACGCTTCGGCTTCCTCGCCGTCGGCGATGCCGCGGGAGGCCAGAACCATGGCGGTCAGCGGTGCATAGCCGCTGGATGCCAGGGCGTTCACCGCCGACATTGGCGGCTCTTTCACATTCCAAATTCCATATTTCACTGTTTCACACATCCAATAAACACATTTTCCTTATATTATAGCAAAGATATGTGGGATGTACAATAGGGAACCAGAATTTTGTTAGAAATGCGAGGATTTCCCCGGGTGTCTCCTGCCAGGGTAAAACCAAGCCGCCGTCCCCCTTTGGGAGACGGCGGCGAAGGAGGAATATTCAGGACTTTTTTCCTTCCACGGCCCGGTGGCTTCCGGGCATGATCTGCAAAGCGGTAACCGCAAGCAGAGGCGACAGGAGCATCCCTCCGATGCCCCAGAGCCGATAGCCAATGTACAGCGCCATAAGCGTCAGAAGGGGGTCCAGCCCCAGCTCCCGGCCCACCAGCCTTGGTTCCAGGGCGGACCTTGCAAAGGTCACCAGGGCGTACAGTCCCACAAGACCCAGGGCCTGGCCCCGGTCTCCCTGAAGCAGACTGATTAGGCCCCAGGGCAGGAGCACCGTCCCCGTGCCCAGCACCGGAAATGCGTCCACCAGGGCAATGCCCAGAGCCCAGAAAATGGCGTAAGGAATGCGAAGCAGCAGAAGGCCCCCTGTGAGAATGGCGAAGGTCAGCCCCATGAGCCGGAACTGGGCCATAAGCCAGCGAACCATGGCCTTCTTGATCCGCCCAAGGGTCTCCCAAAAGGGCTGCATCGTGGTCTGCGGAAGCAGCCTGTGAATCCAGGCCCGGATGTCCGGAAGCTTGCCTGACAGCATAAAGCCCGAGATCACCGCCGTGCCCAGTCCCAGCGCGCTGTCCGGCACATGGCTCAGGAAATTTCCCGCTAGGGACAGGAAAAAGCGAAGGAATTGGTCCATAAGCGCTGCGCCGTCCGTAAAGAGGGCGGATACACTGCGGCGAAGCAGGGGGCGAATTCCCGGCGGCGCATTCCCTACAAGCCCCAGAAGCCTGGTCTGCAGAAGTCCAGCCCCGGAGAGAACCGCCTCCTGAAGCTCCGGCAAGGCCCCTGCCAGAACGCCCAATTCCCGGACCACCAGTGCTCCCAGAAGCAGAAGCACCATGGCAATGACCGAGAAGGCCATACTGACGCCGATGAGAGCGGCAACGGAACGGGGCAGCCGCAGACGGCCCAGAAGCCGGGTCACAGGCTCCGCCGCCAGCGCCAGTCCCAGCCCGAAGAGAAACGGAGACAGCAGCGGCAGGAGAAATTTGAGGGCCAGCCAGGTTCCCAGAAAGACCCCCAGAAAAGATAGGATGGTTTTGGTGGTTTGGTTCATAGCGTTTCTCCTGTTGACTTGGAAATTCTGAACATCCTTCGCGGAAAGAGGTCGAAGGGGGGGTTGCAATTTTCAAAATGTATGATACAATACATATGAGAAATACATTTGTGGTTCCACCAAACACGGTGGAACAAATTGAGGAGGCCATATGGCAGGAAAACCAAAGTATTATATCGTGGAAGCGTCGGCACTTCCCGAGGTATTTTTGAAGGTGGCGGAGGCGAAGCGCCTGCTCTCCACGGGAGAGGCTGCCACGGTAAACGAAGCCACCCGCATGACCGACATCAGCCGGAGCGCATTTTATAAGTACCGGGATGCGGTCCTTCCCTTCCAGAACATGATGACAGGCAGGATCATCACCTTCCAGCTTCTATTGCATGACGAGCCGGGACTGCTGTCGGGCATCCTGGGTATTTTCGCCCAGGCCGGCGCCAATATCATCACCATCAACTCCATTGTGCCCACCAACGGCACGGCGGTGGTCACCATCTCCGCCGAGACCATCGACCTGAGCGATTCCCTGGAGGAATTCATGGCCACCCTGTCCGCCTACCCCGGGGTCGTCAAAGCCGACGTGCTGGCAGGCTGAGCAAGAACGAAAGAGCTGCCGTATGGCGGCTCTTTTCTTCGTCACAATTCGTCCCGGCCTGACATAGAATGGTTTCGGGAGGAATGTGTATGCTTTACGTGCAAAAATACGGAGGCACTTCCCTGGGGGATGCAGGAAAGATTCAGGTTGCCGCCCGGCGAGCCGCGGACCTGAGCCGGCAGGGGTATAAGGTGGTCCTGGTGGTCTCCGCCCAGGGAAATACCACGGACAAAATGCTCGCCCAGGCGGCAAAGGTCAACCGCCGGGGCGCCGCCCGGGAGCTGGATGCGTACCTGTCCGCCGGGGAGCAGATGTCCGCGGCGCTGACGGCTATGGCCCTGGGCGCCCTGGGATGCCCGGCGGTGAGTCTGACCGGCCCTCAGGCAGGGATCTACACCGATGGCGTCCACGGCAACGCGCGCATTCTGGACGTGGATACCTCCCGCATTCGGCGGGAGCTGAACGAAGGAAAAATCGTGGTGGTGGCGGGATTTCAGGGCCTGGGCCCCACGGGAGATGTAACCACCCTGGGCCGCGGCGGTTCCGACATAACAGCCGTTGCTCTGGCGGCTTGGCTGAGAGCGGATAAGTGTCAGATTTTCACCGACGTGGACGGCATCTACGACCGGGACCCCAACATTTACCCAGACGCCCAGCGCTTTGACCGCATTGGCTATGAAAAAATGCTGTCTCTTGCCAGAAACGGCGCTCAGGTCCTCCACGATCGCAGCGTGGAGCTGGCCAGGGACCGCCGCATCACAGTGGAGGTCCTCTCGGCATCCACCGATGAGCCGGGAACCTTGGTCTGCAATCTGGAATAATCCTACCCAATGCGGGCATAGAATATTCTATGGGCAGACAGAAAATCAAACCTTTTTTAGGGCAACACCGCATAATTGTGTCTGCGCCCTTCGCCCAATCTTTTGCCCCATCCGTGCAGTTATCAAAGAAGGAAATACATGAAGTATTCCCGCTCTTTGATAACTTTCGTCTGTGACAAAATCTTTGACCGAATGTGCTTGCCAAATTGTGCGGTGCTGCCTTAGAAATAATCCTTGACATTTTCATTTACCCATGGTAGAATGTCCGGGTAATAAAGAAGGCTGAACATCCGCCTCACCGTAAGCTTACGCGAAACGGTCCATATTTTCCCTTCCCCTAGGGGCTTTGGGAGGATTTGTGCGGGTGCTTTGGCATCCGCTTTTTGCTGTTTATTTGGAGGTGCTTACCATCGCAAAGTTAGACCATCAGCTCAATGAGGAGATCCGGGACAAGGAGATCCGGCTCATCGGCGCCGACGGCGCTCAGCTGGGCATCGTGTCCGCTGCCCAGGCCAACGCCATGGCCGAGGAGCAGGGAATGGATCTGGTGAAAATTTCGCCCAACGCCGTTCCCCCCGTGTGCAAGATCATGGATTATTCCAAGTTCTGCTTCGATCAGAAGAAGCGGGAGAAGGAAGCCCGGAAGAATCAGCGGGTGGTGGAGATCAAGGAGATCCGCATGAGCCCCAGCATCGACACCAACGACCTGGACACCAAGGTCCGCGCCGCGCAGAAGTTCCTGGCAGACGGCAACCGGGTGAAGGTCAGCGTCCGTTTCCGCGGCCGCGAAATGGCCCATACCAATCTGGGCGAGAAGCTCCTGCTGGACTTCGCTGACAAATGCTCCGAGATCGCGGCCATGGAGAAGAATCCCAAGCTGGAAGGCCGCTTCATGGCGATGTTCCTGACCCCTAAGAACAACAAGTAATTACGAAACCAATGATTATGGAAGGAGAACCTACCTATGCCCAAGCTTAAGACTCACAGCGGCGCTAAGAAGAGATTCAACCTGACCCAGTCCGGTAAGGTCAAGAGAGCCCGCGCTTTTAAGAGCCACATCCTGACCAAGAAGACCACCAAGCGTACCCGCCGTCTGCGTACCACCGCATACGCCGACATGACCAATGTCGATGCGATCAAGAAAATGATCCCGTACAAGTAAGGCAGAAGGAGGATACTGAAAAATGGCAAGAGTTAAAGGCGCAATGATGACGCGCAAAAGAAGAAATGCTACCCTGAAGCTGGCCAAGGGCTACTGGGGTTCCAAGTCCAAGCACTTCAAGATGGCCAAGCAGCAGGTCATGAAGTCCGGCAACTACGCTTTCAAGGGCCGCAAGCTGAAGAAGCGTGACTACCGCCGCCTGTGGATCACCCGTATCAGCGCTTCCGTCGCTCCCTACGGCATGAACTACTCCACCTTCATGAACGGCATCAAGAAGGCCGGCATTGAGATGAACCGCAAGAGCCTGTCCGAGATGGCTATCCAGGACACCGCCGCTTTTGCAGCTGTTGTCGAGAAGGCCAAGGCTGCTCTGAACTAAAAATTTTGACCCTGCTGACATTCCAGCAGGGTCATTTTGCACTTGGAAGGAGGCGAGGAAATGAAAAACAAACTGCTTAGAATCATGGCTGCTCTTGTGGTTCTCCTTGGCGTATGGTTTCTGCTGGAAGGAGGCTTCCGGGTCTCCACCGCTGGCATTGACGCGCTGGAAACGCTGATTCCAAAGGAACTCAATGTGGAGTTCCCTGCCCTGGCGGTGGACAGCTCCAAAGGCGATGTGATTTTGGCAGTCTACCAGGACCAGCGCGATGATGACGTGATCTACATCCTGGAATATGGCAAAAACACCCTCTTTGACCGATATGCCCTGTGGGAGTGGGATACCTGGCACAAATCTGAGGGTTCCTACGATAGCGTCATTTCCTCGGCTCTGTGGAACCGCGCCTATACGGTGGAGGGGGATACGGCCACCGTTTGGCTGACAAGGCATCGCAGCAGAAATGTGATATTTTCCGCCCAACTGATGATTTTTGGCAGCCTGCTGTTTGCATTGACCTTCATGAAGCCCAAGGGGAAGGAAGAATATGGAGCTTAACGTCACAGCCCAGAGAGACGGGCCGCTGTCGTCTTTTTTAAAGGGAGAACTGAAGATGTCCGCAGGGCTGATCAACAAGCTCAAATGGGGCGATGCCATCCGGGTCAACGGGGAGCCCCGGCGGACCAACTATGCCGTTGTGCCCGGGGATATCATTACCGTGGCTCTGGACGAAGAGGAGCCTGCGTATCCGGCGGAGGCCGGGGACCTGACGGTTCTTTACGAGGACGACCACATTCTGGTGGTGGATAAGCCTGCGGGAATGCTGATTCACCCCTCCCGGGCGAAAAATTCCGGGACGCTGGCAAATTTCGTAGTGGGTTACTACCAAAAAACGGGCCAGAAATGCGCCTTTCATCCTGTGACCCGGCTGGACCGGGACACCTTCGGCGTTACCCTGCTGGCAAAAAACGCCTATGTCCACAGTGCCTTTCAGGAAACGGACCTGCAGAAAACCTACCACGCCCTGACCTTCGGCGGCCCCAAAGAGGACGCGGGAATCATTGACGCTCCCATAGCGAGAAAACCCCTTCCCAGCCTTCTGCGGGAGGTCCGGGTGGATGGAAAGCCTTCGGTGACGGCGTTTCAGGTTTTGGCCCGTGAGAAAAAAATATGCAAGCTGCGCCTCTCCCCCATCACGGGACGAACCCACCAACTCCGGGTCCACTGCGCCTACGCCGGCTGCCCCATTCTGGGAGACCCTCAGTACGGAACCGCCGAAAGCCAGGCGTTTTCCAGGGAATGGAATATCCCCCACCAATTGCTCTGTGCAAAAGAGCTCACCTTCACCCATCCGATGACCGGGAAACGGATGACCATCACATCCCGAATGGAGGCAAGCATATGAACATGGATATTTTGGGCTTCTTCCAGGAGCACATGGATGCCCTGCCTCTTTATGAAGCCTTTGAAAAAAAGCTGCTGCAAACGGTAGAAAATGTCCATATCAAAGTGCAGAAAAGCCAGATATCCTTCTATAACCGGCACTTGTTTGCCTGCGTCTCTTTCCTGCGGGTGCGGAAGAAAAAGGCGTGTCCGCTGAGGTTTCTGGTCATCACCCTGGGCCTGGACCATCCGCTTTCCTCCCCTCGGGTGGACGCTGCCACGTCGCCATACCCGGGCCGCTGGACACATCACATTCTCATCAGTGACGTGTCAGAGATTGACGAGGAGCTTATGTCCTGGGTCAAAGAGGCGGCCCTGTTCTCGGACAGCAAATAAAATAAAAGGCATCCCGGAGCAAAATGCTCCGGGATGCCTTAGACTGTCGAAAAACCCCTTCGGGCTTTTCCGACAAACTCTGGCAGTCTGCTGCGCGCATAATTTGTCCCCCGATGGGGGACAAATTCCACACTTGCAGCCTGAGAAGTGTTTTCTGCCAGGTTCACGCCCCGGCAGAAAACGCATTAAACTTTATTTGCCGCCTAAGGTGGCAAACTCTGCGAGGCTTTTTTACATATTGAGGCATCCCGGAGCAAATGCTCCGGGATGCCTTTTTATAGATAAAGAAGCTTAACAGCAGAAGTAGAAACCCCGGCCGCCGCAGCAGAAAACCTGGAAGAGATAGCACAGGCACAGGCTGGCACAGGGGCTTCCTCCCATGGCGAAGCCCCGGAAGTTCCCCGCCTGCTGACGGTAGGCGGCGCCGCCGTTTTCCATGCGGTTCAGGGCGTCCAGGTATTCCGGATTTCCCGGGTCCATGCTGACGGCCCGGCGGATGTGCTCCAGCGCCGTGACCTGGTTGCCCAGACCGTTGTTGCACAGGGCGCTGAGATAGTACCACCGGGCGTTGTGCTCGGTGCTGTTTTGCAGCGCATTGAGGGCTTCCCGGTACTGGCCGAAGCGCAGATACTGGAACGCCGCCTGCTGATACGGATCAGAGGAGGAACTGCCATAGGCATTTCTATGTCCATAGGGGTCCCGCTGCCCGCCGAAGGGGTCGTAGCCTCCGAAGGGATTATACCCGCCGTACCCGCCGCCATAGCCGCCGCTGGGCTGGGCCTTCTCCGGGTCCTTGATCTGCTCGTAGGCCTCATTGACCTCCTGCATTTTCCTGGCGGCCTCCTGGTCGCCGGGATTCCGGTCGGGATGGTATTTTTTTGCCAAAAGACGGTATGCCTTTTTAATCTCCTCGTCAGAGGCATCCCGGCTCACCCCGAGCACCTTATAGGGATCTTCGATCACGGCATTTCCTCCTTTTTCTCTCTGTTTCGATAGCTGACCCACACGCCGCTGTAGAGAATGTTGTCCAGAATGGCCTTATCCTGAACCAAAGGCAGCTTTTCAAAGGCTGCCGTACACCGGGCCATGGTCAGCACCAGGTATTCCTCCCATTTCTGGGGGTCCTTGCCGGAGCCCGCAGCCAAAAACGGGTTGTACTTTCCTTTTTTCTTGTCCTTGTCATAGTCCTGGACCGCATCCAGAAGATAGATGAACCGTCCCAGGGCGTCTCCCAGGGACCGTAGGTCCCTGGACCACAGGTCCTCCTGCCAGACAAAGAGTTCTCCCAGAAGTGCTCCAAAGGCTCCCGCCGTCTCATCGGGATTGGGGCAATTGGTCTTTTCCAGTTCCCCCAGTTTTTGAATGCTGTCCCGGATGGCGGCACATTGCCGGGGATAGCGCCCTTCGATTTGGGGAAGATGCTTTCCCATGCGGTCTGCCATGGCCTTTGCGGTGCGCTTTCCATCGTCCTGCCAGTCGTCCAGACAGTTAAAATAGCTCAGCGCCACATTCATATCCGCCCCATAGCGGATGAATTCGTTGTCCACCCAGGACCGTTTCGTCAGGGGGTGGAGCATACAGGATTCGTTCCGGCTCTGCTCCTCCGGTTCGTAGAGGCTCATGAGAAGAAGGCTGAGAAAGGCCATATCATAGCTGAGCCCCAGCCGGGCCAGATTTCCGGCCTGCTCCCGAATCCGGCGGCAGATGCCGCAGTAAACGCTTCCGTAGCGTTTTTGCTGTTCTTTTGTAAGTTCCCGGAGATTTGCCGTTACATAGCCGAACATTCCAATGCCTCCTATTCCCATTTATCCTATAAACAAGCTGTGAACACAACGTAAACATCCACAGATTTTACAAAATTTTCAATTCCACTCTGCCAGCATCCGGTTCAGGGCGCCGCCGAAGAACAGGATGATCATGCAGAAATACAGCCACAGCATGCTCAGAGCCACGGCGTAGATGGAGCCGTAGACATTGGCGTAGTGGCTGAAGTGTTCCACATAAATGGAGTACAGGTCCGAGAATATCAGCCACCCCATGGAGGAGAGAACCCCGCCGGGGAAACTGTCCCAAAACCTGTTGCGCTTATTGGGCAGGGTCATGAACATCAGGGTAAAGATGAGGCTCTGCACGATGAGAAGCAAGGCAAACCGCAGATCAATGATATCCAAAAGAAAGATGAGAATGCCGTTATCCACCATGGAAAGGGCGGACAAAATGGTGTTTCCGAACACATGGAGCGCCAAGGTCAGCAGGATGACCAGAAGCAGCAGGAAGGTATAGAAAAGGCTGACGGCCCGGGTGTAGAAGTATCCCCGGTCCTCGCTGACGCCATAGACGGCGTTGAGCCCCCGCAGAAGCCCGTAGACTCCCTTGCTGGCGGACCACAGCGCCGTCACCGCGGAAATGCCCACGATGGCTCCCGAGGAATTGCGGTAGGTGCTGTAGATGAATTCTTCGGCGTTCTCCCCCAGCGCTCCCGGCAGAAAATCCTTGATGAGCTCCACCAGACTTTCCACATGGAGCCCGGTGTAGCGCAGAATGCTCAAGATCAGAAGAAGCGTGGGAAACAAGGACAGCACGATAAAGTACCCGGCATAGGCCGCGTGGGAAGTCAAGTGCATATCAGCGACGGTCCGGGCAAGGCGATAACCCTTGCCGATGATTCCGCCCTCCGGGAAGTTTTTCAAGGCTGCAAGGCCCCCTTCCTTCAAACTGTTTGCGTAATCGCCCAATTCCTGACGAAACCGGGCTTTTTGCTCAGGCGATATGTATAGCTCCAATATGCGGCGGGTGCGATTTGTCTGTCTTTTTTTCATAGTCAGCAATAGTATATGCAAAAACGACTGCCCGTCGTCCCCAACGGGCAATCGTCTTTTGAGGATTTATTCTGCGGAGATCAGGTAGTAGTACACAGGCTGACCGCCGTTCAGCAGGTTCACGTCGGCCTGGGGGCAGATGTCTGCGAAGATATCCGCCGCCTTCTGGGCATGGCGCTCGCTGACGTCGGCGCCGTAGTAGATGGTGACGTATTCCTTGCCTTGATCCCGGACCTTTTCAGCCAGGGACCGCAGAAGCACACGGATGTCCTGGCTGGTGCCGAAGAGGGAGCTTCCGTAGAGGGCCAGGTAGTCACCCTCGTGGATGTCGTAGCCGTCAAAGTCGGAATTCCGGGCGGCATATGTGATCTGCATGGTGTCCACGGTAGCGAGGGCCTCGCCCATAGCCGCCGCATTTGCCTCTTCCTCAGCCTCGGGGTCGAAGCTCAGCATGGCGGTGACGCCCTGGGGCACGGTCTTGGAGGGAATGACCACCACGTGCTTGGGAGTCAGGGCATCCACCTGCTCCGCGGCCATGATGATGTTCTTATTGTTGGGCAGCACGAAGACAGTCTCCGCAGGGACGGTGTTCACCGCTTCCAGAATGTCCTGGGTGCTGGGGTTCATGGTCTGGCCGCCGGAGATAATGGCGTCTACGCCCAGATTGGTGAACACGTCTGCCAGGCCGGCTCCGGCGCAGACAGACACAACGCCCAGCTTCTTTTCAGGCTCTGCAATCTTGGGAGCCTTTTCCGCCTCGGTCATGACCTTCTCGGTGTGCTGGAGCCGCATATTCTCGATCTTCACCGTGACGAAGGAGCCGTAATTCACAGCCTCATGGAGCGCGGAACCGGGGTCATTGGTGTGGACGTGGACCTTGATGATCTCCTCGTCGTCCACCAGCACCAGGCTGTCGCCCAGAGTGTTAAGGAAGGCCCGAAGCTCTTCGGGGTCCCGGTCGTTCTCCCGGGAGATGATGAACTCGGTGCAGTAGGAGAAGGTGATGTCCTCGGTGTTAAAGTCGGAGAAGTCGGCGCTGTCCTTGACCTGGACTTCCTCGGACGTCTCCGGGGCAACGATGTCCTCGCCCCGCAGGGCACACAGCATGGCCTCCAGCGCCACCAGCCAGCCCTTGCCGCCGGCATCCACCACCCCTGCCTTTTTCAGGACGGGGTTCATGTTGGTGGTCTCTGCCAGGGCGATTTTCGCCTCGGCAATGGCGGCCTCCTGGACGAATTCAATGTGATTGTTCTCTCTTGCAGCTTCCGCGGCCTTGGCAGCAGCCAGGCGGGACACGGTGAGAATGGTGCCCTCAGCGGGCTTCATGACGGCCTTGTAGGCGGCATCCACGCCCTCCTGCAGGGCCAGGGCCCACAGCACGCCGTCGCAGTCCTGCTCGCCCTTCAGGCGCTTGGAAATGCCCCGGAACAGCAGGGACAGAATCACGCCGGAGTTGCCTCTGGCGCCCCGGAGCATGGCTCCGGCGGCAACCTTTGCGGCCTGGCTCAGGTCCGGGTCCTCGGTCTTGCGAAGGTCCGCAGCGGCGGTGTTGATGGTCATGGACATATTGGTGCCCGTGTCGCCGTCAGGGACAGGGAACACGTTCAGCTCGTTAAGCGCCTGCTTATTATGCTCGATGGCGGCGGCTGCGCTGATGATCATTCTGCGCAGATCTGCGCCGTTGATGGTTTGCTTCAATTCTTTCTACCTCCGAAATTACCCGATCATCATAGAATCGATATAGACATTTACAGCCTTGACCTCCGTGCCCGTGCAGGAGGTGACCACGTAGCGCACCTCGGAAATGATGGACGCACCTACGGCAGCCAGGTTCACGTTGTTGTCAACGATGATGTGCAGGTCGATGGAGATGGAATCGTCGTCGTTGAAGTTCACGCGGACGCCCTTGCCCACGCTCTCCCGGCGGAGAAGATGGTAGACGCCGTCGGTGACGCTGCGGGCAGCCATGCCCTTGACGCCGAAGCAGTTGATGGCGGCGGTGCCCACAATGTCGGTGTAGACATTGGTGCTGACGTTGACGCTGCCGTTTTCGTATTCATGACGGATCATGGTTTGTACCTCCTGGGTTTGGATTATTGAAAGGCCGCAAAAGCCTCGCAGGGGATTTTGGCAAAATCAGACCATACTCTCTTCCCAGCAGTCGGGAGCGGTGAGGCCCATCATTTTGACAATGGTGGGAGCCACATTGGCGAGGCCGAAGTTACCTTCCTTCACAGTCCATTTGTGGTCCTTATCGTAGATGATGAAGGGCACGGGATTCAGAGAGTGGGCAGTCCGGACGGAGGTCTTCCCCTTCTTGGTCTCCGTCATCTGGTCGGCGTTGCCGTGGTCGGCAGTGATGAGGACGATGTAGCCGTACTTGTCGGCGGCTTCCAGAATGGCGGCAAGGCCCTTGTCAACGCATTCCATGGCGTAGACCACGGCATCCATGACGCCGGTGTGGCCCACCATGTCGCCGTTGGGGTAGTTGCAGCGCAGGAACTGGAACTTGCCGGAGGCCATGTTCTCCACCATTTTCTCGGTGATCTCCTTGGACTTCATGGCAGGTGCCTGCTCGAAGGGAATCACGTCGGAGGGCACTTCCTCGTAGACTTCCAGGCTTTCGTCCACCTTGCCGGAGCGGTTGCCGTTCCAGAAATAGGTCACATGGCCGTACTTCTGGGTCTCGGACAGGGCGTACTCGTGGATGCCTGCGGCGCAGAGGACCTCGGTGAGGGTGTTGGTGATGACGGGAGGCTGGACCAGGTAGTGCTCGGGGATGTTCAGGTCTCCGTCGTACTGGAGCATGCCTGCGAACTTGACGCCGGTGTAGCCGGGGCGGTCGAACTTATCAAAGTCCTTCCGGTCGAAGGCCAGGCTGATTTCCTGGGCACGGTCGCCCCGGAAGTTATAGAGAATCACGCTGTCGCCGTTGGCAATCTTCGCCACAGGCTCGCCGTTTCTTGCCACCACGAAGGCAGGCAGGTCCTGGTCGATGCAGCCGGTCTCGGCCCGGTAGGTCTCGATGGCCTCCCTGGCGGAAGCGAACATCCGGCCCTGGCCCTGGACATGGGTCCGCCAGCCGGCCTCCACCATGGCCCAGTTGGCTTCATAGCGGTCCATGGTGATCTTCATACGGCCGCCGCCGGAGGCGATGGCGTAGTCACAGCCGTCCTGAGAAAGCTCGGCCAGGACGGTTTCCAGCTGGTCCACATAGTCCAGCGCAGAGGTAGCGGGCACGTCACGGCCGTCCAGCAGGATGTGGCAGTAGGCCTTTTTGACGCCCTCTTTCTTGGCCTGGCGCAGCAGGGCAATCAGGTGGTTGATGTTGGAGTGGACGTTGCCGTCGGACAGCAGGCCCAAAAAGTGCATGGCCTTGCCGGACAGCGCATTGGCAACCAGGTCCTTCCAGGTGTCGGAGCCATAGAGGGTGCCGTTTTCGATGGACTCGCCCACCAGCTTGGCGCCTTGGGAGTAGACCTGACCGCAGCCCAGAGCGTTGTGGCCCACTTCGGAGTTGCCCATATCGTCGTCGCTGGGCAGACCGACGGCAGTGCCGTGGGCTTTCAGATAGGTGTGAGGACAGGTGGCAAGGAGCTTATCCAGAGTGGGAGTGGAAGCGACCGCCACAGCGTCGCCGCTGCCGCCGTCGCCCTTGCCGACGCCGTCCATAATGACCAGAACAATGGGTTTTTCCATAAGAATACCTCCATAAGCGATGGTTCGCAGAATTATGCAGTATGATGCTACTATTTTACATCATTTTACTTCCGGATACAACCTTTATTTTATTTTTTCTGTTCTGACGGAAAAAACTTCCGGGATAGACCAATTATGGTTAAATATCCCGGAAGTTGTTACATAAGTTTTAATCTTCTTCGTCTTCGTCGTCGTAATACTCTTTGCGGCGGCTGGCAGCCTTATAAATGAGAGCACCGATAATAAAGAAGGTGATGACCACCATAATGAGGATCAGTCCCACGATGCTGCCGATGCCGCCCTTTTTCTCAGGCTCGGCGGCAGGCTCCGTGGCCTCGGTCATAAAGGGCAGGGTCTCAGGCTCGGTGGAAGCTTCCGTGGTGGCCTCAGTGGTGGGAGCCGTGGTGGGTTCGGTGGTTGCTTCGGTTGTAGGCTCCGTGGTGGGTTCCGTGGTCGCCTCGGTGGTGGGGGCTGTGGTAGGCGCAGTGGTAGGCTCCGTAGTCGGCGCGGTGGTGGGCTCCGTGGCAGCCTCGGTGGCAGGCGCGGACTCACTGCCGGGGACCACCGTCAGGCGGCCGCCGAAGTTTGTCATCAGCTGCATCACGGGCTCCGAAGGCCAGGGATTGTTGGCGGGGTAGTAAACCGTGAGGTAGCCTCCGGTATAGAGGCAGTTGTCCCGGAAGGAGGGCATGCCGCCGTCGCAGTAAACGGTCTCCAGGGCGCTGCACCCCTCAAAGGACTGGGGTCCAAAAAGGCGGAAGGGAGAGGGGAGATGGATGGTGGTCAGGCCCGTGCAGTTCTGGAAGGAACGGACGCCCACTTCCTTCAAATCGGAGCCGAAGTCCACGGATTTGAGCACGGCGCAGTCCTTGAAGGCCTCGTCGCAGACCTTGGTGACGCCGGAGAGCACCACTTCCGTGATGTGGTCCTTCTGATCCCGCCAGGGGGCGGAGGTGATTTCGCCGCTTCCCGTCACCGTGAGCTTGCCAAGGTTCAGGTTCCAGCTGAGTCCCTCGCCGCAGCTCTCGGTGCTGGAGGCTTCTTCCAGGGTATCCCCGGAGATTTCCTCGGCCCGGGCGGTAAGGAACATGGGCATCAGGCAGACGGCCACAAGAAGTACCGCCAGAATGCGAATGTAAAGTTTCTTGTTCATGGGATGGATCCTTTCTTAATTCATGGTGCCTTCGGCACGCAAAAATAGTTCACCGATTCGTAAGCGCAGGGCCTTTGCCTGGGGGGTGTCTTCGGCGCCGTGTTCGTCAATCCACTTTGCGGAAGCAGCCTGGGCCTCCTTTAAAATGGTCAAATCGCCGCTCATGTCCCCCACCCGGAAGGCGGGCAGTCCCGACTGTCGGGAGCCAAAGAAGTCTCCGGGGCCCCGGAGCTTCAGGTCTTCCTCTGCAATTTGGAAGCCGTCGGTGGTTTTGCACAGGGCTTTCAGACGCTTGAGGGTGTCGGGGTTACGGTTGTGGGTGGTGAGGATGCAGTAGCTTTTGCTCTTTCCCCGGCCCACCCGGCCCCGAAGCTGATGGAGCTGGCTCAGGCCAAAGCGGTCGGCATCCTCAATGACCATTAAGGTGGCGTTGGGCACGTCCACACCCACCTCAATCACCGTGGTGGCCACCAGCACGTCGGCTTCGCCTCTGGCAAAGGACGCCATGACCTTCTCCTTTTCGGAGCCCTTCATCTGGCCGTGGAGCAGGGCGATTTTCAGGTCCGGGAAGACGGTTTTCTCCAGGGTCTCAGCCCAGGCCGTGGCGGCCTTAATGCCAAGCTCCTCGTTTTCCTCCACCGCGGGACAGACCACAAAGCATTGGTGGCCCTCCTGCACCTGCTTTCGGATAAAGGCGTTGATTCTGGGACGGTAGCTCTCCCCCACCAGGAAGGTATCCACGGTCTCTCTGCCGGGAGGCAGCTCGTCCAGAATGGACACGTCCAGATCGCCGTACATGAGAAGGGCCAGGGTTCTGGGAATGGGCGTGGCGGACATGACCAGAAGGTGCACTTCCCCGCCCTTCCCCGAGAGCTTGGACCGCTGGGAAACCCCGAAGCGGTGCTGTTCGTCGGCCACTACCAGGCCCAGGTCGCAGAAGGTGGTGTCGTCGGTGAGCAGGGCGTGGGTGCCCACCACTGCGCCGATGCGCCCTTCCGCCAGGGCTTCCCGGGTCTCCCGCTTTTGCTTTTGGGTCATGGAACCTGTGAGCAGGGCGATTCTGATGCCCAGGGGGGCGAACAGCTTCTTAAGAGAAGCGTAGTGCTGCTCCGCCAAAATCTCCGTAGGGGCCATGAGGGCGGATTGCTTGTGATTTCCTGCGGCGCAGTAGATGGCCGCCGCCGCCACCATGGTCTTTCCGCTGCCCACGTCTCCCTGAACCAGGCGATTCATGGGCGCGCCCCGGGACAGGTCCTCTAAAATTTCGTCGATGGCCCGGCGCTGGGCGCCTGTAAGGGAAAAGGGCAGGGTGGCATAAAAGGGCTGCATATTGCGGTTTTGGTAAGGCGCCGTCCGCTTCTCCGCCCGGGAGGCCCGAAGCAGGCTCAGCCCCGCAGAGAATACGAAAAATTCCTCAAAAATCAGCCGTTTTTTTGCCTCCATGGCCTCCTCCATTGAGGCAGGCTCATGGATGACCCGGTAGGCCGTCTCCGCCGGGAGGATGTGATAGCGGTTTCGTACTTCTTCCGGGATAATCTCCTCCGGCGGATCGCAGATGGCGAGGGCCTGCCGGATGGTTTTGAGAAGCACGGCGTTGCTGAGCCCCGCCGTCAGCGGATAGATGGGGAGCACCCGCCGGGTGGTCACTGCTGGGGCATCCAGGGGCTCAAAAACAGGATTTGTCATATTGTAGCCGATAAAGTCTCCGGTGACGGCGCCGTAAAAGATGTACTCCCTGCCGTATTGCAGCATGTCCGTTACATAGGGGCTGTTGAAAAAGGTCAGGTTCAGCCGGCCAGAGTGGTCCGCCACCTGGACCTTCGCAATGTCCAGACCCTTTCGGATGTGGGAAACTCTGGGGGTGTTCATGACCATGGCCCGGAAACAGGCGGGGGTATCCACCTGAAGGCTTTCAATTGCCACAAGTTTCGTCCGGTCCTCATACCCTCTGGGAAAGTGGCAGATCAGGTCTCCCAGGGTCCGGATATTGAGGGCGGAGAGCTGTTTGGCCCTGGCAGGGCCCACGCCCTTTAGCATGGTGACGGGGTCTGTAAGCTTCGCCACGGCCGCACCTCCTTTATAGATAGAGCGATAGGTAGTTTTCTTCCGCACGGCGGCGGCTGAATCGGCACTGGAAGTCCGAGGCAATTTCCGTTACATGCTCTTTTGCCGCCATGCAGTTTGGGAGCTCCCGCAGGATTCCATCCAGGTCTCCTTGGTCCACCACGGCGCCGCAGCCGTCTTCAATGGGTTCGGGACTGCCGCCGGTGCGGTAGGTCAGCACGGGCGTGCCGCAGCACAGGGCTTCCAGATTCACCGTGGGGAAATTGTCGCTGTATGTGGGGTTTAGCAGCACGTCGGCAGCGGAGTAGAGCTTTGCCAGCTCCGAAACACTGTTGGTTTTGGGAAGCCCCAGAACGTTTTTAGGCAGTCCCTCCATCTGGGCCGGGGTCAGGCCCGCCAGGACGATTTTGCAGTTGCCGGGAAGCATCTGGGAAAGCCGCAGAATGTCCGGCAGTCCTTTTCGGCGGTCGTACCAGTTCCCGGATACCGCCAGAATCATTTTTTCGATGCCTGCCTCCCTTTTAAAGCCGTCTCCCAGAGGCCGGAACCGGCTCTCGTCAATGCCGTTGGGAATGACCTTCACCGGGTAGGCTCCCAGGAAGGACTGGGCAGCCAGTCCCGCCAGCCATTTTGAGGGGCTCACCAGGGTCATATCCTCAATTCCCAGAAAGGCCTCCCGCTTCCAGCGGAAGTTCCGCCCGGAAAAGTCAGTGAAAGACCGGGGGTAGTCCCCCTTGAGAGGGCAGCCGCCGCAGCCGGAGCGCCATTTTTCGCACCCCGCCTGGTCACAGGAAGGGCTGTGACCCGTGAAGGGCCAGCAGTCGTGGAGGGTCCAGATGACCTTTTTGCGGGCGGTTTTCAGGTAGTCAAAGAGAAGGGGCAGATTTATGTAGTAGCCGTGCAGGTTGTGCAGGTGAATGATATCCGGGTCGTATTCCCTCACCCAGGCAAGAAACCGCTTGGTGGCGCGGACGCTTCCCAGCCCTGCACCGTCAAAGAGCATGGACACTCCCCCGTGGGCGTAGACCTCCGCCTTGCTTCCGATGGGCACCGCCAGGGGCCTGACGGCCTCCGGGACCTCCTCCCGGCCGTAGGCAATCCGGACTTCATGGTCCTTCTGCATCAGGGCTCCGGCCAGGTCCGTACAAATGCGCCCGGTGCTCTTGATGCCGCATACGGAGTTGATCATGAGAATTTTCATCGGGACACATCCTTTCTCTTTCCGTTTCTATAGTATAATACAAAATCCCTTGAGACGCAACGGCTTTTTTCTGACAGGAAATCCCACATGGCGCCATTTCAGGTATCTCGGCGGTTTCCTTCCCCTTCCCCGGAAAATGAAAAAACTCCCTCCGGAAAAATCCGTGGAGGGAGATATTTTCAGAGAATTCAGGCCAGCTTGTTCAGCTTCAGGGTCATGCTGCTCTTCTTGCGGGCAGCGTTGTTCTTGTGCAGAAGACCCTTCTGGGCAGCCTGGTCAACGGCCTTCACGGCTGCCTTGTAGGCAGTCTCCGCCACAGCCTTGTCGCCGGACACCAGAGCGGCGTCGAACTTCTTCAGGCTGGTCTTCAGAGCGGACTTGTTGGCCTTGTTCTTCTCGTAAGCAATCTTGGAAGACAGGACATCCTTCTTAGAGGACTTGATATTGGGCATGGAACACACCTCCTTTTCTTTCGTAGTCCATACAGGAGCTCATTATAACGCCTTTTGGCCGCAAAATCAACCCCCTTTTTGGGAATTTTTTCAGGAGGCTTCCAGGACCGGGCCGCCGTGAACGCCTAAACGGCAGGGGCTTGTCAAGAGGGAAAAATTGTACAAAGAAAAAGCCGTGGTAAATTCCACGGCGCAGGAAAAAATAGGAAACACGCCCCTTGGATAGGGCGGCATTTATGTGAACCAAAAAGAAGGCCGGACCTGTTCACAAGCCTGTGGATAACGGCTGTGGAAAAACTTGTGGAGAGTGTGGAAAACTCAGAGTTTTCAACAAGTATCCGGTCCGGCGGCTCCACTCCCAAGCCAGGCTGTGGAAACCCAGGCGGGTTTGCATAACTTCCCGTATATTTTGCATTTCCTCTTGTTACGTCCCCTTTCAGAATCCGTCGCAATGGGTCGAAAGAGCGTGAAAAAGTTGCAAATCTGTAAAAAATCTATGACAGGGCAGGGTCAGAACCTGGATGAAGAAAATATTTTTTGTGAAAACCGCCCAAATTCTGCCTTCCAACGGGAGCGGCTGAAACCCCCGCTGGGGATAAAACCCAGCGGCCGGGGCATACTGCTTTCATCCAAAAATTACGCAGGAGGCACAAAATGCAGGGAAAAGTGGAGATCTGCGGCGTGAATACCGCACACCTCACCGTTCTTCCACAGGTGGAAATGGATATGCTGCTGCGCCGGGCCAAAGAAGGAGACACAGCGGCCCGGGATAAACTTATTGAAGGCAATCTGCGGCTGGTGCTGTCGGTGATCGGACGTTTCGACAAGCGGGGAGAAAATCCCGACGACCTGTTTCAGGTGGGCTGCATCGGCCTGATTAAGGCCATCTGCAATTTTGACCCCAGCAAGCAGGTGAAGTTCTCCACCTATGGAGTGCCCATGATCGCCGGCGAAGTACGGCGGTACCTCCGGGACAACAGCGCAATCCGGGTATCCCGGTCCATCCGGGATGTTGCCTACCGGGTATTGCAGTGCAAGGAAGGCCTCACGGTGCGGCTGGGCCGGGAACCAACCCTGGAGGAGATCGCCGGGGAGCTGCAGCTGACCCAGGAAGAGGTAAACGAAGCTTTGGACGCCGTCTGTGCCCCGGTGAGCCTCTATGACCCCGTCTACGCCGATGGCGGGGACCCCTTGACCGTCATGGACCAGGTTCGGGACACCCGGAACACTGAGGACGGGTGGATGGAGCACATCACATTGCGCAATGCCTTCCAGGCACTGTCTCCCAGGGAGAAGGAGATCCTGTCTCTTCGCTTTTACGACGGCAAGACCCAGATGGAGGTGGCAGGAAAGCTGGGCATCTCCCAGGCCCAGGTATCCCGCCTGGAAAAAGGTGCCATTGCCAGTATGCGGAAATCCGTCAGCGTCAGCTGAGGCATAACCGGGAAGCCGGCAGCATACCCTTGACCAAAATCTTACCGCAGGAGGGGCGTCTATGGGTATGCGTTTTACGGACTTACAGTGCAAGGAGGTCATTTGCCTGGGCACGGGACAGCGGCTGGGGTTTGTGGGGGACGTCATTGTGGAGGTCCCCCAGGGGAATGTCTGCGCCATTGTAGTCCCCTGCCCCGGGAAATTTCCCGGAAGCCTGGCCGGACGGCGTGAGGACTTTCTCATTCCCTGGAACTGCATCAAACGCATCGGTCCGGACATCGTTCTCGTGGAGACCAGGCCCGAGGACTGCCGGACCATGCGGGACCGCCGTCAGCTCAGATAAGGAAATTTAGGCAATCAAACGGAAAATATCGGTTCCCCGCCGGGAATTTTTCTGAAATTTTTTGGAAATACTACTTGCATTCGGGGATGAAATCCGCTATAATAGTTCGGCATGGGCTCAACCCATGACATTATGAAACCACACATCCGGGGACCGCCGCTCCCTGTGTCCAGGCTCTGGACGGAAAGGCGGGATGATCGGGGTGGAGGAACAACAAAAAGGAGAAAAATTAAAATGGCTGTCGTATCTATGAAGCAACTGCTGGAGGCCGGCGTACACTTCGGTCACCAGACCCGCCGCTGGAACCCCAAAATGGCTCCCTACATCTACACCGAGCGCAACGGTATCTACATCATCGACCTGCAGAAGACCGTGAAGAAGCTGGAGGAAGCCTACGCTTTCGTTCGTGAGATCTCTGCCAACGGTGGCTCCGTCCTGTTCGTGGGCACCAAGAAGCAGGCCCAGGACGCCATCCGGGAAGAGGCTGCCCGCTGCGGCGGTTACTACGTCAACGCCCGCTGGCTGGGCGGTATGCTCACCAACTTCCGTACCATGCGTACCCGTATCGACCGTCTGGCTCAGCTGCGCCGGATGGAAGAGGACGGCACCTTCGCCATGCTGCCCAAGAAGGAAGTCATCAAGCACCAGGCTGAAATCGAAAAGCTGGAGAAGTACCTGGGCGGCGTGAAGGAAATGAAGAAGCTGCCTGCCGCTCTCTTCATCGTTGACCCCCGCAAGGAGCGCAACGCCATCGCCGAGGCCCGCAAGCTGAACATCCCCATCGTGGCCATTGTGGATACCAACTGCGATCCCGATGAGATCGACTACGTCATCCCCGGCAACGACGACGCTATCCGCGCCATCCGTCTGATCGCCTCCGCCATGGCCAGCGCTGCCATCGAGGGCCGTCAGGGTGAGGATGCCGCCAGCGAAGCCGAGGTCGCCGAGACCGCCGAGGCTGCTGAATAAGCTCCCATAGATAAGAATAAATAGGAGGAAACGAAAATGGCTTTTACCGCTCAGGACGTTAAGAAGCTCCGTGAAATGACCAACGTCGGCATGATGGACTGCAAGAAGGCTCTTCAGGCCACCGATGGCGACATCGAGAAGGCTGTTGACTGGCTCCGTGAAAAGGGCCTGGCCAAGGCTGCCAAGAAGGCTGACCGCGTTGCCGCCGAAGGCGTTGCCTATGCCGCCAACGTGGACGGCGTGGGCGTCGTGATCGAAGTGAACTCCGAGACCGACTTCGCCGCCAAGACCGACGCTTTCATGGACCTGGTGAAGAACCTGGCCGTGGCCGTTGCCAAGAATAACCCCGCCGACGTGGATGCCCTGAAGGCCTGCACCTACCCCGGCTCCAACCTGACCGTCACCGAGATCATGCAGGAGAAGGTCATGTCCATCGGCGAGAACATGCAGATCCGCCGCTTTGCCCGGTTTGCCGACAACACCTCCGTGGCTTACGTCCACGCCGGCGGCACCCACGGCGTTCTGGTGAACCTGGCTGTGGAAGGCGACATCGACGTCACCGAAATCGGCAAGAACGTGGCCATGCAGATTGCTGCCATGAGCCCCAAGTACTGGGATAAGTCCCTGGTGCCCCAGGCTGATGTGGACCACGAGATGAGCGTTCAGATGGCCCTTATGGACAACGATCCCAAGATGGCCAACAAGCCCGCTCAGATCAAGGAGAAGATCGCTTCCGGCAAGCTGGCCGCCTTCTTCAAGGAGTGCTGCCTGCTCCAGCAGGACTTCGTCCGCTCCGACCTGTTCCAGGGCAGCGTGGAAGGCTACATTGCCGATGCCGCCAAGAAGCTGGGCGGTTCCGTGAAGTTTGTGGACGCCATCCACTACGTCAAGGGCGAGGGCATCGAAAAGAAGGTGGACGACTTCGCCGCTGAAGTCGCCGCTCAGGTTGCCAACGCCGGCAAGTAATTACAAATCAGCAATGGGACACCTGACTGCAAAGTCAGGTGTCCCTTCAGTTTATAAAAAAAGCCTCGCAGAGTTTGCCGCCATTGGCGGCAAAGAAAACCCAATACGTTTTCTGCCGGGGCGTGTACCTGGCAGAAAACACTTCTCAGGCTGCAAATGTGGAATTTGTCCCCATGGGGGACAAATTATGCGCGCAGCAGACTGTCCAAGTTTGTCGGAAAAGCCCACAGGGGTTTTCCGACAGTCTAAAGGGACACCTGACTGCAAAATCAGGTGTCCCTTCTTTTTATCTGCGGAACCACTCCCCTGCTGCCTCGGCACAAACACTGACGCTTTTCTCACCTTGACATTTCTGCCCCTACCGGGTAAACTAAAAGAAAAAGCAACAGGAGGAAATCCCAATGGCATCCAAAGTTTACTTTACCGATTTCTGTACCGGGACGTCCGAGAGCCTGCCCCAGAAGCTGGCCCGTCTTTGCATGACTGCAGGCATGGACCAAATCGACTTTAAGGACAAGTTCGTTGCAATCAAAATTCACTTCGGCGAGCTGGGCAACATGGCTTATCTGCGCTCCGGCTACGCCCGGGTGGTTGCGGACCTTGTAAAGGACCTGGGCGGCAAACCCTTCCTTACCGACGCCAACACCATGTACGTGGGCTCCCGGAAGAATGCCCTGGATCACATTGAAACCGCTTACTTAAACGGCTTTACCCCCTATTCCACCGGCTGCCACGTGCTCATCGCCGACGGCCTCAAGGGCACCGATGACGTGGATGTGCCGGTTGTGGGCGGTGAGTATGTGAAGTGCGCCAAAATCGGCCGGGCCGTTATGGATGCCGATATCGTCATCTCCCTGACCCACTTCAAGGGCCACGAGGAGGCCGGCTTCGGCGGCGCCATGAAGAACATCGGCATGGGCTGCGGCTCCAACGCCGGAAAGCGGGAGATGCACTCCGAAGGCCGCCCCCAGGTGGACCGGGACAAGTGCGTGGGCTGCGGCACCTGCGCCAAGTACTGCGCCCATGACGGTCCCCAGATGGTTGACGGCAAAATGGAAATCGACTGGACCAAGTGCATGGGCTGCGGCCGCTGCATCGACACCTGCCCCGTGAAGGCCATTCACCCGGCTTACGAGCAGTCCGCTGCCATTCTCGGCTGCAAGATTGCCGAGTACACCAAGGCCGTTCTGGACGGCAGACCCCACTTCCACATCAGCCTGGTCCGGGACGTGAGCCCCTACTGCGACTGCCATCCCGAAAATGACCTGCCCATCGTGCCGGATGTGGGTATGTTCGCCTCCTTCGACCCCGTGGCGCTGGACCTTGCCTGTGCCGAGGCTGTGAACAAGCAGACCATCATCCCCGGTTCCAAGCTGGATAAGGCAAACCGTCCGGACCTGGACAACCTGACGGGTTGCTTCCCTCACACCAGCTGGCGTTCCCAGATCACCCACGGCAAGAAAATCGGCCTGGGCGACGATCAGTACGAGCTTATCAAAATCTGATTTTGAGCGGTGCAGCCCGGCGGCTGCACCGCATTCTTTTGAGGGATGCCCGCTATTTTCATTGACAGCAGTGGGGAAAATGGAGTATAATAAGGCGAATATGCTCCCCACAGGGCAATCCAATGACGAAGGAGAGTTCCTATGACAGATTCTGAAAGAAAGCAGTTGGAGGTTTTCGCCTGCAAGGTCCGCATGGGCATCATCGCCGGGACCCACGGCGCCAAAGCGGGCCATCCCGGCGGAAGCCTGTCCGCAACGGAGATGTTTACCTATCTCTATAATAAAGAGATGAAAATTGACCCCGCAAATCCCCAATGGGAGGACCGGGACCGCTTTGTTCTGAGCAAGGGCCACACCGCCCCGGGCCTGTACGCCACCCTGGCAAACCGCGGCTTCTTCCCGGTGGAGGACCTTCCTACTCTGCGGCACATTGACAGCTATCTCCAGGGTCACCCCAATATGACTACCGTCCCCGGTGTGGATATGTCCACGGGCTCTCTGGGTCAGGGCATCTCCGTGGCCGTGGGCATGGCCTTGGGTCTTAAGTACCAAGGAAAGTCTGCCCGGGTATATACCCTGTTGGGCGACGGCGAAATTCAGGAAGGCCAGGTCTGGGAGGCTTGTATGGCGGCTTCCCACTATAAGCTGGACAATCTCACCGTCATTGTGGACAATAACGGCCTGCAGATTGACGGCGCGGTAAAGGACGTCATGAGTCCCTATCCCATTGACGAGAAGCTCAAGGCCTTTGGCTTCCACGTGATCAACATCAACGGCAACGACTTTGACGAAATTGAAAAGGCATTTGCCGAGGCCCACACCGTAACGGGCCGGCCCGTGGGCATTGTTATGAAGACTCTGAAGGGCAAGGGCGTCTCTTATATGGAGAACGCGGTTGGCTGGCACGGCAAGGCCCCCAACGATGCAGAGTATGAGATTGCCATGGCGGAGCTCAATGCCGCTATGGCGGAATTGGAGGCGAAATAAGATGGCAGACGTAAAAAAGATCGCCACACGGGACAGCTACGGCAAGGCCCTGGTGGAACTGGGCAAGGAGCATGACGACGTTGTGGTCCTGGACGCCGACCTGGCCAATGCCACCAAGACCGGGGTTTTCCAGAAGGCTTTCCCCCACCGCCACTTTGACTGCGGCATTGCCGAGGCCAATATGATGTGCATGGCCGCAGGCCTCGCCACTACGGGCCTCAAGCCCTTTGCCAGCTCCTTTGCCATGTTCGCTGCGGGACGGGCCTTTGAGCAGGTGAGAAACTCCATTGGCTATCCCCACCTGAACGTGAAGATCGGCGCCACCCACGGCGGCATTTCCGTGGGCGAAGACGGCGCCAGCCACCAGTGCTGCGAGGACTTTGCCCTTATGCGCTCCATCCCCGGCATGACCATCATCTGCCCCGCCGACGCCGTGGAGGCCGAAGCCGCCACCAAGGCCGCCTACGATCTGGAGGGTCCTGTGTACCTGCGCTTTGGCCGTCTGGCCATTCCTGTTTTCCACGAGGAGGGCTTCCATTTTGTGGTGGGCAAGGGCGAAGTACTGCGGGATGGCTCCGATGTGGCCATCATTGCCAACGGCCTGTTGGTTTATGAAGCCATTCAGGCAGGCGAGCTTCTGGCCCAGCAGGGCATCAGCGCCATGGTCATCAACATGGCCACCATTAAGCCTCTGGACGAGGAACTGGTGCTCTCCGCCGCAAAGAAGTGCGGCAAGGTCATCACCTGCGAGGAGCACAACATCATCGGCGGCCTGGGCGAGGCCGTGTGCGCGGTGCTCAGCGAAAAGCTCCCCACCCCTGTCCGCCGCATTGGCGTAAACGACGAGTTCGGCCACTCCGGCCCCGCCGCGGCTCTGCTCAAGCAGTTCGGCCTGTCGGCAGAGCATATCGTGGAGGTCGCAAAGGACTTCTGCGGAAAGTAAGCATAGTAAATGAAAGCAGCGGCCCGGGAAAATTCCCGGGCCGCCGTGCTTTCAGGAGAAAGAGGCACAGATAAACGGAAACGGCCCGAAAAAACCAGACTGTCCAGCTTGTCAAAAAAGCCTTGCAGAGTTTGCCGCCTTTGGCGGCAAAGAAAGTCAAAAAATTTTCCGCCGGGGCGTGTACCTGGCGGAAAATACTTCTCAGGCTCCAAGTGTGGAATTTGCCCCCCGATGGGGGGCAAATTATGCGCGCAGGAGACTGCAAAACACCTGTCAAAAAGCCTCAAAGAGGATTTTTGACAGTCTAAACGGCCTGGAAATTCCAGGCCGTTTCCTTTTCCATTACGCTACCCTCGGAAGGGCTGTACATATCGTTCGTGACTCAAGCTCTGCGGTCGCGCGTGGGCGCCCGACACAAGCCCCAGCATGGCGAAGATGGTAACCACGGAGGAACCGCCGTAGCTGATCAGAGGCAGGGTCAGACCGATAACCGGCATGGCGCCGATGCACATACCGATGTTGACCATGTTCTGGAACATCAGGGCGGAAGCCGCACCGAAACACACCAGCCGCCGCATATAGTCCGGGGTCTTGACGCCCACGTAAATGCACCGGGCAATGATGGCAAGCTCCAGCAGCATCACAACCACACAGCCCAGGAACCCCAATTCCTCGCCGATGGAGGAGAAAATATAGTCCGTGTGCTGAGCGAAGAGGTTGCCGCCCTGGGTACGGTTGCCGTTGAACAGGCCCTGGCCCGTCAGGCCGCCGCCGGTCAGAGACTGGAGGTTGATTTTGTAGTGGTAGCGTTCGTTGATACCCTGGGGGTCAATGGTGTCGTCAAAGAGGATCAGAATTCGGTTTTGCTGGTATTTACCAAGGAATGGCCAAAGTACCGGGAAGGCAACGCCGATGCCCGCAATGGCCAGCGCAAACCACCACAGGCTCACGCCGCCGGCAAAGGCCATACCGATGAAGATGAACACGAAAATCAGAGACACGCCTGCGTCCCGGGACATGGCCATGTTGAGGCCAACCAGAAGTCCCAGGTGGAGCACCATGTGCATGACCGAGGGAATGGAGGAGATGTTATTCTGGTGGGAAGCCATAACCGAGGCCATGATGATGATATAGGTAAGCTTACAAATCTCAGCGGGCTGAATGTTGATGAGCGGGAATTTCAGCCAGCTTCGGTTGCCGGTGTTGTTGTCGGTGCCAAGAGGGGTGATGAGCAGAAGCAGCAGCAGGGTGTTGAAAATCACCATGGCGTTTCGGTGCTCGGACATGATATCCAGGTCCAGTGAGGATACCATGGCATACATTAAGACCCCCAGACCAATGGAAACGGTCTGAACAGCCAGGTAACGGAAGTTTCCTTCAAATTTATCGGCGGAGGTTGCGCTGGCGATGATGATCAGGCCAAAGCCCGATACAATGAGCAGAAGCACCAGAAGCACCATGTCTCCTTTTTTGGTGAAATCACGTAATTCGTTGAGATAGCGGCGCAAAAACTCGCCTCCTTTCCATAGATAAGGAGATTATACCAGCTTTCCCGTGAAAAGTAAAGTGCGCAGTTGTGAACATTTGTACTTTCCCCATTGACATTCTCTGTGATATCCTCTATAATAACCTAGATTTTGTTAAGAAATCGTGAATAAAGAAAAGACGGAGGAACTCTTTATGCAGCGTGAACATCTGGGAAGCCGATTGGGCTTTCTTCTACTGAGCGCCGGATGCGCCATCGGCGTCGGCAATGTCTGGAAATTCCCATGGATGGCGGGCCAGTACGGCGGCGGCGCTTTTGTTGTGATTTACTTGCTGTTCCTGGTGGCCTTGGGCGTGCCGGTGCTGACCATGGAACTGGCCATGGGCCGGGCGGCCCAGAAGAGCCCTGTGAAAATGTACCCTGCTCTGCAAAAAAGCGGCAAGTGGAACTGGCACGGCTATGTGTGCCTGGCAGGCAATATCTGCCTCATGATGTTCTATACCACCGTGGCAGGCTGGATGCTCCAGTACTTTGTAGACACTGCCCGGGGCGTCTTTGTGGGCATGGACACCGCAGCCGTGGAAGGTGCTTTCGGAACCATGCTGTCCTCTCCCTGGAAAATGGTCTGCTATATGGGCATTGTGGTGATTTCCGGCTTCTTTATTATCTCCAGAGGCGTCCAGAAGGGCCTGGAGAAGGTCACCAAAAGCATGATGGTGGCCCTGATGGTGCTGACCATTGCACTGGCCATCAACTCCGTGTTCCTGGATGGCGGCGCTGAGGGCCTTAAATTCTATCTGATCCCCAATGTCCAGAAAATGCAGGAAGTGGGCATGGGCGACATCATTGTCGGCGCCATGAACCAGTCCTTCTTCACCCTGAGCCTTGGCATCGGCGCCATGGCCATTTTTGGCAGCTACATCGGCAAAGAGCGGGCCCTCATGGGCGAGGCCTTCCGCATCTGCGGCCTGGATACCCTGGTTGCCCTTTCCGCCGGTCTCATTATCTTCCCCGCCTGCTCTGCCTATGGCGTGGATGTAACCCAGGGACCTCCCCTGATTTTCGTGACCCTGCCCAACGTCTTCAATCACCTGCCGCTGGGCCGACTCTGGGGCAGCCTCTTCTTCCTCTTTATGACCTTCGCCGCCTACTCCACCATTCTGGCGGTGTTTGAGAACATTGTCTCCTGCATCACCGAGCTGACCAACTGGAGCCGGAAGAAGACCTGCATCGCCTGCTGCGTGGGCATTTTCCTGCTGAGCCTGCCCTGCCTGCTGGGCTACAATGCCTGGTCCCACATCCATCCCCTGCCCGGTCATGACATTCAGGAGACCGAAGACTTCCTGGTAAGCAACATTATGCTCCCTCTGGGCTCTCTCATTTTTGTGATCTTCTGCACCACCCGCTACGGCTGGGGCTTCCAGAACTTCCTGAAGGAAGCCAACGAAGGCGTGGGCTTGAAATTCCCCCGCTGGATGCAGTTCTATGTGACCTATATCCTGCCCATCATTGTGCTCATTATCTTTGTCATTGGTATTGTCAACTTCTTCTGACTCTTTTCAAACCCCCGTGCCCTTCCCGGGTACGGGGGTTTCTGCCAAACAAGGCCAAATTAACGGAATTAAAAATTTTGGAAAAGACCGTAAAAACAAGAAAAACAGCCGGATTTGGGAGAAAACTTTTCATAATCTTTATAAAGTGCACAAAAACGCGAGTTGTTTTTCTACAGTGTGCACAAAGAAAAACGGCATCCACGTATTGACAATTTGCCTCCGAAATGGTATTCTTTTATCGGTACTTGAGTACCGAATAAGAGCCGCACGGTGAGCCACTTCAACGGCAGCCGCGCAGATCCTAGTATGGGCCGAGCCATCAACGGCAGGCGCCAAATTATTACAAGGAGTGTATTAACATGGGCTACAAAACTGACATCGAGATCGCACAGGAAACCGAAATGCTGAACATCCGCGAGATCGCAAAGACTGCGGGTGTTGACGAGAAGTACTTAGAGCAGTACGGCAACTACAAGGCAAAGGTCGATTACAATATCCTCAAGGACAAGGCTGACGTTCCCAACGGCAAGCTGGTCTTGGTCACCGCTATCAACCCCACCCCCGCTGGCGAAGGCAAGACCACTACCACCGTCGGTCTGGCTGACGGCATGCGTAAGCTGGGCAAGAACGTTTTGGTTGCTCTGCGTGAGCCTTCCCTCGGACCTGTGTTCGGTGTTAAGGGCGGCGCAGCCGGCGGCGGCTATGCACAGGTCGTCCCCATGGAGGACATCAACCTCCACTTCACCGGCGACTTCCACGCCATCGGCGCTGCCAACAACCTGCTGGCCGCTATGCTGGATAACCACATCTACCAGGGCAACGCTCTGGGCATCGACCCCCGTCAGATCACCTGGCGCCGCTGCGTCGATATGAACGACCGTCAGCTCCGCTTCGTCGTTGACGGCCTGGGCGGCAAGGCCAACGGTACCCCCCGTGAGGACGGCTACGACATCACCGTGGCTTCCGAAATCATGGCTGTTCTGTGCCTGGCTTCCGATATTACTGACCTCAAGAACCGTCTGGCTCGCCTGGTGGTTGGCTACACCTACGCCGGCAAGCCTGTCACCGCCGGCGACCTGAACGCTCAGGGCGCTATGGCTGCTCTGCTGAAGGATGCTCTGAAGCCCAACCTGGTTCAGACCCTGGAGCACACCCCCGCATTCGTCCATGGCGGACCTTTCGCCAACATCGCTCATGGCTGCAACTCCGTCACCGCTACCAAGGTTGCCCTGAAGCTGTCTGACTACACCATTACCGAGGCCGGCTTCGGCGCTGACCTAGGTGCTGAGAAGTTCCTGGACATCAAGTGCCGCGTGGCTGGCCTGAAGCCCAGCTGTGTGGTCCTGGTTGCTACCGCCCGCGCTCTGAAGTACAACGGCGGCGTGCCCAAGGCCGACACCGGCAAGGAGAACCTGGAAGCTCTGGAAAAGGGCCTGCCCAACCTGCTGCAGCACGTTGAGAACATCACCAAGGTCTACAAGCTGCCCTGCGTGGTTGCCATCAACCGCTTCCCCACCGACACCGAGGCCGAGCTGAAGCTCATCGAAGCCAAGTGCAAGGAGCTGGGCGTCAACGTTGCTCTGTCCGAAGTTTGGGGCAAGGGCGGCGAAGGCGGCATCGAGCTGGCCAAGGAAGTCATCCGTCTGTGCGATGAGCCCAACGACTTCACCTTCTCCTACGAGCTGGACAAGCCCATCAAGGAGAAGATCGAGGACATCGTCAAGAAGATCTACCATGGCGACGGCGTGAACTTCACCGCCAATGCCGAGAAGCAGATCAAGACCCTGACCGAGCTGGGCTACGACAAGATGCCCATCTGCATGGCCAAGACCCAGTACTCCTTCTCCGACGACCAGACCAAGCTGGGCGCACCTCGCGGCTTCACCGTCACCGTGCGCAACGTCAAGGTCTCCGCTGGCGCCGGCTTCCTGGTTGCCCTGACCGGCGAGATCATGACCATGCCCGGTCTGCCCAAGGTCCCCGCTGCCGAGCGTATTGACGTGGACGACACCGGCAAGATCTCCGGCCTGTTCTAATTGCTTATTTGCCCTACCGAAAGCACAGGCGTACCCCGCCTGTGCTTTCTGGGGTTTATTTCAGAAATAAAATCTTTCCGTACAGAAAGGATAAATCGCTATGGATATGACAATGGAATCCTGTCGGACTTTTGTGGAAGTGCTGGCATCCAATGCCCCCGCTCCCGGCGGCGGCGGTGCTGCAGCCCTGGTGGGCGCCATCGGCACCGCTCTTGGCAACATGGTGGGCTCTCTCACCGTGGGCAAGAAGAAGTACGCCGATGTGGAGGCAGAAATTCTGGAGCTGAAGGCCAAGTGCGACGCTCTGCAGAAGGAACTGCTGGATCAGGTTGAGGCTGACGACAAAGGTTTCGTGCCTCTGGCAAAGGCTTACGGCATTCCCAAGGATGACCCCAACCGCGACAAGATTCTGGAAGAGGCCACCATCACCGCCTGCGCCGTCCCCATGCACATCATGGAGCTGTGCTGCCAGGCCATTGACTGCATCGCCGTTTTCGCTGCCAAGGGCAGCCGTCTGGCGGTTTCCGACGCGGGCTGCGGCGCAGTCTGCTGCAAGGCTGCCCTCCAGGCTGCATCCTTGAACGTGTTTATCAACACCAAGAGCCTGAAGAACCGGGACGTGGCGGAGGAGATGAACCGTAAAGTCAATGTGATGCTCAATAAGTATTGCCAGATTGCAGACGATATCTTCAATGAAGTCAAGGCGGGTTTCGGCCAGTAAGAATCGCTGACCGCCTGCACTGAAACATACATATTAGGAGGAAATTCCAATGGCCAAATTGCTGCTGGGCAAGGAAGTTACCGATGCCCTCAACGCCAATCTGCAAAGCCGTACCGCCGCCCTGCGGGAAAAGGGCGTTGTCCCCACCCTGGGCATTGTCCGGGTAGGCGCTGACCCTTCCGACCTGAGCTATGAAAAGGGCGCTACCAAGCGCGCTGAGCTGGTGGGCGTGGAAGTGAAGAAGTTTGAGCTGCCTGCCGATGCCACCAAGGAGCAGGTTCTCGCTGTCATCGATCAGGTCAACGCCGACGACTCCATTCACGGCGTGCTCATGTTCCGTCCCCTGCCCAAGCACCTGAAGGCAGACCAGAACGAAATCTGCAACCGCCTGGACCCCAAGAAGGACGTGGACTGCATGACCCATATGTCCAACGCCGGTGTCTTTGAAGGCCTCAGCGACCTGGGCTACGCTCCCTGCACCCCCGCCGCCTGCATGGAAATCCTGGACTACTACGGCATTGACTGCAAGGGCAAGAACGCTGTGGTAATCGGCCGTTCCCTGGTGGTTGGCAAACCTGCCGGCATGATGCTCATGGGCAAGAACGCCACCGTCACCACCTGCCACACCAAGACCGTGAACACCGCCGAAATCTGCCGCAACGCGGATATTCTGGTGTCCGCAGCCGGTGTGCTGAACAGCCTGACCAAGGACTATGTCCGTCCCGGCCAGGTGGTCATTGACGTCTCCATCAACTGGGATGCAGAGAAGCCCAACGCCAAGGGCGGCAAGGGCGGCATTGCCGGCGACGCCAAGTTCGACGAGGTGGAGCCCATTGTGGCCGCCATCACCCCCGTCCCCGGCGGCGTGGGCAGCGTCACCACCTCCGTGCTCATGAAGCACGTGGTGGAAGCTGCGGAAAAGGTGTAAAAGCCGTTGATTTTATAAAAACAAGGGGTCAGGCTCACCGCCTGGCCCCTTGTTTGCATCCATATGTCTCCGCTCACAGGCTCCCCAGAAGGGCCAGGAGGGTAGTGATGTTCTCATTTTCCCGGGAAGCCAGTACCTGATACGCCGCTCCGAAGTCTGGAGCAGCGGTGCGGGAAGTGTATTCCCTGGCGGCCTGCCGCGCCCGGCGGCAGCAATTGCGGAGACACTTCTCCGTGTTCCTTTCCCGGTTTCGGCAGGGCCGGGGCGGTTCCTGTCCGCCGCAGAGCCGCAGAATTCCCCGGAGGCACAGCACCGTCTCCCGCTGACGGCACAGCAGCTGGGCAGCCTTCTCCCGGGCCGGGCCCCGCAGTTCACAGGACAAAAAGCCGTAGTCTCCTGCCGCGTCCATAGCCGGACCCAGCAGAGCCAGAACGTCCTCCCCGACGGGCCCAGGTGCAGCCAGGACCCGCCGCCAAACTTCCTCCTCGGTGTTCCAGTCAAAATTGTCCATGTTCCTCCCTCCCCTTCCAGTATAGTTTGAAGCCTGGGGAAAGGTGTTGGGCATATTGCCGATTTTCCCTTCGAGTGAAAAAAATGCTATCTTTTTTCGTTCATATGTGCTATTATAAAACAAAATTAATCAGTATGAGGAGGAAGGAACATGCCCAGAACCAGTGACAAAGCAGAGCGCATTATGGATTATGTCAACCAATTCATCCAGGAAAACGGCTATTCCCCCTCGGTTCGGGAGATCGGCGCCGCTGTGGGTTTAAAGTCCACAGCCTCCGTCAGCTACCATCTCCAGGCCCTCCAGGAAAAGGGACTCATTCAGTCCCCGGGGGCAAAGGGCAGAAAGCGGGCCCTGATGACAGGCGCCCGGTACGGTCAGATTCCCGTGGTAGGTGTGGTCACGGCAGGTTTGCCCATTCTCGCCGTGGAAAATCAGGAGGGTTCCTTTCCCTGGCACGACCCCGGCTGCTTTGCCCTGCGGGTCCGGGGCGACAGCATGATAAATGCCGGCATCTTAAGCGGGGACATGGTGGTTGTGCGCCCGCAGCCCACCGCCGACGACGGTCAGATCGTGGTGGCCCGGATTGGCGACGAGGCCACGGTGAAGCGCCTCAGCCGCCGGAACGGACAAATCTGGCTCCTGCCGGAAAACGAAAACTACGCTCCCATAGACGGCTCCGAAGCCGAGATTGTGGGCATTGTGAAGGCAGTTATTCGGGAGTATTGAAAAACGTCCGTCCTCTGCGGAAAAAAGTTCTTGACAAACGGGCGCTTTTATAGTTTAATAAGCATAACATAAACCAATGACGCGGGAGTAAAGCTGCAAGGCGCATCCACAGAGAGTTCCGGGAGCTGAGAACGGAGCGACAGCGAGGCAGCAAATGGGCCGCTGAGGGCAGGGAGAAAGGCGTAGGCTTAGTATTACCTGACGCATTGCCAGCGTTACAGGGCGGAAAACGTGTTGGCGTTTTCATGAGGCGGTCGGATTTCCGGCAAACAAGGTGGTACCGCAGAAATGTTATTTCTGTCCTTGTTCCCCAGGGGGAACAAGGACATTTTGCATTTTAAGACGAAAGGAGAAATATCTTATGAATACTCCCGGCAGGCGATGGCGACTCTGGTCCGATTCCAGAACATCAAAAAATCCATCTTTTCAAATCAACAAAAAGGAGTTTATTTCTATGAAAAAGGTCATTTCTCTGATTCTGTCTCTCGTTATGGTATCCGCTCTTTTCTCCGGCTGCGCTTCCTCCAAGGATAGCAGCAGCGCCTACAAGGTTGCCATTGTCCAGCAGCTGGACCATTCCTCTCTGGATGAAATCCGGGCTGCCGTGGTTGCCCAGCTCAATGCCCGGGCTCAGGAAGCCGGGATTACCCTGAGCATCGATGAGGCCAATGGTCAGAACGACGCCACGGTGCTCAATCAGATCGGCGCCAAGGTGGTCTCCGACCAGGTGGACCTGATCATTCCCATTGCCACCCTAGCTGCCACCACCATGGTCACCGCCGCAGAAGGCACCGACATCCCCATTGTCTACGCCGCCATTTCGGACCCCGCCTCTGTGGGTCTCACCGACATTGCCAACGTCACAGGCACCTCCGACGCATTGAACACCCCCTTCATTCTGGACATGATGCTCTCCGTCCAGCCCGATGTCAAAACCGTTGGGCTCCTGTACTCCAACTCCGAAGTCAACTCCGCCACCCCCATTGCCCAGGCCAAGGAATACCTGGACAGCAAGGGCATCGCCTACATCGAGAAAACCGGAACCACCTCCGGTGAAATTCTGGAAGCCGCCTCCTCCCTGGTGGGCCGGGTAGACGCGGTGTTCACCCCCACGGACAACGCCGTCATGGCTGCGGAGGCCGCCGTGGCAGAGGTTCTGGGCAAGGCGGGAATCCCCCACTATGCCGGAGCCGACTCCTTTGTCCAGTCCGGTGCCTTCGCCACCTGCGGCGTCAACTACACAGAGCTCGGCAAGAAAACCGCCGACATGGCCTTTGACATCCTTCTGGGTGGGGAAATTCCCCAGTTCCACGTCATGGACGGAGGCATCATCACCGTGAATACCGAAACCGCCGCTGCTGTGGGCATCGATTACGCTCCATTCTCCACCATGGCCGGAACCGTGAAGGAAGTCGTCACCACCGAATAAAAACAGGAGGGGCTATGCCCCTCCCCAGTTTGTCAAAGAAGTCCCAAGGGGATTTTTGACCGTCTAAGGAGGAAATACCATGATATCCACCGCCGTCATTCTCAGCGCATTGGAGCTGGGATGTATCTATGCTCTGGTGGCCCTTGCCCTGTTCCTCAGCTTCCGGGTGCTGAACATCGCCGACATGACCACCGATGGCGCCTTCACCCTGGGGTGCGCCGTGTCCGCCACAGTGGCCGTTGCCGGGCATCCCATTCTGGCCCTGGGTGCCGCCATGGTGGCAGGGGCCTGCGCCGGCTCCATTACGGCGCTCCTGCAAACCAAGCTGAAAATACCCTCCATTCTCGCGGGTATCATCACAAATACGGGGCTTTACACCGTAAATCTGGCGGTTATGGGCTTCTCTTCCAACATTAGCCTTATGCGCAGCCCTACGCTCTTTTCTCTGGTGCAGCCATACCTGGGAAGCTTCTATAAGCTTCTTCCCGCAGCCCTGCTGACCGTTCTGGCAGGCGCCCTTCTGGTGCTCTTTCTCCGGACCAGACTGGGCCTTTCCATCCGGGCCACAGGCGACAACCCCGACATGGTCCGGGCCTCCTCCATCAACACGGGCTTCACCATCACCGTTGGTCTGTGCATTGCCAACGCCCTGACAGCCCTTTCCGGCGCGGTACTGGCCCAGTATCAGAAGACTGCGGACATCAACCTGGGCACCGGCATGGTCATCATCGGCCTGGCCTCTCTCATTATCGGAGAGACCCTGATGCCCAAGGGCAAGCTGTGGAAAAAGGCCCTGGGGGCCATCCTCGGTTCCATTCTCTATCGCTTCATCATTGCCATTGCCCTGCGTCTGGACCTGCCCAGCGAGTGCCTGAAGCTCATCTCCGCCATCATTGTGGCTCTCGCCATCGGTCTTCCCACCATCAAAACCGCTCTTCGCCCCGCCGCCAAAGGAGGAAGCAAACCATGCTGAAACTGCAAAACGTCACGAAAACCTTCAACCCCGGCACGGTGAATGAAAAGGCCGCCCTTCGGGGTATCGACCTGTCACTGGATGCGGGAGATTTTGTGACCATTCTGGGCTCCAACGGCGCGGGAAAGTCCACCCTCTTCGGGGCCATTGCCGGGTCCTTTGTGGTAGACACCGGTTCCATCCATCTGGACGGTCAGAACATTACGAACCTCCCCGACTATAAGCGAAGCAAGTACATCGGCCGTCTTTTCCAGGACCCCCTGAAAGGCACGGCTCCCAGTATGACCATTGAAGAGAATCTGGCACTGGCCTACCTCCGGGCATCGGAGGCACGGTCTCCGTTCTCCGTGGTCACCGCCGCCGACCGGAAAGGCTTCCGGGAGAAGCTTGCCATGCTGGAGCTGGGCCTGGAGGACCGGATGGACCATCCCGTGGGGCTCCTCTCCGGCGGCCAGCGGCAGGCCCTGACTCTGCTCATGGCGACCCTCGTCACCCCGAAGCTTCTGCTTCTGGACGAACACACCGCGGCCCTGGACCCTGCCACGGCGGAAAAGGTGCTGGCGCTTACGAAGAAAATTGTGGCGGAGAACCACATCACCTGCCTCATGATTACCCACAACATCCCCTCGGCTCTGAATCTCGGCAACCGGACCATTATGATGAACGGCGGCAGGATTGTTCTGGAGCTGAAGGGCCAGGAGCGGGCCGGCATGACTACGGAGGATCTTCTGAAGGTATTCCACCAGCAGAACATGGAAAACGACCGCATACTGTTTTCTGCGGATATGCAATAAAAAGGAGGGCATCAGCCCTCCTTTTCGTCTGTCAAAAATCCCCTTTGGGGCTCTTTGACAGTTTTTTGCAGTCTCCTGCGCGCACGCCTTTTGCGCCGGGGCGCAAAAGGCGCACACTTGGAGCCTGAGAAGTGTTTTCTGCCAGGTACAGAAGGTGAATTGCTCCGAAGGAGCAAGAGAGGCCACCCTGGGGTGCGCCCCGGCAGAAAACGATTTTGACTTTCTTTGCCGCCATGGGCGGCAAATTCTGCGAAGCTTTTTTGACCGGCTGAAAGGAGGGCATCAGCCCTCCTTTTTCTCTTTTTTCTTGGGCTCCAGGGATTCCGGGTCCACCTGGTTTACATAAAGCTTCGCCGGGTCGTGGGGCCGGAAGCTCTGCCAGATGAGGATCGCCACTGCCGTGACACAGGTCACAGCCGCCAAGACCTGGCTGACGCGGAAGGGACCCCAGTAGAGGCTGTCCATCCGCAGGCCCTCAATGATGGCCCGGCCCAGGCCGTACCAGGCGGCGTAGCCCAAGGCCACCTGACCGTCGTACTTGCGGTGCTTGGACAGGAAATGCAGAAGCACAAATCCCGTCAGATTCCATACCGATTCATAGAGGAAGGTGGGATGGTAATACTCCCAGGCATTGGTCACGGTGTTGTAAAGGCCCATGCGGAAAACGCTCTCCGTAGGGGCGCCGAAGGCCTCCCGGTTGAAGAAGTTTCCCCATCTGCCCACGCTCTGTCCAATGAGGAAGCCCAGAAGCACGATATCCAGCAGTGTCGTCAGGCGAAGCTTTTTCACCTTGCACAGCACCGCCACGCCGATAATGGCGCCGATGACCCCGCCGTAGATGGCGAGACCGCCCTCCCAGATGTACAGGACGGAGATGGGGTTCGACGCATAGTCCGCCCACGAGAAAATGCAGTAGTAGGCCCGGGCACAGATAATGGAAAAGGGTGTCACCCACAGGACTCCATCCAGAATGTCGTCCTGCTTAAGGCCGAACTCCTTGGCCCGTCTCATGGCGTAGAGCACCGCCAGCATAAGGCCCACGGCAATGACCAGGCCGTAGAAACGGATGGTGAAGGGTCCGAGCGCCACTTCTCTGGCAGGGTTGATTTCAATCCCAAAGGACGGGAAGGAAATAGAAGAATAGTTGGCTGGTATCATTGGACATTCTCCTTTTCTAAGGGTTTTATTACGGACAGGCTGCACCGCTCCGGCGTGACCACCCGGTTCAGAAAGTCCAGAATCTCCCCGGCTTCAATGCTCCGGTACACCTCCGGAAAGCGGAAATAGTCAAAATCGGCAAAGTGATAGGCGCAGACCCGGAAGCAGGTGGCGTCGAAGCTGTCAAGATTCCGAATGCGTCTTCCCAGAGCGCTGCGCTTCATGCGAAGAAAGCTTTCCTCGGGAATGCCCGCTTCGCAGAGCCTCCGGGCCTGGTCTAAAATTCCATTGCGGATTGTTTCCGGTTCTTCCGAATCTCCCGAACACAGGAGCATGGCACAGCCGTCTACCGTCTCGAAGCCGCCGCCGAAGGAGGTGTCGATGACCCCTTCCTCATAGAGCTTCAGATACAGCTGGGAGCTTTCACCGAAAAGGGCCTCGGCGGCCAGATCTGCAACCATTTCCTCCCGGATGGCGGCGCTTCCTTTGCCAAGGGGTTCACACTTAAAGGCCAGGTCAAACATGGGCATGGCAACTTCCATGGCGTCTTCCGTGTAGGCTTTGGGACAGGTCATGGCCTCTTGCCAGGTGTTTTTCTTGACACCTACGCTCTTCTTCTCGTCGCCCAGGACCTCCCGGGCAATGTGGGACACAGTCTCCGGGTCCACATCGCCAATCACGCAGAGAATCATATTCCCCGGGGTGTAGAAGGCCCGGTGGCAGTCGTAGAGGATCTGGGGCGTGATTTCCCGAATGGATTCCTCATTGCCCAGCACCGGCACCCGGACGGGGTGATTTTCATACATGGCCTCGGTCAGGTTCTGGAACACGGCGCTGTCCGGGGTGTCCAGATCCATGCCGATTTCCTGGTCGATGATGCCCCGCTCTTTCTCCACACTCTCGTCGGTGAAATAGGGAGTGGACACGAATTCCAGCAGAAGCCGCAGACACTTTTGGAAATTCCCGGTAGTGGAAAAATAGTAGGCGGTCATGTCGTAGCTGGTAAAGGCGTTGGTGCTGGCGCCCAGGGCGGCAAACTCCGCCGACACATCCCTTCCAGGCAGGTCAAACATCTTATGCTCCAAAAAATGGGCCACGCCTGCAGGTGCATGGTAGTCCTTCCCGTCCAGGGAAAAATCCCGGTGGATGGAGCCGTAGTCCGTGACGAAGTAGGCAAGGCTCTTGGTAAAGCCCTTTCTTGGAATCACCGTCACATGGAGGCCGTTAGGGAGCACCTCCCGGTAAACGCACTCGTCCAGTTCCGGATAGTCGAATTTTCTCATTTATTCCCTCCTCGCAGGAAATAGGATGTGTGGGGCTTTACGGTTTTCGCCGCTTCCACTGCATCCCGGAGCGTCACCTTTTCCACGGCGGCCATGTATTGCTCCCGGCTGAGCGCAAGGCCGCTGAGGGCAGCGGTGGCGTAGTAGCCCTCCAAGGCGGACAGGGAATCCGCTGTTGCCCGGAGAGATGACAGCAGAGCCTCTTTCGCAGCGGTGAGTTCCTCTGGAGTGATAAAGCCATTCCGGCAGGCGGCAAGCTGTTTCTCCACTTCCTCCCGGGTCTCGGCTTCCTTGTCAAAGTCGATGCCTGCGGAAACGGTTACAATGCCCTTGGTGCCATAGTAGGCAGAGCCGATGGAATAACAAAGGGATTTTTTCTCCCGGACGTTTTGGAAGAGCTTGCTGGTCATGCCTGCGCCGAAGAGGGCATTGAATACCTGCATGGCGGGGAATTCCGGGTCCCGGTTGGTGATGGGGGTTACATAGCCAAGGCAGAGCTTTCCCTGGGAGACCTCCATGGTCTCCACCACATCCCGGCCGGTGCCACCCCGCAGGGGGGTCTGGGGCGCCAGGGTCACAGGCTCCCGCTGCAGGGACGCGAACATGGGTTTCAGCAGTTCCGCCACAGCCTCCGGAGCGGCGCTTCCCACGTAGAAGATCTCCACCGGGCTCTCCCGCAGAACCTTCTTGTAGTGGTCATAGAGGGCTTCCGGCCCGATGGCGGAAACGTCCTCTTTCTCCCCCAGCCGGGGCAGTCCGAAGGGGTCCCCCTGGCACATAGCTCTGAGGAGTTTTCCCATGGCGTAGATACGCTTGTCATTCAGGTCCGATTCAATGGTGGCAATCAGGTTCTTCTTCTCCCCTTCCACAAAGGAGGAGAGAAATGTACCGTTTTCCAGCAGGGGCTCCAGGAGAACTTCCCCGGCAAAGTTCAGCACAGGCTCCAGGACCCGGTCCCCCGGCAGGGCAAAGCGGTCGTCCATAAAGCCCAGATACAGTCCCGTGGTCTGGTAGTCGCCGATTCGCCGGACCAGAGGATTCACCGAGGCGCCGTAAAGGGCGTCCAGGTGTTCGGTGATGGTCTTCAGGTCCGGGTGGTTCCGGGTGCCCCGCAGCAGCACTGCGGGAAGCAGGGCGTTCATGGCGCTCTCCTCTTTTGCCATAGGCCGCAGGAATTGGATGCTCATGGCCCCCTGCTTAAAGCGGGTATCCCGGCAGCAGCGCAGTGTCACGCCGGGGAAAAGCAACTTCGTTTCGATCATGGTGTCTCCTTTGGTATGCCCAAGATGGGGCGCTTTTCCATAGTCACCCCGTATTATATACCAGTTTTCCCAAAATAGGAAGTAGGACACAAAAATTTAAAGGTTTTTCTGTTGTCATTTTCGCAGTTTTGCGGTAGAATGTAAACTATGAAAATATGCACTGTAGGAGGTTTGCGCCGTGGCATGGCTGGAAATCACCATTGAGACCCCCCAGGGAAAGAGCGATGCGACCGCTGCCGCACTTACGGCTCACGGTTTTTCCGAACTGGTCATTGAAGATCAGGGAGAGTTTGAGACCTTTTTGGAAGAAAACCGGGCCTACTGGGACTATATTGACGAAAACCTGCAAAAGGAGCTCCAAGGGCTCTCCCGGATTAAGCTGTACTTAGAGGATACCGACGAAGCAGGGCTGGCGCAGCTGAAAGGGGTTCTCTCCCAGCTGGGGCTTTCCATGACCGTTTCCGCCCTTCCCGAGGAAAACTGGGAAGAATCCTGGAAGGACAGCTACCCACCCCAGGAGGTGGGAAAAACCCTGGTGGTTCTGCCATACTGGCTGGCGGATACCCAGACGGACCGAAAAAAAGTCATTCTGGACCCGGGCTTAACCTTCGGCACGGGCGCTCACCCCTCCACCCAGATGGTCATGGAGGCCATGGAGGAGATTGTAACCCCCGGCTATCGATGCCTGGACCTGGGAAGCGGCAGCGGTATTTTATCCGTTGCCGCCCTTCGTCTGGGAGCAAAAACCGCCGTGGGCGTGGACATCGACCCCAAGGCTGAGGATATTTCCCGGGAGAATGCCGCTTACAACGGCTTTTCCGCCCCGGCCTTCACCGCTCTCACAGGCAATGTCACCGAGGACCACGCCCTTATGAATACCCTGGCAGCAGAAGAATATGACCTGGTGCTCGTAAACATTGTAGCGGATGTCATCATTGGTCTCAGCCCGGTGCTTCCCCGCTTTCTGACGGAAAAGTCCACCCTTATCTGTTCCGGCATTCTGGACACCCGGCTTACGGACGTCGCTGCCGCCCTGCAAAAGGCGGGGCTTACCGTCACCTCCGTCCGGTCCAAAGAGGACTGGCGCTGTGTCATCGTGAAAAAAATTATTTAAGAAAGGATTACACCATGTCCATTCCCTACCGCACCCGGCGGACGCTCAATCGTTTGGGCATTTTTGCCCTGATTCTCATTATCATCGGCGGTATCACCTGGATCTGCTGGGTCGTGTGGCTCCAGCGGTATGTCGTCTACGTAGACGGCGGAGCAATGCTGGACTTTGAGCATTCCGCCAACGACGCCGTGGGCGAGCTTGCCACACCTCCCAAGGCGGCGGAGAACATCTCCATCTACTATAACGAAGGTGCCGACGCCATCGACGCAGGCGCCGAGCTGACCAAGCTCTCGGGTTATTATATCACCAGTGAAATGTTCCAGAAAGACTACGACAACATTTCCCTGCAAGTGGAGCGGCTTCCCGCAGGCACTGCCGTCATGATCGACATGAAGGGCCCCTACGGTTCCTTCTTCTACCAGTCCAAACTGGGAGAAGCCCTGATCTCCCAGGGCACCAACATTGATCAGGTCACCGCCTTGGTCAAAAAAATGAAGGACAAGGGCTTTTATACCATCGCCCGAATCAGCGCCTTCCGGGACTACAACTTCGGCAACAACCACGTGACCAGCGGTCTGTATATGCTCAGCCGGGCGGGCCTGTGGATGGACCCCGAGGGCTATTTCTGGCTGGACCCCACCATGGCCACCGTTACCAACTGGGTATCGAGCATCGTCCTGGAACTGCGGGACATGGGCTTCAACGAGGTGCTTCTGGGCGACTTCTGTTTCCCGGATTCTGACAAGTACATTTTTGAAGGGGACAAGGCAGAAGCCCTGCAAAAAGCCGCAAACACCCTGATGTCCTCCTGCTCCAGCTCCAAATTCACCCTGTCCTTTTTGGTGAAGGACCCCACGTTCCCCCTGCCCGACGGTCGATGCCGGATGTACCTGGATGGCGTGGACGCCATGAGTGTCGGCGCCAAGGCCGCCCAGGTGACCATCGACGACAAGGAAAACCGTCTGGTGTTCCTGACGGAAAGCGGTGACACGCGGTTCGACGATTACGGCGTCCTCCGCTCCATGAACGTGGCGGAGGAAGTGGAAGCCCGGAAGGAAATGCAGCAGTAATGGAATAAACGAAAGCGGCCCGGAAAATCCGGGCCGCTTGAGACTGTCGAAAAATCCCTTCGGGCTTTTCCGACAAACTCTGGCAGCCTGCTGCGCGCATAATTTGTCCCCCGATGGGGGACAAATTCCACACTTGCAGTCTGAGAAGTGTTTTCTGCCAGGTACACGCCCCGGCAGAAAACGGATTGGACTCTATTTGCCGCCAACGGCGGCAAACTCTGCGAGGCTTTTTTGACAAGCTGAAGCGGCCCGGAAAATCCGGGCCGCTTCTCTTATTCTCTTCCCAGGTCCTTCGCCAGATAATTGAAGAAGTTCTGTTCGATGACCGATCTTGAGTAGGTAATTTTATTGGAGACAATAGCGGATATCTGGTCAATGTACTCCTGGGTCACCGTTTCGTCCCCGGTGGGGGTAAAGGTGCCCTGGCGGCTGTTATAGCGGCCCTTGTCCGTGATCCAGCTGTGGTCCGGCCAAAGGACCAGGGGGCTTTGGTCAGAGAACACGTCCCGGCCGATAAGAAGGCGGGAGTCGTACTCCACCCCAAAGAGGTTGGAAAGGGTGGGCAGAATGTCCAGGCTGTACACCGGTTCGTCTACCACGATGTTCTGATCTTCCAGGCAGCCGCTCCAAATGATCAGGGCGTTGTGGTCTCGCATAAAGAGGTCATAGTCCTCTACGCCGAAAAGCTCTGCCAGGTGATCCCGGGTGTTTTGCCAGGTCTTGCTCCGCTCCAGGCCGTAGGGGTAGTGGTCGGTGGCCAGGACCACCACGGTGTCGTCGGCAATGCCCGCGTCTTCCAGCTGCTTCAAAAGCGATTCCATGGCAAGCTCCAGCTCCTGCTGGGACGCCAGATAGCCCATGACAGTATCGCTGTGGGCTACCCCCTTCTTCTCATAGAAGCTTTTTACTTCGTCCATGTGTCTGCGGGCCTGGGCGTTTTCCTTGAGGGAATAGGGACAGTGGCCGCTGACGGTCATGTAATAGACGTTGAAGGGCTGATTTGCAATGCAGTCAGGAATGGTAGCGTCTATCAATTCCAGATCGCTTTCCGGGAACACCGGGGTGATGTAGTCATCCAATCCGCGGCCTCTTGCCAGGAATTGGTCATAGCCCAGCTTTGTGTGGGTCTCATTGCGCTCATAGAAGTCGTGGAGGTGGTTGTGGTAGGCTGCGGAGTAGTAGGTTCCCTCTCTTCCCAGCTGATAGCCCATGGTGAAGAGAAGCTTCTGCTGCTTTGCCTCCTTCATACAGGCGCCGAGGGAGGTGGGCACCAGGCCAATGAGGTTGGAAAACTCTCCGGCGGTGGTGCTGGCGCCCCAGGCCGGCTGGTAGTATTCCTGGAACTGAATTCCCTTGGTGGCCATGCGGTACAGGGCCGGGGTCAGCTCCGGGTCGATGGTCTCTTTGGTGAAGGCCTCGGCGGTGATGAGTATGAGATTTTTCCCTTTGAAAAGCCCCGTATAGGCGTTCTTTTTGGCAGGGGTCTGGGAAGCGGCATAGGAATAGATGGAGGCAATGGGGCCGCGGTTGGCTGCCGCCAGCTCGGCAAAGTCCACGCCGGGAATCACCTGGTCTTCATAGACAATCTCAGGTTCCGTCTCCTGTGTCACTTCCTCAGGCTCCGCCGCCTCTGTGGTGGGGGGCACCGCAGGTTCGGTTTCCACCGCCACAAAGCCCGCATCCTTGGGAGAGCCATGGGTTGCATCCAGAATCAGGCCCATATGCAGGCCGAAGGACTGGGCGGCGCTGTCAAAATTATAGGCATTCCCCAGGAGCCCTCCATCAGGCGTATATCGGGGCACAATGACAAACAATCCCAGGACATACAGGCTGGCCGCTGCCAGGGTGAGAAAGCCCCGGGTCAGCCACTTTGTTTTTCCGGAGCGGAAAAACACGGCATACACCACCGTCGGCAGAAACATCAGGAAAATGCTTCCAACATTTCTTGTGAGGGAGTTTATCACCTCGTCCATAAAGTCCGTGGCAACGCCGCCTGCGCCGCCAACAATGGTGGTAAGGTCCATAAAGACCTTGTAGCTGTCAAAAATGAAGGTCTCCATGAGCCAGAAGACGCTCATCACAAGAGACACGCCCACAGCGGTCCACTTCTGTCCCTTGGGAGAGGGGATAAAGCTTACCAGCAATCCCAGGGCTGCGCCAAGGCCCAGCCCAAAGGTGAGAACTGCCAAAAATCTTCCCGGCTGAATTTCGTCGGTGACCCAAATGTGGACCATACATTCCTGATACGCCGCCATAAGGGTAAGGAACAGCCATGCCGGCAGCAGGGGCCGACGACTACTTTTTAAATAGCGATGGTTTGTTTTCATTTTCTATTTTCCTGTTCTATTTACCTGGCTTTTATGCTTCTCCTGTTTGTTTGGTTGGACGGCGGCGTCCGCCGTTTTTCCGGCGGGGGCGCTTATTCTGGCCCTCTTTTTCCCCGGCTTTGGGAGCGGACTCTTTGGGAACCTCCCGGGCGGGCTGACTTTTGGGCGCTTCGGCGGCCTTGTCGGCCTCGTTTCTCCGGCGGCGATTCCGGTTCCGCGGCGGACGGCTGTCCTGGGTCGCCTCAGGATTCTGCTCTACGGCAGGGCTGTCCTGTTCGTCGGCAATGGTCTCGGTGCTGTAGCGGAAACGGATGGGTTCCAAATGGATGGTCTGGGGGTCTTCCTCCTTCCGGGGCCGTTTGCCGCCGCCGGAAATCGGTGCCAGGTCCTGGGGGATGGGCGGGTCGTTCTTCTTTGCCTTGCCGCTGCGGAGCACGGCAATTTCCGAATTTTGAAACACGGAGATGGTGTTGGGGTCGTCCTCCATACGGACGCTGACCCGCTGGCGAAGCAGATTCACGTCCACCACGGTGCCCCGGCCCTCAGGGGTGTCCACAAAGGACTCGGCCTTGGGGCTGCTGCGAATCAAATCCTCGTAGGCGTCCTGCTCATACTTGAGGCAGCACATAAGCCGTCCGCAGGTGCCGGAAATTTTTGTGGGGTTCAGGGACAGGTTCTGGGTCTTGGCCATTTTAATGGACACAGGCTGGAAGTCGTCCAAAAAGCTGGCACAGCAGAAGGGCCGTCCGCAGATGCCCAGACCGCCGACCATTTTTGCCTTGTCCCGGACGCCGATCTGCCGCAGTTCAATGCGGGTGTGGAACACCGAAGCCAGGTTCTTCACCAGTTCCCGGAAGTCCACCCGCTCATCGGCGGTGAAGTAGAAGAGGATCTTGCTGCCGTCAAAGGCCACCTCTGCGGACACCAGCTGCATATCCAGACCGTGGTCCGCGATTTTCTGCATACACACGTCAAAGGCCCGCTTTTCCTTTGCCCGGTTTTCCTGGACGGTTTTTTCGTCCTGGGCAGTGGCTTTTCTGAGAACCTGACGCAGAGGCGCCACCACATCCCGGGTGGGAATCCGGTGATTCCCGGCAGACACCACGCCGAATTCCGCGCCTCGGGCCGTGTCGATAATCACATGGTCTCCCGGGGAGAACTTCGCCCCGGCGGGGTCAAAATAGTACACTTTCTGTCCCGGACGGAACTGGATGTCCACCACCTCGCAGGTGGCATCCTTGGCTTCTTCCGGCTCTTTGTTGATGGTTTCTTCCATGGTTATGCTCCTTTATCATAACGGCGTCCGTTGGGACGATTTCCGATGGTTTCTTTTTAACGCAGGGCCCACTCCAAATATCCGCACACCGCCGCAGGCGATACGTTGGCGGTCACGTACTGGAGGGCCTTGCGGATATGGCCCGCGGCTTCGTATAGGTCCGGGCCCGTTCGCATCTGGGAGAGGGTTCTCGCCTGGGCGGACAGCATCCGCAGGCCACTTCGGCCGCAGAGGGCGCTTTCCAGAATGTCCAGCCAGCTTTCCAGCAGCTCCGCCAGGGCATCCCGCTTCATTTTTTCCATGGGCACCAGGACTTCCATAAGGCCCAAAGCGTCCTTCTTTCCGAAGCTCTCCACAAACCCTACAGTCTGGGGCGGCAGCTCGTTTTCCTCCTGGAGAAGCGACCGGGCCTGACCCAGAAATCCGCCGCTGCGCTGGCAGGCCGCCAGCAGGTCCTCCTCTTTTCGTTCCGGGAAATCCCGGCGGAGCTGGGACAGCAGAACGTCTTCCGGCAGGGCCTGCATGGACAGCAGCGTACACCGGGAACGGACGGTGGGCAGAAGTTTTTCCGGATTATCCGTCAGAAGAAGAAAAACGCCGTACTTTGGCGGCTCTTCCAGAACCTTCAGCAGAGCGTTCTGGCCCGGCAGGCCCATATCCTGGGCCCGGGGGAAGAGGTAAATCTTATGCTCCGCCTCGTTGGGCTGGATATAAATATCCGCCCGGGCCTCCCGGATCAGGTCCACGGTGACGGTCTTTTTCTCCGGGTCGTCGATGGTGATGAAGTCCGGATGGTTTCCGTCCAGGACCTTCCGGCAGGGGTGACAGCGGAGGCAGGGTTTTTCCCCTCCCTGGCAGAGAATTGCCGCCGCCAGAAGCCGCGCCAGGGTGTGCTTTCCGGACCCCTCCGGCCCGGAGATGAGATAAAAGTGGGAGATATGGCCCTTTGAAAGGCTTTCCAACAGGTTCTTCTTTAGTTGTTCGTTTCCAAGCAGCGTTTCAAAGCCCATGTTCTCCCCTCCTTTTGATGTTTTAGCCCCACAGATCGGACAGCATGGGAATGACCTGCTTTTTGCGGCTCATGACATGGGGCAGGAAAGCGGTGTTATCCTTGGGGGTTACGTTAAAGGCCTGACGAATGGCATCGTCGTCGCCCACGTAAAGGATTTGGGTGCCTTCCTTCAGTACGTCGGTGAGCATGAGGACCATAAGGGCAAAGCCCCGGTTCCTGGCCTCCGTGGCCATGAGCGCCAAAAATTCCTCTTTCCGGTTCATGACGCCGGAGCTGTCCACGCAGGTAATCTGGGACACCGCCAGGCCGTGGCCTGCAATATGGAATTCCTTATAGTCGGTGAACAGGACCTCCCGGGCGGATTTGTTCTCCACAGACGCGGAGAAAATGGACCGCCCAAGCTCTTCCAGAGATACATTGGCAATCCGCGCCATGCGCTCCGCCGTGCGAATGTCCCGGGATGTACAGGTGGGAGATTTGAACATCACCGTATCCGAGAGGATGGCCGCCGCCATCATGCCGGCAAGCTCCGCCGAGGGCATGAGGCCCCGGTCCTGGAACATTTCGGCAATGATGGTGTTGGTGGAGCCTACGGGCTCATTGCGGACATAGATGGGGTTGGCGGTCTGGATGTCCGCCAGACGGTGGTGGTCGATGATCTCCAGCAGCTCCGCTTCTTCCAGCCCCGGAACGGACTGGGAGGCTTCGTTGTGGTCCACCAGCACCACCCGCTTGCGTCTGGGGCGAAGAAGGTGATACCTGGTGAGAATGCCCACGACTTTCTCATCCTTGTCCACAATGGGATAGCTGGGGTGGCGGTATTTGAGCACCAGGTCCCGGACATCGTCCACCCGCTGATCCAAATGGAAACGGATGATGCCCTCGGTGTTGCAGATACGCCCCACGGGGGTGGACTGGAAAATAAGCCGCGCCGCCCGGTAGGCGTCCAGAGGCGTGGAGATGATGACGGTTTTGGTGGGCAGAGCGCGAAGCTCCTGGGAGATCTCCGCCTGGCACAGCACCAGGCAGCTGACATTGTGTTCCAGGGCCCGGCGGATCATGTCCGGCTGATGGCCGCAGAGGACAATGGTCTCGGGTTTGCTGAAGAGCAGATTCTCCCGGCTCTGGGGCAGCGCAATGGTGACCTCACCGGAAATGACATCGGTGGTCTCGCCGGCCTCGTTGAGGATTTTTCCTTCCAGCACGGACAGGACGTTGAAGAGGGGAACCTCTTCCAGAATGCCCGAGGCAATCTGGGACATATTGTAGTTGGCAATGTCGGTCCGGGAGAGGATGCCGTAGAGGGTGCCGTCTTCCTTCGCCACCGGAACGGCGGTGATGGCGGGGTACTCCTGGAACTCCGCCCAGGCCCGGCCCATGGTGACGCCCCGGCTCAAAATGGGCGGGGTATCAAAGTCCAGGTCCTGGACCTGATTATAGAGGTTCGTAATGCGCTTAGGCGCCTGAAATCCGAAACGGTCCAGAACAATCTGGGTCTCGTCGGAGACCTGGCCCAGACAGGCGGCCTCGTATTCCCGCTCGCCGCAGGCATTTCGCAGGGCAGCATAGGCAATGGCCGCCACGATGGAATCCGTGTCGGGGTTCCTGTGTCCGGTGACATAAATCGGGTCCATGGATAACCTCCTCTCTTATAAAGCGAATGCGGTGAAATGCCGGTTTTCAGCTGCTTAATCCTCTTCCTTCGGCATCTGCAGTCTGGCTTCAATTCGGACCAGGGCCTTCTGCATGGCAATGCTGCAAGACCTTGTGACCCGGTCCAGGAAGTTTCCTGAGTAGGCTTCCAGGGCCTTGTCGATACGCAGGACCCGGCTGATCTGGTAGTCGCCTTCCGTCTCGGTCTTTTTCACCGTGTAGATGGGTGTGTAGCTATAGCCCGTAACCTTGGTGGTGCCGGCAGCGGCGTCCTTGGTGATCTCCAGGTCCAGAATAATGGAGTAGTTGGTGCCGCCCCGGTCTGCATCGCCGAAGAAATCCCCCAGGGAGTAGGCAACCAGGGTACCGGCAATGGGGTCATAATCGATGGGATGGACCAGATGGGGATGGGTGCCCAGAATCACGTCCACGCCCTGCTTTTTCATGATGTTTACGATGCTCTTTTGGGTTTTGCTGATATCGTCGTTATATTCACTGCCCCAGTGGACCATGGCAATGGTGATGTCCGGCCGCTCGGCGGCGGCGGCTTTCAGCACCCGGGTGATGCCCTCCTCATCCACTTTTTCGTAATTGTCGGCGTAGTCTTCGTAGAGAATATTCACCAAGTTTTCGCTTCCGGCAGGAAGTCCGCGGCCGCTCATACCCTTGGTAAACGCCACAAAGGCGATTTTCACACCCCGCACTTCGGCAATGGTGTAGCCCTTGTACTGCTTGTACTCTTCTTCATTGGCGTAGGCTCCCAGCGGCTCGATGCCTGCATTGCGGATGGCGGCCAGGGTGGAATTGAGGCCGTTAAGGCCGTTGTTGATGGTGCAGGAATTGGCCACCTGGAGCATATCCACGCCTGCATTCCGGAGGCCCTGGAGGATTTCCACAGGGGCGGAGGAGGTGGCGGTGCCATAGGGTGTGCCGTAGATATTTCCTTCAAAGTTCATAACCGTCAGGTCCGCCTCGGAGAGCACCGCCGCCACATCCTTGAAGGGCGGCGTGTAGTCATAACCCGTGGCAGACTGTCCGGCGGTGATCACCGTATCCGTAATGTTCAGGTCTCCCGCCGCTTTGATGTGGATCTTGGTAATGGGGTCCTGGTTTATGGGAGACGTGTGCTCCGGCTCGGTCTCCGTTTCCTCGGTCTCCATCTGGGTCGGCATCTCGGTATCTCCGTTAAACTTGCTGACCAGGGCAAAGATGCCTCCGGCGCACAGCAGGAGAACCACCAAGGCAAGGCCCAGCATCAGCTTCATTCGCTTTGCCTGGGCACGCTGCTTCCGGCGCATCGCCTCCCGACGCTCCTGTCGTCTTTTCAGTTCGTCATCGTGCTGGGCCATAGGTGCCCTCCTTTCGGTTTTTCATATGTCCGAAATACCATATGAAACATGATGTACCGCTTCCCGGCTCCCTTTGGGAGCTGGGGATATGCTGCATACAAATTTCATCGCTTTCCTTTTGGGTTTTTCGGCGGGAAAGCATCGGACTGCTTGAAGATTTTTGCTGCGTGTATCTTTTATTATACCGCATTTCCCTCCATAACACAAGAGGGAGCCATCTGAATTACGCCAGCAGTTCCCGGACCTCCCGGGCGTTTTTCCGGATTTCCGCCTGCAGATCTTCCAGGGTGGGAAATTTCTGCTCAGGCCGGAGAAAACGGTAGAATTCCAGGGTGATCTCCCGGCCGTATAGGTCCCCGGTGTAGTCCAGAATCCAGCTCTCCACGGTGACATGGCGGCCCTCCACCGTTGGGCGGGTGCCAATGTTGGTCACAGCGGGGTAGACAGCCCCTTCCACAGCAGCCCTGCAGGCGTAAACCCCGAATTTGGGCACCGCCAGCTCAGGGGGCAGATGCAGGTTCGCCGTGGGGATGCCCAGCTTTCTTCCCAGCTGGTGCCCCGGCACTACGGTGCCGGAGAGAATGTGGGGATGTCCCAGGAACCGCACGGCGGTGGCCATGTCCCCGGTTTCCAGCTGCCTGCGGATGTAGGTGCTGGACACCCGGATGCCGTCCACGGTCTGCTCCGGCACCACGGCGCAGCGCAGCCCCTTCTCACGGCAGTACCGGGAAAGGCTTTCCGCCGTTCCCGCCCCCAGGGCGCCGAAGCGGAAGTCCTCTCCGCAGACAAAGCCCAGGGCGCCATAGTTTCTTTCCAGCATGGAAAGAAAATCCCGCCAGTCCACGGCCTTCATATGGGCATCAAAGGGAAGCGTCACAACGGTATCCATGGAAAAGCGCTCTTTCAAAAGCTTTTCCCGGTCATAGGACGTGTTGATAAGCCTCGGCGCCGCTCCGAACACCAGTTCATCGGGATGGGAGGCGAAGGTGACCACGGAAGCGTCGCAGTTTTCCTCTTCTGCCAAAGCCCGGCAGGCGGCAAGGAGTGCGCCGTGGCCCAGGTGCACCCCGTCAAAAAAACCCAGGGCGCAGATTGTTTTCTTCATAGGCTCGTTCTCTTTCAAACTTCAAAAAAACTCTTAACGGTTTCCATAACACCGTTTTTCACTTCTGCCAGCATGAGAAACTCCCCAGCGGCGCTGTAGGCCCGGAAGAGGCCCTCCGGGAGCTTCACCGAAAAGGAATTGCCGTTGCGGCAGCGTTTTTCCTGGTTTTCCGTCAAGGTGACCGGGGGATATGCCCGGAACATGGTATCCACATTGCGAAGATACTCTTCCGGTTTGTCCGTTTCCAGCAGGGTCTCCAGAGGGACGGCTTCCCCGATGGTGTACTCCCCTGCCTGGACCCGGCGAAGCGCGGCCATGCAGCCGCCGCATCCCAGTTTTTCCCCGATGTCCTTGCACAGTGTCCGGATGTAGGTACCCTTGGAGCACCGGACCCTAAGCGCCGCCTCCGTCCCATGGAAGGACAGCAGCGTAAGCTCATGGATGGTAATGGGCCGGGGTTCCCGGGCAATTTCCTGTCCCTTCCGGGCCAGGTCGCAGAGCTTGTGGCCGTTGACTTTCAGGGCGGAGTACATAGGCGGAACCTGGAGAATGTCACCCCGGAAGAACTCGAGGGTCTTTTCCAGTTCCTCCCGGGAAATGTTTGGCATCGTCTCGGTCAAAACCGTTCCCGTCACGTCCTCGGTATCGGTGGTGAGGCCCAGCCGGAGCACGGTTTCATAGGTTTTTTCCGCGTGCTCGAAAAACTCCACGCCTCGGGTGGCCCGGCCCACGAACACCGGAAGCACCCCCGTGGCCATGGGGTCCAATGTGCCGCCGTGGCCGATACGGCGGGTGGAAAACACCCGCCGCAGTCTGGCAGTCACATCCTGGCTGGTCCAGCCCTGAGGCTTGTCCACAATGACAATGCCGTTCACGGGGCTTCCTCCAGCATAACCTTCTCCACCTGTTCCGCCGCCTCCTTGAGGGGCAGGTGCAGGGAAGCGCCGGCGGCGCCTTTATGACCGCCGCCGCCGAATTTCACGGCGATGGCTGCGGCGTCCTTTCCCGGCACGGCCCGGAAGGACATTTTGGTCTCTCCGTCGGCGGTCTCCCGAAGGGTTGCCGCCACCTGGACACCGGCAATGGACCGAGGGAAGGAGGAGATATTGTCCATATCGTCCTCGGTGACTCCCAGCTCCTGCTCCACAGACCGGGGAATGGCACACAGAGCCAGCTCCCCCTCCCGCAATAGCTTCATATGCTCCACAATCCAGGCCTGGATGCGAAGCCGGCCCAGGGTATTGGTTTCAAAAAGGGCCTGATTCAGCTCATAAATTCCGGCTCCGGCCTCCGCGCAGGCGGCGGCGGTATGGAAGGTATGGGCCATGGTGTTGGCAAAGCGGAAGCAGCCTGTATCCGTGGAAGCGCCCACATAGACTGCCTCGGCAAGGTTTTTGTCCATTTCCGCCCCCATTTCCATGAGGATGTCGTAAACCAGCTCCGCGCAGGAAGCGCTTTCCGGGTCCACGATTTCAAATTCCGTAAAGGAAGAGGCGGTGCCGTGGTGGTCAATCCGCAGGGCAATGCTGCCAACCAGGTGCTCCAAGTCCTTGGGGAGCATATTGGGGGCTGCCACGTCGGTGCTGACAATGGTGTCCCCCGCCTCCACGCTTTTCTTGGTCAGGCCCTCATGGAGCCACTGGAACCGGGGAGATACCTCGGGGTTTTCAATCACATGGGCGGTCTTTCCCAGCATCCGAAGTCCCAGGCACAGCGCCGCAGAGGAGCCTATGGTATCTCCGTCAGGGCGGCGGTGGCTCAAAATCGCGAAATGGTCCCGTTCCTGAAGGAACCGGGCCGCCTCAGTTCTCGTCAGTTTCTTCATCATGCTTGACCTCAAGGGAGTTGATGAGCTTGAGCATTTTTGCGCCGTAGAGAATGGAGTCGTCCAGGGACCAGACAATCTCGGGGCTGTAGCGCAGGCCCAGATTGCTCCCCAGCTGGCGGCGCAGGAATCCGGCGGCGGACTTAAGTCCCGCCAGAGCCTCTTTGGCCTTGTCCTCCTGAAGAACGCTGACATAGACCTTGGTATAGCGCAAATCCGGGGTGGTTTCCACCCGGGTAATGGAGATCATGACGTTCTGGACCCGAGGGTCTTTCACCGTGCGCAGAAGAGCGGAAAGCTCCTTCTGAATCTCCTCGTTGATAGCAATGATTCGATTGGATGCCATAATTCATCCTCCTGTAAAGATTAAAGGAAACGTCATCAGCCGCGCCGCGTATGCGGTGCGGCTGATGTAAAAATTATCTCTTGACTTCCTCCATGACGAAGCACTCGAAGATGTCGCCTTCCCGGATGTCGTTGAATTTCAGAATGCTCATGCCGCACTCGTAGCCTGCGGTGACTTCCTTCACGGCGTCCTTGAACCGCTGCAGGGATCCCACTTCGCCTTCGTGGATGACAATGTTGTCCCGGAGCACCCGGACCTGGGCATCTCTCGTGACCTTGCCGTCCTTCACCATGCAGCCTGCAATGGTGCCGATGGCGCTGACCTTGTAGGTCATGCGGACCTCGGCGTGGCCGATGATGGCTTCCTCGTACTTGGGTGCCAGCATGCCCTTCATGGCGGCCTCAATTTCGTTGATGGCGTCGTAAATCACCCGGTAGAACCGCATATCCACGTTGGCCCGCTGGCCGGAAGCCTGGGCGGCGGCGTCGGGACGGACGTTGAAGCCCACGATAATGGCGCCGGAGGTGGAGGCCAGAAGGATATCGCTTTCGTTGATGGCGCCCACGCCTGCGTGAATCACCCGGACCCGGACCTCCTCGTTGGAGATCTTCTCCAGAGAAGCCTTCACGGCCTCGGCGGAGCCCTGGACGTCGGCTTTGACGATGAGGGGCAGCTCCTTCATTTCGCCCTCCTGCATCTTGGCAAAGAGGTTGTCAAGGGTGACCTTCTGGTTCAGCTTTGCCAGGGCGTCCTTCTGGGCCTGACGGCGCTGCTCCACCAGTTCTCTTGCCATGCGCTCGTCGGTGACGGCGTTGAACTCGTCGCCGGGAGTGGGCACATCAGCAAGGCCCGTGATTTCCACAGGCACGGAAGGACCGGCAGTCTTCACGGTGCGGCCCTTGTCGTTGGTCATGACCCGGACACGGCCCACGGCAGTGCCGGCAATGACGATGTCGCCCTGCTTCAGGGTGCCGTTCTGGACCAGCAGCGTGGCCACGGGGCCCCGGCTCTTATCCAGCCGGGCTTCAATGACGGTGCCCTTGGCCCGGCGGTCGGGGTTGGCCTTCAGCTCCTGAATATCGGCAGCCAGAATGACCATTTCCAGCAGGTCTTCCAGGCCCATGCCGGTTTTGGCGGAGATGGGGCAGATCATGGTGTCGCCGCCCCATTCCTCGGGAATCAGGTCGTACTTGGTCAGCTGTTCCTTGATCTTATCGGGGTTGGCGGTGGGCTTATCCATTTTGTTGATGGCCACGATAATGGGCACATTGGCGGCCTTGGCGTGGTTGATGGACTCCACGGTCTGGGGCATAATGCCGTCGTCGGCAGCCACCACCAGAATGGCGATGTCCGTGGACTTGGCGCCCCGGGCGCGCATGGAGGTAAAGGCGGCGTGGCCGGGAGTATCCAGGAAGGTGACCATTCTGCCGCTTACGTCCACAGTGTAGGCGCCGATGTGCTGGGTGATGCCGCCAGCCTCGCCAGAGGTGACGGAGGTCTTACGGATGGCATCCAGCAGGGAGGTCTTGCCGTGGTCAACGTGGCCCATGACCACCACCACAGGGGGACGGGTCTGGAGCTCTTCGGCAGTATCCACATGGTCGTCGATGATGCGCTCTTCGATGGTCACGGTGACTTCCTTTTCCACCTTGCAGCCCATTTCGGTGGCCACGAACTCGGCGGTGTCAAAGTCGATGGTCTGGTTGATGGCGGCCATGACGCCGTTCTTCATCAGGCACTTGATGACCTCTCCGGCGGTTTTCTTCATCCGGGAAGCCAGCTCACCCACGGTGATTTCATCGGGAATCTTTACGGTAACAGGTGCCTTGCGGGCCACCTCCATTTGCAGGCGGCGCATTTTCTCCTGCTCTTCGTTGCGGGACTTGTTGCCCTTGAACTTGTTGTTTTGCTGCTTATTCTGCTGCTTGCCCTTGCCGCCGCCAATGCGCTGCTTTCCGCCCTGGTAGTTCTGCACCCGCTCGGAAACCAGGTTATCCACATCGGCAAACCGATTGGCGTTGACCTGGACAGCGGAGGTGTCCACCACCCGGCGCTCCCGCTTCCGTTCGGGCTCCTTGGGCTTTTCGGCCTTGGGAGGCTGGGCGTTCTGGGCCTGGGGCTTATTGCCGCTGTTCTGGGGGGCGGCAGGCTTATTCTGGGGCTTGCGCTCCTGCTGGGGCTTGTTTTCCTGCTTGGGAGCCTCTTCGGACTTGGGTGCATCCGCCTTGGGCGCATTCTTCTTGGTGGGGCCCATGGCAAAGACCTGCTCCAGGGAGCTGATCGGATGCTTCTGGGTCATGTAGTCAAACACCACATTCAGCTCCGCGTCGGTGAGCACCTGGGTGTTGGACTTGGGCTTTTCAAAAAACTTTCCGACGATCTCGGCAATCTCTTTGGCGGGAACGCCAAAATCGGCGGCCACTTCTTTCACACGATATTTCACAAAACTCATCTATAAACGCACCTCCAAATTGTGACAAGCCGTTTTCCGGGTCTTTACGGCCTGCAAAGTTGGTCTACTCACATATTACTTCTTCTTTCCCATGCGGACGTTCCGCTTGTGTGCCCGGGCCTCAGCCTGGCGCTTTCTGGCCTTCTGGGACTTTCCGGCAAGGCCTTCCAGGGCCTTCTGGTATTTTTCCGGCGGGGTCAGGGCCTTTACCAGGGCCGTGGCCATCTGGACGTCGGTGATGGCGGCAATGGCCAGGCTCTCTCTTCCCGTTGCCATGCCCATCTCCTCTTTCGTATAGCACAGGCGCAGAACCTGCTGCTCGGTACCTTCGGCAAAGGCCAGCGCCCGCCGCCAGGTGTGGTCCGAGGCATCGCCGGCAACCAAAATGGCGTAGGCTTTGTGGGCTCTTGCGGCGGCGCCTGCGGGTTCTTCCCCAAGCTCCGCCATGCCGCCCTTTCTCGCCAGGGACAGATAGTTCAGGGCTTTATCCATTCTGCGCCTCCATTTCCTTGGCCAGGCGGTCATAGACCTCCTGGGGAATGGTCACTTCCAAACTCCGGTCCAGTGCCTTGGAGCGCATGGCCTTTTTCAGGCATTCGGGGTTCGGACAGATATAGGCGCCCCGGCCCGGGGCCTTGCCGCCGAAGTCCAGGCTGACGCTGCCGTCGGTTCCGCGGACCACACGAATCAGCGAGCGTTTTTCCTTCCGCTCCCGGCAGCCCATGCACTGGCGCTGGGGAATCTTCTTCTGCATAACCGGACCCTCCTTATTGGTATGTTATCCGAGAACCTTAATTCTCTTCGGATTCCGTCTCCTGGGCAGGGGCTTCCGCCTCCACCTGGGAAAGGGGCTTGATATCGATTTTATATCCCGTAAGCCGTGCCGCCAGACGGGCGTTCTGGCCCTCCTTGCCGATGGCAAGGGACAGCTGATCGTCGGGGACGACGCAGCGGCAGGCCTTCTGGCCGGGAATCAGGGTCACAGAGATGACGTCGGCGGGGCTGAGGGCGGCCCGGACATACTCGCAGGGGTCCTCAGACCAGACCACAATGTCGATCTTCTCGCCGCCCAGCTCTTCCACCACGGCGCCCACACGGCCGCCTCTGGGGCCGACACAGGCACCCACGGGATCGATGCCTTCCATAGCCGCCCGAACGGCCATCTTGGAGCGGGAGCCTGCCTCCCGGGCGATGTTGCGGACCTCCACCTGGCCCTCGGCAATTTCCGGGGTTTCCAGCTCGAAGAGCCGCCGCACCAGGTTGGGGTGGGTTCGGGACACGTGAATCAGAGGACCCCGGCTGGCCTTATGGACTTCCAGGACGTAAACCCGGATGAGGTCGCCTTCCTTGTGCTTTTCCCCGGGAATCTGCTCGGAGGCCCGAAGCACGGCGTCGGAGGCGTCGTTCCCCTGGCCGACGCGGATAAACATATCGCCGCTGGCAGGATCGATGCGAAGCACGGTGCCCGTCAGCAGTTCCTGGGCCTTGCTGGAATAGCTTTCGTACATGACGCCGCGCTCTGCCTCCCGAATGCCCTGGATAACCACCTGCTTGGCAGTCTGGGCGGCGATGCGGCCGAACTTGGCAATGTCCACAGGAATGGAGATGGGCTGACCCACCTGGGCATTGGGGTCAATATTCCGGGCGGCGTCAACGTGGATCTCCAGAGCGGTGTCCTCCAGCTCCTCCACAACGGTCTTGACGATGTGCATGGAAAGGCCCTTTTCGTTGAGCTCCACCACCACATTGTCGGCGGGTACGTCCCGGCGGTCCTCCCGGTCCTTACGGTATGCGTTGGTGAGGGCCTGCTTGAGACGCTCCACCATATAATCCACAGGAATGCCCTTGATCTTTTCCAGCTCCCGCAGAGAGGCAAAAATCTCTGCGCCGATGTCCACCTGGGGCGCTTCCACCTGTTTCTTGGCTCTTGTATTCTTAGCCATGGTTCTAATTTCCTCCTATCAGAATTCCACCCGGAGCCGCACCAGAGCGACTTCCGATTTTTCAAAGGTAATGGTTTCCTTGCCCGCTTCCACGGTGACGCGGCCGTCCTCGTAGCCCTTCAGGACACAGGGGAGCTCCTTCAGGCCGTTTCTTGGCCGATAGAGCTTTACGGTGACCGGGGAGCCTAAGAAGCGTTCAAAATCACCGGGCCGCTTCAGCGCCCGTTCCAGGCCTGCGGAGCAGACCTCAAAGTGGTAGGAACCCGGAATGGGGTCCTTTTCGTCCAAGATGGGGTCCACAGCCCGGGAAACGGCTTCGCAGTCGTCGATGTCCACGCCGCCTTCTTTGTCCAGGTACAGCCGCAGGAAGTATTCGCTTCCTTCCCGGACGTACTCCACATCCCAAAGCTCCATTCCCTTTTCTTCCACGATGGGTTTGGCGATCTCTGTCACCAGATCGGTTACTTTCATTTCGCCCTTCCTTTCTCCGAAGCTATTGAAAAAGAGAGGCGCTGGCGCCTCTCTTTCCTACTTCCTACCTTATTACAGAGGTATTATACCACCCTTTTCCCTGTTTGGCAAGAGGGATTTCCGGAATAATCTCCCTTTTTTCGTGAATTTCTGTATTTTGGCTCCGAATTGGTCCCGATTGCCCGGTCCTTAAATGCCCTTCGGCAAAAAACGACCGTTTTTTCCATCTGTGACGTACAAATGTGCATTGTACAAAACATACATCTTTTTATTCGTTTTCTATGCAATATGCACAACGGCTTAGGCATTTCGCCAGTCCATTCCCGGATTTTTGCAGGAAAAACCGTTGCAAATCGCAACCCCCCCAAGGGAATCTACAGAATATAGGATATATTCAGGGAGCCGCCATTAAAAATGCAATTTTTCCACTTGCAAAAATGCAACAGCCATTGTATAATTTACCCATCATCTATTTGGACCCCAGGTCCGGATGTCATGAAGAAAAGGAGGAACTACAAAATGAAAAAGATCGTATCTCTCGTCCTGGCGCTGACCCTCGCCCTGACACTGGCCGCCTGCGGCGGCTCCGGTTCCGCTTCCAAAATGACCATGGGCACTGGCGGCACCGCCGGCACCTACTACGCCTTTGGCGGCGTGCTGGGCCAGTACATCAAAAACAATGCAGGCATTGACGTGACCGCAGTCTCCACCGACGGTTCCAAGGCCAACATCCAGAGCATTGCCTCCGGTGACTACCAGCTGGGCCTGGTGCAGTCCGACGTCATGTCCTACGCCTGGGAGGGCTCCCGGTCCTTTGAAAGCGACGGCAAGGTGGATTCCTTCCGCGTGGTGGCCGGTCTCTATGCCGAGGCTGTCCAGCTCATCACCATGGACCCCTCCATTCAGTCCGTTGCGGACCTTGCAGGCAAGAGTGTTTCCATTGGCGCCCCCGGCTCCGGCGTGTACTTCAACGCCATTGACGTGCTGGCCGCCGCAGGTCTCACCGAAAACGACATTAAGGCCCAGTATCAGAGCTTTGACGATTCCGCCGACGCACTGAAGGACGGCAAGATTGACGCCGCTTTCATTGTGGCAGGCGCCCCCACTGCCGCCATCACGGAGCTGTGCACCACCAACGACGCCTTCCTGGTGCCCATTGACGGCGACATCGCCGCCAAGCTCATGGCTGACTGCCCCTTCTACACCACCTATTCCATCCCCGCCGGCACCTACGCCGGACAGGATGCCGACGTGGCAACCGTCACCGTGAAGGCTACTCTGATTGTCTCCGCCAATGCCAGCGAGGATGACGTCTACAACCTGACGAAGGCCATCTTCGACCACACCGATGCCATCGCCGCCGAAAACGGCAAGGGCGCTGAGCTCACCCTGGAAAATGCTACCAGCGGTATGACCGCTCCCTTCCACGCCGGCGCTGCCAAGTACTTCGCCGAGAAGGGCATCACCGTGGAGACCAAGTAATTTTGCAAATCTCATCGTAACTTTGCCGGCTACGGCATACGCCGTAGCCGGTTTTCCTCATATGGAAAATCCCTGTGAAAGCGGGTGTTTTGCCGAAAGCGACCGTTTTCACCGGGATTTCCCTGCAGAATTTTGATTTTGGAGGTAGCATATGGCTTTTTTTAACTTCAAGAAAAAACCGAAGGCAGCCGAGCCCATGGATCTGGATGCCGTCATGAAAAAGTATGACCGGGAGTCCAACGTCCGCATCTGGGAAGGGGCGCCCAAAATCGTCGTCACCCTGGTCCTCGCCTCTTTTTCCCTGTTCTGCCTGTATGTAACGCTCTTCGCCAGCTGGCTGGAGGAGCTCCGGCTCACCACCTTCATGGCATTTATCGTTCTTCTGGGCTATCTGGTGTTCCCGGCAAAGAAGGGGGAGCAGAAGGTAAACGCCTTTCCCTGGTATGACGCCCTCATGATGGTGCTGGGCACCGCAGCGTTTCTGTACTTCTCCTTCAATGCCAAGACCATTATCCAGCAGGGCAGCAATTTTGCCGCCTATCAGATTGTCATCGGCGTCATCGGCATTCTGTCCCTGTGCGAAGTCTGCCGCCGAAGCGTCGGCATTCCCATTCTGGTTGTGGCCGGGTGCTTCATCCTCTACGCCCTGATCTGGGGTCTTGCCAACCCCTCCTTCACCGGCCGGCTCAACTACGCCGTCCGCCACCTTTTCTACAGCAAGGAAGGAATCTTCTCCACCCCCGTCAACGTCTGCTCCAAGTTTATTGTGGTGTTCATTATCTTCGGCGCATTTTTGGAGCGCACAGGCATTGCAGACTTCTTCATCAACATCTCCAACGCCGTGGTGGGCGGTTTCTCCGGCGGCCCTGCCAAGGTAGCCGTTGTGGCCTCCGCCTTTGAAGGCATGGTCTCCGGTTCTTCCGTCGCCAACACCGTGGGCTCCGGTTCCGTTACCATTCCTCTGATGAAAAAGACGGGCTACTCCCCTGAATTTGCCGCCGCCGCCGAGGCCTCCGCTTCCACAGGCGGTCAGATCATGCCCCCCATTATGGGCGCCGCCGCCTTCCTCATGGCGGACTACGTCCAGATTCCCTACAGCGAAATTGCCCTCAAGGCCATTCTCCCCGCCGTGCTGTACTTTGCAGGCATTTTTGTGGCGGTCCATCTGGAAGCCAAGAAGCTGGGCCTGAGAGGCCTTACGAAAGAGGAGCTCCCAAAAATCCGGCCCCTGCTCCGTCAGGTCTATTTGCTGATTCCCCTGCTTCTGCTCATCTACCTGGTGGGCACCAGCCAGCGGTCCATTCAGTACGCCGCCGCCATCGCCATTGTGGCCGCCATTGTGGTGTCCCTGTTCAATAAGGGAAACCGCATCACTCCCAAGCGCATTCTGGAAGCTCTGGCCGCCGGCGCTCAGGGCACCATCACGGTTGCCGCTGCCTGCGGCGTAGCCGGCATCATTGCGGGCACCATCACCATGACGGGCCTTGCCAACATGATCATCAACGGCATCGTGGCCCTGGCCAACGGCCGGGTGCTCATCGCCCTGTTCCTCACCATGCTGTGCTGCATCGTCCTGGGCATGGGCGTTCCCACCACCGCCACCTACTGCATCATGGCCGCCACCTGCGCCCCCATCCTCATCCGCATGGGTGTCCCCGCCGTTGCCGCCCACTTCTTTGTGTTCTACTTCGGCATCGTGGCAGACCTGACGCCTCCTGTGGCTCTGGCCTCCTACGCAGGCGCCGCCATTGCCCAGGCAAACCCCATGAAAGCCGCCCTCACCTCCACAAAGCTGGCCATCGGCGCCTTTATCGTGCCCTATGTCTTCGCCCTGAACCCTGCCATGCTTCTGGTGGACACCAATATTCCCACGGTCCTTCTCATCAGCGTTACCTCCTTCATCGGCATCTTTGCCGTGTCCGCCTCCCTGGAAGGCTTCCTTGTGGGCCATATGCCCTGGTATGAGCGCATTCTAAGCGCCGTGGGCGGCTTGATGCTCATCGACCCCGGCCCGGTCACTGACACCGTGGGCATCGCCTTGGTCGGCGCCATGTTCCTGCTGCAAATCATCCAAAAGAAAAAAGGCGTTATCACCGCCTGACAGAAAAAGCCGTGTCACAAATTTGACACGGCTTTTTCCAACTGTCAAAAATCCCCTCCGGGGCTTTTTGACAAGTTTTTTGCAGTCTCCTGCGCGCAGGCCATGTGCGCCCGAAGCGCACATGGCCCACACTTGGAGCCTGAGATGTATTTTCCGCCAGGTACAGAAGGTGAATTGCTCCGAAGGAGCAAGAGAGGCCACCCTGGGGTGCGCCCCGGCGGAAAATGATCAGATTCTTTTTCCCCGCTGCCGCAGCGAAACTCTGTGAGGACATTTCGGCAGGCTAATAAAGCCGTGTCACAAAATTTGACACGGCTTTTTGTTGACTTTTTCACGAAAATCTTCTAAACTGATAGACAATACCATTACTCTCGATATTTGTCCATTAGGGTTCTGAACAGGACCTGGGTGGTGGGCGGCGTGTAGGTGATGGCGTTGGCTCCTGCGTCGATGGTCCGGCGGATGGTGTCGCTCTGATTGCCGCCGGAGGCTATGATGGGGATGTCCGGGAATTCCCTGCGAATCTTCTCCACGATTTGGGGCGTGTTGGCAGCCCCTGCCACGTTGAGAATGGAGGCCCCTGCGGAAAGCCGGGCGGCGATGTCCGTATTCTCGTTGGTCACGGTGATGATCACCGGGATGTCCACAGCCCTTGCCACTGCCATCAGGTTCAAATCCGTAATGGGTGCATTCAGTACCACGCCCATGGCGCCCTGGCACTCGGCGTCCTTGGCAAGGCTTATAGTCCGCAGGCCCTTGGTGGTGCCGCCGCCGATGCCAGCAAACACGGGGATGTAAGAACACTTGATAATGGCGTCGCTGATGGCCTGCTGAGGCGTGAAGGGATACACGGCGAACACCGCGTCGGCGTTGCAGTTGCGGATGATGGCAAGGTCCGTGGAGAATACCAGGGACTTGATGCGCCGGCCATAGACCACAATGCCGCTGGCCTGGTAGACCTCCTTGGGCATTTCGAGAATGTTATGCCGCAGGGCGCTCTCAATGCGCGGGGCAAAGTTCTTGCTTTCGTTCATAACTTCAGCTCCATATACAGGATTTTCCATTATTTTATCAGGAAAAGCCAAAGTTTACATGAACAAAGTATTAACTCTGCAAAAACAAAAAACACAGAATTTATGGGAAAGGCCAGATGTTTATGGACCGAAACAACCGAAAAGGTTGGCTGTACCTGTTGCCTGCCATGGCATTTCTGGGGGCGTTTTTGGTGTACCCCCTGGTGGACGTGGCCATTTACTCCATGGAAGAGGGGTATAACTTTGCCTCCCAGACGTACCTGGGGGTGGGGCTCTACAACTATTCCTATGTGCTGCACGACCCCTATTTCCTGCAGGCCCTTAAAAACACCTTCATTCTGGTGATTATCACAGTGCCTCTGTCCACAGGATTGGCCCTGCTGATCTCCGTGGGCCTCAGCTCCATCAAGAAGCTCCGGGACCTGTACCAAACCGTATTCTTCCTGCCCTATGTGACAAACACCCTGGCAGTCGGATTGGTGTTTATGATTCTGTTCCAGCAGACCCCCTATTCCGACGGCCTGATCAACCGCATCCTGAGCCTTTTCGGCGTTGCCCCCATTGATTTTATCAGCGGTCCTTACTGGGCAAAGATGCTGACCCTGTGCGTCTACACCGTGTGGGTGGTCATGCCCTTTAAAATCCTTATTCTCACCGGCGCTCTGGCCTCCGTGGATGAGAGCTACTACAGCGCCGCCAGGGTGGACGGGTCCTCCAAATGGCGGATTTTCTGCCGCATTACCCTGCCCATGATTTCCCCCTCGGTGTTTTATCTCGTCATCACAGGCTTCATCGGGGCATTCAAAGCCTACTCCGACGCCGTGGCCCTGTTCGGCGTGGACCTGAACGCCGCTGGCATGAACACCATTGTGGGCTACATCTACGATATGCTCTACGGCACCTCCGGCGGCTACCCCTCTTACGCCTCCGCCGCCGCCATTGTCCTCTTTGCCATTGTGCTGACCATCACCTGCTGTAATCTCATGGTCAGCAAAAAACACGTCCATTACTAAGGAGGCGCAATATGGACTATCAAACCATCGAACGCTCCGCCGCCCGGCGAGCCAAAGTGCGGAAGGTTCTGACCTATATCCTGCTGACCTTCTGGGCCATCATCGTGCTCTTTCCCTTCTACTGGATGGTGCTGACCTCTGTGAAGGGTTACGGCGCCTACAACTCCGAATGGATTCCCAAGCTCTACACCCTGTCCCCCACCCTGGAGAACTACCGCTCCGCCTTCACCGCCGTACCTCTGGCAGGCTACTTTGTCAACACGGTGATTTTCACCCTGGCCACCACGGCCCTTATGCTGGTGGTGACCATCCTCGCCGCCTTTGCCTTTTCCCGGCTTCAGTTCCGGGGAAAAGATTTGGTGTTCACCCTGTTTCTCTCCTTCATGATGATTCCCAGCGAGCTGGTGGTCATCACAAACTTCGTCACCATTACAAACTGGGATATGCGGAACACCTTTATGGGCCTGATTCTCCCCAGCGTCACCTCGGTGTTCTACATCTACCTGTTAAAAGAGAACTTCTCCCAGATTCCCGACGAACTTTACTACGCCGCCAAGGTAGACGGCACCTCGGACCTGCGCTATCTTCGCAAGGTCATGATTCCCATGTGCAAGCCCACCATCATCACCATCACCATCCTCAAGATCATTGAATGCTGGAACAGCTTTGTGTGGCCCCGGCTCATTACCGACGACCAGAGCTACTTCCTGGTGTCCGGCGGCATTCAGGAGATTCGGGAAAACGGCTTTGGCCGGGAGAACATCCCCGCCATGATGGCCGCCGTGGTGGTCATTTCCCTGCCCCTTATTGTGCTTTTTCTGATTTTCCGGAAAAAGATTATGGCAGGCGTTGCCAGAGGAGGCGTAAAGGGATGAAAACGTGTAAATTACTGCTGTTTCTTCTGCTTCTGTGCCTGACCCTCACAGGCTGCCACGGCTCTCAGGAAAAGACAGCCTTCCAGATTCCCGAAACCTTTGACGACAGCCGGAACTACGAAATCACCTTCTGGGCCAAAAACGACACCAACCAGACCCAGGTGAACATCTACAAGCAGGCCATTGAAAATTTCCAGAAGCTGTATCCCAACATCACCGTGAACCTGCGGCTTTATACGGACTACGGCAAAATCTACAACGACGTCATTACCAACATTGCAACCAACACCACCCCCAACGTCTGCATTACCTACCCGGACCACATTGCCACGTATCTCACAGGCGCAGATACGGTAGTGCCCCTGGACGGCCTGTTTGCGGACCCCAAATACGGCCTGGGCGGCAGTGAAGTCCGGTTTGACGGCCCCAAAAACGGAGAAATTGTGCCGGAATTTTTGGAGGAGTGCTCCTTCAGCGGCTACCATTATGCCGTTCCCTATATGCGCTCCACGGAGGCCTGCTACGTCAACCAGGACATGGTGGAGGCGCTGGGCTATACCCTCCCCGATGTGCTGACCTGGGACTTTGTCTGGGAGGTATCCGAGGCCGCCATGGCAAAGGACGAGGACGGAAACTTCCTTCTCAACGGCCAGAAGGTGCTGATTCCCTTCATCTATAAGTCCACGGACAACATGATGATCCAGATGCTCTATCAGAAGGGCGCGGGCTACTCCACGCCCCTTGGGAAGATCGAGCTTTTCAACGACACCACCAAGGAACTTCTTCTCACCGTGGCAGAGCACGCAGGGACCAAGGCCTTCAATACCTTCAAGCGCACGGGCTACCCTGCCAACTATTTGAACGCAGGCCAGTGCATTTTCATGGTGGACTCCACGGCAGGCGCCACCTGGGTGGGCAGCGATGCGCCGCTTCTGGACATCTCCCCGGATAAAATCGTGCGCTTCCGCACCGCCGTCCGGCCTGTGCCTCAGTTTGACCCTCAGCACCCCAAGATGATCTCTCAGGGGCCGTCCCTGTGCATTTTCCAAAAGGAGGATCCTCAGGAAGTGCTGGCCTCCTGGCTCTTCACCCAGTATCTTTTGACCAACGAAGTTCAGATTGCCTACTCCCAGACGGAGGGCTATGTGCCTGTAACCACCAAAGCCCAGACTAGCGCCGAATATCAGGATTATCTCAGCCGCAAGGGCCAGGACAATGAGATGTACTATTCCATCAAGCTGGATGCTGCAGAGCTTCTCATGGCAAACACGGAAAATACCTTCGTCACCCCGGTGTTCAACGGCTCAACTTCCCTGCGAAACGCCGCCGGGCAGCTGATTGAAGATGTGAACATCTCCGTTCGCCAGGGAAAGACCATTGACGAGGCCTTTTTGGATAATCTCTACGCCGATGTCACCGCCCTTTACCGTCTCGACCAGACAGGTTCCGCCCAGGGCAAGGTGTCTTTTGGTCCCCTGCCAGGGGAAGCCAAGGCGCTGCTGATTGCCCTGGCAGCCGTTTGGCTCCTGCTGGGTGCATACGCTGCTGGGAATTATTTAAAAAAGAAAAATCCGAAAAAGAATTGATTTTCGGGATGGATCGTGTATAATGATTGGTGCATACCCATTACACCCCCAGAGGGGACACAAAAGGAGATAAGAACCTATGAAAAAGCTCATCGCACTGCTGCTGGTTCTGACCATGGTGATTGCCATGGCTGCCTGCGCAAAGACCGAGACCACCGAAACCACTGAGACCACTGCCGCTCCCGAGACCACCGAGGCCGTGACCGAGGCCCCCGCTGAAACCGAGGCTGAGACTGAGGCTCCTTCCGAGGAAGCTCCCGCTGTCATGACCTACGAAGAGTACATGGCCGCTGAAACGGACGCTCTCGTCACCGTGGAGACCTATGTCCAGGGCCATCAGTCCTGGTGGGAAGACAAGATCACCGTCTACTGCCAGAGCCCTGAGGGCGGCATGTTCCTGTACGAGCTGGCCTGCTCCGAAGAGGACGCTGCGAAGCTGGTTCCCGGCACCAAGATCCGCGTCACCGGCACCAAGGCTGTTTGGAACGGCGAAGTGGAAATCATGGGCGGCACCTTCGAGTTCGTTGAAGGCGGCGACACCTTCGTTGCCGAAGCCAAGGACGTGACCGAACTGCTGGGCACCGAGGAACTGGTGAAGCACCAGAACGAGCTTGTCTCCTTCTCCGGCCTCACCGTGGAGAAGATCGCTTACAAGAACGACGAGCCCGGCGATGACATCTATGTGACCCTGGGTTACAACGGCGCTTCCTACGACTTCTGCGTGGAAGTTTACCTGACCGGCACCGACTCCGATGTTTACACTGCCGTGGGCGAACTGAAGGAAGGCGACGTTGTGGACGTGGAAGGCTACCTGTACTGGTACGAGGGACCCAACACCCACATCACCTCCATCGCTGTGGCAGCTGCTGAGTAAACTGCAAAGAAAAAACACCCTATGAGAAATCATGGGGTGTTTTTTTGTCGGCAATCAAATTACGCAAATCACTTTCCGGGAATGTCAAACTTCCGGAACGCCGGAGGCCGGCAGGCTGTCCGGAGGCACAGCCCCTGCCGTGACGGCGGCCCAGAGCTGCTCCCAGGCGGCGAGGTTTTCCGGTGGGTCGCCCCAGTAGTAGCGACGGCCTAAGTACAGCTGGTTCAGGGCATATCTTGCCAGCTCGTCCATTTCCTGGGTTTCCAGAATCGGGCAGTCCCGGAGAGCATATACCTTCCCCTCCGCTGAGCGGTCCTCTTCATCAGGAACCGTACCGTCCACCATGGTCAGCACCGGGTACTGCTGCTGGAAGGCCGCCGGGTCCTCCAACAGGAAAAAGTGGCTTTCCTGGCTTTGCACGTCTGTCAGCAGGCCCACCACGGCGGCGGCTGCCATTTGCGAGGCCAGACCGGGGTTGGAGGATGCGTTGTAGGACTTTATCACCACTTCCACCTCGCCGTCCCCGTTGAGATCCTCTCCCAGGCTCAGGAACAGGGATTTCATGGCCGCTTCGGCGCTGGTTGGCAGGGGGCTCTCTCCCACGTAGGCAATCTGGTAGTCCGGCGGCTGGTTTGTGGCGGCGGAGTAAATCCAGGAGCCGATGATCAGCGCTATGCCTGCAAAAATCAAAATGGGCCAAATGTGATAGTAGAGCCAGTTGGCGGCAAGCTCCAAGGGCGTGTACTGTCTGTCGGATTCTTCAGGCTTCCAATAACCCATAAGATTCTCCTCAGCGCATATGCTTTTCAGCGGAAAAGCTGTAGGGAAGCATTTCTGCCAGGGTATGGGTTTCGTACACGCCGCCGGGTCCTGCCAGATAAATCACGAAGTCATCCCCGCAGAATTCCCGCATGACCTGGCGGCAGACCCCGCAGGGCGGGAAAAAGGATGTAATCTGACCGCCCTTGCCGCCGCAGATGGCTATGGCCCGGAAGGACCGGCGACCATCGGAGACGGCCTTGAAAATGGCCACCCGCTCGGCGCAGACCGTAGGGGTAAAGGATGCGTTTTCAATGTTGCACCCCTGGTACACGGAGCCGTCGGCGCACAAAAGCGCTGCACCTACGCAGAAGCCCGAATAGGGAGCGTAGGCCCCCGCCATGGCCTCTTTCGCCAGCTCAATCAGTGTTTCCGCTTTCATACCATCACCTCAGAAAATTTCGGATGCAAAGCTTTTTCCTGGGGTCTCCAGGGAAATCCCCAGAAGCTCCGCAATGGTGGCGGCGATGTCGGCAAAGCTTCCCCGGGTTCCCAGGCTTCCGGGCCGGACCTGCCTGCCGAGAACCAGCAGGGGCACATATTCCCGGGTGTGGTCCGTGGTGGCGGTATAGGCCGGGTCGCAGCCGTGGTCCGCCGTGATCATGAGAAGATCCTCGTCTCCCAGCTTGGGGAGGAAAGAACCCAGCCAGCCGTCAAACTCCGACAGAGCCTTGGCGTAGCCATCAACGTCCCGGCGGTGGCCGTAGACCATATCAAAGTCCACCAGATTCACAAAGCACAGGCCGTGGAAATCCCGTTCGGCGTAGTCGTCCGTATGGTGAAGGCCGTCCAGATTGCTTTTATTGTAGACGTGCTCTGTGGTGCCGCGGCCTGCGAAGATGTCAAAGATTTTGCCCACGGCCAGACTGTCCAGCCCCGCCTGGGATACGGCGTCCAAAAGGGTTCTGGCAGGAGGTTCCAGAGAGAAGTCGTGGCGATTGGCGGTGCGGTAGAAGCCCTTCTCGGCGGACCCCAGGAAGGGCCGTGCAATGACCCGGCCCACGCCGTACTTGCCCTTTAAGAGCTTTCTGGCGGTTCGGCAGGCGTTGTAGAGCTCCTCCAGCGGAACCTTTTCCTCATGGGCCGCCACCTGGAACACGGAGTCCGCGGAGGTGTAGACAATCCATTTTCCCGTGTCCAGATGGGTTTGGCCATAGTCCCGGATGACGTCGGTGCCGGAGTACGGCAGATTGCAGAGCACGCCTCTTCCGGTGGCTGCCTCGAAATCGTCCAGCAGGTCCTTGGGGAATCCCTTTGGGAAGGTAGGCAGGGGGTCCGGGGACACAATGCCCGCAATCTCCCAATGGCCGATGGTGGTGTCCTTGCCCATGGAGGCCTCGGTGAGCCGGGCATAGGCGCCCTTGGGCGCATCCGCTTTGGGAAGACACGTAACCCCGTCAATGTTTCCAAGGCCTGCGGAGATCATATTGGGAATCTTCAGCTTGTCCGAACCTGCACAGGAGCGGAGGGTATTGACGTTCACGTCTCCGAATTTCTCGGCATCCGGCATGGCGCCGATGCCAAAGCTGTCCAGAACAATCAGAAAAATGCGCTTCATAGAATCACCTCAAGAAAATGCGAGTTTTGCGGGATAGGGAAAAACGTGAGACCTTTTATTTGCTTTCCATGGCAGCCGCCACGTCCAGCGCCACCTTCATCATGGTGGTGAATGCGGTCTGGCGCTCCTGCGAGGTGGTCTCCACGCCTGTGAGGACGTGGTCGGAGATGGTGCAGATGCACAGTGCCCGTTTCCCGTATCGGGCAGCGTTCATATAGAGGGCAGCGGCCTCCATTTCCAGGGCCATGACGCCCATTTTCTTGAGAGCGTAGACACTGTCCAGACCCTCAGGGACTCCTGCATGGTCGCCGTAGAAGACGTCGGAGGAGTTGACGTTGCCCACATGATAGGCAGCGCCGTGGGCCTCGGCAGCCTTCACGGCCTCGGTGAGCAGTTCCCAGGAGGCAATGGGGGCAAAGGTGCCGGGCAGGTGGAACTGGGCGGCGAAGTTGGAGTCGGTGCAGGCGCCCTGGGCAATCACCAGGTCATAGAGGTGGATATTCTCCTGAATGGCCCCTGCGGAGCCGACCCGGATGATGTTCTCCACACCATAGCCGTTAAAAAGCTCGTGGGAGTAGATGCCAATGGCGGGCATACCCATGCCGGAGGCCATGACGGAGACCTTCACGCCTTTGTATGTGCCCGTGTAGCCCTGAACGCCCCGGACGTTATTGACGAGAACCGGGTTTTCCAGGAAGTTTTCTGCGATAAACTTGGAGCGCAGCGGATCCCCGGGCATGAGTACGGTCTTACCGAAATCACCGGGTTTGGCGGAAATGTGAGGGGTAGGCGTATTCAGCATAAAAATTCCTCCTTAGTAGCTGCTGTCATTTTTTGCAGTGGTGCCTGCCTCCATGGCCTTGGCAAGCTTGACAATCCGGGAGGTGCCCAGGCGGCTGGCACCCAGTTCAATAAACTTCTCGGCGTCTTCCAGGCTGGAAATGCCTCCTGCGGCTTTGATTTTCACATGGGGAGCCACATTTTTCGCAAAGAGCTCCACGTCATGGAAGGTGGCTCCTGCCGTGGAAAAGCCTGTGGAGGTCTTGATGTAGTCGGCACCGGAGTCGGAGACGCACTTGCAGAGGGCAATCTTCTCGTCATCGGTCAGCAGACAGGTCTCAATGATGACCTTCAGAAGCTTTCCCTTGCAGGCCTCCTTAATGGCGCGGATTTCCGAGGTAATGTCCTCCCACTTTCCCTCCTTGGCCCAGCCGATGTTGATGACCATATCCACTTCGTCTGCGCCGTTATCTACGGCGTCAGAGGCCATGAAGCACTTGGAAGCCGTGGTGGCATAGCCGTTGGGGAAGCCGATAACGGTGCAGATGGGAAGCTTGTCTCCCACATAGTCCTTTGCCTGCTTCACAAAAGAGGCGGGAATGCAGACAGAGGCCGTATGGTACTTTATACCATCGTCGCAGAGTGCTTTGATCTCCTTCCAGGTGGCGGTCTGGGTCAGCAGAGTGTGGTCGCATTTGGCTAAAATTTCGGTAATTTCCATGGTATCTTCTCCTTTACTTTCCGCTCTGGCCGTGGAGGCGGATGATTTTGTGTTCCCGGATGCCCCGAACGTAGCACTTGTGGCACATGGCGATGTAGCGGTCGTTGCCGCCCAGCTCCACCTGGGCGCCCTGGGTAATGATGTGGCCGGATGGGTCGATGCGGGCGTTTACCGTGGCCTTGGCACCGCAGTCGCAGATGGTCTTGATTTCCTGGATGGTATCCGCAACCTCCATGAGCCGCAGAGACCCGGGGAAAAGCTTGGTCCTAAAATCCGTCCGCAGGCCGAAGCATATAACGGGAATATTGAAGTCATTGACAATGGCCCGCAGCTCATCAATCTGTTCCGGTGTAAGAAACTGGCACTCGTCCACGATGATGACGTCGCAATTTGTTCGCTTTTCTTCCTGGAACCGGACATATAGGTCCATGTCCGGCGGAATCACATCCACCATGGCTTCGAGACCGATGCGGCTCCGGAGCACCTGGACGCCGTCTCTCGTGTCGGCGGCGGGCTTGATGAGCCAGACCCGGAGCTCGTTTTCTTCATAATTATACTTGGTAATCAGGGCCTGGGCGGTCTTGCTGGAGCCCATAGCGCCGTATTTAAAATAGAGTTTTGCCATTTTGCTGCCTCCATTCTCCCCTTCATTATACCGAAAATGCGCCGCCATTGCAACCATAATTTACAGCGCATTGCACAATTCCCCCTTGCGTCTCCAAAAAAATTCTGATATCATAAAAAAGGAGAAACCAGAGGAAAAATTTGACGAGAACTATAGATGAAGGAGGGAAAAACTATGAAACTCAAAAAATTCGTATGTCTGTTTGCTGTTATGGCCATGGTACTCTGCCTCTTTACCGCCTGCGGAGCCAGCAGTTCGGCACCGAGCGCCGCCAAGGCCGAGACAAGGGTATCCATGGACATGGGCGCCATGGAAGCCCCTATGGAAAACGGGATGCTCACAGAGGAATCCGGCGCCGAGATGCCCCTGCCGGAAAACCGAAAGTGGATCATCACCGTGAACATGAGCGCGGAAACCGATGACCTGGACACCATGACCGCTGCCCTGCAGGAAAAGATTTCTGCTCTCGGGGGCTTCGTGGAGAGCCAGAACATCTATAACGGCAGCCGCTACGAGGACCGCCGTTACCGCTCCGCCAGCCTCACCATCCGCATTCCCGCCGATGACGTAGATCAATTCACCGAGAGCATTGAGGGCATCTCCAATGTGGTGCGGAAGGAAAAGAATCTGGAAGACGTGACCCTTTCCTACGTGGACACCGAGAGCCGTATGAACGCTCTGAAAACCGAGGAAGCCCGGCTTCTGGAACTGCTTGCCCAGGCCGAAAACATGAGCGACCTGCTGGAAATCGAAGGCCGTCTGACAGACGTCCGGGGCGAGCTGGAACAGGTAGGCTCCCGGCTGCGCCTCTATGACAACCAGATTGACTATGCCACCATCTACTTGTCCATCGACGAAGTCCAGGAGTACACCCCTGTGGAAGAGCCCGGGTTCTTTGCGCGCATCGGCACAGGATTCCTTAAGAGCCTGAAGGGCCTTGGAAACAGCCTTCTCGATCTGCTGGTGTGGCTCATTGTCAGCCTGCCCTACATCCTGGTCTACGGCGGCATGGTGACGGGAATCGCACTTCTGGTGCGGTCTATCCGCAGAAAATACCGCATGAAGCATCCCAAAAAGGGAAAAACCGAATAAGTCAGCAAAAAGCGGCCAGCCTTGGCCGCTTTAGACTGTCAAAAATCCTCTTCGAGGCTTTTTGACAGGTGTTTTGCAGTCTCCTGCGTGCATAATTTGTCCCCCATCGGGGGACAAATTCCACACTTGGAGCCTGAGAAGTGTTTTCTGCCAGGTACACGCCCCGGCAGAAAACGCATTGGATTTTATTTGCCGCCACAGGCGGCAAACTCTGCGAGGCTTTTTTGATAAGCTGAAGCGGCCAGCCTTGGCCGCTTTTTTATGCGCTTTTTATCAGAAGAACAGCAGTGACACCCAGGTCACCACGTTGGAACCGTACTGGAAATCCAGTCCCCGCTTTTCCAGCACCGGAATGATGTTGATGCCGTGGCTTTCCACACAGGGGTGCATCTTCCCGGGCATCCGGCAGGGCAGGCCGTCCAGGTAGGCACACCGGGAGCAGATGGCACAGGACTCCGTGGAGAGGATATAAGGCTTCTCCCCCAGCTCCCGCAGAACATCCCGGACCTCATTGGTGATCTTCTCGTGGTCATGGCGGGTGTCCAGAGTTTCGTCGATGTTTGCAATGTCCGCCACCTCCGTGACGGTGCTGATCAGCAGGCAATTCTCAAACCCCAGGCACTTTTCTTTGCACTCCGGTACAGGTCCTACCCCCGGCGGGCAGGCCCAGGATTTGCCGTACATGGGGCAGTCATGCTGGCAGATGTAGCGGATGCGGTCTGAAAATTCCAGCTCATTGGGGTCAATAAAATCGTAGTAATACAGGGGAAACTCCCCAAGCTTTTCCTCAATCAGCGCTTTATTCATAGAAATTCCTCCAAAATTTTCCGGCAGCCTTCCACAATGTCCTCATAGGCGGCGGCAAAGTCCCCGGTGTACCAGGGGTCCGCCACGTCCCGCTGGAGAAGGGGGCGTATTTTCTCAGGGTCACTGGGGAGCATCCGGCTCAAATATCTGGCGTTGCTCCCATCCATGTAGTAAATGCGGTCAAAGCGGCGGTAGTCCTCCATGGTCACCTGCCGCGCCCGGTGTCCCTCGCAGGGAATGCCGTGCTTTTGCAGTTCCCGCCGGGCCGGAGGATACAGGGGATTCCCCAGCTCCTCCCGGGAAACCGCCGCCGAGTCAATCTCAAATTCCGAAGACCGCCCGGCCTTTCGGACCAGGTCCTCCAGAATAAACTTCCCCATGGGACTGCGGCAGATATTTCCATGGCAGATAAAGCAGATTCTGATCAAAAATCTCACATCCCTAAATATGCTCTGTTTCCAAACGGCGAAACATCCATCCCTGGGGTTATTCCTCTTTACCAGGGGATTTTTAATCGTTTGCCTCGGTGCAATAACAGCATATCACACCGAGGCACTTTTTTCCACAGGAAAATGGAATTCGGAAAAAGGCGGTCAGGGCTCATCCTGTTCTTCGTCAGGTTTCCGATTCTTTTTTAGGCTTCATGCTCCAAAACACCGCATTCATCAAGACCACAATCAGCAAAACAGCTGCCAGTCCAACACAAAAGCCCATGTTCACCTTAAAAAGGGACATGGTGCCAAACAAATTCATCCAAATTCCAGTCCATTTCATATCAAACACCTCCTATTTTTAAAGCAGCTCACCATAGCGGCGCACATAGGCTTTTTTCAGGCTGGTAGCCAACACCATATACAGCAGGATACAGGGAATCAGGTAGGCGAAATAGGCACCCGGCAGGGCTGCAAATGATTCGGTTGGCTTCTGCAAAATGCATGGCTTTGTGGAAATGAAAACTGCTGGTGTTCTCCAGCTCTCAGTCGCTGGCAAATTCACGGCATCCATTTTGTTTTGCCCATGCTTCGCAGGCTGCCAACAGTTCTTTTGCATACCCCTGATTGCGATAACCTTCTTTGACAAAAATGCCTTCCAGATACCCCACCGGGGATGTGCTTGTACCTTCCACATAATCATGCCGCAGCTGGCATTGGGCAAAGCCCACAGGCAGATTCCCTTCGTATTTCAGAAAAAACCAGGACTCTCCCTTGGCAAGGATTTCCGAAAATTCACGTTCCAAATCCCCAGCAGAATGGTTTGGCCACAGCAGAATCGCCAAATTTGCCAATTGTTTCAGATCTTCCATATTTGCCGCCCGAACCATTTTTCCCCTTCTTTCCATAGCCTCTCAAATTCCATATAAGTTAGGTTTTTGCCGAGAAATCCACATCTACCTCATAAGATTCATCAATCAATATCGGTGTGTAGTTATACTTTTGGCACATATCCAGATAGCACGCATTCTCTTCCAGGATAAACTCCTTGCTGCACCATGAATCGTCTATGCGTTTTTCTGCATCACAGGCGTGCGCTTTACTATCCGAAAATGATTTTCAGTATACTGCCTGCTCATCACAAGGCAGTAAAATGGAATTTCTTTCAGAATTTGTTATGTACTGTGCTTATTTTTCCCCGCTTTTCCCGCTACGGGAACCAGGACCAGGGCAGGCAGCAGCAACAGGGCCGTGCAGAGCAGTCCCCAGGAAACGGAAACCTGCTGCGCCACAAGTCCCACAAGCGGGCCGCCGAGGATTTGTCCAAAGGCATCCATCTGGCCGTTGGTGGAAAAGACGGTGGCCCGCATTTTCTCCTCAACGTGCTCATTCATCCACGCCGCCAGAATCGGCTCTTTCAGGCTTCGCATGAGCCCGGTGAACAAAAACACCGCCATCATAAACCAGAAACGTTTTCCAAGCGCAAACAGGGTTAAACCCAAAATATATCCGGCACTTGTGAACAATACCAAACCGGTGCGGCTGGCAGTTCCTCTTCTTTCAAGGTAAGCAATCAGAACCTGTGAAGCGAAAATACCAAGTCCGCTGCCAAGCAAACGCATGATGCCAAACCAGGTCACGCTGTTCAGCAGCCCCAGCAACGGCATGATGGTGTCTTCCAGAAAGTGGGCGGTGGAAAGCCGGTCAAAGCCTTCACTGGCAAGTCCGCCGCAAAAGGTTATGGCCAGCAGGGCCAGCAAAACCGGCACTCCTTTGATAAAGCGCAGATTCACCTTAAAGAGTCCCATCATATCTGCAAGCAGGCTGTTTTCTTCCTCCCGGACAGGCGTAAAATTGGTTTCCGGCATAATACGCAGCAATACCAGCCCCAGAATCAGGTAAAGCAGGCCTGCCGTGACAATGGGCAGCCGCAAATCCAGATTCCCCAGCAGGGTTCCCAGCACAACGCCAAGCACCCCTCCCGCCTGGCCCATTTGACCGCCACGAAGAAACACCTTGTCCATGCTGCGGTCCCGCTCTTCGGAAGCAATCCAGGCCTCCAAAGCGCCGCTGATGAAGGTATCGCCGCACCCCCAGACCACCTGGGCAAGCAGCACCGCCGCAAACCAGGGAAGCGCGCCTTCCAGCACGAAACCCATGCCGTATAAAAATACGCCAATCAAAACAGAGCGTCGGCGGCTGTAAAGATCCGCCACCACGCCGGTGGGAATTTCCAGCAAAAAGCAGGATGTTTCCAGAACGGTTCCAACCAGCACCAGCTCCAAAGCATTCAAGCCCACTACCTCTAAATGATACACCAGGGAGAGCACGGTGGCCATAGAAAACAGCAAGGAAAAGCAAAATTTAAACATGAGATACACAGGATAGGCTTTCAAACGCATGAAAATAATTCTCCTTCACAGCCGAGCAGACCGCAGCGGTCTGCAAAAACCGACCGTGCAAATTTTTCCTGAACTTACAAAATCCCAGGCAAATTACTATGCAGCTTAATATTTAATGATATCGTTTAACCTGATTTTTGTCAACAAGTGTCCTTTCTTCCCATGTATAACATGTGTAGGTGTTACAATGATGTGTGACAAATAGAAAAAAGAAGAGCGAATAGGAGT